>Ga0316190_10003233_pt1 | contig 11842 bp, 9 predicted proteins | sample Eddworburrow2_MG_FD_204929 | JGI IMG/M metagenome (GOLD analysis project Ga0316190, IMG submission 204929) | Coastal sediment microbial communities from Maine, United States - Eddy worm burrow 2 | ecosystem: Environmental > Aquatic > Marine > Coastal > Sediment | place: USA: Maine | collected... | reverse complement strand
GGACTGGCGATACAACCCCGGCGTCTCAACACCGTCACCGTTCCAGTCACCGTAGATCGGATAATCCCCAGGATTCCCGTAGAAGAACGACGCCTTCTGAACCCCGGCCGAGTCATACAGATACCACTTCCCAGACCCAGGATCCACCAAACCTGTCGTGTGCACATCAGCTCCCGACGGAGGGGTGGTCGTGGTCGTCGTGGGCGGTCCGCCGTTCACGGTGATTGTCACGGTTGCAGGACTTGATTCGGTGCCGGCCGCGTCGCGAGCTCGGTATGTGAACGAGTCGGACGAGGTGGCGGATCCGTCGTGCGTATACGTGAACGAACCGTTGCTATTCAGCGAGACAGTGCCGTGTGCCGGATCGTTGAGAACTGCGCTGGTGAGGTTCACCCCCGTGTCGTTGTCGAGTACGCCGTTCACGGACACCTGCTGTCCCCAGTCGACCGTGAATGGGCCGTCGTCGACCGCAATCGGGGTGCCGGGAATGGCTTCGACCCAGAAGTACTCGTCGGAGTGGAAGAAGCGGGCGATATAGCTTCCGTAAGCCATGCCTCCCTGGCTCGCATGGGCCTCGATCGCCTGGTACTTGGGGTTGGCGCCGGTGTTCGAGTTCATGAGCGCAGCCGGAACGTTGAAGATCTCCCTGGCGCCCCAGTTGGGTGCGAACTGATCGGCGAAGCCACACTTCGATCGATCAGCGTTTGGATCAGAGAATGGCAGAGGTTCGAGTCCTGAGCCCTTCGGGTAGTCGAGAGGCCAGTAGTTGTTGAGGCAGGTAGAGAACGGACTCTGCCACACGACGGTGGAGTGGAGGAGTGCCAGATAGCTCGGATCGTCATCGTGGACCTGCTCCATCGCAGCTTTCACCACGGCATACGTAGTGCGGTGATCCGAAGTTCCGTCTTCGGGGCTCGTCGTGAAGACGTGGTCCGGCTGCACGTCTTGGATGAGGGCAACCATATCCTCGAGCATTCCTTCACGGTTGTATTCGCCGTGTTCGCCGACGCTTCCGGTTCGGTAGTCGTGCCAGTCGGTCGATCCGAGCCCGCGAGAGGCATACGTCTCGGTCTTGCCACCGGGTCCTGGCTGGACCTCCGGGCTGTAGGTGTTCCACGTCGCGGTGAGCAGGAAGTCCGGATAACCCAGGAATCGGAGTTCGTTCTCGGCACGTCCGAGGATCGCCTGTGCAGCAACGGCTTCTTGTTGTCGCACTTCTGCAATTCCGATGGGAGTGAAGTAGCCGGTTTCGTACGTGCTCCCGACGGCCAGGCCCGTGACCGGGTTGTTCAACTCGATCTCGGTCTTTTTCCAGATCTTCTTCACCGACGTCGACGTCGGTACCGCTCCAACCGTGACCGTAATCGGCGTGTTTTCGGGCATGTCGTCGAAGTCGGCGTTCGCATCCGTGAAGCGAGTTGTGCTGGCGGGGAAAACGGCCGTGACGGTTCCGGATTCGTTCCGGCTGTGTGAGTCGCCATTCGTCATGTAGGCGATTACGGTGTCCGGGCGGTTGTAGGTGATCCCTGCAGCGGTGATCACGTCATCATCGGGATGCGGCGCCACAACAAGCACGGTGCCGCTGATCTCCGGATCCGTCTCAACCGAGCCGGCCGGCGATACCAGAACGAGGCTCGACAGCAACACCAGGAAGGCAACGACCGGTACGGTGACTGATCGGGAATTCTCAGACCACGTCATGCGCCGGCCCCCGAAAGGATTGAATCGCCGGCATGGTGATTGCCCGACATGGTGGAGGTTTGGGCCGGCGCCAAGAAACGACGCACTCCCAATACCGGAATCTTCATATCACGTTCCCCTGTTCCCCTCGACCGTGAAAACTACTGGCCGCGGTTCGATCCGAAGGCGGCAGACGGTGTGGCGATAACGATACGGAGATCGTTGCGTAGCGTCACGTTGTCGGTGTACGCGATGTCGATGTCGGTTGCTTCATGCATCGGGATCGTGCCGCGTTCTGAGATCTGCCAGAGTCCGGTCAGCCCAGGCCGGACGGCATGGCGTTGGTGCTGCCATGGTTCGTACCTGGCCACGATGCTGGGAAGCTCAGGGCGGGGCCCGACGAGGCTCATGTCACCCAACGCCACGTTCCAGAACTGGGGGATCTCGTCGAGGCTCCACTTGCGCAGGAAGCGCCCGAGGTCCGTATGGCGTGGATCGTCCTGGGATTTGTGGTTGACGCGACGATCATCGTCCGAGATCGGAAGGTCGGACGTTCGCCGATCCTCGTGCATGGTTCGGAACTTGTAGACCGTGAACTCGCGACCGTAGAGACCGATGCGGCGCTGGCGGTAGATCACAGGTGTCCCCATGTTCCAAGCAATAGCGGCCGCGATTACGGCAACAAGCGGAAGCGTGATGATCGATGCGATCACACCTATGAATCGATCGAGGCCCGGCTTGACCCACCGCTCGTAGCCACCATCCTTGACCGGCCAGTCCTCGACGACGCGCAGTTGCGGTCGAGTCTGGGCGGGTTCCCCCGTCACGTCTCTAACGTGACGCCCCTCCATATTTTGCAAGATGCCTTCCCCCGCTCGTTCCAACCTCGTTTGTCCAGCTCCACCTTCGGCAGATGTTGCCCCCTGCCCAAGGAGATGCACCATCCCTGATCGAGCTCAGCCCTGAACTCGACCGACTAGGCGATTGTAGCTTGGCCAACACGCGACTGTGTGCACCAATTCACGAGACTGCGCGCTGTCTAGTTACCCACGAGTGAGGAGGGGAGCGAGGTGGTCAGCCAATCGCAGGGATATTGCCAGGATGGTGAGGGTTGGGGCGGTAGCGCCGCTTGTTGGGAAGACCGAGGACCCGCTCACGAACAAATTGTCGATACCGTGGACTTTGCAGTCGGCGTCGACCACACCCCGCGCCGGGTCGGTGTCCATACGCGTGGTGCCTGCGTGATGCCACGTACCGATGGCATCGTCGGGCCAGGGGTCCGGATCATCGAAGCGACCACGCGAGATGCCGGGCGCATAGGTCTCCAATGCCTCGAGCGTCAGCTCCATTCCTCGCCGGTAGGTCCGCTCTTCCGCCCCATCGAGCGTCCACGCCAAGAGCGGCTTCGGGATCCCAAATCGATCTCGCTCGTTGGTCAGGACGATGCGGTTCTCCGATCGCGGCTCCTGCTCGACGCTGCAGTTGATCTGCAGCCAGCGACGCATCCGCACCGGCCGGATCGCTGCACCGACGAGGCTCTGAACTGTTCGGTCCGGGCGCATGAGGCATGTCTTTACGTCTTGCCAGCGAACGCGATTCGGTCCACCGCCGGTGTCTTGGTAGTACGGGCTGTCGGACCACGGCGAACGGCTCGCATTGACAATTCGCCTCGCGGCCTCGAACTGCGGAGTCTCCTGCCCCGCGTGGCCAAAGGACAGGTTCACGATGAAGTTCAGAAGCTGCTCCCGGCGCTGCACCTCGTCCGTCAGACCAAGGCGCGAGAACCGGAGGGTTCCTGCGGCTCCGATAACACGATCTCCCAATTCGCCCATCTCATCAGGCAGCTGGTAGCGGTTGATCGCACGCGGATGCTCCTGGAAGAAGCGTCCAACAACGTCGTGCGAGTTGCCGATGCCGTCCGGTTGGGCATCGCGGGACGTGAGTAGGAGCCTCGCGTTCTCGATACCGCCGCCGGCGAGCACGAAGTGACGCGCCTTGATGACGAATCGATTGCCGGCGGCCGTGGCTGCCTCAATGCCGTCGACGAGCCCCCGGTTTGCGGTGAGTCGAATATCGGTCGCCGTGGTATGGAGATAGGTGGAGATGTTCTTCGATGACTCGAATCGGCGGGCGTACGTCCGACCGAAACGAGTCGGGGGGCTGAAGTGGATCGGCGCCCACTCCATGTCAGCCGCCAAGCTCGAATTGGCTGCTGAGCCACCGATTTCGTCAACGGTCGAACCCTCGTGCGAGACATCGACCTCGCACAGGGGATAGGAGCGCTCGTAGTAGGGGTCGAGTTCGTCGTGCCCGAATGGCCAGCCGCTGTTCGGCACCCAGGGACGATCCTCGAAGTCGATCGGATCGAGGGGCGACAGAATCCCGCCCCATGAGATCGTAGATCCGCCGAACATGCGGATTCGAGTCTCGCGTACGGGGAAGTACTCATGCCCAACAACGTCCGCGTCTGCGAGATCTTGGTCGGCCAGATCGAAATCCAGCCCGCCGGTCTCGAGCAACGCAACCCGAACGTTCGGCCGATCAGCGAACTCGAGTGCTAACGCCATCCCCGCCGGCCCAGCCCCGACGATGCACAGATCAGCTTCGACACTGTGCCCGTCGGGCATGGTGCGCCCGTCCACAAACATGCTGCCCCCAGATTCTCAAATGCCCGGGCGCGATTATATCCCAACATCACTCGCAGTAGCAAGAGGACCACTCCCCGTTTCCTTCTGGGCCACTTTCTGCTAGCGTCCCGGCCGTCGTTCGCGCAGGGCTGCGAGGGCGATCATGAGGGGTGGGCACAAGGAGGGGTGGATGGACGACCGGATATTCCTGTCGGCACCGGACGCGTCCGGGGACGAACTTCGGTACATCGAGCAGGCGATCGCGGACAACTGGATCGGGCCGCTCGGTCCGTATGTCGAGCAGTTCGAACGACAACTCGAGGACATCGTTGGAGTGCGCCGAGCGCTTGCGTTGTCGTCCGGGACGGCAGCGATACATCTCGCCCTCGAGGTCCTTGGCGTCAAGCGCGGCGACCTCGTGCTCGCCTCGTCGTTCACCTTCGTGGGGAGTGTCGCTCCGCTCCGCCTCGTCGGCGCCGAACCGTGGTTTGTGGATTCAGACTCACAATCCTGGAACATGGATCCGGAGCTTCTCGCGACGGCGGTTGAGGACGCGCTTGCGCAGGGGCGTCGGCCCGCGGCTGCGATCGTGGTCGACATCGTCGGGCAGTCCGCCGACTACGACCCGATTCGAGACATCTGTGCAGAGCACGGCATCCCAATCATTGAGGATGCAGCCGAGGCGCTCGGCGCTACGTACAAGGATCAGCCGGTCGGCGGCTTCGGGCGGATCGGCATCCTCTCGTTCAATGGCAACAAGATCTTGACGACGTCGACGGGCGGTGCGTTTCTGTCCGACGATGAGGATCTCGTCGAGCAAGCGTTCTTCCTTGCCACACAGGCGCGCGATCCGGCACCGCACTACGAACACTCACAGACCGGTTTCAACTACCGCATGTCGAGCCTGCTGGCCGCGTTCGGGAGGGCGCAGCTCGAGACGCTGGACGAACGCGTCACAAGCCGGCGAGCCATATTCGAAACCTACCAAGCAGCTCTCGGCGAGCTGAATGGCCTCACATTCATGCCCGAGGCAAGCTACGGACGGTCCAACCGCTGGCTCACAGCGGCGTTGATCGATTCGAGCACGTTCGGGGCGACCAACGCCCAGGTGATGAACGTACTAGCACAGCACAACATCGAGTCCCGACCGTTGTGGAAGCCGATGCACATGCAACCGGTGTTTGCGGGGGCTATGTCAACGACGAGCGGGGTCTCGGAACGTCTCTTCGACCGTGGGCTCTGTCTCCCGTCGAGCTCGTCGCTGACACCCGACCAACAAGACCGAGTCATCGAGGTTGTGAAAGGTCTGGCCAGATCTTGAGACAGACACAGGTCCTCGGCTTCTGGAGAGGGAACACGGCCGACCGGGTCCTACCCTCCGCCCGTGCGTACGCTTCGCACGAAAGATAGGCTTACTGAGCGATGGCTGTTCAAACGACCTCACAACCTGAACCCACGGTCCTGGATTCGGCATGGCGCTTCCGTTGGATGGTGCTGCTCCTTGCGCTGGGTTTTGCCGGTCTCGGCTGGCTCTACGCCGACAACTCCGAGCAGTGGACGGCCGAAGCAACACTGGCCGTGCGAGACCCACTCGCCACCAATCTGTTCGGCGAACTCGTTCCCGAGGACTCGGAACGTTATGTCCAGAGCCAGTCGGCAATCATCAGTTCGCGAATCGTGGCCCGACGCGCTTCCGAGATTCTCGCTGCACAGGATCCTCCGGTGACGGTCACGGTCGATGAGATCGAGGAGAACCTCTCGGTGGCGCCGAGCGACTCCGGGGACCTCATCACCATCTCCTACACCGCCTCCGGAGTGAGCGGCGAGTACGAGGCAATCGCCGTCACCAACGCCGTCGCCGAGGCGTACCAGGAGGTCGGTCGGATCGCCGCAGCGGCTGCGTACACCTCGTCTCTTGTTGGCCTCGACGAAACGATCTCGCTCTTGGAAGCCGAGATTGCCGCAACACTTACCGAGTGGGCTGATGCCGTCGACTCTGATCCGGTTCGCCAGGAAGTGAAGCAGCAGTACGAAGATGCACAAACGGAACTCCTGCTAATCAGCGTGCCGGGATCAAGCGCCGATCCGGAGGAGGTTGATCTCTTCGTTGCGCGCCTCAACGCTCTGAACCTGCAGATCGTGACCTTGCAGACGGTGCTGGCGCAGGAAGAGAACAACTCAACGATTGTTCTTCTCCAAACACAAGTGGACGACGCGCGCGTACGACTCGGAAACCTCCAGACCCGTCGAGATCAGCTCAGCGTTGATGCTGAGATCGCAGGGAGTGGCGTTGTCTTCTACTCGCCCGCCGAGATAGCTGAACCGTCGAGCGTGGTCTTCTATGTGGTCGTCGGGTTCCTCTTCGGTCTCGTCGTGGGCATGGCACTCGCCTGGCTGCTCGGTCGGGGGCGGCGAACCTTTGGTGACCGTCACGCTCCGCAGGAGGTCCTTCAGACCCGGTTCCTCGCCGACATTCCGAACTTCTCGGAAGAGCGTGTTCGTTCGTTGCTGCCGGTCATCGATGCGCCCGCGAGCGCGTCGGCAGAGGCCTTCCGATTCGTTGCGGGAGCGATTCGTCTGCAACAGCGGGCATCGGCCGACGAGAAGGGCAACCTCGGGTTTCGGTCGATCGCCGTGCTGTCATCAGGCGTCTTCGACGGGAAGTCCGTCGTTGTCGCGAACACCGCTTTTGCCGCTGCGCGTGGTGGGGCGCGGGTGCTCGTCATCGACGCCGACATGGGCAATCAAAAGCTCACCGAGATCCTCATGGACGCGGAACCGTCATCGCAGCTCGCTGGTTTGTCCGATGTCGGTAGTAGCAAGAAGATGGCGACCGTCCAGGACGTCATGGTCAATGTCGCGCGCACGCAGAACGAGACGCTGATGCTGCTGCCGATGGGATCGAAGGTCGCCGACCCATCAGACTTCTTCTCGTCGCCTGACACACAACGCCTGCTGGAAGAGGCATCTGCCAGCTTCGACCTCGTCTTCATGGATCTGCCGCCGCTCCTGCGGGTTGCGTACTCGAACAATCTTGCAGGACTGGCCGATCGGGGACTCGTCGTCGTCAGGCATGGATCGGATGTTCGGTCTGCGGATGAGTTGCGGCACCAGCTCGATCTGGTCGGCGCACCGTTGCTCGGCTATGTCTACAACGCAGCTCCGCTGCGCACCGAAATGACGGTCCGCATGGGCTCAGCGGCGGCAACCTTCGATGCCGAATCGGTTCCACCGCCGGCTTCCTAGCCGAGGGCGCGTTCTCGTAGGATTCCCACCACTAAGAGTGGCGAGAAGGGCTAGGACGGATACACTCCTGTTGGACAACGCCATTGAGGAGTCCACGCGTGTTCGCACTTCGACGCAGATCGATCGGCATGGCCGCGAGCTACCTGTTCGCCGGCATGATGCTGCTCGTCGTCGTGGGCACTCCGCTACGGTCGGCTGATGCGGCGATCACCGGCGTGAGCCCCGGGTCGGCAACGGTCGAGTCCGGTCAGCAGCAGGTTGTTTCGACGACCGCGACGAGCGACGTCGGGGGAATCAGCGCGTCGGCATCATCTCCGTTGACGGTGGTCAGCTCTTCCTGCCCCGCATCGCCGTGTCAGGTGAGTGTCCGGGTGAGCGCCAGCGCAGCGCCCGGGTCGTATTCGGTCGGGATCTTCGACGCCGGCGGTGGGAGTGGATCGTTCACGGTGAATGTGGTCGCGCCGCCTACGACAACCACACCGGCTACGACAACCACGGCGGCGCCGCCTCCAACCACGACCACACGGCCAACGACCACGACCACACGGCCAACGACCACCACGACGCGTGCCACCACGACAACCACCACCTCGACCACGACCACTACTACGGCCCCGGCGACCACCACCACGCGGCCGACATCGACCACAACGACGCGGCCGGCAACAACCACCACCTCGACTTCCACCACAACGACGATCCCGCCGACGACGACGACGCCGACGCTTGTGCCGCTGGGTCTCGGAGCCGCGGCGGGCGGCGGCTCAGATTCGAGCAACACATTCGTGTGGGTTGCGGTCGGTGCGGTTGCCGTCGCTCTGCTGCTCGGCGCATTCATCGCAATCCGCTCCCAGCGGCGTCCGACCTACGGGGCGGCGGCAACATCAGGTGCGATGATGGGACTGCGCCGCCGCAAAGAGGAGCGGAAAGTGGCGAAACAAGGCCGCTCGAGCAGGACTGTGGGCCTCCGAAGTTGGTGGCGTACGTCAGGTCCGATCATCAGCTACCACGAGTGGCGCGACAGCCGCAAAGCCTCCAAGACCGTGCAGCGCCAGATCGAAGAGCGCAAACGCCTCCGGCGTCAAGGGGAATAGACCCGCTTGCTCCGCGTTGCCGGCGTCCCGTCATGCGGTGCGGAATCACACGCTCGTGTTTTCCCCGCTCACGGCTGTTTGACACCTGAGGTATCTTCAGAAGGTGTGATGGACGGTGGTGCCGGGAGGTGTTGATGTGGGTGTGGAGTGACGAATTGGCGGATCGATTTCCAGCGATCCAAGGCCGCGAAACCCTGGGTATCCCGCTGATGGCGTACGCAGTCGAGCAGGAAGCCGATCTTGAAGCTTTCGCCCGCGAGATCGTGCGATCTCAGCGAGAGCCGAGCGACGCGATACAGCCTGAACACGGCGGTCCTTCGAACCTCAAGCGGTAACATCGCGGGCATATGGAACACGCCGCTGTTGACGTACAGGACATCACCAAACGCTACGGGGACACCGTCGCTCTCGAAGATGTGACCCTCTCCGTTGGGCGTGGTTCGGTCTATGGCCTCGTGGGCCCCAACGGCGCGGGCAAGACGACGCTTCTCGGCATTCTCTCGGGCCTGCGCAAGCCGACCGCCGGCACATTTGGTGTGGACGCTGCGCACATCGGGGTGTTGCCGGACACGCCGCGATTCGATTCTTGGCTCACCGCGAGCGAGGTAGTTGAGCTGTCACGGGCACTTGTCGCTCCAGGAGTAGCGGAGAGCTCGGTTGATGCCGTTCTCGAACAGACCGGGCTCCTCAGCGTCGCTCACCGCAGGGTTGGGGGATTCTCTCGCGGCATGCTGCAGCGCCTCGGCCTCGCCGCGGCCGTCATCGGGGAGCCGGAGGTCTTGCTGCTCGACGAGCCGGCTGCCGCTCTCGACCCGGCGGGCCGACGAGAGGTTCTCGACATGGTCTCAGAGCTGCGGGGTGCTTCGACGGTGGTCTTCTCGAGCCACATCCTCGACGATGTCCAGCAAGTCTGCGACACGGTCGGCATTCTCAAACAAGGTCAACTTGTCTACGAGGGCACGCTCGACCAGCTCGTTCGCAATGCTGGTCACGAGGCTGCGTACGCAGTCCGGATCAGAGGCGACGGGACACAACTCGTCGATGTTCTCAAGTCCTACGGCTGGGTCAGCCGGGTCAGCCTCGAATCTGAGGTCGTCACTGTTTCGGCTGCGAGCGGTGCCGTGCTAGAGCGGGAGCTCGTCCGGTGCCTCGCACGCGCGGACGTGCCGATTGTCTCGGTGCGACCCGTCGAACGCAGCCTCGAAGATGTCTTCCTCGAGGTGACTCAATGAGCCTCTGGCGCCTTGAGTACCTGCGGCTCGTTCGGACGTACAGAGTGTGGATCCTCCTGGGTATCTTCGGGTTCTTCGCCGTGCTGGGGCCGGCGACTGCCAAGTGGCTTCCCGAGATTGTGGAACGTCTCGGGGGAGGGGTAGAGGTCGCCGTCCCGCCCGCCAGCCCGGAGCTTGCCATGGCGCAGTATCTCGGGAATGCTCTTCAGATCGGGCTCCTGGCGATCGCATTCGTGGCCGCGTCGTCCCTCGCATTCGACGCGAACGTAGAGATGGCAACTTTTCTCCGAACGAGAACCACAGTCGCGAAGATCCTTGAGCCCCGCTACGTGATCAATATGGTCGCCGCCGTCGCGTCGTTCCTGATCGGATCCGCGCTTGCGTTCGTCCTGTCCGCGCTACTCATCGACGCACCCCGCATCGGTGGGACCGTCATCGGCTCATTGCTCGTGGCGCTCTACATCTGTTTCGCCGTCTCCGTGACGGGGCTATTCGCTTCTCTCGTGCGAAGTGTCCCCGGAACGGCGCTGCTCACGATTGGAGCATTGATCGTCCTCAGCATCGTCGGCCTGATCCCGGCCATTCGCCCGTGGCTTCCGTCGGACCTCGTCGGGGGATATGACGCGTTGATCAATGGCGGTGACTTCGTTTACTGGCGTGCGATCGCGTCTGCGGCCTTGCTCTCGGTCGGGGCAATCGCATTCAGCGTCTACCGGATGCAACGCCGCGAGGTCTGATCCCACTCGGGACGGATCCGGTGCGGTAGGGTTCCATCACTGTGACAGAACGAACGCGACACTGCGCCTGGTGTGGGGGAGCGTTCAAGGCGGCCGGGGGACCGGGGCGCCCTCAGCGCTACTGCCGCACGTCTCACCGACAGCGGGCCTACGAGGCTCGTCGCGAGGCGAAACGCCGCGATCTCGGACCCGACGAGGTGATCATCAGCCGCCGAAACTGGGAGCACCTCCGGGATGCCCTGTATCGGCTCGAGGCAGCGGCCGAGGACGTGGCAATCGACCTCGGAGCCGGGCGAGCCACGAAACAGGACTATGTGCAGGCGCTGGGGCACTTGTCCGCCGCCGTGCGCGACCTTCAGGACATTGCCGTTGAACCGACGGCGCTCGGGGACGGCGGCTAGGTTGCCTTGTCGCCGGGGTCGAGGCCGAGTTCTTGGATAGCCTGCTCCCTCAGCCGGTACTTCTGGATCTTCCCAGTCACGGTCATCGGGAACTCGCTGGTGAATCGAACGTACCGCGGAACCTTGAAGTGGGCGATCCGACCCTTGCAGTAGTCGACCACGTCGTCTTCGCTGAGGCTCGAATCCTTCCGCTTCTGGATCCACGCCATGATCTGTTCGCCGAAGCGCTCGTCGGGGACACCGACCACCTGGGCGTCGACGACGTCGGGGTGTGTGAAGAGATACTCCTCGATCTCTCGCGGGTACACATTCTCCCCGCCGCGGATAATCATGTCCTTGAGCCGACCAACGATCTTGACGTAGCCATTGGCGTCCATGACGGCGAGGTCGCCCGAGTGCATCCAGCCCTCGCTGTCGATAGCGTCCGCCGTCCTCCCGGGTTCGTTCCAGTAGCCCTGCATCACGGAGTAGCCGCGGGTGCAGAACTCACCGGATACGCCGGGAGTTACGATCCCGCCCAGCTCCGGATCGACAATCTTGATCTCCACGTGTGGGTGAGCGACGCCGACCGTCGACACGCGCAAGTCGACCGGATCGTCCCGCAGCGTCTGTGTCGCCACTGGTGAGACTTCCGTCATGCCGTACGCAATCGTCACTTCATCCATATTGAGCTCTTCGATCACCTGGTTCATGACTTCAGTCGGACAGGGGGCGCCTGCCATGACACCCGTTCGCAGGCTTGAAACATCTCGCTTTTCAAGGTCGTCGTGTTCGAGCGTCGCGATGAACATGGTCGGAACGCCGTACAGACTCGTGCAGGCCTCT
>Ga0316190_10003230_pt1 | contig 11847 bp, 10 predicted proteins | sample Eddworburrow2_MG_FD_204929 | JGI IMG/M metagenome (GOLD analysis project Ga0316190, IMG submission 204929) | Coastal sediment microbial communities from Maine, United States - Eddy worm burrow 2 | ecosystem: Environmental > Aquatic > Marine > Coastal > Sediment | place: USA: Maine | collected... | reverse complement strand
ATGAATAGGTCTATCAATCTACCTATCTGTCTATTAGTTAATTTAGAGTTTTTAATCAATCTGCTTGGTATAGCTACAGCATAAATTATTCGTGCTGTTCTGTACAAGCTCCTAATTTTTTAATTAAGAAATCATAATATGAAAACTTTAAAATGTGATCTATGTGAGGTAACTGCGGAAGGTGAAACGTTCGAAGATTGGATGAAAGCACTACGCCCTCATTATATGGAGGTTCATGCTGATATAATGAATGACAGTAATAAAACTGAGGAAGATCACGTAAAGTGGATGACACAAAATAAGATACGATTTGAAGCTGTTTAAACTAGATATAAAAACATCTCATACAATCATCAATTTAAGTAAAATCACCAAGTAAAGGTGATTTTATTATATAGAAATGAATAGTTGTTTATAGTATGGTGTAGATAATACTTAGAAAATCAATATAATTTAGTTTTTTAATTTTTAGTTGTGATTAAGTAAGTAGCAGACTATTATAAAGAAGTGAAATATTCAAAAATACAAACAAAATATCAGCGCAGATTAGGGCTTTATGGCTTAGGATTTTTGCTTACCCTAACGATAGGCTTGGTTTATTATTTTGAGATTTACACCTTAAGAATAGAAAGATTTACAGAGTTAAGGGTAATGGACGCTTATCTTGTTAGTATCCCAGAATATTCTGTCGTGAAACCTGAAGTTACTCATATTCCTATTCCCGAAGAGGTTAGGGGAATATATTGGACAGCTGTGACAGCTGGAGCACCACAGAAACATATTGACTACATGATAAAGAGCGGGTTAAATACGGCAGTCATAGATTTGAAAATGGACGATGGGGCTTTGGCTTTTGAACCATATAGTAAAGTGCTGAAACCTTATGTAATGAAAAGACCTTTTATTCATGATCTTGATGAGTTATTAGAAAATTTGGGTAAACAAAACATATATCGCATAGCTCGTATTGCAGTTATGCGTGATGGTGTGTATGCACTAGAACATCAAGAAATGGCAGTTAAAAACCTTGCTGGTAACTTGTGGCAAGATAATATAGGTTCACTTTGGCTTGATCCCTCCAGTCAAGATGTAGCAGATTATGCCATTAATCTAGGTAAAGAGGCATATTCTCGTGGTTTTGATGAAATTCAATACGACTACGTTCGTTTTCCTTCAGATGGAAAATTAAGTAATATTATTTATCCAGTTTTTGATCAGGTAAAATCTAAGTCAGAGGTTATGCGTGAGTTTTTTAAAAAAGTTGGTGTAACTTTACAGGATGAAGAAATACCTGTTTCTTTTGATCTTTTTGGGATGACTTTTGTATATAATAGTGACTTTAATATTGGGCAACGTTTGGTAGATGTTTATCCATATACTGATTATATTTCTCCCATGGTTTACCCATCACATTATACGTCAAACTTTCGTGGACATGTTAATCCAGCTTTGGCACCATATGATATCATATATAGTACGTTAGAAAGTGGTATTGATATTTTAGTAAGTGAGTTAGGGGTTTCTCCTGAAGAGTCGCGAAGAAAAGTTCGTCCGTGGCTACAAGATTTTGACATAGGGGCAGTTTATACTAGTGACTTAATAGAAGCTCAGATTGAAGCTACTCGTATGGCAAGTTCTTCTGGTTGGATTTTATGGAATGCTCGTAATGTTTATGAGACAGCTAACTATTTACCTTAATTTTTTAAATCTATTTGGGTTCTATTCTTCATTTTTTAGGGGTGTGCTAGAATATAGGTATGAACACCTGTTGGTTAATAGAGTTATAAAATAGATACCTTGCCCACTTGTTGTGAAGAGGATTCATTATATTTTATTTAGTTGGTTAAGGATGAATTTAATATATCTTATTTTTTTTAAAAAAATCTGTTATAATTTTAATACTTAAAGTAATTTATTTTTAAATAGATTAATTGAACATAAACTAAACATGGAATTTTCTGTTTTCACTCAACTAAGTTTAATCGTGGTTCTTGCTACTATGGTTGCTGGACTTATGAAGGTTCTTAAGCAGCCACTTGTTATTGGACATTTACTTACTGGGCTGCTTGTTGGGCCTCTTGTTTTTGATTTTATACAATCACGAGAATCTCTTGAGGTGTTTTCTGAGCTAGGTATTGCCTTATTGCTTTTCATGGTTGGTATTCATTTGAGTCCGCGAGTGATTAAGGAGGTAGGTATGGTTTCACTGGTTACAGGGCTTGGTCAGATCGTATTTACTTCACTTTTTGGTTTTATTATAGCCAGACTTTTTGGTTTTGATGTAGTTACTTCTAGCTACATAGGGATTGCTCTTACTCTTTCTAGTACTATTATTATTCTCAAGCTTCTTTCTGATAAGCGTGATTTAGAGAGACCGTACGGCAAGATTGCAATAGGTTTTCTTATAGTTCAGGATGTTGTGGCTGCTTTGATACTTATTATTATATCGGCTTTTGCAGATGGGCAAGGGGTGGGGGAAGTTGTTGTTGATACTGTTTTGAGAGGGGCCTTTCTGGCTGCTTTTATGATTCTTATAGGTGTTTCAATTCTACCCAAGCTTAGTAAATTTTTTGCTCATTCTCAAGAGTTACTTTTCTTATTTTCTATAGCGTGGGGTTTGGGTTTGGCTGTGCTTTTTTCTAGTCTTGGATTTTCTTTGGAAATAGGTGCTTTAGTCGCTGGAGTTGCATTATCTACTTCACCATATAGTGTTGAAGTAGCTGCTCGTCTTAGACCTTTACGAGATTTTTTTATTATTATTTTCTTTATATTACTTGGTGCTCAGTTTGTTGCTACTGGCTTAGCTGGGCTTTTTATCCCGGCAATAGTTCTTTCACTCTTTGTTCTTATAGGAAATCCTATTATTATGATGTTTATAATGGGTGCACTTGGTTATGGTAAAAGAATTTCATTTTTTACAGGCGTAGCTATTGCTCAGGTTAGTGAATTTTCTTTTATCATCATACTACTTGCTACAAAAGTAGGGCATCTTTCTGATCAAATCCTTTCGTTTGTTACTATTATTGGGTTGATTACCATAGCTGGGTCAACTTATTTGATATTATACTCAGAGAAAATTTATAAACATCTTGCTCCATTTTTAAACATATTTGAGAGGAATAAAAAAAACGTGATTGTTGTTGAGGAAAAACCAAAATATGATGTGATACTTTTTGGACTCAATCGTATCGGGCATGATTTTCTGGGGGTGTTTAGGAAAAAGAAATATAATATGTTGGTGGTAGATTTTAGCCCTGAGGTTGTAAATTGGCTTGGGCATGAGGGAATTGATCATAGTTACGGCGATGCTGATGATACTGATTTTCTGAATACTTTACCTTTAGATAAAGTTAGTATGATCGTATCCACTATTCCGGAACTTGAAACTAACATACTTTTACTTAATCATATTCGTTCTGTTAATAAAAAAGTGGTGATTATTGTGATCAATCATGCTATTGATGAAACAAAAATACTCTATAAAAAAGGTGCTAGTTATGTTATCTTGCCACATTTTCTTGGAGGAAGGTATGCGGCACAGATCGTAGATCGTTATGGTTTTAATACTAGAAAATTTGGGGTGGAACGCCGTAATCATTTACAAGACTTAGAAGTCAGACAAGGACTTGGGCATGAACACCCTATAGCTGAAAGGGAAATGTAATTAATTCGTTTTTAATTTTTGGTAAGTTATATAATATTTAATTTATGAAATCAATATTAATCACTATTATCATTTTATTTGCTATTGGTTTTGGACTATATTTTTTATTGGATATCTCAGGTTCTTCGGATGATCTTTTCGTTTCGCGAGAGTTGAGAGGTAAGCTTGTATATGAGATTGTAGATGGGGAAGTTTCTGACTTACGTGTTGACTGTATTGATCGTGGTGGGATATTCAATACTTGTGGTTCTATGTGCGAAGCAGGTGAAATATGCGCTACGGTTTGCACTTATACTTGTGAGCTAAATGAAGACGATGAGGATTTAGACTTAAGTGTTAAGGTTGACAGTGAAGTTGTAGAAAATAATGATACAAACGGTGACGTTGTTAATAGGAATGAAAATATTGAATGTGGTACCAAACCTGATGGGGTACAAGTTCGTTGCCCTTTTGACTATGCCTGTTTTACTTTTGAGGGTTCTGCTCCAGCTTGTGCTAAAGATCCATGTAGTGTTTGTACTGAAGATAAATCATGCCAGGTATTAGAGTCGTACCCAGTTCAAGTAAAATGTATAGATGAGTTGGAAGACAGTGAAAACGAAGAGGAATTGCTAGGTAATACTACGAAAAAAAATATTAAAACATCAAAAGAAATTATTTCAGTTGTAGGTAATGGTGTTAAGGTGACTTCACCTACACTAAATCAGCAACTTGTTTCACCGATTTCCATATCTGGTGAAACAAGCATGTTGAACGATGATATTGTGGTACAGATTTTAAGTGAATCTGGTAATGTACTTATTGAAGAGATTACTAAGGCTCACAACTCAGGAGTCAATGATTTAGGGTTATTTACTGTTAAAGTGAATTATATTTTCTCAACTACTAAGGAAGGGTTTGTTAAGATTTTTCCTGAAAGTTTTCGTAACAGTACAGGAGAAAATACAGTGAAGATTCCGGTAAAATTTTAATATTATAAATATTTACTTACTTCCTCTTGGATAAATACTTCGTAGCTTATTATAGAAAAGTACTAATTAGTTCATAAGGTTCGGTATTCTGCTAGTTTGGTGTAGAATTTTTCATTTATTTATTTTTGAGCATGTATGAATTATAACTAAAATATCTATACATTTTAGAAAAAGTTTTTGATTGAAAGCTTTTTTTTGATTGTTGGACATGGTAAAATTAGAGTCATGGAACTATTGAAACATCTTAATCCTGAACAAAAGAAAGCCGTTACTTATGATGAAGGACCACTTTTAATTGTGGCTGGTGCTGGTACGGGTAAAACCATGGTTATTACCCAGCGTATTGCTTGGCTTATCTCTCAAGGTAAGGCTAAATCGGACGAGATTTTAGCGGTTACTTTTACAGATAAAGCTTCTGGTGAGATGGAAGAGCGTGTTGATAAACTTTTACCTTTGGGTTACTTAGATCTTTGGGTTTCTACATTTCATGGTTTTTGTCAGAGAGTTTTACAAGATTATGCGTTAGATATAGGTTTACCTAGAGACTTTAAGCTCCTTGATCAAACATCTCAATGGTTACTTATTAGACAGAATTTAAGTAAGTTTGACTTAGATTACTATAAGCCATTAGGTAATCCTACTAAGTTTATTCACGCCTTACTTGGTCATTTTTCTCGTGCTAAGGATGAGGCTATTGATCCAGAAGAGTATTTGAAATATGTTGAAAGTCTTAAGTTAAACTTAAATAAAGTTGAGGAAAGTATTGGTAAGCCTAAGAAGCACAATAAAAATTACGAAGAATTAAGTGGTGATAGAGATGAAATAAGTCGTCTTGAGGAAGTAGCTAAGGCATACTCTGTATACCAACAAATAATGCTTGATAATAACTCTTTAGACTTTGGTGATCTTATTAACTATACCCTTAAGCTTTTTCAGAAGCGTCCCAAGATTCTTGAGAAATATACTCAGCAATTTAAATATATTTTAGTAGATGAGTTTCAAGATACTAATTGGTCTCAGTATGAATTGATCAAATTACTCTCTAGACCTAAGAATAATCTAACTGTAGTTGCAGATGATGATCAGTCTATTTATAAGTTTCGTGGTGCCTCTGTTTCTAATGTTACTCAGTTTTATAAGGATTACCCTGAAACTGAAGTTATTTCTATTACTACTAATTATAGATCGTATCAGAGGATTTTAGATGAGAGTCATAAATTTATAGAGCTTAATAACCCTAATCGCCTTGAGGCTCAATCACTTAATGGCAAGAAGATAGATAAAAAACTTAAAGCATACAATGAGGGTAAAGCTGGATATGAATACTTATTTTTTGACAACCAACATGGCGAGGCTGTGGGTACTATACAGAAGATCCTTGAGCTAAAAGGTGATACTGAAGATGTAACATGGAATGATTTTGCTATTTTAGTACGAGCTAATTCGTTGGCGGATCCGTTTGTGACCACACTTGAATCAGCTGGAATACCGTATCAGCATCTGGCTTCACGCGGGTTGTATACTAAGTCAATTATCTTAGATATTGTTAATTTTTTAAAGCTTTTAGATGATTACCATGAGTCACCGTCACTTTGGCGTGTATTGAATTGGCCAGTATTTAATTTTAAAACTCAGACTTTGGTTGGTATTAATCATCACGCTAGAAAAAAAGCGCATTCTCTTTATCAGGCTATTTATTGGTGGCATCAGCAACCTAAAATAGATAAGATTGAACGAGATGAGTTACGACGGGTTATTGACCTTATCGAAAAACATACCAAAATGTCACAAGAAAAACGTCCTAGGGAAGTTATTTTGAGTTTCCTTGAGGAATCAGGGTATCTTAAGTGGCTAGTTAATAAGCAGGATACTCAAACTGCTCAACAGCTTAGTTTTCTCGAGCAATTTGATGATCGTCTTAAAAAGTTTGAAACAGAAGCTTATGATCCAAGTATTAAGAACTTTATGACAGAAATGCGTATGGAGCTTGAGTCTGGTGAAACAGGTTCACTACAATTTGATCTTGATGCTGGACCCGAAGCTGTTAAGATAATGACTATTCATGCTGCTAAAGGGCTTGAATTCAAAAATGTTTTTATTGTAGGTTTGGTGGATAAACGTTTTCCGGCCATTAATAGACGTGACCCTATAGAGTTACCTAATGATTTAGTAAAAGAAACTATCCCAGAAGGTGATATACATATTCAAGAGGAAAGGCGTCTTATGTATGTAGCTATGACTCGAGCTAAAGAAAATTTATACTTTACATCTGCTAAAAATTACGGTGGAAAATCTGATAAGAAATTATCTCGATTTTTGTATGAATTAAATTTAGCGGATAAAGGAATATATTTAGGTGAAAAAGTAAAGGGTGTATTTAAAGACACTGAAACAAGTAGACAAGTTACTCAAGAGCAGGAGTATGGATATAAATTACCTACAAGATATTCATTTACTCAAATGAAAAACTTTGAGAACTGTCCTTACCAGTATCGTTTTTCTAACCTTGTTCGTGTTCCTACTCGTGCTAATCATACTTTGAGTTTTGGAAAAACCATGCATGAAACTTTGCGTAAGTTCTTTGATATGGTAAACGAACGTCGTTGTGAACAAGAAGATTTATTTGGTGACCCTAAGAAAAAGGAAGATAGTGATATACCAAGTCTTAAGGAACTTAATAATATTTATCAAGAAGAGTGGCTGGATGACTGGTACGAATCACACGAAGATAAAGAAAAATACCGTGAGAAGGGTAAAAAAATACTTAAAGATTTTCATGCTAAAGTTATTGATTCGCCTCCTCGTGTTAAATATCTTGAACAAGGATTTAATCTTAAAATTCAAGATCCAGACAATAAGCAAGTTTATAGTTTTTTTGGAGTTATAGATAGAATAGATGCTTTAAATAAAGACGAGATTGAAATCATTGATTATAAAACAGGTGTTGTTAAAACCGAAAAGACTATTGAGAAAGATCAGCTACTTATCTATCAAATAGCAGCTAAAGAGGTGCTTAATATGAAACCTAAGAAACTTACTTTTTATTACCTAAATGATAATAAGCCCGTTTCATTTTTTGGTAAAGATGAAGAGACAGTAAAGATGAAGGAGCGTATGGTTAATTTTGTTCGTCAACTTAAGGAGTCTAATTTTCGCCCTACTCCATCTTCACATAAGTGTAAGTATTGTGACTATCGCAATATTTGTGAGTATAGAGCCTTATGAACCTAGGATCTATACTTGGAAATCAGATTAAGAAAAAGGGTTTGGGTAAGTCTATTCAGGCAGCTTTGGTGTGTGAAGATGTTGAAAAGGTTTTACAAGAAATACTACCAACTATTGTTTTAGAGAGGACGGAAGTGGTCTCACTTAAGGATTTTGTCATTACTATTAAAACCATCTCATCTGTTATAGCTCAAGAGATTAAGTTGCATGAAAATGAAATTTTACTTAAGCTTCGAGATAAATTTGGTGAGAATTCAGTTCAGAGTATTAAGTATTTGAGGTAATTGTTTGTGGTCGTAAGTATTTATGGATAGAGGTAGTTTTATTCAAGTTGGTAAGAAATTTTTAAGTAATATGTTACTCTTGTTGTTAGATATTTATTAATTTGGTAGGGTCTTATTAAGGTTAAGATAATTTTATTATTTAATTTCTGAATGATAATTAGGTTTATATTATGGGTAATAAAAAAACAATCGTCATACATTATGGTGAAATAGGGCTTAAGGGTAAAAATAGGCCTGATTTTGAATATCAGTTACAGCAAAACATAAAATTGAAGCTAGAAACTAGGGCTAGAGATTTAGAGGTTTCTGTGACTCGTGGGTATCTTTATATTGATAAGGTTGAGGATGAAGATATTAATATAGCAACAAAAGCTCTTGGGGAAGTGACAGGTATAGTTTGGTTTGCTGTTACTTATAAATTTGATCTTAATACTTCAATCAATGAAATAGAGGAGCACGTTTTATGGTTGGCTAATAAAAATTATAAACCAGAAGAAACGTTCGCTATTCATGCACATCGTGCTAACAAAACTTATGAGTTAAATTCACACGATTTAGAGGTAAGACTTGGTAAGATTATACAAGATAAATCTGAATGGATGAGTGTAAATTTAAGTAAACCAGATCAAATATTTTATATAGATATACACGTGGAGGGAATTTATATTTATTCAGAAAAACAACGGGGACTTGGTGGGCTACCTGTTGGTTCAAGTGGTCGTGTACTCTCTCTTCTTTCGGGTGGAATAGATTCACCAGTAGCATCATATCTTCTAGCTAAAAGGGGTGCGCAGGTTGACTTTATGCATTTTGTAGCAAATAAAATGCAACTAGTAGAGGCTCATAAATATAAGGTGAGTTGTCTAGCTGCAAAACTTTCGCGGTATACGTTGTATTCTCGCCTTCACCTCGTACCTTACGTTCCATTTCAGATGAGTATTCTAGAAAATAAAATAAACTATGAGCTAATAATTTTTAGACGTTTTATGTTGCGAGTTGCTGAGAGATTGTCTTTGAAGTATAAGATTCAGGCAGTTGTAACAGGAGATAACTTGGGTCAAGTTGCTTCGCAAACTTTACCTAATTTAGTTTCAGCTTCAAAAGCTATAAATATACCAATTTTGAAGCCATTGATTGGATATGATAAGGTGGAAATCATAGAACTATCTAACAAGATAGGAACTTATAAATTATCTATAGAGCCATATAAAGATTGTTGCTCTATTGTTAGTAGGCACCCTCGTACACGCTCTAATCACGACGAGTTGACTCAAATTGAAACAGAAGCCATACCAAAGTATGAGGAACTTATGGAGGAAACTTTAAATGAAACGATTACTTTAACGTATCAAGATGGAGAGCTTATTAAATAGATCAGGTATATATAAAGCTTCAAAGTAGGAATATTTAAAATTTAATGTGTTATTAAGTAGAAATTTTTTATTAATCAATGATAGTTATACTTCACAATATTCGTAGTGCACACAACGTTGGATCTATTTTTCGTACGGCTGATGCGGCTGGTATAGAGAAAATATATTTATGTGGAATCACACCTACTCCTATAGACCAATTTAAGCGAGTAAATAAAGAAATTTTTAAAACAGCCTTAGGAGCACAAGATTATATTTCTTGGGAGAAGATAGGTAAGTCTGTTTCGGTTCAAGCCACTTTAAGTTTAATAAAAAGATTAAAACTAGAAGGTTATAAAATATTAGCTGTTGAGCAGGATAAGAAATCTGTACCATATACTGAATTAAATTTATCACAAAAAGATACTAAGAAAATAGTGTTGGTTATGGGATATGAGGTTTTGGGATTGCCACCGTCTATTATTAAAAGTGCAGATCATGTGATCGAGATACCTATGTACGGTAGAAAAGAGTCCCTTAATGTTGGAGTTGCTTTCGGAATCGCTGTATACAGCTTGATAGATAAGTTTTAACTTTAATTTTTAAAAAATTTAAGTAATTTTAATTATTAAGAATTTATTAACTAATGGATATTAAAAATAAAATAATTTTAGTAGCTGGTGCAACTGGTGCAATCGGTGAAGGGTTGGTGAGGAAGTTGGATCAAGAAGGAGCTAGACTAATACTTGTATCTCGTTCTAAAGAAAAGTTGGAGAAATTAGCTAATAGCTTGGGTGGTGATGTTAAATTTTACGTTTGTGACTTTTTACAAAGAGATCAGATAAGTGATTTAATTATCAAGTTAAGTTCCGATTTAGATAGTGTCGATATATTGATTAATGCAGCTGGTATTGGTGTTTATGAACCTATAGAAGAAGTGGCTATTCAAGCTTGGGATAATTCTTTTGCAATCAATGTTACAGCTCTGTTTTTGATAACTCAGGGATTATTAGGTTTGTTAGGTAAGTCAAAAAGTTCACTTGTTTTAAATTTAGGTTCAGGTGCTGGTAGGATACCCATGTGTAATAGAAGTGTATATTGCACTGCTAAGTTTGCCTTGCGTGGATTTACCCTTAGTTTGGCAGAAGAATTTATAGATAAAAGTCCTAATTTTTGTCTAATTACTTTAGGTAGTACTTTAACGGAGTTTGGTCCGTTGACTTTAGCTGAAAAAAAGAGGCTTTATGAAGAGGGAGGTAAATCTTACCTTACGGTTGATTTTGTCGTTGATAAGTTAGTTAATATTCTTAAGCTAGGTGAAAGAGAAGTAGAGTATATAATTTATCCGTCAGATTATGGAAAAGATAAGTAAAGTAAAGTATTGTACTAGTTACAGGGCTCATATAAATATTAAGAGGTAGTTGTTTTAAATAATACTTAGCTAAGTTTAAGAAGATAGAAAGTTTATGAAATGTATTTTATGGATATTAAGTGGTGAATTGTTGGTATTAGAGTGGTTTTTGTAGTAGATTTACTAGATGGGGTTCGGGTTGTTTTTTATCGCATATTTTAGTATTGTATGTTTTAGTTATTATTAATTTTGTTCTAATGAATTTATACACCCTCGGATGGATAAGGTTTAACCAGCCGTTATCACGCTACGGAAATATCATCGAAGGGATTAAACTAAAATTCAAAGACGGCCTTATTACGGAAGCGACGGCGACTAAGGGTGAACAAGTACTACACGACATGATAAGCACGCCAAACGCAAACAAGCTCGGGGAGTTTAGTATGACGGACAAACGTATGAGTCGCATTACTAAGCGTATGGGCGAAATTCTCTACGATGAAAACATGGGCGGTGAGTTTGGTAACACGCATGTTGCTATTGGTATGGCGTACAAAGACGCGTACCCAGGAGACATACAGTCAGTAACCAAAGAACAATGGGATCAGATGGGGTACAACGATTCAGCAGAGCATACTGACATGATATCTACAACTGACCGCACAGTAACCGCAACTCTAAAAGATGGAAGTGAAAAAATCATCTACAAGGATGGGATGTTTACTATGTAGTAACTAGCAATCACTAATTAACTTTGTCATTTCGATCGGAGACGAAGTAATCTGAGTTGGAGTGGAGAAATCTCATTATGTTTGAAATTCAAGTATTATGAGATCTCTCCACTTGCTTCGCTCGGTCGAAATGACGTAATTGTTTATTTGATAAATGGTTTAATCTAACCTGTAGAAAGAGTTAATAATAACAAGAGCTAGGTGCTAGTTATAAGTTACTGATTACAAATTATATGAGTGCAAAGGATAAATTTAAGTTACTACGAGAG
>Ga0316190_10003229_pt1 | contig 11847 bp, 9 predicted proteins | sample Eddworburrow2_MG_FD_204929 | JGI IMG/M metagenome (GOLD analysis project Ga0316190, IMG submission 204929) | Coastal sediment microbial communities from Maine, United States - Eddy worm burrow 2 | ecosystem: Environmental > Aquatic > Marine > Coastal > Sediment | place: USA: Maine | collected... | reverse complement strand
GGCCTTGGGTTGTGAGCGGCCATAGAGCCACAGGGGTTCCACCTGTTGCAGAGCCACCTCTTTGCTGCCGGTTTTGATCAGGGCATGGATATAGCGGCAGGTGCGCTTGGTGTTGCCGTTATCGTTGTAGAATGTGAGGAAATCCTGCCAGCGACCCTGCCGGGCCAGGCGGTCCAGCCATTTGCTGCGCAGCCTCTTTGCCAATGGTGTTCCTGCCTGGGCATCAAAAAAATCCGCCACCTCGCTGTTTTTAAGGCGGCCTAGACGGCGGCTTAGCTCCTGGTAGTCCAGGTAGGGGAGGAGGGGGTAGTCTTTCAGTGAGGCCTTCAGGCGCCGGTATTTGCTCAGCTGGCCTTTTGAGAGGGCCCGTTCCGCATCCTGAAAGAGGGTGCGCTGGGCCTCCAGGTTATTGCTGATCTGCTGGGCATGGGCTGTACCCACCAGTAAAGGCAGGGCGCAAAGCACGAGACAGCAGATTGTTCTGGAAATGATTCCTGTATTCATGTTGTCCGTTACTTTCTATTGCCCATCCATAGGGTGCATGCTTAGCCTATTGATAGAATCGGTATCGCCCCTGGCCGGAAAAGCAAATGCCCTGAGAGCGGGTTCCGGGAGTGTGGACGACCGGCTTTCCTGTTAAGGACTTATAATCCTAACATTAAGTATAGGGTTTAGCTCTCAAGTTGGGATTGCTACAGCATATGGCGACCAATCGGCCAAGCCCTTGAACTATCGTACGATATAGAATGCCTATCAAATCAGGCATATTGATCACTCTTGGAGGTTGAGCTGCTATGCACCCGACAGAATGGCTGCGGCGGATGGGGCTGGGTTCGCCGGCCAGGCGTCTGGAGTGGTATCCCCCCTTTTTCAGTATGCGTATCAGGGTGCTGGAACTCGCTGATGACTGGAGTCGGGTACGCATCCTGCTGCCATTGCGGCACCAGAATACAAACCCAGGGGGCATTATGTTTGGCGGCTGTATGGCTTCCTTGGCGGATCCTATACCGGCGCTGGCCTGTGTGCAGCGTTTCCCCGACTACTCCGTCTGGACCCGGCAACTGAAGGTGGATTTCCAGCGGGAGGGTCGTTCGGAGATGGAGTTGCGCTTTGATTTTGATCCGGACCTGGATGCGCGGATTCGTATGGAACTGGAACAGGAGGGGCGGAGTGACCCCTGGTTCAAATATGCCTTCTTTCTGCCCGATGGCACCCAGTGTGCCGCCGTGGAGAACTGTATCGCTATCCGGCGTACCGATTTTAGGGCAAACAGCAGTGGCGCCCTGAAGCCGGGTGGCTTGCAGGTCTAGTGATGCCTGCTCGGGTCAGGGCCTAGCCTTTGCGTCTTGCCCTTGCCGCCTCGGCCAGCTGGCGCAGCAGGGGGGCGGTATCATCCCAGCTGATGCAGGCATCGGTAATGCTTTGGCCATAGGTATGCTCTTCACCCTGCCGCCAGTCCTGGCGGCCTTCGGCCAGGAAGCTCTCGATCATGATGCCGAAGATCCGCTGGTCTCCCCGGGCGATCTGGCCAGCCACATCCCGTCCCACATCGATCTGTTTGCGGTGCTTCTTGCGGCTGTTGGCATGGCTGAGGTCGATCATGATGCGTGAATCCAGACCGGCGGCCTCCATCGCCTCGGCAGCGATGTTGACGCTCTCCGTGTCGTAGTTGGGGCGTGAGCCACCGCGCAGGATCAGATGACAGTCCTCATTGCCGCCGGTAGAGAAGATGGCAGAGTGCCCCGCCTTGGTGACCGACATGAAATGGTGGGGCTGTGAGGCGGCGCGGATGGCATCGATGGCGATGGTGAGGCCGCCGTCCGTGCCGTTTTTGAAACCCACCGGGCAGGAGAGGCCGGAGGCCAGCTCCCTATGACACTGGCTCTCGGTGGTGCGGGCGCCGATGGCGCCCCAGCTGATCAGATCGGAGACATACTGGGGGCTGATCAGATCCAGATATTCGGTACCGGCAGGGACTCCCAGTTCGTTGACGTAGAGCAGGAGCTCCCGTGCCAGGCGCAATCCCTTGTTGATATGGAAGCTGTCATCGATGTCCGGGTCGTTGATCAGGCCCTTCCAGCCGACGGTGGTGCGTGGCTTCTCAAAATAGACCCGCATGACGATCAGCAGGTCATCCTTCAGTTCTTCGCACAGTTGCTGCAGACGATCGGCATACTCCCGTGCGGCAGCCGGATCATGCACCGAGCAGGGACCGGTAATCACCAGCACCCGATCGTCCTTGCCGTTCAGGATGTCGTGGATGGCCTGACGTGCCTGATAGACCGTCTCCGCCGCCTTGTCGGTGATGGGGAAATCCTGGTGTATGGCGGTCGGGGAAGAAACCTCTTTGATTTGCTGGATACGAAGATCGTCTGTCTGATATTTCATGCCGGCATCTACTGTACTTGGGTCTGGGGGTGGCCAGAGGAAGTGAAAACGGCATTATACAGAAGCGCAGACCTCAGTCACGGCTTTGGTCTCCGAAGGAGAGATTCCCCGGAAATCATTGAGGTCAATGCTATGTGTGGCTAGGGGTGCTTCCTTGGGCTGGATGGTGGGCCCTAGATATTGATTTGGGTAATGCCTGTTTAATAGGTACACTACGCTCCCATTTTTGGCTAAGCGGCGTCTTAAAATACATGTCCAAGAGAGGAAAGCTGATTCTTGCTGCCCTGACAGTAATCTACCTGCTGGGTTACCTGGGATTGAGAGAGAGTCATTATATTGTTCATCGCTCCAGCTATTACACCGATGCTGAAGGGGTAGTGCGTACCTCCACCCATTTTGTCCAGACCGGCTCGCCTGATCAGACGGATCCCAGTGTAGGGACGGTGCTGGTTCAGCTTGGTGTTACTTTCATTTATTTACCGCCAATTTCGGTGGAGAGAATATATTGGTATGTAGCCGAACCGGTGGATTCGGAGTGGCCCTATACAGCCGCGCTAGAAAAATAGGCGGCCGCGGCTGGTTTGTTATCCCCCTTCTGGTTGTCGTGCCCTGGGTTATTCAGGGTTTACCGGTCTTAATTTGCCATATGTCTTGAATTGCACCCTTTGGGGCGGCCATGGTTAACCGGCCGCTTCTGGTTTGTTGAAGTTTCCTGGCCTTCCTTTGCCCTCCGCATCGCCTAATAACACCCAATAAATCAATCGGTTAATCCATGCTGATGCAGTCTGTTAGCGCCAGAGATCGGTGCGGGAAGGCAGCTAATCAGTTTGTTCCTAAAGGAAGCCCAGTGTTAGCCGAAACAGTTGGTATCAAGCCGGCTTGTGCGAAATAAGCTGTGATTTCTATTCGTAGGCCGGTGCTTTACCGATCAATAATCGATGGTGATGATCATGATTCGAAGGAGTGTTTCGTCGGTACTCTCCGTAACCGTATGCCTGTTGCTTTTCTCTTCCCTGCTCTATGCGGAATCGAGCTATGTCGGGGTCGATGGCTGCAGAAGCTGTCACAAGGGCCAGTTTGCCTCATGGCGGATGAGTGTACATGCAAAGGCTCTCGACCTTTTAAAACCGGGAAAGCGTAAGGGTGCCAAGAAGCGGGCCCAGTTGGATCCGGAGAAGGATTATTCGACGGATACGAAGTGTCTCCAGTGCCACACCACGGGCTATGGCAAGCCGGGTGGGTTTAAGGATATTACGTCCACCCCAAAAATGGCAGGCATTAGCTGTGAGGCATGCCATGGGGCGGGAAGTGAATACAGGGTGTTGCATGATGAAAAGCCCAACTTCCAAAAGGATGAGAATAAGGCCAAAGGCGCGCTTTATGGGGCAGAAGATGCTGCGGTGTGCAAATCCTGCCATGAGCATGAGGATAATGTCTTTACGTCAGAGATGGATAAAAAGTATATATTCAATTGGAAGGAGCGCCTTGAAAAGCGTAAGGCCTACCATATCAAGAAAAAGCGCCAGCTAAAGTTCACCTTCTGAGGATTCGTCGTAGCTGGTTTAGGCTTTAAGAATTCGAGTAATTAATTACTGTATATAAGAAATGCCACCAATTAATCATAAGCGCTATAACGGATGGCCTCGATAAAAAACAAGATCAGTAACCTTAAGATTAGTGCCAAATTTATTGGCGCTATAACCATTGTATTGCTGTCAATTACGATTCTCGATATACGTTATAACGCCTACAAGGAAACGGCCATTACCCAGAAGGCCGTAAAAGACTGGACCTTCCTGTTCGCGGAAAATGTGCGCGTATCCCTCAATACCCTCATGCGCGAGGGCAGGATGGATCTGCGCTTCAATATGTTTAAAGCAATGAAAAATGAGCTTGAGGGCCTCAAGGATGTACGGGTTATCCGGAGTCCCAGGACGGATGAGATCTTTAGAGAGGTTGCAGAGCGGGATGTGATCCCGCAAATGGAGGAGCTTAGGGCACAGTCCCTGCAGGAGATTGCGCAGTTGGAGGCCGGTCTGTCGGAAATGGATGAGTATGACAAGGAGGATGCAGTTGAACGCATTGATGAGTTGAAAACAGACGTGATAGGAATTGATAGAAATATTTCCGAAGCACGTATTGTTAGATCAGTAGATGAACGGGAAAAGCCAAAGGATGAGCTGGATCGCAAGGTTCTTGAGACGGGCGAACCGCTATATCTGTTTAAGGGCGATGATGCACGTATTCTGATTCCCTATACCGCAAAACGGGAAACCTGCTCGAGCCAGGATGGCTGCCATAAATATGCCCGGGAAGGGGATGTGCTGGGTGCCATTAGCGTCGAGTTCTCTATTGCTGATATAAATGAGGAGATCCGCCGAAATAACATAAAGATGGCTGGCATGTGGCTGATGCGTTTTGTGTTCTTTGTGGGCCTCATTGCATTGCTGCTGGCCTTCATCATAACCAATAATATCCATCATATGCTCGATGTATTTAAACGTATGACCGAGGGCGATCTGTCCGTACGTGCCCCGGTTAAAAGTGAAGATGAGATAGGAATGTTGGCGGATGGCTTTAATAAAATGGCCTCGTCTCTGGAGGAGACGAAAAAGGAGCTTGATCGGAGACTGCTCGAGATTTATGCCCTTTATAACGTCAGTAAGACCCTGAATGCCAGTTTTGAGACCGAGCAGCTGCTACTCACATTGGTGCAGGATATTAGCAGGAGCATGAGCATCGATAGGATGTTGGTGTTGCTCTATAACAAAAAACGGAATGAGCTGCGTATTGCCTCGCATACGGGTTTTGCTGAGGATGAAGTAGAGGAGGCAGGACGCACTGTGCATAATGATTTTTACAATAAGGTTGTATCTACCGGCAAGAGCAAGATATTGACGGATATCGTGCAGGGCGGCCAGCTTAGTCCGATCGAGCTTAGTAATAAGAATATAAATTCACTCATCGCCGTGCCTTTTTTGCGCAGGGGTGAAGTATTGGGTCTCATCTGCGCTTTCAAGGATGCCCCGGCAAATTTCAAATATTCAGATAAAAAGCTGTTCAATAATGTGGCTGAGCATCTTGCCATCGCATTAGAAAATGCCCGTTTGTTTGAGCAAACCAAGAAGATGGCCATTACCGATGGCCTTACCGGTATGTACAACAAACGCTATTTCACTGACGTGTTTAATGCTGAGGTGGAAAGGGCGAAGCGTTGCGATCATCAGCTTTCCATCTTTATGATGGATCTTGATAATTTCAAGCACTATAACGATAGTCACGGGCATCCGGCTGGGGATGAGTTGCTGATGCAGTTGTCATCGATTATCAAGGAATCCATACGTAAGACGGATATTGCCTGCCGCTATGGTGGTGAAGAATTTGTAGTGATTTTGCCAGAGACTACCAAAGAGGGTGCTATGATTGTCGCCGAAAAATTGGTGGGGGCCATCAATAGCCATCCATTTCCCCATGCAGCTGAGCAGCCTCTGGGGTTCGTGTCGACCAGTATTGGGGTGGCCACATTTCCGGACAATGGCCTTGATGCAGAGCATTTGCTTGAAGTGGCAGACAATGCGCTCTATGTTGCCAAGACTGAAGGGCGTAACCGTGCGGTTGATGCCAGCTAGCCATTCAATACCAGTCTTGTAAATCTCCTGGACTGGAATTCAACTGCCATGTGATGAGGCGCTGATCCCCCTGTTATTTTGTCAATGACATAAACAGGCGAGGCAGCTGTTCCGGCAATCTTTCCACATGGTCGATAACGGTATAGTTATTACCAAAGATATTGGAAACATAGTCATCCGCACGAGGGTCGAGGCTGATGCAATAGCAGGTGATCCCTTTGGCATGTAGCTCTTCCACGGCTTTTTTAGTGTCCGCCTTCAGGTGCTGCGGGTCCTGCACGTCGATATCTGAGGGTTCGCCGTCGGTCAGGATGAACATCAGTTTCTTGGCATTGTCCCTTTTGCTGAGGTAGTGCCCGGCGTGACGGATGGCGGCCCCCATACGTGTTGAATAGCCGCCTTCCATGGCCGCTAGACGCGCCTTGGCTTCCATGCCCCAAGGCTCATTGAACCCCTTGATGTGTTGGTAGCGCACATCATGGCGGGTGTTGGAGGCGAAGCCAGCGATAGCGAAGGGGTCGCCCAGTTCGTCGGTGGCCCATGCCAGGAGCGAGACTGCCTCACGTGAGAGCTCCAGGATGCTTTGCTCGCAACCCCGTGGTGTTTCCTTGATGGATTCTGAAAGATCCAACAGCAGGGTTACCGCAATATCACGCCCATCGGTCTTATGGCTCATATGGATGCGTGGATCCGGCGTGGTGCCGGATTTGTACTCCACCATGGAGCGGAGGGCGATATCCAGATCCAGTTCGTCCCCGTCTTCCTTGAACCGCTCTCTTACATGTTGCTGCGGCTTGAGCAGATCAACGATGTGTTTTAGTTTCTTGGCCAGCACCTTATGCTTGAGCAGGATTTTGTCGATGTCGCCTGCATCGCCACTGGCATGAATGCTTTCGTATACCGTGGCCCAGTCCGGGCGGTAGTTCTGTAGTTGATAATCCCACTCGGGGTGGTGGCGTGAGTAGAGCACACCATTTTGCCCTTGAAGCTGCTTTGGATTGGTGGCCCCATGGTCGGAGTGAAATTCATCTTCGTCCTCCGTATCCTCCAAAAACATCCACATGTAGCGGTTGTCATCCCGGTAGCTGACCTCGGTGTCCTTGAACCAGATCTTGGGGCGACGGAACTCTGAGGTATGGACCTTGAGCAGGTAGGCTACGCCCAGCTCGGTTGCCATGCTTTTGTCGTGGGGATTCTTGGCAAAGCGCTCATGGAATTCGGCAACGTATTGCTTCAGAACCGGATCGGTATAGGTGTGATTCGGGTCCAGCAGTGCGCGTGACAGCATGGCCATCTTGTGACGTACCGGTGAGTAGCCATCGGGGCAGCCCAGCTCCCTGGGGATGGGGTGCAGCGCCTGCCATAGCTGGCGTAGTCCTGGGAACCGTTGCATCGCCAGATGCTCTACTCTGGCGTCCTCAAATACCTCAATGAACAGTTGCTGAAACTGACTGTAGTTGTCGGCGAAGTAGGGCTGGGTATAGGCCAGGTGTGCCGCCATATAGGAGAGCATGGCGCGGTACCGGTCGATGCCCCGAATCTTTTCCTGATCTTCATGGACGTCCGGAATGTGGAAGCCCTCGCTGTCGATATGGGGGAGGGCTGAGCGTAACGAACCCTTGGAGACCAGGGAGTAGGGATGGCAATCCGTGTCGGTTTCCCAGAAGGCCGTGAGGTAGAGATCAAGTTTGCGCTCACTATCCACATACAGGGTGCCGTAGCGCTCCCGCTGAAGGGCGGCGTGGCTGTCGGCGGACTGTAGGCTGAAATACTCCGGCAACTTGTGGGGCATCTGCCTATAGCCGCGCAGGCCGGCATCTGCCCAGTTTTTGAGTCCGCCGATGGTGGTCAGCTTGAGGATATGGGTAGTCTGCTCCAGCATGGGAATCAGACCATTGCTCGCCTCCTTGGCCATCTTCTGCACTAGCTGGAAGTACTCCCGCAGCAGGGCGGCGGCTTCCAGTCGTCGGGAGATGGAGGGTAGATTAGCGAGGAAGGGATTGATCGCCTTGCCGTTGGCGCTGCCTGAGAGTATCAGGCAGACATCTACTATGTCTGGGATTATCTTTTCACCAGCAATCTTGGCGATATCCGGTATGCCCTCCAGAAAGATCAATACCAGTTCTGTGCCGCGGCCCAGGTTGCCGATAGTGGTGGCTCCCTCCAGATAGTGGTCAATGCCATCCTTGCTGAGTATGGACAAGGCATGTCCCATGCAACCCTCGAAGATGTCATCGATCTCCTTAATGTTGCACTGAAGTTTTTCCCGATAGGGTTGAAGATCTGGGTTCATGCGCTTTTGCCTAGTCGTCACATTAGTTGAGCTGGGGTGTGCCGTAGCGGTTGCCAACATTCTGCATAAGCTTGTTGGTTTTCACTCTTTGGCCCTCAATCTAAGCACCTAGAAATAGGTGGTGATGGCGCTTTCCAGGGTATCGCGAATGTCCTCGTCATCGGTGATCGGCGTAATCAGGGCCATACGGCAGGCAGCCCGTGCCTCCACGCCCTCTCGGATCAGTAGGGCAGCATAGACCAGAAGCCGGGTGGAGATGCCTTCATCCATACCATGCCCCTTCAGGTTGCGGGCACGCTGGGCAATTTGGACCAGCTTTTCACCGCTCTCCTTGTCGATGCCGGTCTCCGTCTCCAGGATGGTCAGCTCAGTCTCCGGATCGGCATAATCGAACTCCAAGCCGGTGAAGCGCTGCTTGGTGGACTGTTTTAGATCCTTCATCAGGCTCTGGTAGCCGGGATTATAGGAGATCACCAGTTGGAAATCGGGATGGGCCTGCACCAACTCCCCCTTCTTATCCAGGGGCAGGGTGCGGCGATAATCGGTGAGGGGATGGATCACCACGGTGGTGTCCTGGCGCGCCTCCACGATCTCATCCAGGTAACAGATGGCGCCGATGCGTGCGGCCATCGTCAGGGGGCCGTCTTGCCAGCGGGTGCCATCCTTGTCCAGCAGGAAACGCCCGACCAGATCGGATGCGGTCATATCCTCGTTGCAGGCCACGGTGATCAAGGGCTTGCCCAGCTTCCAGGCCATGTGCTCAACAAAGCGGGATTTGCCGCAGCCAGTGGGGCCCTTGAGCATTACCGGCAGGCGGGTTGCGTAGGCAGCCTCATAGAGTGTGGTCTCATCGCCCTGGGGTTTGTAAAAAGGCTCCTGTTGGATCTTATATTGTTCTGCGTCGATGTGGCTCATCCGGCTCTCCTGACTGGGCTTGATCTTGGTTGGACTCAATTATAGTCGTCTCACATATAAGCAACAGTAAATCTTATTGATCAATAGGATAAGTAAATGCATATAATTTATGTATGCGCTCTATCATCCAAAATATTACAGGCAAAAAAAAGCCCTCGTGAGGAACGAGGGCGAAGGAAGGGCAATAAATTATTGCCAGAGGAGTTTACTTGTGTACGCCGAGCTTCTCGCGCCAGCCGGGGTAGTTCGCATCGGCATCGGCCTGGAAGGTTTCGAAGGCGCCGCGCAGCTCTTCGTGGTCTTTGGCGTAATCAACCAGGTCAACACCGGCCATCCATGCATCGCGGGACTGACGTAGGGAGGTAGCGCCGGCTGCTCCGCCGTCCTTGTGACCGAAGGCGCCGCCGCCGGAGGTCTGGATGACGTTGCAGTGGCCCAGGTTATCGAAGAAGCCAGGCAGACGCAGGGCGTTCATGCCACCGGAGATGATCGGGGTGGTGGCCTTCATGCCCTGCCAGGACTGCTTGAAGAAGGTACCCTCGGCCTCGTCACGCTCCAGCATGTAGGCCAGGTTGGTTTCGGTAGCGTCACCCTCCATCTTGCCGTAGCCCATGGTGCCGCAGTGGATACCGGAGGCACCCTGCAGGCGGGACATCTTCATGTGTACCAGCGGGGTGTAACCGCGGTTGGACTCTTTGGAGGTCACCGCACCGTGGCCTGCGCGGTGATAGTGCAGGAACTGGTTCGGGAAGTAGCGGCGGCTGAGCGTAACTGCGCTGGGGCCACCCACATAACCATCCACCAGGAAGGCCACGTTCTCGGCGAACTCACCGAACTCACCCAGGATGTACTCGCCACGGGCGATCATCTCGAAGGGGTCATCGGCGGTGATGTTGGCGGAGAAGATCTTGGCTTCGCCAGTGGCATCCTGGGCGCGACGCATGGCGTCGGCGATCAGAGGGATGATCTTCTTCATGGGAGCGAAGGTCTGGTTGCCCTGGGGCTCGTCGTTCTTAACGAAGTCGCCGCCCAGCCAGAATTCGTGGCAGGCATCGGCGAAAGGCTGCGGACGCAGACCCAGCTTCGGCTTGATGATGGTACCGACCACCATGCCGCCGTTGTCCAGATCACGATCCAGAATGCGCCACATGTCCTGAATGTTCATGGCAGGGCCGTCGAACAGGCGCATGTACTTGGGTGGCACGTAGAAGTCCAGCATCTTGGCGTATTCAACGTCACCCATACCCTGGTTGTTACCAATGGTCAGGGTCAGGAAGGAGACGATCATGGCCCGGCCGTCAATGATGTTGCGGTCAAACAGATCTACCGGGTAGGCGATCTTCATGATCTCATTGGCTTCGTCTATCTCGTAGACCAGGGCATCCACGCCCTTGGTGAAGTCGTCGGTGGTGCTGACCTCAACATTGGTGCCGGTGGAGGACTCGGCGGCAAAATGAGCGGCGGTTCCCAGAAAATCAAAAAAACCGGCCTTCGGTTTCATCTTGTAGGCGCACAGAACGTGGTTGCCGCCTGCGATCAGGTCTGATTCCTTCAGGCTAAGATCCGCGTAGCGGGAGGATTGGTCTAAAGCCATGTGGTTTTCCTCTGTCAGTTTAATAGTATTTAAGGTGCGACCCATTGCCGCGCCGGTCAGTTATTGCCCTGCCGGTTGTGGAGCTAATACTAGGTGGATATTTGCATAAGTAAAATTTAATATTTTAAATAATATGTATAAGTTTAAACTTATGGTTCTCACGAAGAATATTATAAAATGATGAATTACCAGGTGGCGGGAGTTCCTTTTGCGAACTACTTTGGCCTTCTCCGAGCCGGAGAAGTCCCAGAATATGATCAAGGACATCATCCAGGCCGCCTACGACGGTGGTGCGGATATGATCGTCACCCCCCGCCCGGTATGCCAGATGAACGTTGAGGTCTATCAGGATCACATCAACCAGGCCCACGGCACCAAGTTCAAGACGCCGGTGGTCTATTATAGCAGTCTGATGGATGTGGCCTACGGTCGCTCGGCCGCCGACAGTGTCCTGGATGGCCAGGTGATAGCGGCCACCAAGTTGGAAGAGATCGCCAAGAAATAAGGTTACCTATCCTGCATTGATCCTGCCCGGCGGTTGCCATACCCTCATGGCGGCCCACAGCCCAGGGTGGGAACCCTTCCTGTGTGCTCTCTGTCTGATGGGTTAGAATAGCCCAATCCACAACCCATCAGACCAATGAAACCCACCGAGGCCGCCATGAAGGTATTATTCATTCCAACTCTCATCGCCATCTGTCTGTTGTTTTCAAATGTGTTGTTTGCTGAGGAGATTAAACAGCCGGCAAAATTCGGAGCAGAGATTACGCTGAGTGAGTCGCTGACGGTTGATCAGGCCATTGGGCAAATTGACCAGATCAAAGAGAAGGAAGTGCTGCTTGCAGGCAAGGTGACCAAGGTCTGTCAGATGAAGGGGTGCTGGATGGCCTTCAATTCACAGCTAGGCCCGGTTCGGGTGACCTTCAAGGATTACGCTTTCTTCGTGTCTGAAGAGCTGGTCGGAAAACGGGTGTTGGCTCAAGGTATGATGTTTGAGAAAACCATGAGTGTTTCCGAGGCCCGGCACT
>Ga0316190_10003227_pt1 | contig 11855 bp, 10 predicted proteins | sample Eddworburrow2_MG_FD_204929 | JGI IMG/M metagenome (GOLD analysis project Ga0316190, IMG submission 204929) | Coastal sediment microbial communities from Maine, United States - Eddy worm burrow 2 | ecosystem: Environmental > Aquatic > Marine > Coastal > Sediment | place: USA: Maine | collected... | reverse complement strand
AGGGATCTGTATGGTGTTGCTTCGACACAACACCATGGCCCGTTCAATAACATTCTCCAACTCACGAACATTTCCGGGCCAGCTGTAATCGAAAAAAAACCTTTCAACTTCCGGATCAAGACCGGTTACCGTGGTGTCGGATTTATATTCCTCTCCATATTTATGGATAAAATGATCCGCCAGCAGGTGAATATCTTCCCGACGGTTCCTTAAAAGAGGCAGGACAATATGAACAACATTCAACCGATAATAGAGATCTTCTCTAAATTGTCCTTGGATCATTTCATCCTTAAGTCTCTTATTTGTAGCAGCAATAATACGAATATCCACAGAAATCGGCTTTACCCCTCCAACCCTTTCAAAAACTCTTTCTTGGAGGACCCGTAAAAGTTTCACCTGTAAATTTTGTGATAGCTCGCCGATTTCATCGAGAAAGAGGGTGCCGCCGTCAGCCAATTCAAAACGGCCTTTCCGCCTTGCTGCGGCACCGGTAAATGCCCCTTTTTCATGGCCAAAAAGCTCACTTTCAAGAAGCGTCTCGACAAGAGCGCTGCAGTTCACCGCAATAAACGGTTTATCGCGCCGCGGGCTGTTAAAATGGATCGATTTTGCCACCAGTTCTTTACCGGTTCCGCTTTCACCTTCGATCAAAACCGTGGTGGCGGCGGGTGCCACTTTTCGAATCGTTTCGAAAATATCCTGCATCACCTTACTTTTCCCAATAATATTTCCGAAACTGTACTTTGACTCCACAACATTTCTGAGCTGCCGGTTCTCTTTGACCATGCGGTACATGCCGATGGCCTTATTAACATATATAATCAGCCGACTATTATCGAAGGGTTTGAGAATATAACTGTAAGCCCCTTTCTGCATGGCTTCTACAGCTTTATCCACGGTGCCGTGAGCAGTCATCATGATTACCGGAAGATCTTTATCTTTGTCCTTGATTTTCTCCAGGAGTTCAATCCCGTCCATTTTGGGCATTTTCATATCTGTAAGGAGCAGATCAACGTCGACATCTTTCAGTATTTCAAGCGCCTCATAACCGCTATTTGCACAAAAGGTTTCGAATCCTTCTTCTTCGAGAACAGCACTTAATATCCGCGGATAATTCTTTTCGTCATCAACGATCAGGATGGTCTCCATGCCTATACTCCCTGTTTCACAGGTAATTCTACTTTAACGCGCGCGCCGGCACCCGGCCTTGCGCTAATCTGGATGCCTCCGTTGTGGGATTCAATGATATTTTTTACAATACCAAGCCCCAGACCGGTTCCTTTGGCTTTGGTTGTAAAAAATGGATCCCATATTTTTTCCATAATATCTTGAGAGATACCTTCCCCTTCATCTTCAAAAAATATTTTTACTGTATTATCCGTGGATTGTACTGCGACATGTATTGTGCCGCCCTCGGGCATCGCCTGCATCGCATTGATTAAAATATTTAGGAATGCCTGATAAAGCATATCAGAATCGGCTGTTATCTCCGGGATATTATTGCCATAATTTTTTTCAACCGTATAGCCTTCCTTTTCAGTGTGTGATGCCAAAAAATTAATGTTTTTTTCAAGAACAGCCCCGACATCGCAAGCCATGAGATTTGGAATTTTGGGTTTCGCAAAATTTAAAAAATCTGTGATAATATTATTTAATCGGATGGATTCTTCAATGATGATATCTGGAATAGAATTCGAGGGATCGTACCCGGCCATTTTTTTCTTTAAAAGTTCGGATGAGCTTTTGATAATACCCAATGGATTCCGAATTTCATGGGAAATTCCTGCAACCATTTCGCCCAGTGTAGACAAATGTTCTGCTCGGCTTAACTGTTCTTTGAGCTTGAGTCGTTCCTGGGCACGTTTTTCAATGATGCTTTCGCCCCGTTTGACCACAAACAGAAGCGCTAAAAATAATGCCCCCATCACAACCGAGCTGGTGGTAATAACACGGATCTGAAAATCGAAAATTGCTTTGTAGTCATCTGTTAAATCCTGAACGATTTCTACGACACCAAGTACCGGACCGGAAATCCGGGAGAGTGGTTGCTCCGCACGAAGGGGGGCAATTGTAATTAACCGGCTGTTTTGGGGATATCCGAGCAAGATTCGAAACCAGTCACCGCTTTGAATCAGCTTTGAAGTCGACTTGCCTAAAATTGCATCCTCGTATCCTTTGCCGCCCGAATCTTCTTTGCCGATCAGAGAGGTGTCAAAACTGTAGGATATTGTATTCTCCATATCGTATATGTTGACCATATCAACTTTGAAGCTGTGGAGCGTACTTCTGACAACTTTGTCCATCCGTTCAAATTGGTTTTTATCACTGAGCCGAATCTTGCCGAATTTCAATGCAACCGGAATGATGAACTGCAAAAACACCTGATGATTAAGATTTTCGATCAGAAGGCTGGCGTAGTCTTCACTTTTTTTTTGCTGCATGGCCTTTGCCCAGTGGATATTGAGCAAAGAGAAGACCAACGTTCCAATGAATATTACGATCAGGCTTGTAAACGTAAAGTATTTGACCAACCTGAACGGCTTGACTTTTTCTTCTGCGGTTTGGGGGTTCATAAACAAAGTTAATGGCGCGGCATGGAAACATCTCTATTTAAAATTGAAAAGACAATTCCATTGCATTTATACAAACTTGATGGTTTCGTAAAAAAGTCCATTTTAGCAGCGGATGTGAAACTTGAGTGACAGCATTATCCGTAAAAATATATACGGAAACTGACGGTTAAAGTCAAGATAATGCTTTATTTTCATTGACACTATAATAATTTGGCTATCTTTTTTAAGGAACCGGAACAAACATTTTTTAAAAATCGTTTTATTGTACATATGTGGTCATTATTAGACAATACTATATATGGCAAATTAATTATCAAAACCACCAAATAAAGTAATTAATTAAAATTTATCTATAATTATGCATAAAGTTCTTGAACTTGATAATAATTTAAGATAATATTGTAAAAAACAAGGAATGGCCAACCGGTATTTTTTGAACCAGATGTTTAGTGGAATTTTGCAAATCTGCTAAAAAGGCTGTTTAATGAAGAGAAACTATTTAAAAAAAATCAGAGAGTCTCTGCTGTTAAGCAAGACAGAACTGGCCAAAAAGGCGAACGTGTCCCCCATTACGATTGCCCGCATCGAAAAAGGGATGCCCTGCCGACTTGAAACTCAGCGCAAGATTATCTTGGCTCTGGGTTTTGATCTTTCTGACAAAAACAAAATATTTGGTGACTAAGAATCTATTATGTTTTTTGGGAAAAAAAACCGTCTTATCGGGTTGGACATCGGTTCCAGGACGATAAAAGTCGCTGAAGTCGTTGACACAAAAACAGGATCTACCCTAAAAAATTTCAGCACCATCGATATTGAACCCGAACTCATCGAAGAAGGTTCTATTAAAGATCCTGAAACTGTCGCCGAGTATATTCGTGAACTCTTTAAAGGCGCCAAACTAAAAGACAAGAACGTTGCGATCTCCATCGGCGGTTATTCGGTGATTGTAAAAAAGATCAACGTCCAAACCATGACGGAAGATGAATTACACGAAACCATTCCTTTTGAAGCGGAACAGTATATTCCATTCGACATCAACGATGTTAATTTGGATTTTCAAATCCTGGGAGAAAGCGAACACAACCCCAATCAAATGAGTGTCCTGCTGGTAGCAGCCAAAAAAGAGATGGTTAATGAATATATCAACCTTGTCCAGATGGCCGATCTGAGCACCTCCTTGATAGATGTTGACGCTTTTGCCCTACAAAATATTTTTGAATTTAACTATACTCCTGAAGATGAACTTGTGGCCCTGATAGATATCGGCGCCAGCAAGACATCTTTGAACATTCTAAAAGGCAATTCCTCTGCATTTATGCGTGATGTTTCCCTTGGATGCGCGCAAATCAATGAGAAGATCGTTTCTCTTGTCGATTGTTCTTTGAAGGAAGCCGAAAACATTAAATTTCAAAAACAATCAGACATAATTTCTATTGAAAATTTAAAAGAAATTGTTTCATCTGTAGTGACTGACTGGTGCGCTGAAATTAAGCGTGCCCTGGATTTTTTTTATTCCACATATCCCGAAAATCAGATAAACAGCTTTGTCCTCAGTGGCGGTGGTGCCAATATTAAAGAGTTTCGACACATTCTGGCGGCTGAAACATCCGCTGAAGTCGAAGTCATCAATCCTTTTAAAAATTTCTCAGCCGATAGCAACCGTTTTGAGGCGTCCTATCTTGAAAAAATAGCGCCGCAGGCAGCCATCTGCATGGGACTGGCCATACGAAAAATTGGTGACAAATGATACGAATCAACCTGCTCCCTTACCGCGCAGCACAGAAAAAAGAGAACATTCGCAGGCAGATCAGTATATTTGTCCTGGCTGTTATCATGCTTGTCGGAATCCTTCTGTACTATAACACGACCTTGAACAACAATATCGATGCCCTCAACACCCAGATAAAAAACAACAAATCAATGTTGGCCCAGGTCGAAAAACAAGCCAAGGAGGTCGATGAAATAAAAAAAGCATTCGACACACTAAAACAAAAGACCCATGTTATAAAGAGCCTGGAATCGAATCGAAAGATTTCTGTTCAACTACTTGATAATATGACAACACTGGTGGCTGAAAAAGTCTCTGTCTCTCAAACCAAAGCATCGCCAGACAGCGACAGCAAGCCGGTAAAACGATTATGGTTCACCAATTTTCAGGAAAATGGAAACAATATAAACATTCAGGGAATTGCCCTGGACAATAAAACCATCGCTGATTTTATGACCCGTCTGGAAGGGTCTGCCCTTTTTACGAATGTAAATTTAAAGGCCATAAAACAACAAAAGATAAACGAATTAAATCTAAAAAATTTTGAAATTATCTGCACCAGGATCTCCCGGAACACATCGAAAAAGAAAAAATAAACCCGGTCCAAGGTATTGCGATAACGATGAAAAAAATCGAACTCTCTAATTTATCAGAATGGTTTTTTAAAAATACCGACAAGATCGGAAAGCTGTCTAAGCTGTACAGGATTCTGTTATGTTTGGGGATCCTCGCTGCACTCATTGGCCCGTTTTTCTATTTTTCCTTTTTGCCCAAACTCGATACAATTGATGCATTGAAAACGGAAAACGATTCGCTGGAAACCAGACTCGTCAGGGCAAGAGCAAAGGCAGGACAGCTGAAACATTTTCAGGCGAAGCTCAAAGAGGCGGAAATTGAATTTAAAATCGTAAGGAAAAAACTTCCTGAAAAAAAAGAAATACCGTCTCTGCTGTCAAGTATTTCAAGGTCTGGCCGGGATGCCGGTTTGGAATTTATTCTGTTTCAGCCGCAGCCTGAACGAAACAAAGATTTTTATGCTGAAATTCCGGTATCGATTATGGTTACTGGCAGCTATCACAATGTCGCTCTCTTCTTTGACAAGTTGGCAAGGTTATCCAGGATTGTAACTATAGAAAATATTAAAATGACCACCGCCAAAGGCGGCAACAATCTCACAACATCATGTACGGCTATCACGTACAGGTTCATTGATACGAAGTAGAAAAAAACTTCATGAGCCGAGGCATCAAAAAGACACGATAACTCATGGATAAACATCTTATTTTCATACGCAGCATTGTCTGTGTCGCCTGTTTTTTTACCCTGTTGTTGGGTTGTGAAAAACAAGAGGAGCTGCCACCAAAATCAAGGGAAGTCACCAAAAAGATCATTATCTCGGAACAGGCGGCCCAAAAATCTCAACCGCCGGAAAAGATCGAGGTTGAAAAACCCGCCGGTTTAGAGGAAGTGGCGACCTCCAAACTCGAATCCCCGCCTCAACCACCCAAACAACCTGTGGACGCGACCCCCAAAAACGTCGTTGCACCGATACCCTCCATCCCTCAAAAGGTTGAAAAACCGGAAGCGGCAAAATCCGTTTCCACAGAACCAGCGAAGACGCCCGCACCACAAATTCCACCTCAGGCGCCAAAACAAAACGCCGAAGCAGCGCACAAAACCATCGTCGCTTCGGTATCTCCCGCAAGTCCCAAAATCGAAACACCGGAAATATCCGATCTTTACAATCCCGAAGCGAAGCTGGATCCATTTGAACCGCTCTTTAGAAAAGAACCTGCATCCATAGCAGTAAGGAAGAAAAAATCAAAAAGACGATCGCCCCTTACACCCCTTGAAAAAATGGATTTAAGCCAGCTGAAGCTTTCGGGAATCATACTTGCGCCCAGTGGGAATAAAGCCTTGGTTCAGGAAGCCTCCGGAAAGGGATATGTCGTAAAAAAAGGCACGTATATCGGAATCCACTCAGGCAAAATCGTTGAAATATTAGAGGATCAAATCATTGTTGAAGAAGAGGCTGAAGATATTTATGGCAAGGTTTCTATCGTAAAAAAATCACTTAAACTCCAGAAACCTCCCGGAGAATAGCATGAATTATGAAATGAAAAAATGGTTTAAAATGGGAACATTCGGTTTCTTTTTGCTCGCTTTGCCGACCCTGTTTGCTGGGTGTGCTTCCAACGCCACGGCCGTCAAAGAAACCCAAAAACCGATGGTCGAATCTGCCAAGCCCAAGCGGATCACCCAAATAAGCATCGCCGAAGATTCTGAATCAAGCATCGTGCGGATTGGAGGAACCCAGCTGCTGTCCTATACTTCGGTTAAACAACCGTTCCCGCTGGGTGTTATTCTTTATTTTCCTGAAACCGCCCTCGACAGTATCCAATCCAATTTTACACCAGAGAGCGATATTGTCGCCGGGATTAAATCTTCTGAATTAACGGCCAAAGGGCATGCATCCAGAATCGAAATCTCATTAAAAAAAGATGTTTCATACGAAGTCGTCCGCGAAGATTCAGGCCTTAAAATAGTGTTCAAAAAAACTCCGTCGATCTCCGTTTCCGCCAAGCCGGAATTAAAAAAAGAACCGTCGGGTGACACCTCCATGGCGCTTGGGGAACAACCTGCCGCCACTGATCAAAAAATGTTGACGGCTCAACCGGAAACCCGTGAAATCGTTCAACCGGAAATGGAAAAAAATTCCGTAGCATGGATTAATCGAATCGATTTTTCAAGTGAAACGGCCGGCCAATCGACAATTATTATCGGAACCACGACACCGGTGAAATACGATGTAAAGAAAATCAACGATAAAAAACTCCTGCTCAATCTTTATCCTTCAAAACTTCCAGACTATCGCCAACGACCGTTGATTACCACACGTTTTCAAAGTGCTGTGGATCGGATAACACCCTTTCAGACGCCTGCCATGAAAAATACGTCCGGGTTTGTAATCGAGCTGCGGGATTCTGTGCCCTATTTTGTCGATCAGACGAACAACCTGATTCTGGTTCATTTTGAAGCCTCTTCCGTGCCGCCCAGGCCCCTTGACACCGCCGAGCTTCCACCCTGGAAAAACGTTATGGCAGAAGGAATTGATACAACAGACGCCCCGGCACTGAAGCCGTCTGAACATCGAAAGTTTAAAGCTCAAACCGGGAAATACACCGGCGAAAAGATCGCCATCAATTTTTTTGAAACCGACATAAAAAATGTTTTTCGCATCTTAATGGATGTCAGCAGTAAAAACTTCGCCATTGACAAAGATGTATCCGGACAAGTGACCCTGGCATTTGACAAGCCGGTGCCCTGGGATCAGGTCCTTGACATAATTCTGAAGATGAACCGGCTGGGGATGGTTTTCGAAGGAGACATCATTCGCATTGCCACCCTTAAAACCCTCAAGGTGGAAGAAGCGGATCGGCAGGAAAAAATCGTGGCCGCACAAAAGCTTGAGGACCAAAAAAAAGCGCTGGAGCCCCTGTTAACAGAATACATTCCGGTGAACTATGCCAATGCAAAAGCGGATGTGTTACCCCAGATTATACTCACCGAAGGACGCGGCACCATCAGCGTTGATGAACGCAACAATCAAATTATCATGACGGATGTAGCAGAAAAGATACAAAAAGCCAAAGAAACCGTCAAGCAAATCGACAAGGTAACGCCCCAGGTCATTATCGAAGCTCGGATTGTGGAAGTTTCCGACAGCTTTTCTCGAGAATTCGGGACTCAATGGTCGATTGCCGGCACCAAGCAAGATGCGCTTGGGGGGACTTTAGGTTATGATATGTCAGCAACAAACCCGCCATCACAGGGTGTTGGTGGTTCTGCCGGACAAATCGGAATTGAATTTTCCAGATTGATCGGCGACCAATTCCGAGTACTGGACGCAAGGCTCATGGCATCGGAGTCTGAAGGCGCGGTCAAAATAATTTCCGCTCCGAAAATTTTAACCCTTGACAACAAACCGGCGAAGATCAAGCAGGGATTGGCCTATCCTTATAACAAGCTGGATGCCGACGGGAATACCACAACGGAGTGGAAAGACATCGCCCTTGAACTGGAAGTGACGCCCCATGTAACCCCGGACAGCCGAATTACAATGAAAATCACCATAAAAAATAATGAAATCGGAGAGATTATCAACAATGAAACATCATTTACCACCAAGGAGGCCTATACCGAACTGCTGGTGGATGACGGGGATACAATCATTATCGGCGGCATCAGAAAAACGAGAAAAGCCACGGGTGAAAGCGGTGTTCCGTTTCTAAATCAAATACCGGTGGTCGGCTGGCTCTTCAAAACAAAACAAAAAACCGATGAAAAACAGGAGCTGTTGATCTTTATCGCCCCCAGAATCGTTCAGCTCGAACAGGTCGGTAATTAGGGGTGATACAGAGTTTTTACTCTAAATGCTTTATTTTTTGAACCGCTCTTCCGGCTTCTCTGGCCAGAGCACTTTTTGGTGCCAGTTCTTCGACTTTTTGATACGCATTCAGTGCGCTCTCATAGTCATGCAGTAACGTGTATGCCGTGGCAAGATCGAAATATAATAAGGCCGTGCGCGGATACTCTTTTGCGGCGCTTTCAAGTATTTCAACACTCTCCGGAATCCTTCCCATGGCCATGTAAGTAAGGCCGAGACCCCGCAGCGCATTGATAAATTTAGGCGCTATTTCAAGGGCTTCGAGGTAGTATTTTTCAGCCTGTTCATACGCCTTCTTGTTATAGTACGCCCATCCCAGATTCGATAGGGGCAAATGGGGTGAAGCATAGACCAGGCTTTCGGCCACCTCTTTGAAATACCCGATGGCCGCATCCCATTCTTTCTTATCGAGATATACGGTCCCCAGGTTATTCTTGGCGGACACGTAATCCGGTTTAAGGGCCAAGGCTTTTTTAAAGTGGGTGATTGCAAGATCCGGCTTTTTTTTGGCTTTGTAAGTAAGGCCCAGATCGTTTTGCAAAAAAGGATCGTCCGGATAAAGGGATTCGGCTTTTAGAAACTCCTTCAGTGCTTCTGTATAATTCCCTTGTCCAAAGTATACTTCACCAAGATTCCGTGCCGCCGCTCCCTGTTTTTTCCGTACCTGCAGATTTGATGTACACGCAAGGGTACAAATTGCCACAACCGCTAGAAATATCCACCCAAGTCGAAAGGTCCGCATTTTTTTACCTTTAACACACAACAGTTCGCAAATGTTCTTTTACAAATTCATCAAAATGGCGTTTTGTCAATCCCATCGTCATTCAACTTGACCCTCATGATGTTTATGCCTTTATTTGCCAAAAACTCAACAACCCCTTCATGCAGAGGAACCATTGCCAAAAGGGTCTCCGGTGTTTTGGTATCGTCGATTAAAAATCCGGGGATGGTGAGGGTCGTATTGTGTCCGGCGGATCTTTTGGCGGCCAAAAAACTGGGATTCTCGGTAAAGGAAGCATCCATTGCAGCGAGAAGACGCGCCGAGATCGCATCCAAAGTATCGCTATCTTTTATCTGGATGATGTTTCGGCCCGATTTTTTTATGGCTTGAACCGCATCCCCATAAAATTCTCCGAAGTCGATAAGAAATGACGTTCCGCTGTCATGGGTAGCAATATTTGAAGCCGCTTCAATGGTAATCCCTGCATACTCGAATGAAATCGTCTCGTTGGGTCGGTATCGATACCCCATGGCCCCCAGAAAATTGCTGACAAACATTTTGTGATTCGAGGTATCGAGGACATGTATAACTTCGGGCGCCCGTTTGTATCGGGACGCTTTCGATTCTCGGCCGGCGGAAATTTTTCCTTTGAGAACCTCCTTTATAGCAATACCTTTTTGGTCCAGATAGCGAATGATCGACGTCGGTGTCCGCTCTTTTTGGTCATCGATAAGTGTTATGCACAGATAGCGCTTTTTTTCCTCGGACGGATCGGGTTGTTCCATGATCCACATTCCCAAGACTTCAATCTTAACGCCATGATCTGATATAGACAAGCGGTTCGTCAAAACCTTATTTTTAAAGCACCCCAAAACAGCATCAAAGATTTGTTCCACCGAATCCCCGGGTCCTGTTGTGACAATATGCACATCCTTCCAAAAAGATTTGGCCATTTTAATTTCCGATGCCTGATTGTCACCGTTCATTGGAAAGAACACCCGCGTGCCGTCGCTTAGTTTCATGAAAGGGGACCGGGAAAGATCGATTTTTACATCTTCCCATCCCAGACGCGGAAAGTAGTAAACACCTTTATTAAAAAATTTAGCATCCAGCGCCCAAGCGACCTCGGATAACGGAGATTCTATCTGTTTTTCTGTATCTTTTGCCATGCTGGGTATCGGTGTTTTCTGACCCGCGGTGACTGAAGGTTTGATGTCGGCTGTTTTGCCATGCTGGGTTGTCTGCTCAAACAGAGACGGGTACCATGGCTGTTTTTGAATTTTTGGATCAGGGATACGGATCATCTGGCCCACATAAATGCGGTTCAAATTTTTAATTTTAGGATTCATCACCCTGAACAATTTCATGCCATTTTCATATGCTTTGGTACCATAACCTTCAAACTCTTTGGCAATAAGGATGGATATGGAATCCCCTTTTTGGACCCGATATGGGGATGAATGCCTTTCAAGGGCTTCAAACATGCGGGAATCGGCTATAAATGGAATGGTAACAACACCCGAGGATTGTTCCGGAAGGGCGCCCCGGGTGACTTTCTTAAGAGGAATCAGGATATGCTGTCCCGGACGAATTCTGTCGATGTCATGGACGTGGGGATTCAATCGTTTGAATATCCGTAAAAATTCCGGGTAATCCTTGTGGGAAATTTCTCCCTTTTGTCTGAACAGTTTAAAGATCCAATCATTTGTTTTTACAACATACGGATCACAAAGTATGTCCCAGCCCCTGTCGTAACGAACAACGTAGTTTTTATGTACAAACGCACCATATGCCGGACGAAAAACAATCAGACATGCTAAAATGAGTGTCGAGCAACAGACGGATGTTAAACACACGCCTTGGGTCTTCATGCCTTCAGCACCTTTTTGAGACTCAAACGCGTTGCGATCTCCTCGGATACCCGTTCGACAAAATTATCGAACGCGGCACCCTGCAATGGTTCCCCCGGGGCAGGGACCTTTGGGAGATCCTTTGGGTGAACGTAAACAGGCGCATTCATTAGTGCCGGGTCCGAAACAATTCCGAATTCTCCAGGAAAGCTTTTTTCAAAATACATCTCCTGAAAACCTGAAAACTTGAGTGCATGGGCTGTGGAATCGACCACGGCGATATCATTGTTTCCGACAATTTTCTGCTTGCGTGCTTCCACCAGGCCGGCAAGAGATTCTCCGCCGTGGGTACAGACAATATGTCCGTTCCGGTTAGCCAAAAGTTGCCAGTCCATGATGGATTGTTCAGAAACCTCCACAAAAAATACATTCTGCCTGTCCGACATCCGATTATAAGAATCCACCAGATGAATCACCCTAGGCATTGAAACAGGAT
>Ga0316190_10003226_pt1 | contig 11856 bp, 12 predicted proteins | sample Eddworburrow2_MG_FD_204929 | JGI IMG/M metagenome (GOLD analysis project Ga0316190, IMG submission 204929) | Coastal sediment microbial communities from Maine, United States - Eddy worm burrow 2 | ecosystem: Environmental > Aquatic > Marine > Coastal > Sediment | place: USA: Maine | collected... | reverse complement strand
AGAAGGCTTCAAAGGAGGAGTTAAATAGGCTTAATCTTGAGAAAAATTGATATCATCCAATTCCCATCCCAATTTCTCTCGATCTTTCTTTGATAGGCCGGGGGCTGTGATTTGGATATTTTTGCGATCCGGGTCAAAAACCTTGCCCCAGTAGGTCTGGCTCAAAACTTTTGAAGTAATTTCTTTTTTAAACGAGCCTTTTTTATTGAATATACGTACAGGGTAAAACATGATGCCCTCCCTTCTGGTCTCTTTAGGGGAATGAGGAAAACCTGATTCTTGAATATAAAGACTGCCTGTATTTGAAAAAACAGCTTACGAGTCAGGTTTCTTCAACCTGATTGAGAACCAGTATAGAAGGGCATAATTAACAGAAAGTTAAATGGAGATTAAAAAATTTTAATCATTTCCGATAACTAGTACGGAACTATATATCGCGAATATCGTACGGTTTCTGCAACTTTAAAGTAGGGTCCATATCACTCGGGTAAGATGTCGTGCTTAATAAGTAGATCTGCTGTAGATATTTTGGGTCTGAGGTGCATTTTCTAAAAACCAAACTGAATATATTGAATCTAACTTATTTAACCTAGGGAGCTCTCGTGGATAGGATATCGAATAAAGACCACTTGAAGGACTCATTTTATAGGGATGCCGTGGCCCAGCCCTTGAAATTAAAGGATTCTCTCAGGATTCGAGATGGTTTGGGAGGAGGTCGTGATGTGCGCCCAGTTGAATGGCTGCAGTTTAATTTTACCCGGTTAATTCCGCGAGACTTGGGTTCCCTTTGGATATGTAAGAACTAGTTTTCTGTGTAAATGTTTCATGCCGCTTAAATTCCCATCTGCTATAAACCCATAACTTATTTAAATATAAGGAGTACCTCGGAAATTATTTATTCCTCTTTATTTTCGCTAAATTTTCGCTATACTAAGCTTTTTGAAAAGGGGAATCTATGAACAAACTTTCAGTTACTAAAGCGGACGAAGAAGTTTTTGTTGAGGTGGAGCTTCTGAACCAGACTTGCCTGGATTTGGTGGCTCAAATTGAGCGACTAGAAAAGGAAAATGCACGGTTGAAAAAAATGGCAACGGAGGGAAATGGAAAATCAAAGGGATTAAGTTTGTTGGATAATACTAGATGAGTCTTTGCCTCTAATGATCTCCATTTTGGTTCAAGGCCTGCTTGAGAGGGAGAGTGACGGTGAAGGTGGCGCCTTCACCCGGCTCGCTGTGGACGTCGATATTCCCTTTATGGTTTTTAACAATGCCCAACGAAGCTAACAAGCCCAGTCCGGGGCGATGTGTGGCAGATTTGGTAGTGAAAAATGGATCAAATATTCGCTCCATATCGGCCTTTGCAATTCCACACCCGGTATCTTGAATATGGATTTTAACATTGTCCCCCTCCTGCTCTGTGGAGATAGTTATTTTGCCGTCGTCCTCACTTAAAGACTCTTCAGCATTTTTAACAATATTATTGATTGCCTGCCGAATTTGGGGAGTTATCCCGTCAATAACGGGCAAGTCATTAGAGTAATGTTTTTCCAGAGTGATGGTGCGATCGTGGATCGTGTCCCTGTTATCCTGGATGACTTCATCGAGCACTTGATGGACATCCAATGATTCCAGATTTTCTTTGGATGGTGGCTGAAAACTTTTTAGTTTGCTGATCAGTTCCGCGACTCTCCGGCACTCATTCATAGCAACGGTAACCAGTCCTTTGTGAATATCCGCCATTTCGGCTCGCTCTTTTACCTGTTCCAGAATATTTTCAATTCCTTGAATGGGATTGTTAACCAGATCCACCACTGAAGTTGTGATCTGATCCAATGTATTGAGTTTCTCCTCTCGAAGATCGACTTTTTGCTGTTCGATTTCTTTTGTCATTTCCCGAACTATATTTTCTTTATCCTGAATCGTCTCCTCAATTAGGTTTTGCTTCTCCAGCAGTGTGGTCTCATGTAGTTCCTGATTGGCCAGTAGCTGTTCCTGAAGCTGGATTTCTGTTGAGATGTCGTGGATAACTTTCAGCTCATACTCCGTATCTTTAAAGTGGAAAGAACTGGTGGTTATACTTGCTGAGAAAAGAGTCCCATCTTTTTTTATCAGATGTATTTTAGGGATTCTATGGGTGGAGCCCAGCTCCGTTATCGTCAGAGGGCTGTTTCCATTTGGCGACAGTTCTGTCTCTGCTACAAGATCCTTAAAGTTCACACTCATAAATTCTTCCGGTTGATAACCGAAAAAATGTGGGGCGGCAGGATTGCATTCCAGAAATTGCTGGGTATTGCCATCGACAATAATCATTGCGTCGGACTCCGCATCCATGAATCGGTGGTATTTTTCCTGGATTTCAGCCAGTTGGATTTCACTTTCCTTGCGTTTTCGAATATCGCGCACAACACCGATGAACAGTCGTTGATAGTCTTTGTAAATTTCCTTCAATATGATTTCTATCGGAAAGGTGGAGCCATCTTTGTTTTTCCCAATGAGTTCTTTAGGTGCCCCACCAATGAAACTGGAATCGCCAGTGTCTGTATATTTTTTGATGTAATTGTCATGCTCCTTGCTATAAGGATCAGGCATCAATTGGCTGACATTCTGTCCGGTAATTTCGCGGGAAGTGAAACCAAATAACTTTTCTGCTCCTTCATTGAAGGATTGGATGATTCCATTCTCATCGATACTGATCAACCCGTCTTCTGCTTTATCGACAAGCAAATTCAATAAAAGTTGATTTTCGCGTAATTCCCTTTGTGTATCGCTTAGATTATTTTGGGCCTGGCTCAGGTTGTTTTGAGCGTTGCGCATGTTCGTTATATCCTGAGCAATGGCTATAATGCCTTTGACCGATTCGTCCTTGGGGTCAACTTCCTTGACCAGGTTCCAAACAATAACTCGTTCCGTGTCGCCATCTATTATTCGTGTTTCCATATCTATAGATGCCTGAGTGCTTATGCGCTGCTGGATATCCTGAGATACCTCTTGCCAGTTTTCCTGAGATAGGGCCACCTCAAAAAAATTCTTTTCCAGAGTGGCTTCCCGGTCCCAATGGTAAGTATGTTCAGCCTTTTCGTTCATATCGGTGATGAGGTAATCAGGAGAAAGAGTTACCAGGATTAATCCGGAATTTCCCAGCAAAGCAGTGAATTGCCTTTTAATGGTATTAATTTCTTCCTCATTGTTACCTTGCGACAGGTTTATCAAGTATCCCAGAGTGGAGCGGATTCCATTTCTGTCCTTGAATGATGCAAGACTGATAAGGGCATTGAATATCGTGCCGTCGGGTTTTTTTAGAGGGAGTTCAATATAGTGTCTGGAGTTCTCCCGGAGTGGCGCCAGGAATTCATTTTCAAAATCATAATCTTCTTTCTCGGCGAACATGATTGAAATGGGAGAATCCAGCGCCAGTTCGGGTATGAAGCCGGTTGTGGAGGCAGCCGTTCTATTCCACGTGAGGATGTTTCCATTCTCATCCAAAGTAAATAATGGAAGATCCATTTGTTCGTAGCGGGCGGATTTTTCCTTGGCTTCATCGATCAGGAAGTTCTTTTCTTCTATGTCTGTCATCAACTGCTCGTTGGCAATTTCGAGGCTCTCCAGTTCCTGTTGAGTATCCTCAAGCTGAAAAACTGTTTTATCGAATTCTTTCTGGGTAATTCTCAGTTCTTTCAGCTCATTCTCCAGATTCTGGTTCGCTTCCTGAAGAGGTTTGAGGGTTTCATCTTGAGCTTTGAGGGAAGCCTCAATTTTATTTAATTGCTTCTGCAGTTGATCTTTGGTTGATTTCTCTTCTTCTATCTTTTTCTGGAACGATCTGATCTCTTCATCCTTTTTGGAAATTTTGGTCATGAGCTCTTCGGTATCTGGTTTTGCCAGGTCGCTGGTTCTGTCCTTGTTTTCTGCGCCTGCTGTTGCTGCAAGGAGTTTTTCAAGCTCTTTTGATTTTTCGTTCAGCTGACGTTCTATGGAATCCCGGTTAGTGCGAAGGTCGGCTTCAATCTCTTTTCGATCTTTCAACTCAGAAGCCAATTGGAATTGAGCTTTTTCCATACTCTTAATCTTTTCCTGAAACTCTTTTTCAAATGATTCCCTTACTTTTATTAACTCCTTATCAATCGTGGGCGCTGTTTCTTGTGCTGGTGCTTTGGAATCCTCAAGGCTTTTAGATATTGATTTGGAAGGGTTTTTTGGAAAACCCATTTCAAGATGAAGTTCCGGATTCTCGTCTAAAGAAAGGGTGGATGCTTCTTCCGGTTGAGGTATCGAGGAGGACAAGGGGTGGGTTAGAGATGAAACCAAGCGGGCAATAGTTTTGATAAGATTGATTTCGTCGCTGTCCCATGTTTTATTCGTTTCGTTCGATTCAAAACCTACATAGCCCACTGCGGTGTCATTGTGGATGATTGGTACGTTGATTAGAGATTTAATTCCCTGGTTAAGGTACACCTCTTGTTCAGTGGAAGCTTCTTTGGGCAAGGTTTTAGTATTAGGGATATGGATGGTCTCTTTATTTTGTATATTTTTTTTAAACCACGAAAAGTCATCCAAGGGGATTTCCTCTTCCTGGTCAGGTTCCAGTAAAGGCTCGCCGGAAACCCACAAATGAGTGTTGATCATGTGTGATCCGGACTGGGTAAATTTAAATATATAGCCCTGATCGACATTTGAAGTTTCGCCAAACAACTTCAATATCTTTTGAATTCGAATTTTAATTTCTTCTGGATCTTTTGCTTGCTCTGGTGATAAACCGATCAAGGTTTTTTCCAGCTCAAACCAGAATTTGAAACGTGACCTTGCGTTTGCGCTCCTGATCGCCTCACTGTGATATTTCTTTTTGTTGAAGTCTAGTTCTGAAGTTAGTTTTTTGATATGTGGTTCATACTTTCCTTTGAGTTGCGAAATCTCGCTTCTCAGTCTAAGTTGTTCCGAAACATCCTGTCCCGAATTTATGGATCCATATATCTTTCCATTCTCATCCCGTAGAGGTGCGCATTGCCAGTCGATTGTTTTTTCCGTACCGTCTTTAGTTTTAACGTTGGAAGAAAAGCGGATAAAGTTTTGACTTTTATCTTTAACGAATTGCTTATATCGATTTCTCAGGTCCGCTTGACTTTTTTCTTCAACCAATAGGGAAATCCAATCTTGTTTCAGCATTTCGTCTTCTTTGAATCCTAAAAGGAAAGAAGTTTTCTTGTTGATTTGCATGATTTGATTGGAGTTGTTGATCACCAGGATGATTGAATTATCTACAGAGAAGAAGACTTTGGAGAGGGCCTGCTCGCCGTGTAATGCGTTTTCCATTGATTGTATTTCGTCCTGAGTACTCTTCATGCTTTTTAAGGGAAGTATCAGAGATAAACAAACAATGGAAAGACACGCTCCAATCAGGGTCCATCGGTCGAGGGAATTCTTGTGGATTTCAGCTTCAAGGTAGTTGACGAATATAAGTTCTTCCAGCCAGAATTCCCATAACACTAAGAACCCGAAAGCGAGAAGCAGTGTTACAAACACCATGTATCCGGTATTATTTTTTGATTTCATTTACGCAACCTTTTTAGGGAAGGAGTATTTAGTATTGGCTTGTCGAAGACTTAAATGCATCATGTGTTTATTTGCTTGATAACAACTCAATGTTGGAGTGTTTCTAATTGTATGGGCGACCCTGTTTGCAGGGTCCTTTATCTGCACCCGCCAAGAGGGTTTTCCCTCGTAAATAACGGGTCTTTTTCCCGGAAAAACGGGAATGCAAATAGATTGTAATTGTGTTTCGATGTAAAAAGTATAATTGACAACACCTTGAAAAGCAACAGATTAGGCGCAGAATTTGGATGTTGTAGGCTGGAGCCCCCGCGAAGTGTTTATGAGGTTGGGTTGATCTCAACGAGAAGGTAAGGGTACTCATCTCATAATTAGTAGAAATTTATTTTAAGTTGTAGCTTAAGGATTGACGTGGGGTATTTGAATCTAGCAATGCATGGTTAAAGCCTTGTTTCTAATTGATCTTGTAATTCGAAAAGTCAGGCTTTAATCTATTTCCATACCCTAATGTAAATGTACTCCTAATCACGTTCATGCCCTTTTATAAAAAAACAAAAAACAAATTCTCCATCAAAATGGCTCCTCCCCGAGGAGGGGCCCGTGGAGCTTCGCCTTCTCCCCAAAAATCAACGTCTCAAATCGCAAGTGAGTTGAGAAATAAAAGCGGCGGAAGAAGAGTGGCCGATCGTCTGAAACCCCTTCTTGCCAAAGTGGTATCGGTGGTTTCCTCCGACAGCATAATTGAGGCTTTTTTCAATCTGACGGATGATATTTTGCAGCAAGCCACTCAAGACGGGATGACCACCTTGAAGGAGGATGGCATTCAAAAAATCCTTCAAGGAGAGTGTGATTTCAAACAGGTTTCTGCAGTGTGTGTGATGTGAAGAATTGGTAGTAGTGCCTTAATTCAAGTATTTCTTTTTCATCTTAAATTTTGATTGAAAATCCAATTGAGCCAGACTAAAGAAAACAAAAAATATAAAATTCTGGTGGTCGATGATGAAAAAAAAGTTCTAATCGTCGCCCGCAAGATTTTTCGATCCGCTGGATATGAGGTGGAAGTTTGCCTCAGCCCGGAGGAAGCGGTCGAAATTGTGGCCAATCGTGGACCGGTGGCAGTTCTGTTTTCGGATAACCGAATGCCGGGCATGCGCGGTACCGAATTATTGGAACAGGTAAAGAGGGTTTCTCCAACGACGGTCAGGATTTTGACTACGGCCTATTATGATCAGCAGCTTATTGAAGATATTGTCAACAGGGGAGAAGCCTTTCGCTTTGTCAAAAAACCGATCGACTTTAATAAAGTTCTCGCGGTTATTCGTGAATGCGTGGAACAATATGAGGTCAATCTTAAGAACCAGGTATTCCAGGAATCCATTAAAAATTTGACGCAGTATAACGAAGCCCTCAAGGTGGAGACAGATGACCTGTCTCAAAAGATTAGCAAGCTGAAAAAAAAGGTCGTGTTCGTTACTGCCGCGGCCATCTTGATTATCGGCGTTACCGCAGCTATTAATTTTTACGGGGAATTTCAACGCCAGGAAATTCTGAAGGAAACCAGTGTTACTTTGGGTGATTGGATCGTCTATGACAATAATACTGCCCTGGATTCAGCAAACCGTCTGATGTGGATGACGCAGGACTTTCGGAATCTTGAGAGAAATCATCCCGCTTCCTGGGAAGAAACGCGTGATTGGGTTCAGTTGATGAATGCCAAACGGTTTGGGGGTTACCGTGACTGGAGAGTGCCAACCATCGAGGAGTACAAACTGACCTATGATCCGGACCAGATACGATTGGCCTTCGATAAAAATAAAGACTACCCTGTGGGCTACCCAAAAGCGTTTCAGGATGGCGGAGGCTACGGGTTTTGGGCAGTGGACGAAGTGGGGGAGAATACCGCAAAGTATTTCTTTTTTGCCGGTGGTTACGATAAAACGGCACCCAAGAGTTACAACAGCCCGACCATGAGTGTCCGTTTGGTTCGTACTGTCAAGTAAACTGTCCTCTGGCTTTCAAGTGTGCTTCGATTAAGGACGCGAGATGGCCGCTTTCCACCATTTCCTTCACTTTTGTAATCGCCTCCGGTGTGAAATCCTTTTTCTGGAAAAGTTTTCCGTCTCGTTCTAAAGGTAAGGTTGTCTCATTGCCTTTGAACCACCGCCGAAGAACCTGTATCGTAAGGTCCATCCCCAGAATCAATGATTTCCCCATCAAGCTTTGCTCTGTGTCACCTTCTTCAATCGTAATGGTTCCCTGATCCAACACTTCACCGGTATCAATACCAGCGTTGATTTTCAAGACAGTCGCTCCCAGGCAGTCCAGCCGTTCGTCATAAATCGGCCAGAAATTGCTGGACGAGCCACGGTACTCTCCGGATAACCCAACGTGCAGGTTTATGATTCGGTTGGGAAAGTATTCCATGAGGTCCCGGCCGATCAAACTGCTGCCAAAGAGAATGATGATTTCCGGTTGTTGGGTTTGCAGGGCTTTGAGAGTATTCGTGGAGTTTAGTTGGCCGGTTGCAACGGGGATGAACGTGGGTTGATTCTTTCGTGTCCACGATTCAGAGACGGCAAAAGTATTTTGTTCATACTCCTTACGCCGCCGGAAAAACCATTCCCAGGCTTCCTGTTGTTTTTGAGAGTCAGCGGTGAAATTCGGGTAAGTCACTTCTTCGATGAGTACGCACTCAATAGGAAACTCCTGGTTCAACCGATTGATGAAGTAATGGTGATTCATTCCCGGTCCGGTGATGAGTGCAATTTTTGATTTCATAGGAAATTTTCGGATCCTATCACTCAAGCGCAGTGATAACCGCGCGTGCGAATTCTGTGGCGGCCTCCGGCCCCGACGCAGTTATGATTTTTCCTTCGTGAAGAACTGAAGAGTGAGTCCGTGTTAAGCCGGCTTTCTCCAACTCCTCTGTAAATTTTACATCCTCCGGTCCCGGCGCTTCGTACGACAAAAGAGAAGCCCGAGCCAGAACAGCCACCCCCAATCCAATGGCACCGATTACCCGCTCCGCCCGAAAATGATCCGTCAAGATTTGAGGAAGAATCGTGTCATCCCACAATGATTTCGGGGCTCCTTTGCCGCCCATGACCAGCACGGCGTCATATTTACTTACGTAACCCTCCTGCTTGTCCCAATCGACCAGCACGCCGTCGGGTGTAAACCGGGTTTTGTTCATTCCTACAGCCTCTTGGCCCGACTTGGACAGAACGAGGATTCGCGCTCCGGAGGTCTTCAGTACGGCAAGCGTATCAAACAATTCTTGCTCCTGATACTGGCTTTTGGGAATGACGATTAGGATGCTTTTTGATTGAAGGTTCACGATGCATAGTCAGGGGATTATTGTTCCGAAGGATAATTCATCTGCCAGGCTTCAAATCCGCCGATCATGCTGTGCACGTCTTTGAAGCCTTTTGACATCAGATACCCCGCAGCTCCCTGGCTGGAAATGCCGTGGTAGCAGCACACCACCAGCGTTTTTTGTTTGTCGAGTTGAGCCGTCAATTGCTCCACGTTTTCCTCGTTCAGGGAGAGCGCGCCGGGAATGTGCCCCATCGAGAACGAAGCCGGGTCGCGTATATCTACAATATTCGCAGACCCCTCGGCAAGGAAATCATTTACTGCATGGACATCGATCTGGCTGATATTCGGCATGAATTAGACTCCGTCTTCCGTAATTTTGTGATCAACGCTACTTTTTAGATGTTTCGGGCTTGGAAAAGGTCCCTGAAAAGAAGAATTAATAACGAAATGGCAAATTCAAAGCTCTATGGATACCAAACTTTGATATGATTGCAAACCTCAATTTGAATTTACCTGCTATTTAAATTAAGTCAAATAGATCCGGTTTGGGAACGGCGACCCGGTGACCATAGATCAAGGAGAAAAAGCGGTATGGCAAACGAACAACATGTGGAGATGATAAAAAAAGGACCGGAAGCCTGGAACCAATGGCGTGAAGAAAATCCGGATGAAATGATAGATCTTTCCGAAGCCGACCTGCGAGGACTTGCTCTCGCCAAGGCCAATTTCAAAAATGCCAATCTCAAATTAGCCAAATTGCAATTTTCGAATCTGGCCGGCGCTTCCATGGAAGGTGCTAACATGGAGCAGGCACGACTACAGGAGGTGAACCTGCAAGGCGCACAACTCGAAAATGCCAACCTCAAAAAGTGCAATCTCATGGAGGCTAACCTGCAAAATACCAATCTGCAAAACGCAGATGTACAATCGGCTCAATTCAATGAAGATGTGATGTTCGGGCAAACCAATCTCCGAGGTGCCAACCTGCTCGACGCTTCGGGACTCAGTGTGATGCAGATTCAAACCTCACTGGTGGACAAGGATACCCAACTCCCGGAATACCTCAACGATGATATGGAGGACGAAGATTTCATCAACAGCATGATTTGATCCCTTCCTTCCAATTCCGCATTTATGAATGGTTTTCATTGCCCAATGGAAATCTGTTCTCTATTGCCTGCCGTATTCTTCCTTCAATTTAAACGTGAAATCCTAAATTAGCCCTTATACTAAAATAAAGGCAGACGGAACGAATTTTTTCATGCGTGAGCTTTGGAGAAGTTATGGATAAGAAAATAGGGGGACTGGCTTCCGGGGTAGTGACTATGGTTGTTACTTTAATAGTGTTTTCAGCTATGTTTACCAACCCCTATACACCGGAAGGTCATGAAGGATACGTTTTTGAACAGCCGCGGGTTTGGGGTAACGGTGGGTTTCAGGGAGCCGTTCGTGGACCGGGTAATTACGGGTTCGCCATCTGGCGAAACCGTGCCATCAATGTGGATTTTCGACCACAGACGATTAACGAAGATTTCAAAATTCTGGCGCGGGACGATTTGAATGTAACGTTCCGTTTCCAAGGGGTATTTAAAGTTAACGAGGGCACCATCCAGGATGTGGTGGAAAAATATGGTGGTCAGGTCTGGTACAAACGATTTGTTAAGGAACCGTTCCGTTCTTTTGTGAGAGATTCCGTTCAAGTCTATGATTCTCGTGAGATCAAAACCAAAAGGGAGGTTATCGCAAATCAGGTGCAAACCAAACTGACGCACCACCTGCAAGGCACGCCGTTTGTTTTAGTCAAATTGGTGGTCGGTAACATCGATTACCCTAAGGCAGTTGCGGAGGCGGTGGAGAAAAAGCTGGCCGCGGAGCAAGAGTTGGAAAAGAAAGCGATTGAAAAGAAAATTGCTGTTAAGAACGCTGAAATCCGCGTTGAAGAAGCCAAGGGCATCGCGCAGGCGCAGAAAATTATCAATACCACGCTGACGAAAAATTATCTGCAGCACGAGGCCATCAACGCTCAGCTCCAAATGGCAGATTCTCCCAACCACACCACAGTCTATATTCCGTCCGGAACCAATGGGATTCCCTTGGTTTACGACTCCAAAAAATAATAACTGGGAAAAGGGCAAAGGGCTTATGAGTTATATCCACAAAAGTTTGCTGGACGGCGAAGAAATTATCTATCTGACCCGGCGCCATAAGATAGTTTTCACCTATCCGGTACTCTGGTTGCTGGTGTCGGCGATTCTGTTTGGGATCAAGTATTTCTTTGTGTTCAAGCCGGAAGTCAATTATGCGCTTATGATTTTCAGCGGAATTTTTCTGGCCGCCGCCCTCATCCATGCTTTGATGATATGGGTGAATTATCTGTGCGCCGAGTTCGGGATCACCAACCAGCGCGTGATCGTCAAGGAAGGATTTTTGACACGTAAAACCATCGAAGTGTTTTTGAAAAGTGTTGAAAGCGTGCAGGTGGATCAAAGCATCTGGGGCCGGATATTGAATTTCGGTACTGTCATCGTCTCCGGCACCGGCGGTGTGACCGACCCCCTCAACATGATCCGCAAACCGTTGGACTTCAAAAAACAAGTTCAGCAACGCCTCGCCGGAATTTAGTTTACCGTTCCACAATGTACAGTGTTAAGGACGTTAAACTCAGGTCTCATAAGAAAAAGGGCCCGACCTAATGGCCAAGCCCTTTAACTTAAATATGGTACTGAGGAGACTCCGGCAAAATTTAAATTCTGCCGGATGACATCCGGAGGTTCTTATTTGGGTACAACCTTGGTGGCTTGCGGACCTTTCTGGCCCATACCTTCTTCGAACTCGACCGACTGGCCCTCTGCAAGAGTTTTAAAACCGTCCCCTTGAATTTCTGAAAAATGTACAAAGAGATCTTTTCCATCTTCGGATTCGATGAATCCATAACCCTTACTTTCGTTAAACCATTTTACTGTTCCTACTGCCATAATAAAACTCTCCTGCATCG
>Ga0316190_10003225_pt1 | contig 11858 bp, 9 predicted proteins | sample Eddworburrow2_MG_FD_204929 | JGI IMG/M metagenome (GOLD analysis project Ga0316190, IMG submission 204929) | Coastal sediment microbial communities from Maine, United States - Eddy worm burrow 2 | ecosystem: Environmental > Aquatic > Marine > Coastal > Sediment | place: USA: Maine | collected... | reverse complement strand
GAAAAGAGAATTATGCTTTTGTTTTGATAAGTTTCATGATTCTGGAACAACCTGTTTATTGTTGTTAAAGTGCTAATTTAAAAATGCAACTAAAGTTACCGAGAACGCAACTATTGTACCTATTGCTTTTCTTCAATTGTAGGGTTTAATTAGTAATATGGAGGACTCTAGAGTATTGTATTACCTCTGAAATTATTAGCATTTTCAAAAAGAAGAAACGTACTAAATAAGTTAAATAAGCTAATTTACGGCGAAAGCACCATGGAATGAAAGGAGGGAAAACATATGATAAACCGAAAAAAAGGGATAAGAGATTATTTTTATGTTATTGTTTTCATGCTTATGCCTTTGGTAGTAATTTCATCATCGTTATTTATAGGAAAAGCTGATGGAGAGGGCGAAGAGGTAGTTGAGCAAAAAGGCTTTTACCTCATGGTAGAAGATGGTCTTATCTCTATCAGTGCAAATGATGCCTCATTAAAAGAGATTTTAGAAGAGATAGGTAAAAGGATGAAGATCGCAGTGGTTGTCAATATCCCTGAAGAAGAGAGGATAAACGTCAAGTTTCATAGGCTGTCATTAGCAGATTCGTTGAAAAAATTAAGCTCAAATTATGGGTACATAATGAATACAGAAGATGGTGAAAAGAAGTTTGCCAGCATATTTGTACTGGCAAAAGGAAAAGAAACTTTGTCAACTACATTTGACACGAAAGAGTCTATGAGTAATGAAACAGTGGACAAAGTGCCAGAACAACCAGAAGCATTTAAATTTGAGTTTGATCCTTCAGAATTTGCTGGGAATTATGAATAGATAGCCGCAATACTTAATGAAAATTATTTTTTTATTTAAAATTTTCATTAGAAAGAGGAACAAGTAGAGTTTTGCTTTGTATAAATATAAGCTTTTGATATTGATAAAGATCTAATACATTGTTATTAATTCTTTACACTGTTTAGGTCATAAATAACGAGTTAATCTATGGAATTACCAGCAGTTGCAAAAGTAAGAAAGAATCAAAAAAAATTAAGCTATTTTACTTGGAAAGAATCAGGTAATGAAAGGTTCTATGAGCAGAGGGAAAAGGTAAGAGTCTGGATGAGAAAATCAAAGTAGCAGAAAAGGCGTTTTGTCAAAAGGCAGGATTAATAGTGTATTTGACTGTAAATGATTTTAAAAAGTATTAAAAAATATATTCTCGTCCTAGTTCTTTTGACATTGGCTATTAATCAACTTTATTTCTATTTTATTTCTATAAATGATATGTATTTGAAATCAAGTCAACTAGTAAGTCTGTGACAAGGAGAAAGGAGGGCATCATGAAAGTAATTAATAAAACTAAAAGAAGAATGTGGGAATATTGTTTTTTTGTAAGTACGTTACTACTTACTTATACTATCTTTTCTTTCGCAATTCAGCGAACCCTTATTGCAGCTGATTTTCCTGCTGTCAATGATACAGAATTGATTAATGCTATTAATGCTGCAAACGATGAAACTACAAATCCTGGAAGGGACACGATTATATTGGCCCCTTTTGGTACTTATACCTTGAACGCGGTGGTAGACTCCAATGATGGTAATAATGGCTTACCTTCCATAATTAGCAAGATCACAATTGAAGGCAATGGGTCACAAATTATGCGTAGTAAAGCTGAAGGTATACCAGACTTCCGTATTTTTCACGTTTCCTCTTCGGGGAACTTAACAACGAAAAATCTGATTATCCATAATGGTCAAACACCCTATTATGCTCCTTCTACTAACCTCAATGGTGGGGGCATTTTCAATAGAGGCAAAATGTTGTTAATTCGCTGCTCTATCAGTGAAAACAGGGCTTCTTACGGTGCTTATAGCGCTAATGGTGGCGGTATATCTAATGAAGGCGGGACAATGGATCTGATCAACTGCACTGTTAATTATAATCAGGCCGGGTATGGCGGCGGTTTATATAACTCAGGTAGCTTGAAAATTACAAACAGCACTATTTTCAGCAACGATGCTTTGGGTTGGATTCCCCCTCGTATTGGCACTAACCGTATGGCTGGGAGAGGCGGAGGTATTTTTAGCCAAAGCGGTATAGTTGAACTTGTCAATAATACAATTAGCGGTAACAACGCTAATCCTGGTTACGGTTGCTGTATCGTAAACAACCCAACTAGTGGAATAGATTATGAGTATGGTGATGTTACGGCAACCAACACTATTGTGGCAAAACAGAGGGCTGGCATAAATTGCAAACCGATCAGCTCAAAAGGACACAACTTGGACAGCGATGGCACCTGCGGTTTTACGGGAGATGGTGACCTCGCAAATACAGATCCCCTATTTGAAAAATTTCTAAATATCGCACTTACGACGGGAAGAGGACATTTCCCATTACGGCCAGGAAGTCCGGCAATTGATGCAGGTAATAATGCTTTTTGCCCTGAAACCGATCAGTTTGATAAGCTCCGCCCTGTGCAAGGCAAAAAAGACGGCAGCGCGACCTGTGATATTGGTGCTATTGAATACTACCCAATTGTTAACGAAGATATGGTAGATTATACGTACAGTCATTTTTTTAGTACAACACCAGTTCCTCCTTATGCTACTGCAGGGACACTTAACATTACTGCAACTTTTAGAAACACAAGTGGAAAAACAATATTACATCCATTCTTTGAAGTTATAAAGATCTCTCATGGGGTTGTGCTTAATATTGTTGGTGGTGGCGTTGGAGCTACTTTGACACCTGATGTAGGTGATGATGGTAAATTTTCAGATAATGAATCGATTACAGTAAAGTTTATAATCGGTCTTAAAAAAATAGAGCCTATAAGTTTCTTTGTTTATCTCAGAGGGGGTATATATTAGGCTCCTTAGAGACGGATCTAGACATTTGTTTAATGTTAACAGACTGTTCAAGAATAAGTGTTTCGGTAATTTTAAGCCATAGTTGTTTAAGAGTATAAATACTTTTTTTTTTACCTTTAGGATTTTCGGACAACCCGTTTATATTTGAGAGATTGGTTAATTACTATCTTGTCTTGAAATTCTCAAAATAAAGTATTGTTAATCACACTCTAGGAATCAAGCCCAAGTAATGAATGGATGGTAATAGTATGCTAAATTGAAATAGGGTAAAAGGAAAGCTTCATAGTATTATTATTCTCTTGCTTATATCTTTGATAGTAATTTCAACATCGTTTTTTGGAGAAAAGGCTTTTGAAAAGACCGAAGTGGCATCTGAGAAAAAGGCTAGTTTTGAGCTTACAGTAAAAGATGACCTTCTCTCTGTTAATACAAATGAAGCCTCATTAAAATATATAATAAAAGGAGGTAAGTCAAAAGATGGACACCGAAGTTGTTGCTAATGTTAATGAAGAAGTGATGATAAATGTAGAATTTGAGAGGATGTCTCTAGTCGGTGCTATTAAAAAGCTTAGTTCAAATTACGGTGACATAATGAATACCGAAATGAACAAGAAGAGGTTACCAGGATAATCGTATTGCCAAAAGAGACAAAAACCAGTGGCACCTAGATCCTTGCAAAAAAAGCATGAGGGTAATGGGGAAAATGGCAAGGAAAATAAATTACCAGAATCTTTTAAATTTGTTTCTAATACATCAGAGTTTATAGATAAAGAGAGGTAGTGAGGATTAGAATCAAATTAGAAGAAAGGAGGGTAAAGAAATGTGTACAATTAAAATAAATTCGTTCTTCAAGATTTCGAAAATAGCAGTTTTCCTATTGCTTTTGTTATTTTTGAACCCACCACAATATGTTATGGCAGAGTGGCACTGGGGTATAGAAGATTGTAATCAAAACGCTTACCCAGAAGGACTTGTTGGCGGATTCTTTTTCCAATTTGAAAATGGTTGGACAGATGAGGCTACATGCAAATTTGAAGGATGGAATCAAGAAAGAGATCTCCAAACTGCATGGTGCTATTTGGGATCTATTACCACAATTCTTCTATATCATGAATGGCCTAAAGAATCACACTTTAGTGGTAATTGGGGTAGTGATGAAATACAGATTGACCATGTATGGAAATATGCTGATATTAAGAATTTAAGCGGTGGTATTGAAAATTGGTATCAAGATGATCCAGAAAATAGAGAGATAAGTGGATGTACAATAACAGGTTCTTGCTCTGCGGCTGATGAAATAAGGCGTCTTTATGGTGCAGTAAGAGTTGCTCTTGGTCTTGGAGGTAATGATGAGCATGGATGTGTTTTTGCTGCAGAAACTACATGTATTCCAGATGCGTTGAAAAAATTAGGGTATCAATTAGAAGCTATTGAAGTTTGTGAGGACGATATAGTTTATCTTACGAGAGAAGATAAACAGAAATTAATAGATTCCTTAAAAAATGGCTACCCTATTATTGTTGTGGGTAGTGGCCATGTTTGGGTCCTTGATGACTATAGAAATGATAATGGTGGCGAATTTCATATACTTAACGATTCGTGCTCTTTAACTTCTCATTCAGGAACTTGGACATTAGACCCTACATATGATGGTATATGGAATTATGCACAGGCATTTATTTACAATATCCGTCCAAAAGAAGAATTTGTTAAATGGGAAAAAGGCGATGTTTTTGTTGGTGGTGTAGGTATGTTAAAGGTCTATGATAACTCTGGAGTTTTTAAGGAAAAGTTAGATATCCCGCAGCTTGGCCTTCCTATTTTTGGTTTCAATAATATGACAGACAAACTATATATAACAGATTGGAATAATGATAAGATATACGTTTATGATGGAAGGAGTCTTCACCACATTAGGCAGACCATAGATACAAAGAGTGGCGTATATCACGATTGCAAACATACCAATGGTATAGTGTTTGCCGTTAATGGAGACTTCTATGTTGGTCATTCAGAGGGCAGAACACCTATACAAAGATTTAATTCAACAGGTAGATTTCAAAGTACTTATAGTGTAGCAACTGAAGGAAGGGAAGGAGGCGTAGATTTTCTAAGTCTATCTGCTGATCAGAAAACAATGTACTACACATCTAAGGGGGAACGTATTATGCGTTATAATTTGGTTGATAAATTACAGCTAACTGACTTTGCGAACATCCCCGGAGAACCTTTACGTGACCTTGTGCTTCTGCCGCCAGATGGAAAAGGAGGTCTCATTGTTGCACAATCAGATGAAATCAAACGCTTGGATATTAATGGCAAAGTTGTAAAAAGTTACAGTGCTCCTGATATTAATCTTTGGTTTACATTAGCTCTGGATCCAAATGGTACCTCTTTTTGGGCCCTTAGCCCATCTGGGGGAGGAAAAGTATGCCGGTTCAATATTCAATCAGGTAAAATTGAAGTTGGTCCCATTAATACAATGTTTTCTTCTTCCTCGCCAACTACTGCACTATGTGTCAAAGGAGCACCCATTGTATCCCTTCCAAAAAAGCAAATAATTACTCCTGAGAAGAATATAATAAAGTTTGTAGCTATAAAAAATGAGCCCGATGAAAAACCGTTAAAACCCCCTCTTGAGTCAGGGACATCTATTATCACCGCAGAACTAACAAATATGACTGATAATCTTTATGTTTATGCACCTATTAAAGCAGTTGTTATTGTTTTAGAATATAAAGATTATCCTTCATTACCGCCTGACTGGATCCAATTAATCAGTGCCACAGAGGGAGATGGGACTGTTGGTAGTAAACAGGAAATTAAAGTAGGGCCAGATGATATTCTTATGCCACATGAATCTGTCAAAGTTGAGTTTCGTATTGGACTTCAACAGCGTTCAGAATTTATCTTTTATGTAGTTGTAGAATGTTTTACGTTTTGATAAAAAGTGGACATATAGGGTTAGGCCTATACAGGCTGTCTAAAGATAAATACAATGGCAACTTTATGCTATAGGTGATTAAATTCATGTTCACTTTTTAAGTCTTAGGGACCTCAGGCAACTTTATTATAATTGAGAGATTGGTTAATTAACTCATCTCTTTTGGCTACTGCTATATTTCTGTGAAGCATTGAATTAGTTTCTGCAATTACAGGCATTAGAACAACATTAAGAAATAAGTTATTTTACTACTAACGTGACAAGCAATAAGATGAGGTTCAACTATATGTTAAATTAAAGGAAGTGGATGGAAAAGTATTACGATGTTATTGCTTCACTGCTTATATGTTTAATAATAATTTCATCATCGTTATTTGGAAGAAAAGCTTATGGAGAGATCGAAGATGAAAATGAACAAAAAGGTTATTTTGAACTTAGAGTAAAAGATGACTTTATATCACTTAATGCAAATGATGCCTCATTAAAAAAGATTTTAGAAGAGTTAGGTCGAAGGATGAACATTGAAGTGGCAGCCAATATTCCTGAAGAAGAGAGGATAAATATTAAGTTTCACAGCTTATCATTATCAGACGCCTTAGAAAAACTAAGTTTAAATTACGGTTACATAATGAATACAGCAGATGGGAAAAAGAAGATTGCCAGAATATTTGTCCTGGCAAAAGGAAATGAAACTGATAAAGGGAAGTTAATAAAGCTAGAAGTAAAAGAAACCATCAAAGAGAATAAGTTGCAACCAGAACCATTTAAATTTGAGTTTGATCCGTTGGAGTTTGTGAAAGAATAAAAACTGTGTATGAAAGGAGGGAGAGCCATGAACAAAAATATATTTACAACTATAAAAAGGTTAATTTTCACGTTATCGATGGCTTTAATTGTAATCTTTACAACAACATCGTTGTCCAAGGCCCAGGAATACACTATAACACAGCTTACAAACAACTCTTACGATGATAGGGGACCTCATATAAATGACAATGGTATTGTTGTCTGGGCTGGATTCGATCACGGCACGAAACGAGAGATATTTTTGTATGATGGTCATAACATAAGGCAACTTACAAACGACTCTTATGACGACTGGGTTCCAGATATAAACGATGCTGGAGTTGTAGTATGGCAAAGATATGACGGTAACGACTGGGAGATATTCCTCTACAACGGTACGACTACAACCCGGCTTACAGACAATTCATACAATGATACTACTCCGTATATAAACAACAGTAACGTTGTGGTATGGTCTGGACATGATGGCAATGACTGGGAGATATTCTTGTATAATAACACGAGCATAACACAGATTACGGATAACTCTTATGATGACAGCTTTCCTTATATAAATGACAACGGCTATGTCGTGTGGTATGGGTCTGATGGTAATGACGAGGAGATATTTTTATATGATGGCCACACTGTAAATCAACTTACAAACAATTCCTATCATGACTTCAATCCATATATAAACAAGAGTGGAGTTGTCGTGTGGTATGGATACGATGGTAACGATACAGAGATATTCCTCTATGATGGTTCAACAATAATCCAGTTTACAGATAACACCTACTATGATCAAAATCCATATATAAACGATAACGGTGAGATAGTGTGGTATAGGCAAGTCGGAAATAACAATGAGATTTATCTTTATAACGGAACAACCACTGCTCAACTTACGGACAACACCTACAATGATCGAAATCCAAAGATAAATAACACAGGCGTTGTGGTGTGGACTGGCTTTGATGGCAATGACTATGAGATATTTTTAGCAAAGCCTATACATGTTATGCTAGACGAATGGATAGACAATCGCTGGAGTGGAGACACCCCACAAGCATTGATCCAAGCTATCAATGCGGCTGGTCTTGAGATTAGCGACGTAGAAGAACTTCTGCTCAAGGGCCGTGCAGCGTATCCTATTGCACCACAGTCTCCAGGACAGATTACGACTGATCTACCGATCGATGCAGAGCATCTAGATCACTCAAGCGAATACCTCATATACGTCCCGTCCAACTACAAAAGGACGACTCAGACACCATTAATTGTGGTTGGACACGGCGGATCTTCATGTAGGGACATTGCATTTGCTGAACAGGCTGCTAGCGGTGGCATGAGTCCTTGGAAACATTTTGCTGAGCAGCACGGATTTTTAATGGTAGCACCGCTAACAGATCGTGGTTGGGGACAAATCGGCTACTCCGTCTTGTTCTCGACACTATCGCAAGTAAAGCGTGACTATAACGTGGATCCCAATCGTATTTACCTCACCGGTCACTCCATGGGAGGACACTTGTCTTGGCGTAGCGGCATTTATTTAGGTGATCGCTGGGCGGCAATCAGTCCGATGAGTGGCGGTTATGACTATGTTGCAACAAAGGAAGTGGAGAACCTATTTAATGTCCCGGGATTCGCTACTTGGGGTGAAAATGATTATTACGGTATAGAAAAACATAATCGCAAGATTAGCGGTTGGATGAAATCACACGGCTTCCATTGGGCAAACTGGGAAAAACCAGGGGGTGGCCATGATATCTTTTCCGATTACATTTACTATGTCGGGAACATGTTTGTTGGAAGTACGCGTAATCTGTATAGAAACGCAGTGTTTGCAAGTGTTGGCCCAGGCATACCTACTACTTTGCAGTGGGAAACACCGGAACAGAATGCGTGTTGGGGTGTAACACACACTTGGCTGCCTCAGCGTCCGATTCCGGCATCAACGTTTCATTGGCTAAGGCTAAAGCCTGGAAACACTGATCAAAGGGTATGGGCTGTCAATAAAGGCAACAACACATTCGAGATTACATCAGAGAATACACGTGAATTCTGCATGTACCTGCACCCGCAAATGGTGGACTTTAGCCGCTCAGTCGTGGTTAAGGTTAATGGGGAGACCGTTTTCAACAACGTAGTGGAACCTGATTTGGCCACAATGCTAAACCTGGTGCGTGAGTTTGATGACCGTGGACGTGTATATCATGCTGCTATAGATATTGCCGTTTCTACTGATGAGGTTCCACCTGCACCGAATTACTTAGTTAACGATAAGGTTTCTTTTCAAGTTTCAAAACAATATCCATCAACTACTGATACAGCTGGTTGTCCAGGAGGATGTGTAGGAAAAGATAGTTTTGATGCATATCTTTCAAATAAAGTAGGTAGTCCCTTTATTTCTGACTTGTTAGTTAAAGTTAAAACCTTAACAAATGGAAACTTGTTACAAAATGCAAATGGAGGGCCAGGTGGAGAGGGAGCAATGATGACAGTCTCAAAACAGAACGGATATTCCGATGGTGTGCTTATATATCCTGAAGGTGTCAATGTACATTTTGTTTTTTGTTTGAAAAATTGGGAGCCATTTGAGTTCTTTGTAGATGTGTTAGGGATAGAGCGATAAAAGCAAACAAACTTAATCAAACTTAATAAAATTCGGAAATGTTAAATTTACGTAATGATGATTTTAACTAAGTTAAGGCTCTTCTTCCATTGCCATTACCGTAGAAAATGTGAGAAGAGCATAATTTATAATCAACCATCTTACCGGCCTTTAATGACTCTGTTGATTTACTTGCGAAGCCGATATAACCCTTTGCCATCTACACCTTTCGCAGGGGCAGACCTTGAAACCAGAATAACATAAGGGCCAGGTAAAATATAATTGACTTTCAGAAGGGCAGAAAACAAAGATTTTATTTGAAATACTGAATATTTAGAATTTAATGTTATTTCGAGCCCAATATGGAATGAGGGAATAAGGGGTATCCTAAATGAAGTTAAAAAATAGAAATCAGCACCGATTTTCATAGTAAAGAAATGGAATTCTTTTATTAGGAATAGGCTGTCTTCCTAAAATTTCTGAATTCAAGGAACCAAATATATAAATTACGCTAAATAGTTACAAAAAATACCAATTTGTTTATGATCACTGTTTTAGATAATCAAAGGAGGCTCAAAATGATTAGCACAACAAAAAGGATTTATTTTCTCATAATTATTTGTTTTATCACTATTTTTTCAACTTATAATCAAATATATGCACAACAACTAGGCACAAATACTTTTTACTATAAATTTGACACGAAGGTCAGTGGACGTTTTGCGTTAGACCAATTAGTAGTTAAGTTAAAGCCAAATATTGATTTGGAAGGCTTTGCATTATTTTTTGGAGGAACAATCTTAAGCGATGAAGAAGATGAGTATATTCAACGTTTCGAGCAGGAGGGATTGTCATTTATTCAATCGTCATCCTTTTCACGTGATCCGTTTGCAGTGGCAAACGACATGAGACAAAGTCCAGGTGTTGAAGTTGTAGGTGTTCCATTTTTTTTAGATGGCACAAATGTCCCGGTAATCATCACAGATGAATTTATTGTAAGATTTAAACCAGAGATTACGGCATCACAAATTGATTTTTACAATCAAACGCAGCAAGTAGAAGTAGTAAAACGCAATCCTTTCGTTAGTAATCAATTTCTTATTAGCGTTAGTAATTCTTCTAAAAACGCGCTGCAGATGGCTAATGATTATCAAGAAAGTGGTTTGGTTGTATTTTCACATCCAAATTGTCTAGTTAATATAGAGTATAACTATATCCCATCTGATACAAATTTTTCTGAACAATGGCATTTAAATAACGATGGTACTACTGGTACGATTGACGCTGATATTGATGCTATAGAAGCCTGGGACATTACTCGAGGTGATCCCAGTGTCGTAATAGCGGTGATTGACGGAGGCTTTCAAATAACTAACCAAGACATCGACGACAATATCTTTATTAACACAGCCGAACAAAGGAATGGCATAGATGACGATGGGAACGGCTATATAGACGACATTAACGGGTGGAGTTTCTTAGGCAAATCAGACGATGTTGGGTCATTGGGTGGAAATATTCGTCATGGTCTAAGTGTGGCAGGACTAGTAGCGGCAGAGGAGAATGGTACCCAAGTTGTTGGTGTCTGTCCACAGTGCCAGCTTTTGCTTATTCAACAGAAAGCGATTCCTACTATTAATGACTTGGCAGAGGGCATCTACTATGCCCGTAGCCGGGGTGCAGACATAATCACTAACAGCTGGGGAAGGAACGATAACAGTTTCGAACAACCTGTACTCATCACTGCCATTGACGATGTTGCCAACATGTCTCATGGAGGTCGAGGTACTCCTATATTTTTTGCTGCAGGAAATAGTGGGGGTTCTATAAAAAATAGAATTCATTATCCTGCTCGAGATCCAAATACCATTGCTATCGGTGGGAGTGATTGCACAGATGTGAGATCACTCTTTTCACAGTATAGTGGTGAACTAAACGTGTTAGCTCCTACAGATCAAGGAACGGTAAACAACAAGTCATGTGGGCTAGTGACTACAGGTCGTAGTAACTCAATAGATAATAAGTTTGGTGGAACTTCTGGTGCGACCCCAATTGCAGCTGGAATTGCAGGACTAATGTTATCTGTAAACCCTGATCTTACAAGGGATCAAGTACGCATTATACTAGAACGAACTGCAGATAAAATAGATGAAACAAATGCAAATTATGATCCAATAACAGGGTTTAGTAATACCCATGGGCATGGCCGCGTAAATGCTCATAATGCTGTAGTTGCAGCAATTCCAGGTAAAATTATTGTCAACAATGATGAGTGGACGTTGAGCGATAATGGAGGTTTCACTCATACTCCTGATGACGCACATCAGTTTGCCTTGAATATAGCAGACAATTTTACCAATAGATCAAGAAGTAATTTCCTTGTCTACTCAACAGTGTTTGGTGCCAATAATGGCCTCACTGGAGATAAGTTAAGAAACACAATGGAAGATGCTGGTCATAAATGGACAATAATTAGCACCAATACTGATTTCTCTGTTAACGATCTTCTACACTATGATGGCATTTTCCTTGCAGGATATGCGGACGATAGTGCGCCACGAGCGCAAAGGAAAGTTGCATGAAGCCATAGACTGCAATTGAATTTGTGCGTAACTATATAAGAGATGAAGGAGGGCCCTTCGAAGCCGCTTTACAGGAG
>Ga0316190_10003224_pt1 | contig 11859 bp, 5 predicted proteins | sample Eddworburrow2_MG_FD_204929 | JGI IMG/M metagenome (GOLD analysis project Ga0316190, IMG submission 204929) | Coastal sediment microbial communities from Maine, United States - Eddy worm burrow 2 | ecosystem: Environmental > Aquatic > Marine > Coastal > Sediment | place: USA: Maine | collected... | reverse complement strand
ATTGAAGAAGATGAAGATAGGTTTGGGCCAGTAATTACGAAGGTAAGTGTATTGGAAACGGATTCTGAAAATGGTGAAATAGATTTACAATGGACCAGCCCCTTCGAGGTTGATTCAGCCATATTTCCTCCCCCCTATACGTATGAGGTTTACAGGTATATTGGTTTTAATGCCAGTGGCCCAGTTGTTGGTCCAATTATTCCAGCTGATACATTTTATTTGGATACTGGACTAAATACGGATTTTGAAGCGTACAGCTATCGCATAGTAGCTTATGATAACAGTGGCGCTGTTGTTGATACTTCTGCAGCTGCCTCTTCTGTTTGGCTAAATGCCACTCCGAATGTAAGTAGTATATCCTTATCCTGGGAAGCCCAGGTGCCCTGGTCAAATAATACCCAGGATTATCCCTATCATTATATTTATAGGGACCAGGTTAACTCTTCAGATTTGGAACTTATCGAACTGATTGATAGTGTTAATGTGAATGAATATGGATTCCATTATCTCGATTCGGGACAGATTAATGGTGAACCACTCGATGAAAATACTAATTACTGTTATTATGTAACAACCCAGGGATCCTATGGGAATCCTCTAATTCTGGAGCCATTATTAAATAATTCTCAAATCATTTGCAGGCAACCAAATGACACCATCCCTCCTTGTGTAATAATTGATATTGGCGATACACTTGTTAGTGATACTACCTGTCTTGAATTTGTAAAAGACAAACCCTGTAATTTTGATGATTATTACCATGATATTATTTGGGAAGTTGATGAAATAGGTGATGATGAGGACTGTTATCGGGATATTATTTATTATGAAGTATGGTTCTCAGAAAATTGTCTTGAAGAAAGTTATGAAATTGTAGGTGTTACTTCAAACCAAAGGTACCGCCATAGTGGACTAAATTCTTTCAAAGGATGTTATAAGGTAAGGGCCATTGACAGGTCGGGAAATCCCAGTGAATTCAGTAATGTAAAACAATTTGAAAATTGTCCTTATTATGAACTTCCAAATATATTTACGCCTAATAATGACAATCGTAATGACCTTTTCAGAGCCTATACCTTCCCCTACGAAAAATGTCCCCGATTCGTAAATTCGTTAACATTCAGATTATTTAACCGCTGGGGAAAAGAAGTTTATTCAACCACCAGTGATGGTGAAAACTCCATATTGATTAATTGGGATGGCAGGGCTGATAATGGAGCGGTACTTGAAAATGGTGTTTATTATTATAAGGTTGAACTTCAGTATGATACTAATGATCCGAAAACCCGCTCTCAGTCTATAAATGGCTGGGTTCAAATATTAAGGTAATCCCAGCCGATGGAGGGACATAGTATTTGATTTATTATTTACATCGTTGTAGGGACACTTTTAATTCTCCTGGGATTATATGTGTACCACACCAAATCGTATCATTTGATAGCAGGATATAACACATTGCCTCCAGAGAAAAAAAGAAAATTGATATTAAGAAATTCTCAATTACATTTCGCAATGTATTTGTTTCTATGGGAATAATGATAATTATAGTCTATCCTGTTCTTTTATTTTTCAATATTGAAAAATATGTTATCCAGGCCTATATGTTTATTATAACCTTATCGACTGTTTATCTTTTGTTCAAAGGAGACAAATATATCCAATAAGTATTCAGGCATAGATATTTAAAATAAATGAGTTGAAATGAACCGAATATTATTAAAAACACTTCATCTTTTATTCTAAAATACTATCATGGAAAAGTACAAATTGGTCATGAAAAAAGCACTAAAATTTAATTCATATTATCAAAAAGAGATAAAATTCATTGTTTTTTTGATTTAATATATAGTTTTGTCATTTCAAATATTATAACAATAGAATGAGAGCATATATTTTTCCTGGACAAGGTGCACAGTTTCCAGGTATGGGGAAGGATTTGTATGAAAGGTCCGAGAAGGCAAAATTGTTATTTGAATCTGCCAACCAGGCACTTGGTTTCAGTATAACTGACATTATGTTTGATGGAACTCCTGAAGAACTGAAACAAACCAAAGTAACACAACCAGCTATTTTTCTACATTCAGTTATTGCGGCTTTGGTTGCGGACGATTTCAAACCGGAAATGGTTGCCGGACACTCCTTAGGGGAGTTTTCAGCCTTGGTAGCCAACAAGGTTTTAAGTTTCGAAGATGGGCTAAGATTGGTTTCAAAGCGGGCAGAGGCTATGCAAAGAGCCTGTGAGATAAATCCATCTACTATGGCTGCAATATTAGCACTTGAGGATGACAAAGTGATTGCTATTTGCAATAGCATTGATGAAGTGGTTGTTCCAGCAAATTTTAACAGCCCGGGACAATTGGTTATTTCCGGGAGTAATGAAGGTATAGCTATTGCATGTGAGAAAATGAAGGAAGCTGGTGCCAAACGAGCATTACCATTGCAGGTTGGAGGTGCTTTTCATTCACCATTGATGGAACCAGCCAGGGCTGAATTGGAAGAAGCCATTATGGATACTGAGTTTAGTAATCCAATTTGTCCTATTTATCAGAATTATACATCAAGGCCACATACCGATGTAGATGAGATCAAGAAAAACTTGAATCATCAGTTGACTGCACCGGTAAAATGGAGACAATCAGTCATGAATATGATTGCTGATGGTGCAACCATGTTTATTGAATGCGGGCCAGGTAAAGTATTACAGGGTCTGGTTAAAAAGGTGCATCCTGGTATTGAGACAAAAAGTATTGACGGCTAATATTTAATCACTTAATTTTTTCTACTTTTAATATATCAGCAGTATTTTCCAATATTTCGGTATTGGTTATGTTTAGAATGGGGTGAATTTCTTCAGGGGCTATTTCACAGAGAGGGATGAGTGTGAATTTTCGATTTGGGATTTCAGGATGAGGTACAGTAAGCGATGTTTCCTCAATAACAATGTCATCATAGTATAAAATATCTATATCTATTATTCTTTCTTTCCATTTCCCATTTCTGATTCTGGACATCTTTAACTCGATATTCAGGATTTCTTTTAGTAATTGTTGCGGATTTAATATGGTTTCAATCTGTAGAACCTGGTTCAGAAAAGAAGGTTGTTCAGTAATCCCCCAAGCTTCCGATTGATATAAAGAGGATGTCCTGAGAATGGTACCAACAGATTTTGAAATATGATCCCGGGCGGTGCTCAAATTAATTTTCTTATTTCCAAGATTGCTTCCTAACAATAGATATTTTCCTTTCATCCTTAAATAATATCAACCATATAATATGGTTTTTGCAATTCATGATAAAGTAATATTATTGTCACCTAAATACTAAATTAATTTAAATGAAATTTCTAAGAAACTTATTGGCGGTACTTCTCGGCTTATTCATATTCACTTTTATAGCCTTCTTTTTATTGATTGGTGTTGTATCCATATCATCCACGGATCAAACGGTTACGATTTCTAAAAATACTATGTTACACCTTGTGATTTCCGGTAATATCGTGGAGCGAGAAATTGAAGATCCATTTTCTGATATCGGAATTCTGGGATCAGGCTCCAGATTGATTGGACTAAAAGAGATAAAAGAAGCTATTCGCCAGGCAAAAACGGATGATGCCATTAATGGAATATTCCTTGAGCCTAAAATATTTATGGGAGGAATGGCTTCTATTGAAGAGATAAGAGACGAAATAAAGAGTTTTAAAGAATCCGGGAAATTTGTGGTTTCCTATTCTGAATACTACACTGAAAAGGCGTATTACCTGGCATCTGTTGCTGATGAAATTTATCTAACACCGGATTTTGGTTTTCTTGAATTCAACGGAATGAGTGCCGAGTATATGTTTTTTAAAGGCACCCTGGATAAGTTGGGTGTAGAACCACAAATATTCAGGGTAGGAGATTATAAAGGTGCGGTAGAACCTTTTATTCGAACAGATCTAAGTAAAGAAAACAGGGAGCAAATCGGCTCCTATGTGAATTCAATATATGATCATGTCTTAAGTAAAATAGCTTTTGAAAGGGATATGACAATTGATGAATTGAGAAAAATTTCCAATTCGATGTTGGTAAGAGAAGGGGAGGATGCTGTAACTCATGGGTTAATTGATGGTATAATGTACTACGATCAGGTGAAGCAGGTATTGCGTGAAAAAATGGGATTAGAAGCAGATGATGATATAAGGGCAGTATCCTATAAGAAATATAACAGGTCCTATTCAAACTCAAAATATTCAAAAGAAAGAATTGCGGTAATTGTTGCTGAAGGGAATATTTATTCCGGAAAAGGAGAAAACGGCGTGATAGGATCTGATACCTATGCCAAGTTGATTCGGAATGCTCGTGAGAATGATCGAGTTAAAGCCGTGGTGATCAGGATGAATTCTGGAGGCGGAAGTGCTCTGGCATCAGATATAATATGGAAGGAGATCAAGCTAACCACTGAGAAAAAACCTGTTGTTGCCTCAGTAGCGGATGTGGCAGCTTCCGGAGGATATTATATTGTTATGGCTTGTGATAAAATTATAGCACATCCCACATCCATTACAGGCTCAATTGGAATATTTGGCATTTTATTCAATCTGGAAGGATTGCTTGAGAATAAACTGGGAATCACAACGGATAATGTAAGTACGGGCGAATATTCAAATTTATTTACCGTTTCCAGGCCACTAACTGCGTTTGAAAAGGATATCATTCAAAAGAATGTAGAAAAAGGATATGAAACTTTTACTACCAAAGCAGCTGATGATAGAAATATGGAAATTGATGAACTGTTAAAAATTGCCTCCGGCAGAGTTTGGTCAGGAGCTGAAGCAAAGGAATTGGGCTTGCTGGATGAGTTTGGTTCTCTTGAAGATGCTATTACATCTGCAGCAGAAATGGCTGATATTTCTGATTATAGTGTGAGTTATTACCCTATTCAGAAAACTTTACTCGAGCAGGTAATGAGTGACCTGGGGGCTGATGTTCATGCGAAAATGTTAAAATTAAAAACGGGTAATTTGTATCCATATATCGAAAAGGTAGAGGAACTGACTAAATATAATGGTATTCAGGCCAGAATGCCTTTTGATATTGAGATAAACTAAATCTTATTTAATTTAAAATACATCTTTTTTAAAACCAAGATCCCATCATAAAGGGGATTGAAGGCTATATAAAAAACACCTGCCCACACCACAGTCATTCCTGCGAAAGCAGGAATCTAATATGAAAATTCACTTTTGAATTAATCATTCATACTATCATCATTGTAGAAATGAAAACGAATGTCATCCAGCAGGGATCTTTTATAAATTGAAAACCAGGTTGTGTTGATAGTAGATTCTTTACAGAATGACACCGTAGTTGAGATTAGTCATATTTATATTATTTACATTCCATAACATACCTAAGAGTCCTTTCTCGAGTGATTCTGAGGGAAGTGAAAGGGGATTACGCTGAGGTAAGGAAGAGGGGATTGACGGCTATATAAAAAATACCTGCCCACACCACGGTCATTCCTGCGAAAGCAGGAATCTAATATAAAAATTACAACCCAGGCTCTTGTTATTCCTTCCGTACCATTTCCACACATGCACATAGAATTTTTAAATTTTTTCTCTAACTTTAATTAGAGATCGGGACGATAGGTAGAAAGCATATTGCCACCGTTAATTTTTCACCATGTCTGAAGATCGCAGACTCGCTGCCATAATGTTTACCGACATTGTCGGATATACTGCCCTTATGGGTAGTGATGAAGACACGGCATTTAAAACACTCCGCAAAAATCGCACTATCCAACGACCTATAATTAAAAAATATCGTGGAGAATGGCTCAAAGAAATGGGAGACGGGATACTGGCCAGTTTCCATACGGCTTCTGATGCTGTAAGGTGTGCAGGAGATATTCAACATGCTGCAAAGAAAGAAGGTATTGCCTTACGGATCGGTATTCATGAAGGTGAAGTTGTGTTTGAAGGTGGAGATGTTCTGGGTAATGGTGTTAATGTTGCTTCACGCCTTGAAGAAATGGCTGAAGAAGGGTGTATTAACATATCAGCATCAGTATACAGGGATATAAAGAATAAGGCAGATATACAGGCAAAGTTAATTGGGGAGAAGAAGTTTAAAAATGTTGATGAGCCGATTAAGGTGTACGAGGTATTATGTGCAAATGAAGTAGAGAAGCCTGAGGAAGATAATTTTCATAAAGCGAAGAACAGGACATTATATTATATCATAGCTGGTATACTAGTTATTATTTCTGTCATTTTAATATGGCAGTTTTTACCTTCAGGACGGAAAAATATTCAGACGTTGGGAAATATAACGAATAAATCGATTGCTGTAATACCCTTTTGGGATGACAGTCCAAATTCTGACAATGCGTATTTCTGTAGTGGCATGGAGGAAGAGATAAGGATTCATTTACTAAAAATAGCTGATCTGAAGATTGAGTCTAGACAATCCGTTGAAAAATACAGAGAGAATCCTGATATAGATGCAAGAACTATAGGAAAAGAACTTGAAGTGGCATTTATAGTTGAAGGTAGTGTTCAAAAGCTAGAAGAGGATATACGTGTAAGAGTACAACTTATTGATGCCAAGACAGGTGATCATATATGGGCAGAAACTTATGATGGGGAGTATAATACTAAGTTATTTGAATTTCAAAGCAATACTGCAAGAAAGATTGCCTCATCGCTAAATGCTGTTATTACACCAGAAGAAATACAGGAAATGGAACAAGTGCCAACGGCAGATATTAGAGCTTACGATTTAATAATAAGAGCAAGGAATGCAGTCGGAAAATACTGGGATACAAGGGACACAAAACCGTTGAAACTGGCTCATAAGCTAATCGATAAAGCATTGGAAATCGATCCCCAATATGAAGATGCATTGAGTATAAAAAGTGGTGTATATATTGCCGAGCAAAATTATGACTCAGCCTATATCTTTGCTGAGAGGGTATTAGAAATTGATCCAGAATCTGCTACTGGTTATGAAGCATTGGGAGAATATTACAGATTTAAGGGAATTGGGGGAGCTGCGATCGAGAATTATGAATTGGCCTTAAAATATTATATAGAACGTAGTTTTCTTTCTAAGAGTCGTATTAAATTCTTTTTGGGGGATTTGTACTGTAACATTAATAATGATTATCGAAAAGGCATGAAATATATGCAGGAAGGAATCAATAAAGCAGATTCTTTTGACTATGTGCATCGGGGTTATCTTGGGCGAATTTTCTTAAGCCTAGGAGATTATGAAAAAGCAAAAAAGTATTTCAATGAAATGCTTAATTCGGGATCGGAGTTTGGTTTATGTTGGGGTATTGCGGAATATTCACGGTGGTATATTATACATGGCAATTACAATGAAGCTGTTAACTTTCTTGATTCAATATGTAGTATCACACTTTGTGAAAGTCAATGCAATCAACAATTATTCTGGAATTATACATTTGACGGACAGTTTGAACAAGCAGACATATACTACAATCAATATTTAACTTCTGGAGGTACGCCGTGGGTATGGGATAGTATATTGCTTGCGTATACGTATAAAGAACTTGGCAAGGAACAAGAAGCTACCATATTATTGAATGATTGTATAATTTCACTTGAGGGTGATTTGTCTCAGAGAGAGTATTGGTTCAATTATGTAAGTCTTTCAATTGTCTATGCAATTCTTGATGACAAAGAAGAATCACTTAGGTATCTATCTGATGCAACTGATCTTGGATTAAAGGTTGGCTGGCATGATTTTCTTCCGATTTGTCCAATATACAAAAACTACTGGGACGATCCCGAATTCAAATCTATTGTTAAACGGTCACAGGATGAAAGAGCAGATAGAAGAGCAGAAGTTGAGAAAATGATTGAGAAAGGGGAAATCGATCTATAATTCAAACCCAATGCCTGAAACCCGAAGACACGCAGCCATAATGTTCACCGATATTGTCGGATACACAGCCCTAATGGGATCGGACGAAGAAAAGGCTGTGGATATGCTTTCCAGAAACCGATCCATCCATCAATCCAGTATTGAAAGATTCAACGGCACATTGATCAAAGAAATCGGAGACGGTATTCTTGCCAGTTTTTCATTGGCATCGGAAGCTGTCCGTTGTGCTATGGAAATTCAGAAAGAATGTAAAAAGCAAGGTATACCATTAAAGATCGGTATTCATGAAGGAGAAATGATCTTCTCAGGATCGGATGTGATTGGAGATGGAGTCAACATTGCCTCCAGATTACAAGAAGATGCCCAAGAGGGTTGTATAAATATATCAGCAGCTGTATACAGGGATATTAAGAACAAAGCAGATATACAGACCATGTATATAGGTGAGAAGTCTTTTAAGAATGTTGATGAGCCAATTAAGGTATATAGAGTATTGTGTGAGGAGGAAATACGGGAAGAATATAAACGAGTGAGCAAATCAAAAAAAGCACAAAATATAAGTCCTTATTATATCATTGGCAGCCTCTTGGCGTTGATAATAGTTTTTATTTCAATATGGTTCTTTTTCACACGGCAAAAAGCAATAGGCGTTGAGGCAGAATTAGAGAAATCAATTGCAGTCTTACCTTTTAAAAATCTTAGTGAAGATCAAAGTAACCAGCATTTTTGTGACGGCATAATGGAAGGAATTCTCAATCATTTAAGTAAGATCAAAGACCTTCGAGTGGCTTCACGTTCCTCAACCGAAAAGTATCGAGAAAACATTCCTCATGCACAACAGATTGTAAAAGAACTGGATGTAAGTTATTATATTGAAGCAAGTGTGTTTAAATCAGAGAACAGAATCAGGGTAACTGCCCAGTTAATAGACGCTGCTAAAAATGAACATATCTGGTCTGAACAATACGACAGAGAGTTGAGCGACCTGTTTGAAGTAATGAGTGAGATTGCTACTGAAGTTGCATCAGAAGTGAAAGTTAGGATCACCCCTGAAGTAAAGGAAATAATGGAAGCAATCCCAACTGAAAATCTTGAAGCATATGATTTATATCTAAAAGGGAAAGAGTATTATTATCAAGAAGGTGAATCCAATTTAAACACTGCTATTCATTTTTATAAACGGGCAATAGAATTTGATCCTCAATTTGCGCTTGCGTACATGTGGTTAGGCATGGCATATCATGAACAATTTTTATGGTCTGAATATTTTAAAGAAAGCTATGCAGATACCTTGAAATATTATGCTGATAAAGCCTTATCAATAAATTCTGATCTGGCAGAAGGGTATTGGCTTCGAGGAAAGTATTATTATGAAAAAGGTGACTATGATGAAAGCATAATCCAATTAAAAAAATCAATTGAAATAAATCCAAGCTATGGGGATTCATATTTGTATTTGGGCGATAATTATAAAAGGAAAGGTCAATATATAAGCACATTAATAAATTTTAAAAAGGCAAAAAAACTAAAAATAGGTGATCCTGATTATTCTAATTCATTGGAAAGTTTAGCGGGAACCTACATTAGTATATGTGATTATGAAAAAGCAGAAATTGAGATGACAGAACTGATAAATTATAATCCTAGTAATGGATACGTTTGGTTAGCTTTTTTATCTCTAATCAATCGAGAATGGGATAAGTGTAAACTTTATACGGACAAAGCATGTGCTATTGATAGTGGTGTAATGTGTTGGCTCAGTTTGGGTAGATTTTACAAGGATACAGGCGATTATACCGAAGCATTGAAATATGTGGATAAATATAGAGATAAGGAGAAGGGAAGTGGTCTTTTTCCTTTATACCAACAGCATACATATGGACAGATACTTTACAATCTTGGTAGAAATAAAGAAGCAAAAGAGTATTTCGATAAACAAATTGAATATTGTAAAGAAATCATACGGTTGAAAAGACCTGATGCTATTTGGGTAAGATATCAATTGGCTGGGACATACGCATTTTTAGATGAAAAAGAAAAAGCATATCAAGCGTTGCATGAATTTGAATTAGAAGTTTTCGTGGGTCATCTTCTTTTATGGTATATTCAAGTAGACCGACTTTATGAAAGCATATGGCAAGATGATGAATTCAAAGCCATCATTAAACGACAGGAAAAGAAATATGCTGAGATCAGGGCAGAAGTAGGTCGGTTGGAGGCCTCGGGAGAGTTATAGCGTTGATTAGGCTATAACCTTTCTAAAATATTATATCATCATTTAATCTGAATTAAAACTCATTTATATACCAGCCCATATTTTCGTTGTATGTTTATATTTATTGACTATCTTAATACGCTGTAAAAAAAGCAGATCATAAGTTTATTTTTTAATAACACTTCTTGCGAATAGGTAAAATATATAAGAGCGTAATAATCCCCATACTATTTGTGGTGCAATCCATTTCATTGTCAGCCCAAAATGTTGACAGCCTTTGGGGAATCTGGAACGACCAGCAATTGGAAGATTCATCCCGGCTCAATGCACTTTGCATAATTACCACTGGCTTAGTTGAAGACTTACCTGATAGTGCCAATGTACTGGCAGATATAATTCTAGAAATGGCCAATAAATCTGATTTGAATGAATTTAAAGCCAAAGCTCTTCAAATCAAGGGGCAATATTTTCAGAATATTTACGAATATGAAAAGGCCCTCAAGTATTATCAATCCAGTTTATCAATTCTTGAGGATATTCAAGCCAAACCAGAAATGGCTATCCTTTTCGATAAAATTGGAACTAATTATCTCAAACAGTATGCATACCAGGAAGCTCAGGAATACTATCAAAAAGGTTTGACCATGAGCATGGAAATTGGTAATAGTACAGGAATTGCTGAAGGGAATACGTCCTTGGGGGTATATTATTATTACCAGGGTGATTTTACCAATTCCCTTGATCACTTTCAACTTGCAATGGAGATTTACATGGAATTAGAGAAGAAAGAAGAAATAGCAGACATGTATACTCGTATTGGAGCTATTTATTACCATCAGGGTCATTATACCAAAGCCATTCAATATATCAATAAGTATTTCGAATACGATAAAGAAGGAAAAAACATGGTAAAACATGCTGAATTATACACAAATTTAGGAGCTATTTACTTTCAACAACAAGATTATTTGAAAGCTAAAGAATTTTATAAAAAGGGATTGACAATAGATTCGACTTTTAATGACCAAAGAGGAATTGCGATAGGTAATTATAATATTGGAGAATGTTTCCTTGAATTAAATAATTTGCCAATTTCTCTTGAATACTTTCGGAAATGTATAAGCATTAGCCAGGAGTATAAAGAGAAAGACTTAATAGCCGATTGTTATTTGAAAATTGGGCTAATATATCAAATCCAGGGAGAATATACTGAGGCCGGGAAATATTACCAGGAAAGCCTGAATGCTGCAAATGATATTGGATATAATTCTATCTTATCTTCGATTTATACATATCAGGGAAATCTTTTTAATATTTTATCAGATCATCAAAAAGCAGCCAATTACTGCTTAGATGGGCTTAAACTTTCAAATGAATCTGGAGATATTATTCAACAGATAAGTGCATGCAAATGTCTATACAAATCGTATAAAGCCCTCGGGAATGCTGCAAAAGCGCTTGAGTATCACGAAATTTTTCTTGCCTTATCTGATAGCCTCCATAAAGATGAAGCGATCAGGCAGCTTCAACAGTTGGAATTTGACCAGCAAGTGCTTGCGGATAGTTTAATAATGGAAGAAGAAAAACTAATTGCAGAATTTGCCTCTCAAAGAGAGATAAGTAAACAAAAATCCCGAAAGAACATTTTCATGTTTGGAGGAATTGGCATTCTTGTTTTGGCAATTGGTCTTTATAGTCGTTTAAGTTATATAAAAAAGTCACGTACTATTATTCAAAAGGAAAAGGATATAT
>Ga0316190_10003223_pt1 | contig 11862 bp, 13 predicted proteins | sample Eddworburrow2_MG_FD_204929 | JGI IMG/M metagenome (GOLD analysis project Ga0316190, IMG submission 204929) | Coastal sediment microbial communities from Maine, United States - Eddy worm burrow 2 | ecosystem: Environmental > Aquatic > Marine > Coastal > Sediment | place: USA: Maine | collected... | reverse complement strand
CGATCGCTATCATGAGGTCCTGCTTGACGGGTCAACATTCCGTGGATCGATGCCACCGTGGCTGACATTTGACCCGGCAGGACAACACCTGACGGAGGGAGTCGAGTGGAGTGGCGCTCAGAGATTCCGCGTATACGTCAATGCCGGGCCATGTTCCTGCGCAACGAGCCCATACCCGTGGGAGGGGTCCGACCGGAGATTGCGGCCAGCTGGCGGCGAGCGCGAGCGCGAGCTATCGACCCCAAGCTCCGTGCGGAGCGGCCTCCGGCTCACCCCCCTGAAACCTCGGGTCGGATGGCGGTCGCGTCCGCCACGGTCAACCGCCGTTCGTCGAACGAGCTCCGATCGACAACCAGTGCCCTGTATCTCGCCAATCGAGCCGGCATCCTCATCGATGCTTGGTTCGGGTCCAAGGACTTCGGCGAACAGCTGGCGCAACTCGGAGTCTCCGTCGGTGCCGACTTAAGCGAACACGCCGTAGGCACCAACGGGAGCGGGACTGCGCTAGCCACCGATCAGCCAGTCATGGTGATGGGACCTGAACACTATGTTGACCGGTTCAGAGCCGCCGTGTGTTACGGCGCCCCGATCCGGGTCGATCATCAGACCATCGGAGCGTTGACCCTGGTGAGTCCGTTCGAGGAGACCAACCCCCTACTGCTTTCCTTGGTGGTCAGGATGGCCGACGAGATCAGCAACTCCATTGAGGACCAGTCCGAGATCATCGGGGTCGACCATGATGCGCCACCCCGATCCCCGATTGTCGATCTGCCGCCGACAGGCTCCTTTGACCAACTGATGGGGTTGAGCCCTCGCTGGCGCACGGCGGTGTCCCAGGCACGGCGAGCAGCCATGAGGTCCGACCCCGTTCTCGTCACGGGCGAACCCGGCAGCGGCCGACTCAGCTTGCTTCAAGCCATATCGAGTCTTGTGAACGAGGAACAGTTCATGGTGCTCGACTGCGCCAGCATTCCCGGCGTTGGCCTGCCGGCATGGCTTGAAGCCCTGCGGTCAGCTCGCTCCGCACCGCTGTCCACCGTGGTGATTCGCCATATCGATCTATTGGATGCCCGGTCCACCGCGGCCATCGTGGATCTCATCACCACCGACCGGCCGGCGGCGACCTCCAGGCTGGCCGCCACCTGCAATCCGATAGACCGGGCGGTGCGCCGATCAATCGGCCCGTTGCTCGAGAGGGTTGGCAACATCGAGATCGGCGTACCCTCGCTACGGGAGCGGGCCACAGACATCTCCACCATCGCGTTGGGCGTTATCGAACGGGAATCCCTCGATATTACCATCACCCCCCAGGCGCTTGACGCGATGGCCAAGGCGGAGTGGCCCGGCAATATTCGCCAACTCAAATCCACTCTGCGAGCGTTGGGCTTCGAGGCCGGTGGCCGGGCGATCGGCGTCGATGATCTGCCGGCAGATCTCCATCCCGTCCACGGCGACAGTCGGTTGACCGCGCTGGAGCGATTGGAGCGTGATGCCATCTTGGCCAGCCTCCGTCGCCACCATCACAACAAGACCGAGGCCGCAGCCAATCTGGGCATCGCTCGCAGCACCCTGTATCGGAAAATGCGGGCGTACCAGATCGACGACGGTGACGGGATCGCCGCGACGGGTCCGACGAAACCAACTCCGTCCCCTGGTTTGCGGCCCACCTCCTGGTCATGATTTTCGGCCGATGCCGTAGCCCCGGCTCGTTACAGGCCCGTTCAACCGATGACATGCCGTGCAGTTGGTGGCGGATCCGGCCGATCCGTGGCTCCGGCCGGATCCACCCCAGGACCACTGTTCCCTAAATCTCTGGGGTTGTGTTGTCCGACCTTGAGACACCACAACCCCGGTCCGGATGAGGGACCGGCTCAGGGATCGATACGAGCCGAAGCCGTGCCCTGGACCACGGTTTCGCCGTTCTGGTTTCGGGCGGTGACGTCGAGATCGACGAAGTGCTCTTCGCCCGCTTCTCTCAGCGCGGTCACCTCAGCGACAGCGGTGAGGTTGTCGCCCGGCCACACCTGGCGGGTGAATCGCACTCCGTACTCGGTGAGTCGACCGTCGCCGACATAGTTGGTGAGCATCCGACCGGTCAGACCCATCGACAACATGCCGTGAGCAAAGACGGACGGATATCCCGCGGCCTCGGTGACGAACCGCTCGTCGGAGTGGACGGGGTTGTAGTCCCCCGACGCTCCGGCATACATGACGATCCGGGTCCGGCTCAGGTTCTCGACGACCTGTTCTTCATAGGTATCGCCGACCTTCAATGCGCGTGCACTTAGTGCCATGACTCTCTACTCCCCTTGTTACTGTTCGACGACTTTGCCGGTGACCACACCGACACCGATCGCGGTGACAACCAATTCGCCGTCCTGGTCGTAGTACTCGGTGACGGTCTCCGAAAAGCTCAGGGTGCCTCCCCGTTTGCCTTCCTTTTCCCACTTCTTGCCTGGCTTCACCTCGGCGCGCAGCACATCACCGACCTTGGGATGACGATGGTAGGTATAGCGCTGTTCGGCATGCAGGCCGCCACCTCCGCCGCCACCACCCCCGCCCCCGGACTTCTTGACGCTCGTGGCCTCGCGCCCGGACCCGAACCAGGAGTGGCCCTCCTTGGGCCGCAAGAAATAGTCGGGGTCGAACTGGGCGCTGGCCTGCACAAATGTCGGCGGCGCGATGATGGCGCCCGGCTCGGTGCCCGACGCATACTCGTCGTCGTAATACACCGGATTGGTGTCTCCGACCGCTCGTGCGAACATCATGATGTGGCTCGACTCGACCGGAAACTTTTCGATACCCATCGGATCCCCCTCGGGTAGACAGTCTCCAGAGCGTAGCTGGCCGGCCACTCACCACTCCCAAGCGTCGCCCCTCTCCCCCCGAACGAGCTGGATCGGCATCAAGAACTGGGCCTGGCCGCGAGCACGGTGTCAGCGAACAGGCGAGCAGGCTCGCGAGTGTCGCGGCCGAAGAACTCCATCATCAGATGGGAACAGCCGAGCTCCCGGTGGGCGTCTATGCCCTCCATCACCTTGTCGGGATCTCCCCAGATACCGCTGTCCCGTATCTCCATCCCCAGGTGCTCGCCGAATACCTTGACCGCCTTTTCTACATCGGCTTCGGCCTGCTCCATGGTCTCCGCGATCACGACCGTGCACTGCTGGGAGACTTCGATCGTGGCCGGGTCCCGCCCCAACTCCTCACACCGCCGGTGCAGGGCGGCGATCTTGTCGCCCAACTGGCTCTGGGTCACTGCGGTGTTGTTCCAGATGTCGGCGTGCCGGGCTGCGACCCCCATCAGATGGGTTTCTCCGGACCCTCCGATGAGTACCGGGGGTTTGCGGACCGGTTTCGGCTCGCAGAACACCCCGTCGGCCTTGGCCCACCGTCCGTCGAACGTGACCTGATCCTCGGTCCACATCCTGATCATGAGCTCGGCCATCTCGTCGAGGGCCGCCAGCCGGTCAAGGGTCCCGGGGAACTCGACCCCGTAACCCTCGAACTCGTCCTGGAACCATCCCCCGCCCAACCCGACGATCACCCGGCCATCGGAGATGTTGTCGATGGTCGCTATCTGCTTGGCCAGTACCGCGGGATTTCGAAACAACGGAGGGGTGACCAGCGTGCCGAGCTGAGCATGTTCGGTCACGGCGGCCACCGCCGCGAGCTGGCTCCATGCTTCCAGGATCGGTACATCGGGTCGCGGTACGCCGTACAGATGGTCGCACACCCACAGGTGGTCGAAGCCGAGCTGGTCAAACTCGACCGCGGCTTGTTTGGCCTCGGCCCAGGTCCGCTTGATCTGCGGCAGGGTCACTCCGAACTGCATTGATCCGGTCATGCTCAAAGACTACGGAACCCGTCCGGTCCGCGCCGAGATGTTCAGCTCGGGGTCCAGGGGGCTCGCCGCCGACGGATCATGATCCAGGCCACCACCATGATGAACACGAACGGTAGGAGCGCAGCGTTCACGGTGACGCCGACGGGGCCGACCATTTCCGCGACATCATCGAATGCGTCGGGTGGCAGCTTGTACACCAGCACCGATTGGGGGCCGCCGCCACCCAAGGGGTCCTAAGTTACACTGGCGTCTCGTTTACCCGCTGGCCAGGATGGTCGACTTGCCGAGTGCGCTCCTGGTCACCGAGATGCGAGGCCGAATGTTCCCGACAACTCGCGACGGTCGATCCCATCGCCATCGCCTGTCCCGCCGGCGCCGTTGGTTTCTACTGATCTCGTCGCTCGCCCTGATGGCTACCGCATGTGCCGTGCCGATCGACGGGCAGAACCGGTCGCTGTTCGATGCCGTCGACGATGCCGACACCGACCCGATGACTCCCACGACCGAAACCGCCATCGATCGGTACCTCTCGACGGTGATCACCGATCTCGATGAGTTCTGGGAGGCCGACTTCCCAGAACAGTACGGCTCCCGATACCAGCCGCTCGCCGAAGTGTTTCCGTTCTTCGCCTCGGAGGGTCGATCCATCCGGTGCGGGAGCCCCCTCCCGCCCAGCGCGATCTCCCAGAACGCCATCTATTGCTCGGCCGGGGACTATGTCACCTGGGATGCCGAGATACTGATGCCCAATCTCAACGAGCAGTTCGGCCAGTTCGCCATGGGCATCGTGCTCTCCCACGAATGGGGACACGCCATTCAGGCCCGAGCCCGGGTCAACACTGCGCCCGTCGTGCGGGAGCTGCAAGCCGACTGCTTCGCCGGGGCATGGGCGGGCCGCGTCCGCAACGGCGAATCGAGTCGGCTCTCGCTCACGGTGGACGAGATCGACGGGGCGCTCGCCGGCTTCCTTTTGCTTCGCGATCCCCCTGGCACCCCCCTGGGGTCCCGACAGGCGCACGGGAGCGCCTTCGACCGCGTCGGCGCATTCGAGGAGGGTCTGACCGAGGGGAACGGTCGTTGTGTGCGCTATGAGACCGACGGACCGCGAGCTCTCTTCGACATCGGCTTCACCAGCTTCGAGGATCAACAGCGCGGCGGCAATCTTCCCTTGGGCGAGGCATTCGATCTCGTGGTCACCGATCTCGACGCATTCTGGCTCGACGCCATCGAGCCGAGGACGGGGCAGGCCTCCTTCCCGGTGGATGCCTACTCCGCCGAGAGCGGCGACGTGCCCGCCTGTCCGTCGGCGGGGATCGAAGTCGTCCGGTACTGTCCCGACGACCAGTCGATCACCGTCGAGGCAGATCAGCTGGCGGCTATTCACCGCGGTATCGGCGACTTCTCGATCGGGCTGCTCCTGGCCCGCGAGTGGGGTCGTGGCATCGTGTCGATCAACAGCCTCGCCCACTCCCAACGAGAGGCCGCAGTGCTGGCGGACTGTCTGGCCGGGACGTGGGCCGGCACCCTCGCCGCGGGAACCAGCGCCACCGATATCTCCCTTTCGCCAGGTGATCTCGACGAGGCAGTGGCGGTCATGGTGGGCCGGCGGCCGGCCGATCTCGAAGGCATCGAGCTCAGTGCCTTTGACCGGATTCGGGCCTTCCGGACCGGTTTCACCGACGACGCCGCGTGTCTCCGCTAACGAGGGCGTGGGCGTACGTTTGGAAGGTGGACGTTCCGAGGAACTCCCCCTCCAGAGTGATCGGTGCCGTGATGCCGTGGAGCGTCAGATCGCCGGTTAGGCGATAGCCCATGTCGGCTTCAGCGATCGAGGTCGAGGTGAATAGTTGAATTGTCAAGCAATTGATGCGGGGGGCAGAGGCTCCGACCGTGGACGCCCCAGGCGCTCAACCGGTGAACCAACCCCCGTCGGGGTGAATGAGCTCACCGGTGATGTAGCTCGCCTCATCACCGGCCAGGAACAGAGCCAGGCTGGCCACCTCATCGGGTCGCCCCTTGCGGCCCATCGGCGTCTGCCCGATCACCAGATTCTCCAGCTCGTCGAACTCGTCGATCGCGGCGGTCATGTTCGTCTCGATGAACCCGGGGCCGATGGCATTGACCCGAATGCCCATCGGGGCCAGGGTCCGCGCCGCCGACTTGGTCAGCATCCAGACCCCAGCTTTGGAGACCGGGTAAGCGGGATCCCCGAACAACGGATCCCGGGCGGCGATCGAAGCGATCGTGACGATCGACCCCGGCCGGCCACTGACCACCATCGCCGCAGACGCGGCCCGCACTGCGAGCATCGTCCCGGTCAGATTGACATCGAGGACCCGACGCCAGTTCTCGACATCGAGATCGGCGATCGGTGCCGACGCCGCGTCGTCCCGTTCGAGTCCGCCCAGGATCCGCTTTCGATCCGACTCGGTGTCCCCGCTGTGATAGCCGCCATGGCTGACTCCCGCCGCGGTCACCAGGACGTCGATGGGTCCGTGGGTGGATTCGGCATAGGCGATCAGCGCCTCGTTGTCGGCCTCGCTCGTGGCGTCCAACCGGTAGGGCACGCTCGCTCCCCCGGCCTCGGTGATCGCCGACGCCACCGCGGCCGCGACCTCTTCTTGCACATCGGCCACCACCACCGAAGCCCCTTCCGCCGCGAAACGCTCGGCACACGCCCGGCCGATCCCATTTGCGCCCCCGGTGACCACGGCACGCTTGCCGTCCAATCGATTACCCATGACTTCCCCCTTGGTAGCCCCGCCCTGAGCATAGAACTTGCCGATCGAGCCGAACGGGCTCGCCCCGCCAACACACAGCCTCTCGATCATCCGGGCCACACTGGATCGGTGACAAACCAAGACGGCCTGGTGATCAGTGGCGCTCGGATTCTGACCCCGGGCGGCTCGGCCGTTGGCGAGTTGAGGGTCGACCGGGGACGGATCACCGCCATCGGAGACGCGGTCGAGCACACCGAGGCCCTGGTCTTGGACGGATCGGGCGGCTACCTGAGTCCCGGCTTCATCGATATTCAGGCGAGTGGGGTCGCCGGCCACGGTATCGCCGACCCCCCGGCAGCGATCAGCACGGTTGCCGCTCAGTTGCCCCGACACGGGGTGACCACCTTTCTGCCCACGTTGATCTCACCGGATGCTTCTACCGTGCAAGATGCACTGGCCATGCTGAGCAGGCATCGGCCCGGCCCGGGTATGGCGGTACCGCTCGGCCTGCACCTCGACGGTCCGAGGACCTCGCCCACCGCCGCCGGCAAGCCCCCGGCGAGCAGGGCCGGTCACCTCCCCGATGGAGGAGCCGACCTCTGGAACCCCAGGCAGGGGGTGCGTCTCGTCACGGTCACATCGGACACCGCGAACGCCGACCTCACCATCGAGGCGCTGTCCGGCCGCGGGGTGGTCGTCTCGGTGGACCTCACCCGGGACGACCACGACCGGGCCAAGGGCGCGTTCGCCGCCGGAGCCACCCTCGTGGCGGTGCGAATCGACCGGACAACCGCATCAACGCACCGCCGGCTCGGTCTTCTCGACGATGTATTGGCCGACGAACGAATCTGGACCAGCTCGGTCGTGAACGGCAGGCCGGTTCACCCGGCCGCGGCCGACGCCGCCGCTCGGACGGTCGCCCCTCGACGGTTCATCGCGCTGAGCGACCGGTCCGGGCTCGATCAAGCGATGCGCAACCTCGTCTCCGTCGAGGGTTTCTCGCCCGACGAAGCGATTCGCAGCGTCACCATCAACCCGGCCTTGGCCCTGCGCCTCAACCATCAGGGTCGGCTCGAGGTCGGCACCAAAGCCGATCTGGTGCTGCTCGATGACGCCCTGCGGGTTCGGGCCACCTGGATCGCAGGCCGTCTCGCCTTCGACGATGGCCTCGGAGCCTGCTGATCAATACTCACCGGCATTCATCAGCAGACTCCAACGACGTGCCCGATGACCGTCCCGTCCGACCCGGCGCCCCAATATCCTCACTGCATGCGGATCCTCTTCGCCAGCGCTGAGCTGGCTCCGGTGGCCCAGGTGGGAGGGCTGGCCGAAGCGGGCGCCGGTCTCATAAACGAGCTCCGACGCCTGCCGGACGTGGAGATCGATGTCATCCTCCCCGACTACGGCGACGTGGAGATGAGCATCGAGACGGAGATCGAGCTGACCGTCGAGCGAGAGGTCCCAAACTGGTCGGCCCCGGCCCGGGCCCGCACCGGACAGGTCGCCGGCGTAGGCCGCATCACTTTGGTCAGCACCCCAGGGCTGGCGCGACCGGGTCCCTATACCGACGGTGCCGGGCGGGCCTGGCCCGACAACGATCGGCGCTTCTTCGGGTTCTCGGCCGCGGTGGCCGCCCTCATCGCCCGCCTTCGCCCCGATGTCGTCCACCTCAACGACTGGCATACCGCGGCGGTCCTCGGTCATCTCGATCCCCTCGACCGCCCTCCCGTCGTGCTCACCGTCCACACCCTCGGGTATCAGGGAACGACCGACAGCTCCTGGTTGGAGACCATTCCCCATCAACGCGAGCTGTTCGAATGGTACGGCGGCACCAACCCCCTCGCGGGCGGGCTCTCACTTGCCGATCGGGTCATCGCCGTGAGTCCGACCTACGCCGACGAGATCCGACAAGCGGATGGCGGGATGGGCCTCCACCACCGACTGACCGCGCTCGGCGACCGGTTGATCGGCATCCGCAACGGCATCGACGTCGATACCTGGAACCCGGCGGAGGATTCCGCACTGACTACTGGCTACGACCACGCCTCGCTCGCCGGGAAGCAGAGCTGTCGCATCGCGCTGAGCGAAGAGATCGGCTGGCCGGTGACGGACCGGCCTCTCATCGGGGCGGTGACCAGGCTCGTGGACCAGAAGGGCACCGACATCCTGCTCGACTCTGTCCGCTATCTGGCCGGCATCGGGGCGCGCCTCGTGCTGCTCGGCGCGGGTGAGCAAGGACTGGCCGACCGCGCCCGCCAGGTCTCGGAGGCCCACCCCGACAATTTCGCGTTCGTCGAGGGGCACCGGGTCGACTTGGCCCACCGGATCCTCGCGGGTGCCGACCTGTTCGCGATGCCATCCCGCTTCGAGCCCTGTGGCCTGGCCCAGATGCAAGCGATGGTCTATGGAACCATTCCGGTGGTCTCCCCGGTCGGCGGCCTACTCGACACGGTGTGTGACGCGGACCTCGAACCTGACCGGGGCACCGGGTTCGTCATGGGCGCGGTGAACCCAACGGGTCTGGTCGATGCTCTCCATCGCGCGGTGCGAGCGGTCAACGATCCGGTCCATCGAGCTTCCATCACGGCGCGGGCCATGGGCCAGGACTGGTCGTGGGCGGGTCCTGCTCAAGCTCACCTGGCGGTCTACCGGGAGGCGATCACCGAGCGAGCCGGCCACCGCGCTTCCTCGAGCGGACGGGTCAGTGCCCCTCCAGAACCCGGTTCTTCGCCACGACGGTGATCCCGCCGGGCGATATCTCCAACCCGCTTGGCTCGGCGCCCGTACCTCGTCCGAGCCGATAGCGCGCCGGCACCATCACGTTCTTGTCAATGATCGAGTCGCGAATCACGGCATCGGGCCCGACAACCACATCGTCGAGCAGGATTGACCCCTCGACCACGGCGCCGGCTTCCACCCGGACGCCGGGCGACAGGACCGAGTTGCGCACCGTTCCACCCGACACCACCGCACCAGAACAGACGATGGCGTCGACCAGTTCCGCCGGCCCGCGACGGCCGTCCGCCACGATCTTGGCCGGCGGCCGGTTGGTCCCTGCGGTGTACACCGGCCAATCTCGGTTGTACAGGTTGAACACGGGCAGCGGGGCCACCAGATCCATATGGGCTTCGTAGTAGGAGTCGATGGTGCCGACGTCTCGCCAATAGTGGCGGTCTCGACTGGTCTCCCCCGGAACCTGGTTGGTGGTGAAGTCATAGACATGTGCGTCGCCGGCCTCGACCAGCGTGGGTATGAGATTGCCGCCCACGTCCCGATTCGAAACGGGATCGAGCGCGTCGTCCTTGACCAGATCCACGAGCGTCTTGGCGGTGAACACATAGTTGCCCATCGACGCCAGGATGTGAGTCGGGTCGTCGGCCAGACCCACCGCGGTATCGGGCTTCTCGCGGAACGCCTCGATTCGAGTGCCCCCGGGCGCCTGGTCGATCACCCCGAATTGTTGCGCCTGATCCTGCGGGACCCGGATGGCCGCCACGGTCACGCCTGCCCCGCTGTCGATATGCTGCTCGAGCATCTGAGCCGGATCCATGCGATAGATGTGATCTGCGCCAAACACAAAGATGTACTCGGGTCTCTCGTCGTCGACCAGGTTGAGATTCTGGAAGATGGCATCGGCCGAGCCGGCGAACCAGTGCGGCCCTCTGCGCATTTGCGCCGGCACGGTGGTGACATAGTTCCCCAACATGGTCGAGAGCCGCCATGTCCGGGTGATGTGCACATCGAGGCTATGGCTCTTGTACTGGGTGAGCACGACGATCTTGCGAAACCCGCCGTTGGCCAGGTTCGAGAGCGCAAAATCGATGAGGCGGTAGTGACCTCCGAAGGGAACGGCCGGCTTGGCCCGCACCCCGGTCAAAGGGAGAAGCCGTTTCCCCTCGCCCCCGGCAAGCACCATCGAAAGCACCCGATGACGGGTCTTGGCCTGCATCAGCTCACCGGGATGGGCTGACCACCGTGGCCAGCACATCATCGACGAAAGGACCGACCTTGGTCGCCACGTCAGCGCGTTTGAACTGTTGGGCGCCGACGATGTCGGCCCCTTGTCGACGCTCGAGCGTGCCGGCCAGCTGGGTGAGCGTGGTGCCGGGGTTCACCGCGTAGGTGCAATAGACGGCCACCGCCATGCGGTCAAGGGCCGGCAGCGCCAAGATGTTCTTCATCCCGCCAGGCCGATGCCCGAACAGGATCAGACCATCGGTCCAGGTGCCAATGAAGATGACGTCGGCGGCGGCTAACTCGGTTAGATCTGGCGCGCCCACGGGGGCCAAGGTCACCCGCTCCACCCCCGCCTGTTGACAGGCACCGGCGATATACTCCGCTGCCCGCTTGGTGTAGCCCGTGCGACTCTCATAGAGAACGACCGCGTTCATGTGCTCAGTACCTCCAACCCACCACCAGTTTGTAGCATCTCGTCCACCCCTGGACCGCACCGCCGTACACTTCGACCATGACCAGGCACCGTGTCGAGCTCGTGTACTGCGTTCCTTGAGACTATTCAGACCACGCCGTGCGCGTGGTCGCCGATCTGTTGAGTCACTATCAGCATGTGATCGAGGACCTGCGGATCGTCGGAGGCGATCGCGGCGTGTTCGATGTCCTCGTCGACGGGGAGATGATCTACTCCAAACACCAGACCGGCCGCCATGCAAAGGAGCGAGAGGTGCTCGACCTCTTCAGAGATCATGTCGGCACCGACGTTCCCGTCTTCGGAGGGTGAATCCCGCCCGGTAGATGGAGCTCAGACGACCTCTATCGCGGCGGCTCGCAGCTCGTCGAGGGCGTCGCGGGTGGAGTTGGCCTCCACCCCCGCGCACAGATCGACCAGCACCCGAACCTCCAGGCCCAGCGCCGCTGCATCGAGCGCAGTGGCTCGCACACAATGGTCCGTGGCGAGGCCCACGACGTCGATCGCGGTGACCGAGCGCTGCTCCAGCCACTCACCCAGCCGGACCCCGGACGCGGACCTGGCTTCGAAGCCCGAGTAGGCGGCCGAGTACTCACCCTTACGGAACTCGGCGTCGAGGTAGGGAACGACGTCGACCACGATCAAGGTTCGTGACTCTCGGTCATCGGTCATCCTGGTGCCCCCCCAATCCCCCACCCGCTGCCGCTTGGAACATCACCGCCGCAGCAATAGCGTAGAGCCGCCGGGCGGCACCTGGTCAGACCGGCGCCAGAAACTCGTTTGCGCCGGGACGATCGACCCCGGACCGAATCCAAGGGAGCGGAAATGACCGTGCACGGTGACCTGACTCGATTTGCAGAGATCGACGG
>Ga0316190_10003221_pt1 | contig 11864 bp, 15 predicted proteins | sample Eddworburrow2_MG_FD_204929 | JGI IMG/M metagenome (GOLD analysis project Ga0316190, IMG submission 204929) | Coastal sediment microbial communities from Maine, United States - Eddy worm burrow 2 | ecosystem: Environmental > Aquatic > Marine > Coastal > Sediment | place: USA: Maine | collected... | reverse complement strand
AGCGGTTATATCAATATCAAGGGTGATGAGTTACCCGAGCGTCTGGGTTTTATATTCAACGAGGTGGGTAAAATCATTGCTCAGTGGCAGCCAAATACCATGGGTGTGGAGCAGGTATTCGTCAATAAGAATGTGGACTCGGCACTGAAGCTCGGGCAGGCGAGAGGCGCGGCGATCTGTGCGGGAATCAATGCTCAGCTGGATGTCGGTGAGTATACGCCGCGAGCGATAAAAAAAGCGGTCGTCGGAAATGGCTCGGCCGATAAGGAGCAGATACAGCAGATGATGAAACTATTACTGAAACTTGATTTTGTGCCACAGAGTGATGAGGCTGATGGCCTGGCGATAGCGTTGTGTCACGCAAATCATATGCACATAAAAACACTGGGTATCGCGACAAAAGTCCGCGGTGGCCGTTGGAGATAGCATGTCATGATCGGACGACTGCAGGGCACTATTCTCGAAAAGCAACCACCATGGATTTTGATCGATGTGCAGGGTGTTGGATATGAGCTGGAAGCTTCGATGTCGACGTTCTATCACCTGCCGGATTGTGGTGAAAGCGTCACTTTACATACCCACCTGGTAGTGCGTGAAGATGCTCAGCTGTTATATGGTTTTTATTCGCTCAGCGAACGCCAGATGTTTCGCAACCTGATAAAGATCAGTGGGGTCGGTCCTAAACTGGCGCTGACGATTTTGTCTGGTATGAGCGCAGAGGACTTTTCTCGCTGTATCGTGGATGGCGACAGTAAAGCGCTGACACGGTTACCGGGTGTGGGTAAAAAGACCGCAGAAAGGCTGGTTATCGAACTCAAGGATCGGCTGGAAAAAGATGATTCGATCAAGCTTCCAGGTAGTACTGGTACAAAAGCGAACATCGAAAGGCAGTCTAACCCCGTTAATGATGCTGTCAGTGCACTGATCTCTCTGGGTTACAAAGCGCAGCAGGCGAGCCAGATGATCCGGGATGTCGACGTCGAAGATAAGTCGACCGAAGAGATAATCCGTGCTGCATTACAGGGAGGTGTCAAATGAGCGAAAATCCCGTGTTATCAGCGGAGAGCGTGGATGGTGAAGTCGCGATCGACAGGGCGATCCGTCCACAGTACCTAAAAGACTATCGCGGTCAGCCGGCAGTTACCGAACAACTGGATATCTTTATCCCGGCCGCAAAAGCGCGTAATGAAGCACTCGATCATATCCTGTTTTTTGGTCCGCCCGGCCTGGGTAAAACCACGTTAGCTCATATTGTTGCCAACGAGATGGGCGCTGCTCTGCATTCGACCTCGGGACCTGTACTGGAAAAACAGGGTGATCTCGCTGCGTTGCTGACCAACCTGGAACCTCACGATGTTTTGTTTATCGATGAGATTCATCGCCTCAGCCCGGTGGTCGAAGAGGTGTTGTATCCGGCGATGGAAGATCACCAGCTGGATATCATGATCGGTGAAGGTCCGGCGGCACGCTCTATCAAACTGGACCTGCCGCCTTTTACCCTGGTCGGTGCGACGACCCGTGCTGGTTCCCTGACATCACCGCTGCGTGACCGTTTCGGGATCGTGTTGCGACTGGATTTCTACGGTTTGAGTGACTTAAGCCATATCGTAAAACGTTCATCCGATATCTTAAATGTACAGATCGATGATGAAGGTGCCGCTGAAATTGCGCGCCGTGCCCGTGGGACACCGAGGATCGTTAACCGCTTGTTACGACGGGTTCGTGATTATGCGGAGGTTAAGGCGGACGGTAAGGTCAATGAAGATATCGCGGCAAGAGCGCTGGAATTATTGAAGGTTGACCCCTTGGGTTTTGATATAATGGACCGGCGATTGCTGCTGGCCATCATAGAAAAATTTAACGGTGGGCCAGTAGGTGTGGAAAATCTGGCAGCAGCGATCGGTGAAGAGCGCGATACCATCGAAGATGTGATCGAACCGTATTTGATACAGCAGGGGTATCTGATGCGTACCCCGAGAGGGCGGGTTGCGACGGCAAATGTTTATAAACATTTCGGTCTGCATGCGCCAGATGAGCTGAAAAAGGAAACGGGCAAAGAAACTGTTCAAGAACAGGACCTGTTCGAATAAGCGATGTAAACGAGATAAAGACATCCGATACCGACCCTGTAAAACAATAATAATAAAATTAAGCAATGAGCTCGAATAAAAATGTAGCGGTACGGGAATTTTCCTGGCCAGTCCGTGTCTACTATGAGGATACAGATTCAGGTGGTGTGGTTTATTACGCCAATTATCTGAAGTTTATGGAGCGAGCGCGTACAGAGTTTTTGCGCAGTATCGGTTACGAGCAGGACCAATTACAACAAGAGCTGGGAATTATATTTGCGGTGCGTAGCGCCAATATTCAATATAAAAAACCTGCCAGATTTAATGACGGATTAAACGTGGTCACTTCGATTACTTCACTGGGAAAAGCCAGTATCCATTTTAAACAGTCTGTTTTTCTCGAATCATCACACCGTGCCGGTTCAGCGCCAGATGCGAAACCGTGCTTGTTGTCTGAAGCAGAGATAAAGATCGCCTGTTTAAATGCCAACAAGTTCACTCCGCAGAGCATACCTGCATCAATAATAGAGAAGATCAAAAAGGAGATTCATTGTGGAAGCTGATATGTCCCTGTTTTCACTGGTAACTCGTGCCAGTTTGTTAGTACAGGTAGTGATGTTAATACTACTGAGTGCCTCTGTGCTGTCGTGGATCGTCATCGTACTGAAATACAAGGTCCTGAAACTGGCGAGAGCAGAAGCGGTCCGGTTTGAGGACCAGTTCTGGTCAGGTATTAACCTGTCCGATCTGTACCAGCAGGTAAAGCGTAAGAATTCAGAACGTCGCGGCATAGCAAAAATATTTGAGGCTGGTTTTTCAGAATTTGTTCGTACTCATAAAAATAAGACGAATCCTGAGATGATGCTGGCAGGTGTTCAGCGTAGTATGAAAGTGGCTGTTGCACGTGAAGAAGATCGCCTGAATTCACACCTGGCACTACTGGCGACCATCGGCTCGATCAGTCCTTATATCGGCCTGTTTGGTACGGTATGGGGTATCATGCGTTCATTTATCGCGTTGGGGGCTGTCGAGCATGCCAGCCTGGCAATGGTGGCGCCTGGTATCGCAGAGGCTTTGATTGCCACCGCGATGGGTCTGTTTGCAGCTATTCCTGCTGTTATAGCTTACAACCGCTATGCAGAGAGTGTCGATCGTCTGTCGAGTACTTATGAGAACTTTGCCGAAGAGTTTGCTACCATCCTGCAGCGTCAGAGTAATGCTACAGATGAGCAGTCTTGATGCAAAAGTTTAATGGAGCTGTATTATGAGTAAAAAGCGCCGGGCAGTTTCAGAGATCAACGTGGTGCCTTACATCGACGTGATGCTGGTACTGCTTATCATCTTCATGATTACCGCGCCTATCGTACAACAGGGTGTAAAGGTAGAGCTGCCAAAATTATCAGCTAATTCACTGCCGCCCGAACAACAGGAGCCAGTGATACTGACGGTAAGCAAAACCGGTGATTATTATTTAAACATCGGTGATGATCTGAAAAAGCCGGTGAGTGACGATGTAGTTACGCAACGGATTGCCCTGGTATTGAAACAAAAACCACAGACACCCATACTGGTACGGGGCGATAAAGATGCGGATTATGGGTCAGTCACTACAGCGATGGTACTGTTACAGTCTGCCGGTGTTGAGAAAGTAGGACTGATGACTGAGCAGCCTTAAGCTCGGGTACAATAGTAGAAATAACAATGGGTTCCGGATTACTAAGTGAAATAAAGAACAACCCCTGGGCTTTGGCGCTTGTTATCGCGGTGCACATTGTTCTGATAGTGCTGTTGAGTATCAACCTGGCCAGTGATGAAAAGCCGCCGATGCCTGCGGCGCAGAAGCATAAGATTATCGACGCAGTGGTCGTCGACGCAGCAAAATATGATGAGCGGGAGAAACAGAAGAAACTTGCCGCTCAGAAAAAAATTGACGATAAGAAAGCTGCAGAGAAAAAAAGAAAACAGGAAATCGAGAACAAGAAAAAAGTAGAAAAGCAGCGGCTGGCTGAAAAGAAAAAACAGGAACAGAAACTGGCGGTAGAAAAGAAAAAAGCAGCTGAAAAACAAAAGGCGGCTGAAAAGGAAAAGGCACTGGCATTAGCTAAAAAGAAAGAAGCCGAGAAGAAAGAAAAGGAGCGGCTGGCGCAAGAGAAGGCAGCCAAAGAGAAAAAGGAACGTGAGCTGAAAGAAAAGCAGCGCCTGGAAGCTGAGAAAAAACGTAAAGAAGAGGAAGAACGTCAACGCAGGGCGGAAGAGAAAGCGGAGTTCGAACGGGCACTACTGGAAGAAGAGCGGCGTGAAGAAGAAGCGCGGGTACAGGCTGCGCGTGCTGCCCGATTGCAGACCCAGCTTCAGCAATATATGATGCAGATAGATCAGGCTGTTGAAAATAACTGGTTACGTCCAGCTACTTCCAGTGAAGAGCAGAGTTGTGAGGTGATCGTGACACAGACTATGTCGGGCGATGTGATCGATGTTCAGTTACAGTCATGTAGCAGCGATAAAGCTTTTCAGCGTTCGGTGGAACGAGCTGTCCGTAAAGCATCACCACTACCGCTGCCGCCGGATCCTGAGCTTTTTGACAGGAAGATACAATTTACATTCAAACATTAATAAGTTGCCATCTAAAAAAATATGATTAAAAAAATAATAATTGGATTGTTCTGTCTGAGTTTTACCTCGGTTGCCCAGGCGGTTTTAAAGATCGATATCACCGAAGGATTTGAAGGTGCGTTACCGATCGCCGTCATCCCATTTCAATGGAACGGTGCTGCCAAGGTGGCAAACGGTGATATCTCGGCCATCGTCATGTCTGACCTGGCACGCAGTGGAAAATTTTCTCCAGTCGCTGAAAAAGACCTGATCGCCCGTCCTCAAAAACTGGCTGACGTACACTACAAAACCTGGCGTATTGCCGGCATGGATCATATCGTCATCGGTAGCGTAACCAAACAGGCCGATGGTAACTACCAGGTGCAGTTTCGACTGATCGATATTTTAAAGGCCAAGCAGGTTCTGGGTTATAGCTTTTCCGCCACAGACAAGACCCTGCGTGGGGTTGCTCATCAGATCAGTGACTATATCTTTACTCACATAACAGGATTGCCCGGGGCGTTCAGCACCCGTATCGCCTATGTGACCCTGAAGCGTGATAAAACATCGTATAGCGCGCGTCTGCAGGTGTCAGATACCGATGGCTATAACCCGCAGACGCTACTGACCTCTGACCAGCCGATCATGTCGCCAGCCTGGTCACCTGATGGATCCTCGCTTGCCTATGTGTCTTTTGAAAGTGGCCAGGCTGAGATATTTACCCACAATATACTGACCGGGGTAAGAAAAAGTCGCTCTAAATTTAAGGGTTTGAATGGCTCACCAGCCTGGTCACCTGATGGTAAAAAGCTGGTCATGACGCTTTCAAAAGATGGTAACCCAGATATTTATGTCTTATATCTATCGGACAATAAGTTAAAGCGGATAACCGATCACTGGTCGATCGATACCGAGGCAGCATGGTTGCCAGACGGTAAATCGATTGTTTACACATCCAGTCGCAGCGGCAAACCGCAGTTGTATAGACAGTCGGTATCGGCTAACGCAAAACCCGAGCGGCTGACCTACGAAGGCGGATATAATGCCAGTGCCAGTGTTTCAGCCGATGGCAAGTCTGTCGCATACGTGCATGGGGAGGGGAATATCTACCGCATAGCTGTACTAGAACTGGCGACAAAGTCATCGAGAATACTGACAGATGGGCCGCTAGACGAATCCCCCGTATATGCACCGAATAACAGTATGATCCTGTTTGCATCCCAGGAGAAAAACCAGGCGGTGTTGGCGGCAGTATCTGTCGATGGCCGCCAGAAGCAACGCCTGTCTTTCACTGATGGCGAGGTTAGAGAACCGTCGTGGGCCCCTGTTCGTCATTGATGTTGTTGTGTTAAATGAGAAAAAATATAACTGAATAAAATTACAATGAGGTTTATTTACATGAAGAAGATACTTTTTATATCAGTGCTGGCATTATCCATCGCTGCCTGCGGTGAGAGAATAAAGCCTGATGATGAGATGGCTGGTGATACTAATGATGCAGCGAATGCTGATGCTAGTGGCGGTGCCACAGCCGGCGGTATCAATACTGGAGGTGGTATCGGCGGTACTGCACTGGAAGGAGGCAAGCTCGTATCGTATGAGAAGAATGCAATAGATGACCCCAATAACGTGTTACACGAAAAGATAGTGTATTTTGAATTTGACAGCAATACAGTGTCTGATGACTACGTTGAGCTGGTCAAGCACCATGGTAAATACCTTTCATTTAATACTGCTGCCAGTGTTCGGCTGGAAGGGCATGCTGATGAACGTGGTACCCGCGAATATAACGTGGCACTGGCAGAAAAACGAGCACAGGCTGTCAAACAGCTGATGTTATATGAGGGGGCGGGCAATGATCAGATTACCATCATCAGCTATGGTGAGGAAAAACCGATTGCTTTTGGCCATGACGATGAGTCTATGAGCCTGAACCGCCGTGTCGAGATTGTTTATCAATAAGATTCATATTGAGATACAATATTGGGCTTCAAATTTATTACATAATCGTGATAACGGGTTCTTATTAGTATGAAAAACGAGATATTAGGATATAGTTTTATTGTTTGCGGTTTACTCTTTGCGGGTAGTGTTCTTGCTGAAGATGCCAGTCTTGCCAACCTAAGTGACAAGCAGCGTATCCAGCGTCTGGAACGTATGATGAGCTCAGATGTGCTGCGCGATCAGACACAGACCATGCAGACATTACGCGAAGAGATTTCAGCACTCCGCGAACAGATCGAGCAGCAGGATTATGAGCTCGAGAGCATGAAGCAGAGGCAGCGTAACCTGTATCTCGATATGGATCGAAGGATAAATAATGCAGAAGCAGGTGGACGCAATAGCGGTAGAGCTGCGGCGCCTGTACCGCCACCGAATACATCGAAATCAATTGCAGCCATTCCGGTTGTAGCTGGGGATAGCGACGGTCAGGAAGCGTACTCACAGGCTTTTTCACTGCTGAAAGAAGGACAATATGAGCAATCGATAAAAGCTTTCGAAGCATTTAAGGCCAGTTATCCAAATAGTAAATATGCTGATAATGCTCAGTACTGGCTGGGTGAAGCAAACTATGTTTCACGAGATTATAAGAGAGCGCTGACCGAGTTTCAGCAATTGATCGCGCAGTATCCAGAAAGCTCTAAGAATTCTGGTGCTCGTTTGAAAATCGGCTACGTTTATTTCGAGTTGAAGAACTGGTCGGCTGCACGTGAAGCACTGCAGCAGGTTATCACTTTATACCCTGATACAACGGTTGCTAAGAAGGCCAATGAACGCTTGCAGCGTATGAAGCGCGAAGGGCATTAGAAACACCGCTTCAACAGTGCAATGTCGATACAGACTGATTCTGATATACAAACTCGCCTGAAAATCACGGAGATATTTTATTCGCTACAGGGCGAGGCGAAAAATGTAGGCCTGCCCACCGTTTTTATACGTCTAACCGGTTGCCCCCTGCGCTGTGCCTACTGTGATACGGCGTACGCGTTTAGCGGCGGTGAATGGATGGAGATAGATGACATCATCGCGCAAGCCAGGCAGTACAACACGTCTTTCGTTACCGTTACCGGTGGTGAGCCACTTACTCAGAAAAGTTGCATCGACCTCCTCAGCAAATTATGTGATGCGGGTTTCGACGTCTCCCTGGAAACCAGCGGTGCGATTCTGATCGACAAGGTTGATCCTCGCGTAGTTAAAGTTCTTGATATCAAAACACCAGCCTCAACCGAGGACACTAAAAACAAGTTTGAAAATATTGCGTATTTGCAGAATGATGACCAGGTCAAATTTGTTATCTGTGATGAGAGCGATTACCTCTGGAGCAGGCAGATCATCGAGCAGTATGATCTCGTCGGCCGGTGTGAAGTCCTGTTTTCGCCGAGTCATGGCCAACTCGATGCCAGAGTTCTTGCTGACTGGATACTTCGAGACCAGTTGAAGGTCCGGTTTCAGATACAATTGCACAAGTACCTGTGGGGTGATATACCGGGTGTCTGAGTATTGCGAGGTTCCTCATGAGTATTGATAACAGGCCAAAAGCTATCGTACTATTATCTGGTGGGCTAGATTCAGCGACCGTGCTGGCGATTGCCAGCCAGAAATTCGACTGCCACACACTAAGTTTCGACTACGCGCAACGTAGCCTGTCAGAGCTAAATGCTGCAAAACTCTTATCTGAGCGTTGTTCGGCAAGCCATCAGGTTATCCATATCGATGGAGGGGTGATGGCCGGATCTGCCTTAACGGACGAGTCAATCGCTGTACCAGAGCCAGTTTCAGGTGAGCAGGCACAAGACATACCCGTGACGTACGTGCCTGCTAGAAATACCCTGTTCCTGTCATATGCGCTAGCTGTAGCCGAGGTTAGGTCAGCGCAGGATATATTTATCGGTGTCAATGCTGTCGATTATTCCGGTTACCCTGACTGTCGGCCAGAATTCATCAGGGCTTATGAGGATATGGCAAACCTGGCGACCAAAGCAGGGGTTGAGGGGCATCATCTGACCATACATACGCCTCTGATCGATAAAAGCAAGGCAGAGATCATAAGAATGGGGGATGAGCTTGGTGTGGATTACGCTCTTACGGTATCCTGTTATCAGGCAAATGCAAAGGGTGAAGCCTGTGGAAAGTGTGATTCCTGCCAGTTACGTCAGAAAGGATTTGAAGAAGTTGGAATTTCAGACCCGACCCGTTATTTTTAACAGCTTTCTTGCCTGATAATATTGTTTTTCAGTCCAACTCCATGTATTATTCGCGCCTTCGTATTAAATTGAATTTCAGGCAATATATTACGAAGTAAACGAGAATATGGGCCGTTAGCTCAGTTGGGTCAATAGCGGTTTAAGGAGCTATTGACGCCTGGCCAGGGATGGTCAGGCAGGTGCGATTATATAGCACTAAAGCGTGCCATGGATGGCTTGCAAAATTTTTTAGATATGGGCCGTTAGCTCAGTTGGTAGAGCACCGGACTTTTAATCCGATGGTCGAGCGTTCAAGTCGCTCACGGCCCACCATATAAATAGCTGTTTTAATAGCAACTACAAACAGCAAAAAAAAGCCCCGAACATTGTTCGGGGCTTTTTTGTTGCTAAAGATTAAACCTGAAGTTTATTTTCTTTGGCTAGGGCCATTCACTTCCAGACCATTACTCATGTAGGTGTGGAAGTACTCAAGAGCTTTGTACTCATCGCTTTGAGCTTTAAATGGTTTTGCACGTACCTGCTTGTTACAGCCGCCATAACGACGATGTAGGGTACCCATGCCTGCCCATTTATTACGATAAACAGGGAAGCCTGATGGATGGCCTAAAGCAGGGCTCAGGATGTCAGCACGGATCTTGCTGCCAGAATAGTAGTAATGGCAATCAGCACAGGACATGTTCAACTGGCCACGCTTCGCGTAAAAGTGTTTCTTACCACGATTGTAAGCCGCCATGGCTTTAGCATCGTTAGGTACTTTTACGTTGATCGTTTGACCGCGAGACAGTGATGCCAGGTATGCACCGATCTCAGTGATCTCGCCTTTCTTCCATCCCAGTGCTTTTTCACCGTTATCAGTACGACACTTGTTAATCGCGCTTTCCATTGTTACAACTTGTCCGCTATCGGTATCAAAATAAGGATAATTTTGTTTTATGCCTTTTTTATAGTTAGGGAAACAGTCTGCATAGCCCTTACCGTTAGCAAATTTTTTGTTGAATTTTTCTTCGCCGTTCTCTATTGCGATCTCGTATGAAGGAAATTCCTCAAATGCTTCCCATTGTTCACGAGAAGCGGCATCTATGGAGTAGACGCCGTTAACAAAGTCATTCACCGGTACATCAGGAAATTTATTCGTGTAGTACGAGCGGAATGCCTTCAGGTCATCATCTGGCGTAGCCTGTGCTGCAAACGGTGTTGCAGCAATAAGCATGACAGATAATGCAGTAGCAATTTTTTTCATGGTTCACCTTTTTTATTGTTGTGCCAGATTGAAATAATGAGAGAAACTTTAGTTTTCCCGTTTATTTCATCTTGGCTTCGGTTGAGTCACTCTTGCCAGTATTATCTACCCAGCTTACCTTGATCGTATCACCCGCTTTTGCGTCAGTGAAAGCGAAAGACAGGAAGGGGTTCTTGGAGATAGTGCCGCCCCATTGGGCGTTCATTACAGTTTTGCCGCCGTGTTCACAAACGACTTCCTGAATGAAATGAGCAGGAATGAACTTACCAGTTTTTTTATCTTTGCGAAGACCAGTTTCCATTGGGTGGCTGATTAAGCATTTTACTTTTGCTTCGCCACTTTTGACCTTTGCGCGTACTTTGATTGATGATTTAGCCATCTTATTTAACCTCTTAAATTATGCTTAACCGCCGCAACCACCGATGGTGACTTTGACGTTTTTGGAAGTGCTATACAATTTACCACCGGCTTTGACAACAGCGGTAACATCGGATGTTTTACCCATTTTGATACGGGTAGAAACTTCGCCAGTTGTGGTTGCACCAAGGTTAAAAGTAGCAGCTAAAGGCGTAGCATTTTCAGCAACAATAATAGTGATTGCTTCTGTGTTTGCAATTTGGCTGGTGACAGTAACTGGAACAACAGCTCCGTTTTCAGCGATATCTGGTGCTTTTAGCTTGATATCACCACTTTCTGTTGTACTTGAACTGCCCAGTGAAGCTTCAAGAGCCGCTTTGCTGTCTTTAGCTTCGAACGCAGCTTTAGGCCATGCAGCTAAAACTGTTTTTGGCGTTAATAGGCCAGCACTTATAGCGATACCAGTAGCGCCTGCTGCTAAAGTGCCTTTGAGTAATACTCTTCGATTCTGATTCATCTAGTCTTACCTTCTGACTTTATAAAGTGTAAATAAATTTAGTTACCAGGTCGATCTCGCTATCGGACATCACACCGTGAGGGCCAAACGGAATCATTATGGTATTCGGGTTGTTATCGCGTGCATCGTAAATCTGAGCACGAAGTTTATCGTAATCAGGGAAACGAGCTTTCATCGCGATGAGTGGTGGACCAATATTGCCTGCTAATGTGCCACCTTCAATCATGTGGCAAGCCAGACAATTGCCTTTTTTTCTGTCGAACGCTAATTCTTTGCCTTTGGCAAGATCAGCCGTTTCGTCAGCATTGGCAATGCTCGGTGCTAATCCAAGGCAGCCTACTAAGGCAGCGATAGACGCAGTAGTGGTTAGTATATGTGCGGTTAGCCGCATTCGTGTTTCCTCCTATTTAATGTTTATTTTATTGTTACAAGACGCTGTAATAGCAAAAATATTCATATAATTTCATAGTTTACGCATGCACAGCTTCCAAACAACAGTAGTAATTGCAGGAATATATTCATAAATGAATAGGGGTATATAGCATACTCCCATAAAGAGATAAGGCAAGGGTTTTTATAGAAAAAAACAAAAGCTTATATGCGTCAGATTGTACGTTGCTATTTGCTATAAAATCACCTTGAAAATTAGTCTTTATATTGCTCAATTACCTTTTTAAGTTCCTGTTTCGCCGTTTCCAGTCTCTGCCTGGTTGACGGGCTGATATTCGCCTGATTGAGTGCATTATCATACTGCTGGATCGCAAGTTCTATATAGCCCTGTCGTGCGTACTGGTTACCGGTCGATTCCAGGGCGGCGCTTATCTGCCCGTTAGCATAATAGGACTTTGCCAGGGCTTCGTGGATGATAGCGTAATCATTGATCT
>Ga0316190_10003220_pt1 | contig 11865 bp, 11 predicted proteins | sample Eddworburrow2_MG_FD_204929 | JGI IMG/M metagenome (GOLD analysis project Ga0316190, IMG submission 204929) | Coastal sediment microbial communities from Maine, United States - Eddy worm burrow 2 | ecosystem: Environmental > Aquatic > Marine > Coastal > Sediment | place: USA: Maine | collected... | reverse complement strand
AGGTAGCGAACCCGAGAGCTCCTTGGCTGCCGTCAACGGTGTGGCCTGGGTGAGGATCTCGAGCCCTGTCCCAGACCGCACGTAGGCGGTGGCGCCCAGGGACGCGGCGAAGCTGATCATCACGAAGCCTCGCCCCACCATCGCCGGGTTGAAGATGTTCTGACCCAGGCCTCCGAAGGCCGCCTTGCCAAAACCGATGGCGACCACCGAAGCGACAGCACCGACATACCAGGGGGCGCTCCAAGGAAGGGAGAGGCCGAGAATTACTCCGGTAACGATGGCCGAGGCATCCTGGAGCGAGGGCCGCGAGCCTCTCCAGAGGCTGGTGATCGCTTCCACCGCCAGGCAGCTCACCACGCAGATGCCGACCTGGAGGACGGCGTACCAGCGAAACAGGTAGAGCGCCATGGCGAAGACGGGAATGAGCGCGATCAGGACGTCGACCATCAGGCGCCGCGTGCTCAATCCGGTGCTCGACAAGTGAGGCCCTGGTGCCACTTGCAGGCCTGGCTCCACGGGTGCGTCCTGCGGCGGAGAGGCAGCTTTGTTGGTGGCTTCTACCATGGCTTCATTCCGCTCTCTACACTCGAGCTGCAGCCAGGTGGGCCTTGCCCATTCGGATGAGCTGCACCAAGGGGATTTGAGCCGGGCACTGGTACGCGCAGCAGCCGCATTCCATGCAGGTGTTGATGTGGTAGCGCTCGGCCAGAGTCCAGGCGCCTTTTCGGGCTGCCAAAGCGATTCTCGTTGGCACGAGATTCAAGGGGCAGGCATCGACGCAGAGACCGCAGCGCACACAGGCGGTTTCCTCGAACGCCTGCAGGTCGTCCCGCGTCAGGACCGTGATGCCGCTGGTGCCCTTGGTGACGGGGGTGTCGAGGTCACCCAGGGTGAACCCCATCATCGGGCCACCCGCGAGAACCCGTGCCGCCTGCGACGTGATCCCACCAGCGAGCTCGATCAACTCGCCATAGGAGATGCCGATTGGTGCAAGGAGGTTCTTTGGCTGCACCACGCCTCGCCCCGTAACCGTGACGACGCGATGCGTCATGGGTTTGCCCCGCAGGACAGCTCGTGCAATGGCAGCTGCCGTCGCCACGTTGACGACAACCACTCCGACGTCCAGCGGCAGACCGGCGGCCGGGACGTTGCTGCCGACGAGAACGGGAACGAGTTGCCGTTCAGAGCCTTGCGGGTACTTCGTTCTGACGAGTCGGACCTCGATGCCGGTGCTCTCTGCAGCCTTCGAGAGAGCTTCGGCGGCTTGCCTTTTGTCGTCCTCGATGCCGATGATGATCCGTCGAGCGCCGACCGCGGAGGCAGCCAACAAGGCACCGGTGATGACCGGCCGAGGGGCCTCCAGCATCAAGCGATAGTCCGCTGTCAGGTACGGCTCGCACTCACAACCGTTGACGACCAGCGTGTCGATGGGCCTGTAGGGGTTGGCAGCCAGCTTGATGTGAGTTGGAAAGGCAGCGCCCCCCATCCCTACCAGCCCGGCGTCTCTGACGGCCTGGAGAATGAGATCGGGCCTCGGCAGGTCGAGCCTGAGGGTCGGCCACTCTCCGCCATAGGTGTCGTCGAAGAGGGCCTGTCCCTCGAGTTGCTCATCGCCGGCCTTGATCGGGACCGTTGGCACGCGACGGCCGTTGGGCAACGTGGCGGCGGATTCCTTGGCCACCTTGCCGGAAATGCTGGCATGGACAAAGGCGGAGACCGGAGCCTCGGACTTGCCGATCAGGTCACCGGCGACCACTTCGTCCCTGGATTTGACGACCGCTTCGCAGAGAGCCCCGACATGTTGCAACAGAGGGATGCGGACCTGTTTGGGCGTCGGGACGACCTCGATCGGCTGGTCGCGGGCCAGTTGCTTCGCGGCGGCTGGGTGAATGCCACCGGAGAAGCTTCTTCGCCCCGGCTTGACCGGTTTGGGTTGGGCGACGCTCATGGAGTCTCCGACTGGCGTCGTTGCACGATTCCCGAGACCAAGGCAGCGACGAGTGTCGCCACGAGCAGACCGCTGCCAGCTCCGACCAACTGTCGAAACGGGCCCTCACCAGCCAGAATTGCACCGAAGAGAGCGGCCGCCAGAGGAAGCAGGAAGTAGCCGATGGATGCAGCCACGAGACCGACACCTTGCAGGGGCCGCTTCGAGTCGAGAGCAGCTTTCGTGTCACCGGTTTGGGGATCGCAACCCGTGCAGGCACTCGGACACTGAGGGGAGGGACGGTAGGCGCCCGCCTGCTCATCGCGCCCGCCTGGGGTGCCATGTGGGGAGTTGTGGGCAGAGGCGCCCTCGAGCGGGCCGGCATTGCTAGCCATCGCCTCTCAGTATCTGGCCAGCCGCTGCTGTCTGCAACGGTTGAAAGGGCGGAGCGGACTCAGCTAAATGTTGTAGTCCGTAGCAGCCCCGAATGGCGACGCGTCAGGACTCGGCGCGGCCGATTTCCTCCAGAGTCACGAGACCGACACGAAGGGCGTAAAGGGCAGCCTGAGTCCGGTTGCCGAGACTGAGCTTGGCGAGGATGTGGCTGACGTGAGTGCGGACCGTAGCCTCGCTGATAAACAGCTTGCCTCCGATCTGCTCGTTGGTGAGGCCGCGCGCCACCAACTTGAGGACCTGGAGCTCGCGGTCGCTCAACGGCTCGGCTGGTGGTGTTGGGTCGAGGTCGGCAGAAAACTCCTGGAGCAGCCGCCTGGCGACGGCAGGAGTCAGTGCCGACTGACCCTCGGCAGCCTTGTGAATGGCCTGCACCAGGTCGGCCGGGCTGGTGTCTTTCAGTAGATAGCCGAGGGCACCGGCGCGAACCGCCGGGAAGAGCTTGTCATCGCTACCGAAGCTGGTAAGAACGAGAACGTGAGAAGACAGGCCCCGTTCGCGGATCTCCCGAATGGCCTCGACTCCATCCATCTCGGGCATGACCAGATCCATGAGGATGACGTCGGGTTTGAGGCTTTCCGCCAGGGCCAGGCCTTCGCGCCCGTTCTCTGCTTGACCCAGGACCTTGATGTCGGGCTCTGTCTCCAGCAGGGTGATGATGCCGCGCCGAACGATTTCGTGATCGTCCACGACCACTACGGTAATCGGTTGGTTGCTCATGAGGCTGCTCCAGGGGAACCACCCGACTCGGGCGGTAGGTTCTTCAAAGGCACCTCGACGCGAATCAGGGTGCCGCTTCCAGGGTGGCTGTCGATGAACAGCAACCCGCCAATCGCTGCGGCCCGTTCCTCGAGTCCCAGCAAGCCCAGCCCACCGCGCTGCCTGGCGACGGCGGTGTCGAATCCGAGACCGTTGTCGGAGATCTCCAGGGAGGCCGAGCTCTCCGACTGACGCAGTTCCACCGAGATACGGGTGGCCTCCGAATGTTTGAGAATGTTGTTGAGCGACTCCTTGGCGATGCCATACAGCGCTTTTTCGATCGTGCCGGGCAGTGAGATCGGACCCGCGGTCAGGAACTCGGCCTTGACACCGGCGCGGCCCTCGACGGCTGCCAGCCGGGCTTGCAGCGCCCCGGCCAGGCCCTTTTTCTGCAGCGCGGGCGGCCGCAACTCGAAGACCAGAAGACGCATCTCTCGCAGTGCTTCGAGCGCGGCTTTCTGCAGGTCGTGCATCAGGCTCTTCGCCTTGTCGGCCTGATCGGCGTCGAGGAGTCGCGCTGCCGCTTCGCTGTACATCGTGACTCCGTAGAGTGACTGGGTCACGGAATCGTGAAGCTCGTGCGCTAACCGCTGGCGATCCTCCAGAACCGCGATGCGCTCGTGCTGCTCATGGAACCGAGCATGCACAATGGCAGCACTGGCGCTCTCTGTAAAGTTCCTGAGGACGCGCAGGTCGCCTTCTTCACAATCTTCCGCCCGGCTAGTCAGCAACAGCGTGCCGACGCTCTCTCCTTTGACCACCAGCGGTATCGAGAGTTCCGACGTGTTGGGCTCGGTGATGGCCTGCACCAGCCTCTCGGCAGAGATCGTCCCTGCCTTGCCCGAGAAGGCTCGGCGTGGGTTATCCGAGCCGTCGTTGAGAAATGCGACGGCACCCTCGGCGCCGACGATGCGTTGGGCCTCCCGAGCGGTAATCGCCAGGACGTCGTCGACGCTCTGCATCTCGAGAAGGGCCGCTGTCGAGCCCTGAAGCCGATCGGCTTCCCGCAGTCGGTGCTGGGCGTCTTCGTACTTCAGGGCGTTGCCGATGGCAGGCGCGACCGCCTGCGAGATTCCGGAGACCAGTCGAAGCTCGTCGGGGTCGAATGCGCACTCGCGGTCGAAAGAGACTCCCACGGCGAGCGCCAGCACTTCACCGGCAAGGGTAATGGGGATCGAGACCACGGTCCTGATTCCTGCGATGTCGGGCCGCTCCGCAAAGGCGTTTGGGGCCTCGTCGCCGCAAAAGGCGGCCAGGGTTCCGGAGGCCAGCGCTTTCGAGACCAGAGGGTCGACCTCTTCCTTGAGTGGTCTGCCGAGGAGGCGAGCCAGTTGGGGCTGCCCAGGGCTGTCGATCGAAGAGCGGGGCTCGAAGACCCCCTCCCGCTGGTTGAAAAGGAAGATCACGCAATGCGACAGACGCAGCGCTCGCGCGATTCCTCGTGCGATCGAGGGCAGGATGACTTCGAGAGCGAGAGAGCCTCCACTAGCCTCGGCCGCATCCAGCATGAGGGCCAACCGATCCTTCTCGTGGCGCACGGAATGGCGCATACCCTTGGCGAAGAGGTCGGCGAAGCGACCCGCGGCCAAACGGAGGATCCGGTCGAGCTGCAGGATGGCCACGCTTGCAGCCTCAGGGTCGTCTCGGAAGTTGTCGAGAATAGACGGTAGCGTCGCTTCTTTGAGAGACAGAATCGCTTCCACGACTTCGTAGATCGCGAAGCCCATCGCACCGCGCTCCCGGCTGAGAGTCTCGGCACGAGTCAGGAGGGGCTCTGCGGAGCCCTGCTCCAGGCTCAGAACCACGTCTGCGAGGCTGGCCGAGACCCATGAACGCAGCTCCCCCGCCGATCTTTCCTGGTAGTGGCTGCCGGCCTGGCTTCGCAGATCCTCCACCGCTCGGTCGAGGATCGCGTCCCGCTCCGCTCGCAGGAGCTGAGCCAGGGCGGGGGAGGCAATCGTCTTGGTCATGGAGTTCGCGGCCGATCGACGTGAGGGGATGTCCGGGTCGAGCACGTTGACTTCGTTAGCGCTCCCGGCTCGTGGCTGAGAATAGCAGGCAACGGCCCTCGCATCCCGCGCCAGATAGAAGGATGGCGCACCGGAGCCGATTTCAGGAAACTCGATCTAGGGACCCAGGCCTTGCACGAAGCTACCGGGGTCATCGGCGATGGCCGCGGCGAGAAACTCGTCGAGGCGACCATCGACGGAGACGACTTCCAGCTCGTAGGCATCGAGTGAGACGACGCACAGGCTGCGGATCGAGCCGCTATCGTCTTCGCGGGAGATCACCCAGGTCCGCTCATCGAGGTCCCTCTCCTTGACGACCACAGTCCAACCGGCCTGCTCCAGCCGGTGCTGCAGAACAGAGAGGCTTCTGGGTGCCGGGTTGTCGGGAGGCGAGACCACCCGATACGTTGCGACGTCGACGCGCTTGAGACTCGCGATGAGCTGGCGCTCGGTGCTGCCCTTGGGACTCGTGAAGCGGAGAACCTGTTTGACGGCGCCCATCGAGATTCGACCCAGGTGGATGTGGCTCTCGCGCTCGAACTGGGCGCCGGGAAGTTGTTGCTCGAGCTCCAGGCGTACCTGCTCTGCGGTCGGGCTCTGCTTGCAGCCGACCATCAGCAGCGCAACCATCGTGGCCACGGAGAGGACGAGAAGTTGGAGTCGTTCGCGGCTGCGAACCGTCAGAAGTGGAGTCGCCGCAACGCTCATTCGACAGTGACCTCGGGAAGATCCAGGCCCGACATGAGACTCCCCAGCTGGTCCGGGTCGATGCGTCCCACCAGGTTGAGGACGATGACTTCCCCGTCCTCGATCGCCAGCACCGTCAGACCCTGCAGGTCCCCTTCGTCTTCACGGCCGTAGATGTGGACCTCCTCGCCCTCGTCCCGGGTCAGGATCATCCTGTACCAACCCATGTTCTCGAGCATCGTGACCCCGGTGTCGAGCCCCTTCCGAATGGCATCGGCCTGCAGGCGGTCCGTCGGTGCAATCTGAACGCGGATGGCTTCGAGATTCTTCATCACCTGGGCGAACTCGGGGTCGTCGTCCGCCGCCACCTTGCCGATCAGTCGCAGCATGGCGCCGCGCAGGTTGATCTCCACGCTCAGGTCGTCCGGGGACAGGAACTGCAGCTCGTCGATCGGAAAGTAGCCGGGATGCTCTTCGATGGGCTGAGCGTGGAGCGTCGAGGCCAGCAAGGCCATCGAAAGCAGGAGGATGGAACGTCTGAGCCGATGCATCACGAACTCCTTGTCCTGTCGTTGAGATCCCGATAGTCGGAGACGGGGCCGCTCTTCGGAGCCGCGGTTTCGGGGGCGTTCAAGGAGCGGCTGAGACCACGGGCCGCGGGCGCGACCACGCGTTTCTGGACCACGTCCTCGCGAAGATCCCTGGCAGCTCGATGGGTGAGCTTGTCCAGGTAGGCGATTGCTAGCCGGGCCTCTTCGGTAGCGATCTCCACTTCGGCTGAGTGCTCTGGAGGAGCGGGCTCCTGACTCGGCATGAGGACCATGACCGCGAACAGGGCCGCAGCCGCGGTGGCGCCGACCGCGATCCAAGCGGGACCTGGTGCTCGAAAGAGGTCGAGCCATGACCGACGACGGGACTCGTTGCGTCGCATGGTTCCCAGGACGGAGTCGAGAACGTGCTGCGGTGTGTCCAACTCCGGCAACCCGCGCAGCTCCTGCCTGATCTCGGTGGCCAGGCGAACCTGTCTGGCGCAAGCGGGGCAGATTTCGAGATGCTCTTGAAGAGCCGTCGCCTCGGTCCGCTCGAGCTCTTTATCGACGAACGCCTCGATGCGAAGCTGGAGGTCCTGGCATTGAGTCTTGTCATCCGGTCGGGACATGGTCGTACACCCTTCCTAGCTGCTTGCGGAGCCGTTGCCGTCCCCGGTGGAGATAGACCCTCACTGTGTTGAGGGGCATCTCGAGAATGTCGGCGATCTCTTGATACTTGAGCCCCTGGATCTCGCGCAGAATGAGGACACTGCGCATCGGTTCGTCGAGTTTGCGAAGTGCGGCCAGAAGGTGCTTTCGGAAATCACTGGCTTCCGCCTTCGCTCCCGGATCGGGGCGATCACTCGTCGCCTGGTTGGTGGCATGGCCTTCGGGATCCGGAACCATGTAGCGGGAGGTGGAGCGTCTCTTGCGCAGGAGGTCGTAGCACGCATTCCGCGTCACTCTGGTGAGCCAAGGCTCCAGCCGCTCAGCGTCGAGCTTGTGCCAGTTCTGCCAGAGTCGAAGAAGAACTTCCTGCACGACATCCTCCGCTTCAGACGGGTTGCCGAGAAAGTAGTGGGCGAAGGAGAAGACCCTCCTCTGGTGTCTCGCCACCGCCGCCTCGAAACCCGTCACCGTGAGTTCGCACTCCTCTTGACCAGACGTAGGAGGCCCCGGGAAAGTTACAGGTGCCCCGGACAGTCACTCTACCGCCTTGCCTTTAGGGGCGCTGAGGCGGGGAGGTCCGTCCGGGCCAACTGGTCCTGGGGCCTGAGACCTGGGTCCTGGGCACGGGACCGTAGTTTCGAGGGGGTCCGACGTGGGGCCCCCAGGGGGCTATCCTCCCTTCCACAGCAACCAACCCCCTGGAGGTCCCCACGCCGAACCCTGCACGACCGTTGGTGAGACAGGTCCTGACTTCCCGGGCACGAATATAAGCCAACCCGAAGCCTCTACTCCCCTAAGCCCCTACTGCCATCAAGTAGTGCCAGAGGTTCGTTCGGGTGGTTCGACAGGGGGCGCCGAGTCGAGCGCAGCGCAAGGTCCTCGATAAGTCACGGGAGATGAGGCGCGATGACGAGACGAGGTGGCGGCCAGCCCGCCATAGTCTGAGTAGCCGCCGCCGTCCGCCTGCGAACCACCCGGACGGGCCTTTTCCTAGTTGCCGTCCCCAGGGTCTGGCGCGGCGTGGCTGGCGCGGAACTCGTCCCGGGCCTTGCGGGCCATCACGTAGATCTCCTGGGGCATGAACGCCTCGGAGAAGTGGGCCGCGAAGGACTCGGCCTCTTCGGTCCAACCCTGCTTGATCGCTGGATCACTGAAGACATTGACCGTCAGGCCACGCTTCTGCATCTCGGCGATGGCGGCGGCGTCCTGGGCGGGGATCTCCACCTCGAAGCTCTTCGCTGCCTGCTGCGATACCGCCAGAATCTTCTGTTGGTCCGCGGGTGAGATCTTGCTCCAGCCACGTTCAGTGATGACCGTGGCGCCGACCAGGGGGGCGATACCCAGGTCCAACATGTAGGGAGTCTGGCGATACCACTGCAGCGACAGCGCCGCCAGCGGCGTCGAGGGTACTGCCTCGATCATGCCGGTCTGCATGGCCGGCAGAGCATCGGTCAGGGCTAGCGGCACGGGTCGGTACCCGTTGTCCTTCCACCACGACACGAGCCGATCGCTTCCCGCCCAGACGAAAAGCTTCAACCGCTTCAGATCCGCGACCGTGTTGACGGGCTCGGTGGCAAAGAGCTGGACCCATCCACCATGACCCCAGTGCAGGAGGATGAAGCCCTTCGCCTCGAGCCGTTCCCGCAGGACCGGTTCGAGGCTGTCGAGAACGTAGAAGTACTCATCATAGGACTCATAGAACAGCGGGATCGAGAAGACATTGAAGGCCTCGTCGATCTCGGCCAGCCCTGTCACCGTGATGGTGGCCGCCTGCAGCTGGCCGATGCGCATCTTGCGCACGATGTCGGGATCGTCACCCGCGACACCACCCGGGTAGATCCTGGCGACGACGCGACCGTCGGTGACCGTCTTCCATTGTTCGGTCAGGTCCCGGAGCAACACACCCCAGACCGAGCGCTCGGGAACCAGGGTCGCCAGCTTGACGGTGGTAGGTCGCTGGGCGAAGACCGGCACGGCGAGACTCAGCAGAAGGCCGACCAGGGCAAAGCCGGGCAAGATGCGAAGGGCTATCGATCGTCGGGTAGTGCGCATGACGAGCTCCTGGCTTCGATCGGGTCGTGTCAGGGGTCCGAGTGGCTCGATCATACTGCCTGACGGCTTCGATCCCGAATGGGGGTTCTCACTTTCCACCGAGGGCACCTTGTCCGACGTCAGAGATCCTTCTCGTCGACGACCGGCTGGAAGCTGTTCTGGACCGCCGAGTGAAGGTCCTTGGCCAGGGTCTTCCGATCACCACCCTGGAACTGTCGATCACCGAAGGCGACCGTGGCGTCGATGCGGCGCAGCTTGAAGAACTCGAATGCATGGGGGACGAACGAGGCTCCGCCCCACCAGCACACGGACAGGTGAGCGGGTTGCTCTCGCTCTGGAGTCCGGTAGCTCAGAGACGCGTAGGAGACGGGCAGGTTGGATCGCGCTGCGGGCTCGAGGAGAGCGGGTCGGAAGGGCATCACAGAAGCACCGGAAGAGCTGGTCCCTTCGGCGAAGAGAATGACGCCCCGCCCGTGGCCGAGCTGTCGCTCGATCTCTCGCATCACGCCGGGGATCTGCCGCCGTATCTCGCGATCGATGAAGATGGTCTCCACCGATCGACAGAGAAAGCCGATGGCCGGCCAATCGGAGATCTCGGCCTTGGCCACGAAGACGCCTCCCACGAGACTGCCGAGGACAGCTATATCCACATAGCCGAGGTGATTCGAGACCAGCAGGAAAGGGGCTTTGGGGGGGGCGCCTACAACATTGAGCCGTACTCCCAAAATGATCAACAGGCCTCGGGACCAGGTCTTGAGGATGAAGCTCTTCCACCGTGCTGCCAGGTGGGGAGACGCAAAAGTGAACAGGAAACCAAGGTGAAGGGTCACTTCGACGCCGAAGGTCCAGAGGCTGACCAACCCGATCTTGAGCGACGCCCGTAGCCACTTCATGAAGCTCACACCGAACCTCTCGCTGGGCCCTCGGAAGAGGCTCCGACCTCTCCCAAGAGCTTCTGCTATCGACGGCGACAGTTTACTCTGGCAACTTGGTCTTCGAGGGTTAAGTCTGATTCAATGGGGCAACATTCGGCCGACAGGAGGCAGCACCGATGAAGAAGGTCCGAGTCGCAAATTGGAACGAGCTCGAGGATCGCAAGCCGACCCATGCGCTGGTTGCCGGGGTCGATCTCGTCGTCACGCGTCTCGATGCCGAGGTCTCGGTGCTCTATGGGCGTTGCCTGCATCGGGGGGCGCTGATGGCCGATGGCTTCGTTCGGGGAGAGGACCTGGTCTGTGGGGTCCACTTCTGGGATTATCAGACTCACTCCGGCATCAGCTCCTACAACCCCAAGGAGTGTCTGCAGAAGTTCGCAGCTTGGGTCGAAGAAGGCGGGGTCTGGGTAGACGCTGACGAGATCGCAGCCTGGGCGCAGCGTAACCCGCAGAGCTTTGACCGCAATAGTTACCAGGGCTCCTACCAGGACCCCCACGGAACACCGGTAGAGCCCCATGTCCGACTTATCCGGCAGCTAGCCGATGATGGGTTAGAGCAGCTGGGCCACCACGGACCGATGGCAGCGATGGGAGTTCCCCTGACGGAGCTGCCCACTTGGGACGACCTCCAGTTCGTCACGGCGCAGCTCGCTCGACTGCCGCAGCTCGACGAGGTTCCCATTGGCACCGAGTTGGTGATCGGCCCCAAGGCGGCAAAGCCCCTGGCGCTGGAGATTCCGATTTTTGTTTCGGACATGAGCTTCGGCGCCCTCTCGTTCGAGGCCAAAGTCGCCTTGGCGAAGGGGGCCGAGCTGGCCGGCACCGGCATCTGCTCGGGAGAGGGTGGCATGTTGCCCGAAGAGCAGGAAGCCAATAGTCGCTACTTCTACGAGCTGGCTTCGGGCCGATTCGGCTTCTCGATGGACAAGCTCTCTGCCGTGCAGGCGTTTCACTTCAAGGGTGGGCAGGGGGCCAAGACGGGCACGGGGGGACATCTGCCGGGCTCGAAAGTACAGGGTCGCATTGCCGAGGTGCGAGGCCTCGAGGAGGGTGAAGCAGCGATCTCGCCGGCCCGCTTTCCCGACTGGGAGAGTCTCGACGACTACCGCGACTTCGCTGCGCAGGTGCGCGAAGTGACCGGTGGGATTCCGGTCGGCTTCAAGCTCTCCGCCCAACATATCGAGGCAGATCTGGATGCGGCCTTCGACATCGGGGTCGACTACGTGATCCTCGATGGCCGCGGCGGCGGCACCGGGGCGGCTCCTCTCATCTTCAGGGACAATATCTCGGTGCCGACACTGCCCGCCCTGGCGCGGGCCCGACGGCATCTGGATCAGAGTGGCAAGGGTGACGAAGTGACCCTGATCATCACCGGAGGTCTGAGAACGCCGGCTGATTTCGCCAAGGCCTTGGCGCTGGGGGCAGACGGGGTCGCGGTCTCCAATGCAGCGCTTCAGGCCATCGGATGCCTGGGGATGCGTGCCTGTCACACCAACAACTGCCCCGTGGGCATTGCCACACAGAAGGAGCATTTGCGGGCCCGATTGCCTGTGGAGGAGGCGGCGCAACGACTGGGGAGGTTCTTCACCGCCTCGGTGGAGTTGATGGAGCTTCTGGCCCGGGCCTGCGGACACACCCACCTGAATCAGTTCCGGAGCGACGACTTGACGACTTGGAAGCGAGAAGTGTCTCTTCTTACCGGGGTTGATTTCGGTGGCGTCGTACAGTTGTCCGAGGAAGACGGGGGATAGCCTGCGATGACTGCACTGTTCCGAACGGGTTGGACAGATCTTGTGAGTGAGAAAGGAAGCTACGCCCATGGCTGAGGACGATACGAAGCCTAC
>Ga0316190_10003218_pt1 | contig 11867 bp, 13 predicted proteins | sample Eddworburrow2_MG_FD_204929 | JGI IMG/M metagenome (GOLD analysis project Ga0316190, IMG submission 204929) | Coastal sediment microbial communities from Maine, United States - Eddy worm burrow 2 | ecosystem: Environmental > Aquatic > Marine > Coastal > Sediment | place: USA: Maine | collected... | reverse complement strand
CCCCAGTTGGCCTCAGACTCCTACCTGGCCCACCAGGGCACCCTGGCCAATCTCACAAACAACGACCTGCCATCCGGGCAGGTGCAGTTATTGGACAGCCTGCAGGCGCCCCAGGGGCCGCTGGATCTGGTGCTGATCAAGGTCCCCAAGACTCTCGCCCTGCTGGAGGATCAGCTGCACCGTATTCGACCCCTGCTGCACACAGACACCCGCATCATAGGCGCCGGCATGGTAAAGGCCATTCACAGCTCCAGCCTCAAACTGTTCGAGGAGATCATCGGCCCGACCCACACCTCCCTGGCCAAGAAAAAGGCGCGACTGATCTTCAGCCAGTTGGACAAGGGATTAACCCCCGGTGACAGCCCCTACCCAACGAGCTATAACCTGGAGGGGACCGACTACCGGATCATCAACCATGCCAACGTCTTCTCCCGGGAGAGCCTGGATATCGGCTGTCGCTTCCTGCTACAGCATCTGCCCAAGGGCACCAGCGCCCGGCAGATCATCGACCTGGGCTGTGGCAATGGGGTACTGGGACTGATGGCCGCCGCCCATAACCCGGATGCCGAGCTGCTGTTCCTGGATGAATCCTACATGGCCATCGCCTCCGCCAGGGCCAACTTCAATGCCGCCTTCGGCACCAGCCACACGGCGGAATTCAAGGTCACGGACTGCCTCAGTGGCGTGGACAAAAACAGCGCCGACCTGATCCTCAATAATCCGCCCTTCCACCAACAGCATGCGGTGGGAGACTCCATCGCCTGGCAGATGTTCAAGGAATCCCACAAGACACTCAAAACCGGAGGCGAACTATGGGTCGTCGCCAACCGTCACCTCGGCTATCACATCAAACTTAAGAAACTATTCGGCAACTGCGACACTGTTGCCGGCAGCAAGAAATTCGTGGTCCTGCGGGCGACCAAGAACCAATAGCATGCACATCCATGAATACTGACATCATTGGAATCACCCATGAAGCCAACTAATTGGATAATGACCATAACAGGCCGGTTAATACTGATCTGTGCGTTGCTCTTTGCCATTACGGCATGCAGCGGTGATGTGAAGACTGAAATCCTAGGGCAATGGCAGGGACTAACCTTACAGCAGGATTTCACTTTTTATACTGATGGTAGGGTTGAAATGCGCGACAGGAAGCATGGCACATACCAAGGCGTATACCACATTAGCGACGACAAGGTATTAACCTGTGAATTTGAAGGCTTCGGCAGGCCAGTGGTTCGTACCGTGGAGATCAGCGGCGACACGCTGACTTTGATTAATCCGAAAAGCGTGGATGAAGAGTACAGGCGCTATTAGCCACAATCCAACATTCAAGGCGACAACCCCGCTAAGCCTTTACCACAACCTCCTGCCCGGCAAACTCAACCTTCTGTCCCTCACGTATCTTGCAGCGTTTACGCAGTTCCACCTCACCATCGACCTTCACCTGGCCATCGGCAATAAAGGTTTTTGCCTCACCGCCACTGGAGCACCAGGCCAATAGCTTGAGCAGATTATTAAGCTCGACAAAGGGGTGGCCTTCCAGGCTGAATTCATTATTGTTCATACGCTTCTATTATCCAGAGTCATGATGGCTATCTAACGTAGCCCACAACGGAAACAAAATGGCTGATGGAGCCCAGTAGAACGAAAAGATGCCAAATCCCGTGAGCATGGCGAAGTCTATTCATATTATCGAGCACATAAAACACAACTCCTACGGTATAGGCAATACCGCCTATCGTAAGCCACACCATGCCCACCATCGGTATGGCCGCCTGTAGGTTGGAAAACTCCAGCACACATACCCAACCCAATACCAGGTAGATGGGTATCTGCAGCACCTCGATTCGCCTTGGGATGAAGGCATCGAGCAGCACACCAACAACGGCAAGCCCCCAGACAAAACCCAGCATCATGGGGCCATTGCCATCACCCAGCGACACCAGCATATAGGGTGTATAGGTGCCCGCAATCAGCAGATAGATCGAAATATGATCGATTTTTTGAAAGATCTTTTTTAGCTTGGGAGGATGAAAGCTGTGATACAGGGTCGACATGGTGTAGAGCAGAACCAATGTCACCCCAAATATGGTGAAACTTAAGAGTAACAGGAGGTCTTTCTGCTGGATGCCGATAGTCAGCAGCACGCCAAACCCCACAAGGGCCAGTACCGCCCCTACCAAATGGGTAATGCTGTTGAATTTTTCGCCGGAGTACATTGCGTCTTGCTTAATGCTTACTCTTGAGGATACCTAATAGTATAAACGCATACTTGCGGCATCCTATATCGACGGGGACATACCTCTGTCCTGGGGCAAATCAATGTAAAAAGTGCTCCCCTCCCCCTCCTTGGTCTCAAAGCCAATTTGGCCGTCATGCTCTTCAATGATTGCCTTACTGATACTCAGTCCCAGGCCAGTGCCGCCCACCTGCCTTACATCCGTGGAATCGGACTGAGAGAATTTTTCAAAGACCCTGGATTGAAATGACTCAGGGACACCGCTGCCATGATCAGTCACATAGATACGGACCATATGATCATTCGGTTGATGGGCACCGATTTCCACCTGCGTATCGGGGGGTGAGAACTTGACTGCATTGGACATCAGGTTGCTCATCACCTGCATTAACCGATGCTTGTCGGCATTTATCTTAACCCCATCGGCACGGCTATCCAGCTTAAAACGAACACGGTGCTGCTCGCCATAACTCATATTACTCTGAATGGCCTGCTCCAAAAATGGCATCAGCTCGATCACCTCGAAACTGTACTCCATTTTGCCCGCCTCTATCTTCTCCATATCGAGCAGGTCATTGATCAGCAACAGCAATCGCTCCGAGTTGCGGTGGGCATTATCAAGCAGTTTCTGTGCATTCTCTGGCTGCTCACTGAGCGAGCCAGAACGTAACAGCCCCAGGGAACCGATAATGGCCGTGAGTGGGGTGCGAAGTTCATGGCTAACGGTAGAGACAAACTCACTCTTCAGCCGTTCAACCCGCTTGTCCTCGGTGATGTCCTCAACGAGGGCAACACCACCATCGATACTATTATCCAGCATCTGGATGCCGCGGAAATAGGCCCGAATGGGCGTATCCTTATTGGGAAAGAACACCTGACTACTGCCCTGGAATGTTCCCGCTTCACCCGCCAGCGCGGCATTAATGGCCTTACGTGCCGCTTCATCCTTTACCGTATTGAGTAGATTGCCACCAATGGCCTGTTGCTGCTGAATGCCGGTCATTTCTGTAAACAGGCTGTTACAGTTGAGGATGACACCCTGTTGGTCAAAATACATAATGCCCAGGGGTGCAGATTCAAAGATCAGGCGAAACCGTTCTTCGCTCTCTCGCTGTGCTCGCTCCCGCCCTGCTGCCTCCATCCTCAAGGTGATGTTATTTCGAGTATTCTGATAGATGCGCCAGGCACTGGTACTGGTAAGGACAAGGAAAAGGCTGACCATGGTGCCCATAGGGAGTGCCATGGGTGACCCGGAGCTGAAGAAATTCCAGGCCAGTGGAATCAGCGTGAAGGAAAGAAAACAAAAAATGGGTATCGGCAAAAAAGCCAGGGTAGTAACCGCCCCGGCGCACATCCCGCCAATTACAAATGCCAGAAATACCTGATTGACGATCTCCCCCGCCGGAAACAGCAGGATTGTGGCCGCCCCCCAACTGCAGGCGGAAAGGATGGTGCCCACAGTAAAACTGAGGTTCCAGCGCATACAGTGGTGGTTCTCTGGATCCGCCTTGCGGAAGGCAACCATCAGGTAGCTTCGCCACAGGGTGATAATCAGCAGGACAGCCAGCCACCATTGCAGAATGGCATGGTCGATAACCGGCCACTGCACAGCCACCAGAATGATAGCGTTGACCACCGTGCCCAGTGTTGCAAGGGGCATCGCCGCAAACAGCTGTCGGGTCTGCTCACAGCGGATAGCATGTTCCGGAATGTCTATTTTGTGGTTGATTGTGGCCAATGAACTTGCTCAGTGGGTATCACTGATTTTGATCAGAAAGACAGCCGTTCCCTAGCCCCAATTGACCTTATATACCCGTTCCCGGTACTGCCACGGGGGTGTTGGTCGCAAGGTATCCTTTGAATAGACCTTAAGCAGTTCCTCGCCAAAGGTCGTTTCACCCGCGACCAATCCCTTTTCATATTGAAAATGCCACCACTCGGCACCCAGCCAGGTACCGCCGGTAAAGAAGGACTTCCTGGCGCGGATAGGGGAAAACCCGTGGGTCTGGAACAGGGCGGTAAGATCAAGAAAATTACCACTGACGGTACGGGAGCGGTTTCTGTTGCCATAGGTCACCGCCTCCAGCTCCTGCTGTTCACCACCCGGTGCGCGGGCATAGACCCGCCAAAGACGATCCCCATCCTTGGTGATGACATAAGGATCCCTGCTAGGGCTCTCCATGCCACTCCCCACGTGCAGATCCAATGCCCGGCCGGTGTAATGAAATGAGGTGGCACTGCGACTAGGAGACACATTTGCGGTCAATGAGCGGCGTGCCCCCGAGCTAGTCATCTTTCCGCCCGCATCGATAACCTGGCGATGGATTTCACTATAGGCATCGGCCACATCCGAACGCAGGAAGAAGCGATCATAACCATCCCGGTACTTATCTGCGGGTACGCGGACAAAGGGTAAGCGCTGAGGATCAGGATCCAGGGAATCAACACCGGGGGACTGCTGTTCCAGAAGCTGCTCTCTAAGGCCATGCTCCAAGGCGGCCATGGTTCGGGTACCGACGACACCGTCGGCATAGAGGCCCTCTGCCTCCTGAAAGCGGATGACGGCATCCTCGGTTTTTTCACCGAAATCACCATCTATCGAGCCGAGTTTATAGCCGAGCTGGGTCAGATTCTCTTGGAGGGTGCGGACATCTTCTCCCTGACTGTTGAGCTTTAGCATCTTCTTCTCCCTTGAGGATGTGGTGGGTTATTCAAGATTGATTATAAGCCTTTAACACATCGGCGGTTAATTGTATGCAGGATGTCACTTCTTTCAATAGGTTATCTTCTAAATCTCACTGGCCGGCGGCAAGTCCGCAAATACGCTGTTGGGCATCCAGGAGGTGATTTTGCGTGTCAACTGCTCATTGCCCACGATCTTTATCAAGCCATCCTGCTGCGCCTTTCTATAGCTGCATTCACCCATCCAGATATTCGCCATTGTCTTTACGGTAGAAGTGAAGTAAACATCCACATCCTTGCCCAAGTCGTTGTCACAAAGATCCAGTCTGTTGCCATTCACCACCAGCCACCAGTTGGGGAACTCCTCGGCATCGGTAAAGTGGAACCGAATCACCGTCTCCTTACCCGCCAGTTTTTCAGGCACCACGCTGCGCTTGAGGTAGAGCATCAGCAGTTCAACGTCATAATCCTTTTCAGTGATATTGGAGCTTGCCCAACGCATGCCCCACTCACCGAGGGAACAAATCACCGGCAGCAGTTCCTTGCAGGATTCCGTAGGAAAATACTCATACCCCTTCTGGCCGGGTATTTTTTTCTTCAGCACCAAACCGTAGGACACCAGCGAATCCAGCCGCTTGGAGAGCATGGTTGGTGAAATCAGGCTCAGGCCACGCTGCAATTCATTAAAACGCGTGCCCCCCATCAGCAGCTCACGAATAATCAGGATCGTCCATTTTTCTCCAATGATTTCAGTGGCCTTTGAAACCGGGCAGAACTGACCATATTCCATAGCAAGCCTCCTCACAGCCCTTCCAATGGAAAGGTTAATAATCCGTAGCTAGTTACTCCATTTTCTGTAGTTAGATACTACAGAAAGGAGAGTATTCCTAAAAGCCTGTAATAACTAAGATTTTTCATAACAGCCGGATAACTCCAAAAGAGAGATTCAGACCACCAAAACCACAGGAGAGAGTCATGAACAACGCAACCACAGACATCATCCTCCACATCAGCCAACCCCTGAGCCAGGGCCAGTTTGAAAGCATCGCCCAGCAAATCAACACCACAGAGGGGGTAATCAGCTGCAACCAGAACACCCGTATACCCAGTTTGATCATGGTGGCCTATAACGCCAGCCGGGTACGGGCATTAACCCTGTTAAACAAACTCACCCGGATGGGCTTCAACGCCTCTCTGGTATACCTCTGAGCAACAGGAGGCGAACCATGTGCACAAAACCGCAAAACCTGGTTCAGAAACTCAGGCAGGCACAACAGATCCTCATTCAAACCATGAGCAACCTTGCCTACGCCGGATTTTAAAGCATCCCCATTGAAAACCATCAACAAACAACAAGGAGAACAACATGATCAAGAAGACACTCACACTCAGCTATGGCGTCATCGCCTATACTCTATTTTTTGCTGTGTTTAACTACGCTATTCTGTTCATCGGCAACATCCTGGTGACCCCGTCACTGGACTCCGTTGGCCATGACAACCTGGCACAGGCCCTGCTGATCGATATCGGCCTGCTCACCGCCTTTGCCCTACAGCACAGCATCATGGCCCGACCTGCATTCAAAAGGTTTGTGACCAGAATTATTCCAGAACAGATCGAGCGCAGCACCTTTGTACTGGCATCCTCCCTGCTTCTCGGAGCAATCATCTACCTCTGGCAGCCCCTGGGCGGCGTGATTTGGCAGATTGAAAACCCCACGGCAGTTGCTGCACTCTATGCCCTGTTCGGCATTGGCTGGGGAATACTGTTTCTGGCCTCCTTCCAGATCAACCACTTTGATCTGTTTGGCCTGCGCCAGGTCTGGCTCTATTTTCGCGGCAAACCCTATACACACCTGCCGTTCAATACCCCATGGCTCTATCGCCACATGCGCCATCCCCTGTATGTGGGCATGATGATCGGCCTCTGGGCGGCCCCAACTATGACCGTTGCACACTTGGTCTTTGCCCTCCTCTGCACCGGTTACATCTTTGTCGGCGCAAGGCTGGAAGAGAAAGACCTTGAAAAGGCATTGCCGGAATATCGGCAGTACAAAACAGAGGTACCAATGTTTATACCGAAGATCGGCAGCAAAGCGCAACGCAACATCACCGCTGAAAGCATCTGATCATTCTCTGGAGGAAATACCATGAAAATCATGAAGCCCGAGCACCGACTGACCTACGTAAACATCAGCCTGTTAAGCCTGATTGGAATATGGCTCACGGGCTTCAACCAAGTGCACTGGTCCATCTATATCGCACCAGGCGCACTTCTGTTCGCCGCAATCAGTGGCTACTGTATTGGCTTTGATATTTCGAAAATGGCCTTAAAGTTATTGGATATCAACACTGAAGGACACAAGGCTAAAAGCATTTAATAGGCAACGAGAAAAATGGGGCAGAGTGCAATTGCTCTAATGTTTATGAGAAATTGAACTCTAGCCCTGGTTTCCTACTTTAAAAGCGGATGGTCTTTCGGCAATTGTTTTGAATACCAGATCGCAAGCTTATGCTTTATCGATTTAACGGACACCTGGTCCTCAGGCAGGGGTTGAAGAACCTTGTCATGGACCATCAAGCGATAGATATAGAGCGCCTTGTCCTCGGCAGAGTCGGTGGCTTCGAATTCAACCGCGCCACGGGCAATGGCGTAGCGGGCACCGGCCTCAAGTGCGGCCTTGGTTAGCTGGGCTTCATTTTTTAGCTTTTTCATGGCAGTCACAGCTCTTTTAGATTAGCAGATATGGTTAGAATTAATTGCTCTCTGTTCCTGGCTTCCCGGCAGGCCATTTTGGCCATACTGATTCACGAGAATCACGATATTTAATCTGCAATCCTTTCAGAAAATTACGCAAGATTTGATCTTTGCATTCACGGTAGTGTTTATGACCCTGCTTACGGAAGAACGCGCTTAATTCGTGTTTACTGACACTCACATCGGACAGGCCCAGAATCTCCAGTATATCTTCGTCTTTCAGATTTAAGGCAATCTTTAACTTTCTGAAGATGATATTGTTGTTTAAACGTCGCTCTGGCTCCGGTTGTGGCCCCTCTTTTTTGCCTCGTTTATCGTTAATGAACCCATTCAGAAAAATCGCCAGTTGGATGTCGGAGCAATTCAGAAACGCAGGGTCATCCTCCTTTTTTAACCAATCACTAATCTGGGCCCGAGTAACCTCAAGATCGGCGAGGCCAAACAAGGCGATCATTTTCGAATCGTCAAGGTCAAAAATATAGCGGATACGGCGCAGAATATCGTTATTGATCACAACTATGCCCTGCCATCAAGTGCGGCATTGGTTAACTGAGATTCGTTTTTTGGTTTTTTCATGGTGATTACGAGCCTTTATAGTTAACAGCCATATTAGAAACGATTTATTCTCTGACTCTATTATTTCAGAGTCATTCCTAGTGATCCTGTGGCGGCACAAATAGCTGATAGCCATTTCCACCCTTGTGTTTGACTAGGTACATGGCACTATCCGCATTATTAATTAACGCCTCACACTTGCCACCATGTTCAGGGTAGATACTAATACCAACACTTGTGGTAACTGAAATCTCCTCCTCCAAAAAACTCATCGGAAGCCTGAATGAATCGACTATCTTTTGGGCTATTCCTATAATGTCTTTAATGTCACTGATCCGCGGTATCAGAAGAACGAACTCATCACCACCCAAGCGTGAGACGGTATCGCTCTTGCGCACACACTCCTCAAGACGTTTAGCCACCTCCTGCAACAGGGCATCACCATAGTAATGACCCATGGTGTCATTCACTTCCTTGAACTTATCTAGGTCAATTAGCAGAATGCCGACCATCAGCTTGTATCTCTCCGCATAGACAATCTCTTGCGACAATCGATCATCGAACAGGCGTCGGTTTGGCAAGTTGGTTAGAAAGTCGTGATTGGCCTGAAACTTATACTGCTCCTCGCGTTCCTTTAACTCGGATATTTCGGTGGCAACACTCGCGTATCGGGTCACATCTCCTTGTGCATTATATATAGCGAAAATGGAGACCCACTGATGAAATAGTTCTCCATTCTTACGCCTGTTAACGATCTCTCCACGCCACTTTCCCAGGGTGTTCAGGTCAGCCCACATATTCTTATAAAAGGCCTCGTCATGCTGGCCTGACTTCAGGATGCTTGGCTTTTGACCAACTATCTCCTCACGTGTATATCCTGTAACCTTGCAAAAGGCAGGATTTACTTCCTCTATGACAGTGTCCGGATTGGTAATCACGATACCTTCGATAGCATTCTTAAACACCGCTACGGTAAGATCGAGATTTTTCCCCGCCTGCTCAAGTTCTGCGTATAGCTGTGCATTCCTAATAGCGCTCCCTACCTTTTGGGCAATGGTCTCAATCAGGCTTTCATGCCCCTTGTCCAGCATTTCCGGAGCATGGGTCATGATGTTCATGACCGCAACGACCCTGTTATCAGAGAACACAGGAACACCAACATAGGAATTGAGCGACTCGCTGCGCATGGACATGCGGGCGATGCGGGGGTCGTTGGAGGCACCCTCCTGGATATAGATCATCTTTTTTGATTCAGCAATAGAACCGACAAGCCCTTTTCCTTGTTCAATTGGGTGATCTGTGCATTCATCTACAAAGGCTTGCGACAAACCCATGCTCACTCCGAGTCTCAGCTGTTTTGATTTGAGGTCACGGAAAAAGATTGTTCCGGCCGTGGCGCCGGTAGCCGTGGTAATGCTATTAAGGATACTTTCCAAGACCTCCTTCAGCTCCAGGGATTCATTGGCCTTTATGATGATGCTGTTGAGCATCTCCAGGTTGAACTTGGATAAGAGCAGAGTTTCTTCGGCCTGCTTGAGATCAGAGACATCCCGCCCCACTATCTGATATTCGATTACATTCCTGCCTTTGCCAAACAGCGCTCTTATGGTCCAGGATTGCCAGCGAACCTCACTGCGAGCAGAGACCTCAGGAAACTCAATTTTCCCAATGTGATTATCGTATCCGAGAGACTTAATCAAATTCTCCAGAAGTTCTTTCTCGCTCTTGGGCATCAGGGGCGGAAAGCTAAAGGCACTACCAAGCAGTTCTGCCTCATTTTTTCTATAGTAGTTGCAGTAGGCGCTGTTGACGAAGGTAACGGTAAAGTCTGGGGTAAAACGGCAAATCAGTTCAGTCTGATCCTCAACGATTCCCCGATAACGTTTTTCACTCAATCGAAGCTTTTCCGCGGCCTCTATCAGTTTGTTCTTCTCTTCTCTGACGCGACGCACCATGGGGCGGAAAATAAACAGTGCTTCCATCAACAAAGTAAGCAGAGTCGTCAACAGGACAATGGTCTCCAGGGTCTGGAGCCTTGCAATATCCGTCTCGCTTTCACGCTGGTACTGGGAAACCACTTGATCAAGGGAGTCCAGCAGCCTTGCTGACGCAACGTTCTGGATAAATCGCAAATGGGGATTGTCTGGGGAGAGCTCAGCATCTGGGCTTTTCATCAACGCCCTCACCTCAGAGAGAAAGGTGTTGACCTGAGTGTCCAGCTCCATGGGTGGGCTAAAGTACATGTCATATACTTTTTGCGAGGGATCACCCGGAAGTCCCATTTCGGCATTGCCGTGGATCAGCGCCTTATGGGAGCTCTCCATAAGCTTTACCGCATCGATGAGTTTCCTGCGGACCTCTTCACGCTTGACCCTGTCCTCCGTTCCCACCAGGAGCTCTGAGAAATAGGTCAGGCGCTGGGACAGCATGCGCTGACGGCCACTCGCATTGAGGATGGCGGCGTTTTTCTCCTCACTCTGGATAACCGCATTCAAACTGAAGTACGCGGCAAAGGACAATATCGCTATGATGCTTAGCGCAATGACATATCTTATAGTCATTTTCTATAGTGACTGCAGAAGAAATACCTAAAAAGTAAGATCAGGTTAGGACAACTATATAACCATCACTTCCATCTAACTGCACAGCCTGGGCTGACCCTCCCGGTGCAGCATGAGTTCTGAACAATCTGAGCCTTCACAGGACAGGCTCATTTCAGCGGCGAGTAACCTACCATGCGTATGGTTATTCAGCAAGAAAGGAATACGATGAGCCAATTGTACTTCCCAATACTAGCAAATACCCAATCATATTAATCAGGCACTCAGACTGATCCTGGTATTACTACTATGATCACGGGCTATTAGAATTATCCGTTATATGCAGGATGCGTTGCTCTTTAAACCTGGCATTCCCCGTCTGCTATGTAGGAGTAATTGCCGAGGAGCGGAATCGTACAGTAACGCCCCCCAATTAAGTTTTTAGTAGCTAAAAGAAAACCCCGCCGAAGCGGGGCTTATCAGGTCCGTAGAGTGGATAAATGAAATGCATCCACCGAATTTTCCGGGGCACAAAGCTTAATGTGTCACTATTTCAGATGTATGGACCAGCAATCACCATCATGCCGAGCAAATGGATTGGTATAGGTATCGGATTCCACAAACATCGTTTGTAAGTAGCCACATTGACTCACACCACCTGCCAGTATATATATCGAGCCCATGTTATATGCCATTGCCGCCATAGGCCTGATACTGCTGATCTACGCCCCAAACCTTTGGGTTAGATACACGCTGAAACGTTACAGCCGGGCAATCAACGAAATGCCAGGAACCGGAGGGGAGCTCGCAACCCATCTGGTAAAGCGTTTTGGATTGGAAGGGGTCAAGGTAGAAACCACTGAACCGATGAAAGACCATTTTCATCCTGGCGATAATGCCGTGCGGCTCAGTCCTGATATATTCAATGGCAAATCTCTTACCGCAGTTGCGGTTGCCGCCCATGAAGTGGGCCATGCCATCCAGTTCAACCGTGAAGAACCCGTCAGCCAACTGCGCGGCCGCTATCTCAACAAAGCATATATGATTCAACGCGTTGGCGCCGGCATCCTTATGCTGATCCCGGTAAT
>Ga0316190_10003214_pt1 | contig 11872 bp, 4 predicted proteins | sample Eddworburrow2_MG_FD_204929 | JGI IMG/M metagenome (GOLD analysis project Ga0316190, IMG submission 204929) | Coastal sediment microbial communities from Maine, United States - Eddy worm burrow 2 | ecosystem: Environmental > Aquatic > Marine > Coastal > Sediment | place: USA: Maine | collected... | reverse complement strand
TTTAAATATTCTCGAAGATAAAATGGCCGTGAGGCGCGTTCTGGGGTACCTGCCTCAGGAATTTGGTGTCTACTCAAAGGTTAAAACTTACGAATTGCTCAATCATCTCGCCATCCTTAAAGGTATTGTTCATAAAGGTGAACGCAGAGAAATGGTGGATGCCCTGTTGCAGAAGACCAACTTATGGCAATACCGCAAACGCTATGTGAGTTCATTTTCAGGTGGTATGAAACAACGCTTCGGTATTGCACAGGCCCTTTTGGGGGAACCCCTCCTTATCATTGTTGACGAACCCACCGCGGGTTTAGACCCAGGTGAAAGGAACCGGTTTTATAACATCCTTAGTGAGATTGGTGAGAGCATGATCGTCATTCTTTCCACTCATATTGTTGAAGATGTAAAGGAACTCTGCACACAGATGGCGATCCTCCACCAGGGTAAACTGGTCCTCAGTGATAAACCCCAGAATGCGATTGAAAAATTGAAAGGCAAGGTCTGGAGTAAGACGATCGAAAAGAGAGATCTTCCGGAGTATCAGAAAAACTACAACGTCCTTTCCAGTAAGCTCATTGCAGGGGAACCCCAAATTCACGTTTTGAATGACGGATCACCAGAAGCAGGTTTTCAACCCGTTGATGTGGATTTAGAAGATGTGTTTTTTTCCCAGATCGTCGGTGATACATCTGTTCATTAATCTCTCAGCTAGGAGGCTATTTTAACGCCTCAAGCGACACCTTTCTACCGGAGTCAATTATGTTTAAAGAATTTTTCCTTTTTGAATTAAGGTACAGGCTCAGACAGCCTATGGTTTATGTTTTCACCTTGTTTTTTATGCTTCTTGCCTATTCTATTACCGTGAGTCAGAACATTTTTATTGGAGGCTTTGGGGATATTGGAATTGTCAATGCCAATTCACCTTATAAGGTCCTGGCCCTCAATTCGGTTCTCTCACTATTGAGTATTTTCATGGTCACAGCCTTCATGAGCGGGGCCGCATTGCGAGATTATAAACATAATTTTCATCAAATCGTCTATTCCACCCCTGTTGAAAAATGGGGCTATTTATTCGGTCGGTACTTCGGTGCGGTCTTAATTATGCTCATACCGTTCTTGGGATCCGTTGCAGGAAGTGTACTTGGGACTTTCTCGGTCGACTCTGAACAAATAGGCCCCTTTATTCCCGGTATGTATGTGAATAGTTTTCTTGTGTTTTATTTGCCAAATGTCATCTTATCCGGTGCGCTTTTCTACAGCATAGCCATCTTGAAAAAAAGCCAGACTTTTGCATTTGCAAGTACTCTTTTCCTTATTTTAGGATATGCATTTGCCATGGCCCTTATTCAAAATCTTGAGTGGCAAAAGCTAGCATATTTCGTTGATCCTTTTGGGTTGGAAGCTGTAGTTCTGGCAACTAAATATTGGACTCTTGCCGAGAAAAATACTTCCATCGTCAGTATTTCCGGTTTCCTCCTATTAAATCGGCTAATTTGGTTTGGTATGAGTGTATTGATTCTATTTATTCTATATAGGTACTTTTCCTTTTCCATTCCAAAAGTTAAACGTCCTCGCAAACTCCAGGAAACCGGCTTTATTCATGACAGGCAATTGTCTTATGTGAATCTCAACTTACCTCGTGTGAGCATATCCCATAATTTCAGAACTCATCTCATTCAATACTTCAGTCAAACACAGATTGAATTTCTTGGAATTGTGAGAAGTAAAGCCTTCGTTTTAATCGCATTGTTTTTTTCGATTAATTTAGCCTCCTCAGTTCTAATTGAACCCAGTATTTTCGGTGTCCACGATTACAGGGTAACCTATCGTATGCTGGATTTGATACGGGGAACCTATTTTCTGGGTGTACTTCCCCTGATTATCTACTACGCCGGTGTTTTGGTATGGCGCGAAAGGAGTGCCAATTTCCACGAGATGAATAATGCTGCGCCATTTCCTTCATGGGTCGCATTTTTGTCCAAGTCCAGTGGTCTAATTCTTATGGTGGGACTCCTCTGCAGCATGGCGATTGTGATTTGTATCCTGTCCCAAATCACCAGCGGGTACACCCAGGTGGAAATAGGACTCTATCTCAAAGACGTTTTTCTGATTGAGTTCACATTTTTTGCCATGTTTTGTGTTCTTTCTATTCTGGTTATGATCCTCATCAACAATCTGTATCTGGGTTACGGTGTCTTAGTCACGTATTTGCTCATTTCAGCAAATAAATTTGATGACTGGGATTGGATGCACAATTTATATCGTTTTGCCGAAGCTCCAAAATATGTGTACTCCGATATGTATGGGTTTGGTCCCTTTGTTGAAGGTCTGGTTCATTTCAAAATATACTGGCTCCTGTTTTGTGTGGTTCTATGTGTCATAGGGTCCGTTTTCTGGGTGCGTGGCAATGTCTTTGGGTTTCGGGAAAGGTTTGAACTTGCCCTGAAAGAGCGCACCCGAGGTCATTTGCTTATGGGATCAATTTTCGGTATCGCCTTTTTGGTAATGGGTAGTTGGATATTTTATAACACGAATATTCTTAACACTTACCAAACTACATACGACGTCAATAAACTCAATGCAGAATACGAAAAATCATATCGGGAAACTGAAAACATTCCTCAGCCAAAAGTCATAGATGTGAAACTGGAAGTTGATATTTATCCCGAAAAACGAAATGTACTTATTAGTGGAACCTATGTACTAAAAAACAAAACCGAATCCTCAATCGAGACCATTCGAATATCGACTAATCCCCAATGGTCGATTGAATTGCTTGAACTTAAAAATTCGGAACCCTCCTTGGATGATGTGAAGTTAAGTTATTTTATGCGCACCTTAAAAGAACCGCTTATGCCTGGGGATATGATTGAACTCGCTTTTAAAATTAAAACAATCTCGAGAGGATTTGAGAACCAGGTAACCCAGAAACGCATTCTGCAAAATGGCACCTTCCTGGATTATGATATTCTTCCCCAGATTGGATACAACAAGTACCGAAATATTGATTCAAAAGTGGAACGAGTCAAGCATGGATTACCCTCAGAACCTTCTTTACCCGAACCCAATGATCCTGTTGCTCAAATGAAAAACTATATTGGGTTGGATTCCGACTGGGTGACGATGGAAGCCACCCTCAGCACATCTTTAGATCAAATTGCGATTGCTCCGGGCTCTCTAAAAAAAGAGTGGGAATCCAAAGGTCGGCGATATTTCAATTACAAACTCGATCATCCAAGCCTCAAGTTTTTCACTTTCATGTCTGCACGATACGAGGTGGCAAGGGATAAATGGAACGATGTGGATATCGAGATATATCATCACAAGGCCCATGCTCAAAATGTGCCTAGGATGATTAATTCCATTAAAAAAACGCTGGAATATGGCAGTACACATTTTGGACCCTATATGCATAAACAAGCCCGAATAATAGAGTTCCCTCGCTTTTCCACATTCGCCCAGTCGTTTGTTGGTACGATGCCTTGTTCTGAGTCGGCTGGTTTTATTGCGGACTTGCGTGATGAAGAAAATCTGGATATGGTGTTCTGGATCATTGCTCATGAAATTGGACATCAGTGGTGGGCTCATCAGGTCACTGGTGCTGCTGTTCAGGGAGAGACGTTCCTATCCGAAACCCTGGCCCAATATACGGCAAATATGGTTATGGAACGTGAGTATGGTCGAGAAAAAATGCATCGATTCCTACGATACGATATGGACAAATATCTGGCTGGACGTGGAAGAGACTCCAAAAAGGAAATGCCTCTTAGCCATAACGAGAACCAGGGATATATCCACTATAATAAAGGAGGAGTTACGATGTATGCTCTTCGTGACTATATTGGTGAAGAGCAGGTGAATACCGCCTTGAAAAACTTTGTAGATAAGTATGCCTATCGTGAACCACCCTATCCGACTTCCATAGATCTGATGCATGAGTTAAGGCAAGTTACTCCCGAAAAATATCAACCCATGCTTTACGATATGTTTGAATCAATTACACTGTTTAGCAATAAGGTTAACGATGCATCCTATCGAAAACTTGATTCCGGGAAGTACCTTCTTTATTTAACGGTTGAATGTCACAAGTTCCGGGCGGATTCAAACGGGGTAGAAACGGAAATCCCTGTGAATGACTGGATTGATGTCGAGGTTTACAAAAAGGGGTCAAAAGATCGAAGTCACCCTATTTACAAAGTAAGAACTCTGATCGATCAATCTGTGGTTGAGTTGGAAATCGAACTGGATGTGGAGCCAGGACGTGCTGGAATTGATTCGGACTACCTCCTGATTGATCGGTTCCCTGAGGATAACTTGAAAAACACCACATCCATGGATAAAGAATTCGACCTTAAAGTTACCCAACTTTAACCGGAACTGCCAAACAAAAAAATTAGTCTCTCCAGTATGAAGCAAACACCCTGTTTGCTGAAACATACAAGCGGTAAGACAGGACCTTTTTGATCTGTATTGACTATTGGAGACTTTCAAATAGGTGTTCGAAATCACTTCAGAGTTAGGAATACCTAAACCGATTGGTTCTTCAAGAATTAGAAGTCCCAATCCAAACTTCGGTGCAGCCATCTTCCCAATGGGTGTGCCTGGTAATGTGTTAAAGAGAGTAGAGAGATCTAGTTTATAACTTTTTCTACATCAACCGTGGATTCACGCAAGCTCTTTTTCAGATCAAACCCTCTGTTTTTGAACAAAGCCAACATCCTATGGTTCTCAGAGGTGGTTTGAGCAACAATTTTTTTCAAACCCCAATTCTGTGCGATATCGATGCAATAATCTGTTAGTAAACCACCAAGGTCTTTATTCTGCCACTTATCGGTAATTAGAATTGCATATTCTGCCGTATGATGTTCAGGATCCGTGATTAACCTTCCCACGCCAACCAACTGTTTTTTCCCGTCCTTTTCAATTTCGGCAACGATAGCAATCTCCCTGTCATAATCAATATAACAGTATCGTGTAGCCACTTCATGTGAGGACCACTGGAAAAAGTACCTAAATCTGGAGTAAATCGATTCTTTTGAACAACTTCCAAGAAGATCCAGCCACATAGGTTCATCTTCGGGTTTGATAGGCCTGAGAGTAACTTCTTGATCATGTACCATTTCTTTGCTGACGAGTTCCTCAGGGTAAGGTCTTAAAGCCAGGTGAGAGTATTTTTCAATATCTTTTCCAAGGAGATCCAGATCAAGTACAATCCTTGCATCAAGAGACATTATTTCATCTTTGTTTACCACTAGCGGATTAATATCTAACTCAACGATTTCTGGATAATCGGCTGCAAGATATGAAAGCCGTATCATTGTTTCAATTAACTTATCTATGTGAACAGCAGGCTTTCCTCTAAAACCTTTAAGAAGCTGCCATATCTTTAGGTCTTCAAGCATTCTTCTTGCCAGTCTCTCATTTAACGGAGGAAACCCTATGGACCTGTCTGCGAATAGTTCTGCCGTTACACCGCCGGCACCAACTAAGATTACCGTACCAAAAATAGGGTCTTTCTTGATACCCAGTATCAATTCGACAGAGTCTTTCAGTGTGATCATTTGTTGCACTGTGACTCCGTCAATCTTTGCGTTAGGACATTTTTCGACTGCAGATTGAAGTATGTCATCAAATGCTATCTCTGCCTCGTTTTTGCTTCTGATATTAAGTATCACCCCTCCGACATCTGATTTATGAGTGATATCAGAAGATAGAACTTTAAATACGACAGGAAAGCCCATCTCTTCTGAAAAGGTCACAGCTTCATTTTTGGAAAATGCCGGCTTTGGCATCGTTACTGGAATATCATAAGATGCAAGGAGTTTCTTTGAGGTTTCTTCCGATAGAATTTCATTCTGACTCTTAATAATTGATCTAAATTCTTCACGTAATATTTTTCTATTGAAGGAAAATTTCACGGGGATATCTTTCGGGGTCTCATACAGTGTCTCGAGGTTCTTTGAATAATTTACCAATGTCATAAAAGCTCTTACAGCCTGTTCTGGAGTTTTATATGATGGGATACCATATTGATTCAATAACTCAACTCCATCCTTCATGTGATAGCCGCCGAGCCAGGATGCAAGTATGGGCTTTTTTACGGCTGCTTGTAATTCCCCGATAGCTTTTGCAACATTAGTTGGATTTGTCATAGCCTGAGGGGTAAGAATGACGAGAACGGCATCCACATTTTTATCAGCCAGGACTATCTTTGTCGCTTTCGTGATACGTTTGGATTTTGCATCACCCAAAACATCAACAGGGTTGGCATGTGACCACATTTCAGGGAGGTTATAATTCAGTTCATTCAGCGTATCTTCTGATAATTTTGCAAGTGAACCTTTATTGGCTATCAAGGCATCTGTGGCCATGACTCCGGGACCACCGGCGTTTGTAACGATAGCGAGATTTGGCCCTTTCGGTACTTTATTTCTACCTATTAGTTCTGCACAGTCAAAAATTTCACCGATATCATAGACTCTTGCAAGTCCCGTTCTTTGAAAGGCGGAATCATAAACGTCATCTGCTGATGCTAATGCACCAGTATGTGAAGCAGCTACCGCAGCTGATTCAGGGAATCTTCCAGCCTTGTATACAATAATCGGCTTTGTTCGTGCAAACGCTCTTGTTGCGATCATGAATTTCTTAGAGTTTGTGATTGATTCAATATATAAAAGTATGGACTTGGTATCCTCCTCTACACCGAAATAATCAATAAGGTCACCGTAATCCACATCAATCGTATTGCCTATCGATACAAAGTTTGAAAAACCGATATTTTCTTGTTTTGCCCAGTCAAGTACAGAAGTACACAATGCTCCTGATTGAGAGATAAATGCGATATGACCCTTCTTAGGGGTATCAGGAGCAAAACTGACATTTAAGTTCATTTTTGGAACGATTACTCCAAGACAATTTGGACCTATGATTCGCATTTTAGGGAAGTTAGATTTAACGGTCTTTATTTCGTTCTCAAGTTTAATACCCTCTTCACCGATCTCTTTGAAACCTGCGGACATGATAATAATGCCGTGTATTCCTAGATCTCCACACTCCTGAACAATGCCAGGAACTTTGTCTGCAGCTGAACATATTGCAACAAGATCAGGTTTTTGAGGTAGACTTTTCAGGTCAGGAAAACATGGCATGGCCATTACAGCCTCAAAATCCGGATTAACGGGATAAACCACACCTCTAAAACCGCTTCCGACAATGTTAGTTAGAACTTTGCCGCTGACACTGTTCGGGTTCGAAGAAACTCCAACGATAGCGATTCTTTTAGGTTTGAAAATATTGTCTAAATTATGAACATTCATTGTCTACCTCCTAAACATTCAATCTGATATTCATATCTTATTCATTAATAAAAATGATAGTTGTAAATATCAGGTTAAAGGCACAAATGAATAGAGTGCTATCTTGTGATGAGGTAGGAATTGGGTTTAATGAAACATTGAATATTTGATCAAAACATAAATAACCTGTAGTCAATACAGGTTGGAGCTGTTGTAAGGTGACTTTGTTTTTGGTTGTAAAAGCAGAAACCCAAATATACAACCTATCAACCAAAACAGTACAAGAAACCCTGCTCTAAAAAAGTCCGTGTGAACAATGTGGAACACTCCTTCTATCCAGAAATAGGAGGTGTTGCTTGCAGAGTGGAATATCATCATGGCCAGCAGACTCCCTCCGGATTTATTGAAAATATATGTAGTGACGAAAGTGACGGGGATACTGATAACCAACTGTTCCAGCATGGGAGAATAATATCCCCATATAGCCAACCCGTCTCTGAATTCGAAAAATTGCCCGTGAGAATTGGGATTGTAATGCCATATTGTTGTAACTATTGCGAGGACAATAGAAGCAGAAAAGGGAGAAAACCTGTTTTGAAGTTTAGGAAGTAAAAATCCATGCCAACCCACTTCTTCAGACAACCCCCACCATAGTATTCCCAATGCAAATGATGAAAATAATGCCAGAATGCTTCCAGAAACGGGCGCCCCACCATGAACGGAAAAGTTCCCCGATGACAACCAGTAACATGCTGTAATGACTCCGAATACAACCGGTTCAAACATTGCGGATACCAGCAACCATTTCATTTTTTCTTTGTAAACCATAATGGAGTTAATAGTTCGTTTAATTCCCTGTTGACCATCAAAGATAAAAACAACTAATAAAGCAGAAAACATTGGACCAAACTGAGACAGTAGCGAAAAATTAAACGCCAGGGGTTCGCCATCACCTTTAATAAAAGTGTACAGAATCTTCAGACCCCACGTGATGCCACAGGCAAAAAGCACAAATAAAGCGATCTCGAATTTCTTTAATATGGCTTTCATTCTGCCGGAATTTATCATGATCCATTCCAAAATGTGTGAAGTAAAATTCCCTAATAATTAACTCTATGGATCTGTTTCCAGTAAAGACCTGATGGATCAAATGGCTTGACCCGATTTTGTATCTACTTTTTGAGGGAAACGTAGTAAGCGGTTAGAAGAGGGCCAAAACTTTGGTCCAAATCATCATTAATATCATAGCGAAGGGGTAAACGGATGCATAGATGATTAGAGGACGCTGGACTGAGGTCATACTTGTGCTAACACCTAATCCCGGTGTAGAGGTCATTCCCCCAGTTAACATGCCAAATAAATCGATAAGCATCAGCTTGTATTTGAACCGTGCAATGACTGAAACAAGAATCATAGGGACTAAAGTTAATATTGCACCTGCAAATATCAATTTAATGCCTTCTTCTTTTATGATTTCAAGGACATGGGCTCCAGAATTTATACCTACAACAGCCAAAAATAGAATTAGTCCTATATCTCTCATGAAGCGAATAATTGGAACGGGGACTTGCCAAATAAAAGTGCCAATTTTTCCTCGATTACTTAAAAAAACGCCTGCTAGTAAAACGCCTCCTGTCAGACCCAAGTCAAAAGAGAAGAATTGTCCAATAGAGAACGGGATCAGCCCAAACCCGATACCAATTAGAATTCCAGATAAAATTGAAAAAACATCACCGGATTCCAGCTTTTTCATTTCATCTCCAAACAGATTTTTGATGCTTCCGAAATGCAGAGCATCACCAGCTACACGAACTCGGTCACCCCATTGAAAACGAAGGTGCGGTTCGGCGACAAATTCCATACCTCCTCTCCTGATACGCGTGATGTTCACATGATAATGGGCATTCAGGTTTAATTCCGAGATGGTTTTCCCAACCACTTCTTTGTTGGTGACCACGAACCTTTTTGATTCAAAGTGAGTAGCTTGCATGGGTTGATCATCCACCACCTGTCCCAGGTAGGGAATAGCCGATTCCAATTTGCGATGTGTCCCTATGAGACGGAGAATATCTCCCTGGTGTAACTTGGACCCTGGACCGGGAACAAGGGTTTTACCTTCATGGATTATTCTGGAAACCACCGCGCCGACCGATGCACTGAAACTCAACTGTTTCAGCGTTCTTCCGTCCAGCTCTTTATTCGTTATTTGAACAAACTTGTGAACAACCTCAGCACTTTTGTCAATTAAACTAGCCTGGAACTCATTTTCTTCTTCAGTGATATTTACCTTGAAGAGAGTGGGCATCAGCTTAATAAATAAAATGACTCCGATAACCCCAAAGGGATATGCAATGCCATAACCTGTTGAAGTAAGTGCGGACTGCGTTGCTTCCTGTGCTGAAGCTAATCCAGGCGTGCTGGTCATGGCTCCAGCAAATAATCCAATGGCAAGGTCCAAATCCATGTGAAGGATTTTAGAGAGAAGGAGTGTTAAAATCGCTCCAGTGGATATTAAAACAAAGACCAAGGCGTATAATTGCTTCCCATGTTTTTTGAATATATTGAAAATAGAAGGTCCGGCCTGTAATCCTATGGCGTAGATAAACAACATTAAACCAAAAGTTTGGAAGTCAGAATTTAGTTTGAACTTATAGTGGCCAAAAAACATAGCCACAAACAATATTCCCGAAGCTTCAAGAGAAAAATTAAAAACCTTTATTTTTCCGATTAAGAAACCGAGAGTACATATAAGAACTAATAAGACAACTTGATGAAATTGAAGGTACTTTATAAACCAATCCATATAGAGACACCCTTTAAGGTTCTTGGATAACGGAGCTTCTCCAAGAACCGATTATGAGACAATCATACAACCACACCATCTTTTTTTAAATTCATTTAAATGGTTATTTTATGCGTTTTGAATATCATCCAAGGGTTTACTGCCTCACCTACGGCCTATCGACCTTCATAGTCTGGAATGAACTCAGCAACCTAAATATTAATTGAATTTGCTGGGTCGAGAAAAAACTGCTTGGCTCATTCAATCATTTAAAGCCCAGATCTCATTTGGTTTTGTAAGTTTATTAATTCAGGGTCTCCTGGTGAAACCTTCAGAGCCTTCTCCAGGTAGTGCTCTGCTGTCTCCTTTTTACCCATCGCATAGCTGACCAATGCTAAGTTTGACCATATATCTGTGTTATCTGGCCAGGTTTTCTCTGCATCCAGCAATATTTTTTCGGCTTTGTGAACTTGCTTCGTAACAAGGTAGACCCGAGCGAGGTTAGTTTGGTGATTTATGTTTCTGGGCTCCAGGGTACAAGCTTTAGAAAAACTTGTAGCCGCCTTTTGATAATCTCGTAAGAAGGAACTTGTTTTTCCATGAAGAGCCCATGCTTTTGAGTTTTCAGGAGAAATTTCCAGATATCGTTCCAACAGTGGTTGAGCCTTTTTAAAATTTTTCTGCTTGATATATGAAATGGAGAGTTTGTATAAGGCATCACCATGATCCGGTTTACTGGATAAGATTGCTTCATATACCCTGATGGCTGAAGGAAAATCATCAGTTTCATTGAAAATAGTTCCTTGTTTTTGCCAAACGGGAATTGGATCAAAGGCAATGTTTTCAGCATCACGAAGAAAGGCAAGAGCCTCCATTGGATGATTTAGCACCAATAACAGATCAGCCACACGCATATAGGGTTCAGGGGAGAGAGCAGAATCCAGGATTCCATTGGGTTTAAAGGAATCGATAGTGGGAAGGGATCTTCTGAGTTGTTCGATATTTTTCGTTAGACTCTTATTGCCTGAAAGCAATATGCCCTGATCATAATAGTTTGTTGGAAGAAAAACCGCAGCCACTTCATCAAAGTACACCAATGACCATTTCCCTGACTGTAGTGCAAAATTGATTACACGAGATCTAAGATCCACTAGAATGACCTCAACCTCGTAGTCATCGATGGTGTTTTCCCAGGATTGATAATCTGAAATTGCATTCATATACACGATAAAGTGTTCTTCCCCATAAACCTCAAGTCGGGGATCAATGAACACTTCAAACCCCTGAGAAAGCAGGTAAGATCCTTCCATCATTGTGTGGAATATTCTGCCTTCGATATTTTGGGATTTTAAATATGCCACCGCATTCACAGGATAACGATGCTGGGCAAGCTGAAATCCGAATTGATTGGTATCTCCCTGTTTAACATTAAAACGATTTGTGACCATGGACCAGATATGAATGGACCCCATGAGAATAACCATTGTTAATACGATGAATTGAATGATTGAAAGCCATGATTTCAATGTCTTGATTTTTGGGATTTGGGCTTGTTGAAAATTGTCAATGACAAATGGGATTGCTGCCAGGCAGAATAAAGGCAGGTTTCGAATTGCCAAGGTTGATAGATAAAACATAGAGATTGTGAGAGTAAGCCAAAAGGGTTTCAGACGCCGAAAGTTGACCAACACTGACACGAGACAAAGAACTATCAGAGCTTTGTAATAACGAATGGCTAAATAACTATCTGGAAAAGAAAAAGGACTTCTAAATTCGGAGATGGCCTCTTTAAACGCTGTTC
>Ga0316190_10003211_pt1 | contig 11877 bp, 8 predicted proteins | sample Eddworburrow2_MG_FD_204929 | JGI IMG/M metagenome (GOLD analysis project Ga0316190, IMG submission 204929) | Coastal sediment microbial communities from Maine, United States - Eddy worm burrow 2 | ecosystem: Environmental > Aquatic > Marine > Coastal > Sediment | place: USA: Maine | collected... | reverse complement strand
ATCTCATGTGCTTTATCAAAATCACCTGAGGCAACGGCTCTCATGTAATTTGGGATTTCCTGATGAGAGGGGCAGGTTAGTTCACATGGTGCGGAAATACAGTCAAATGTCGTGAGTCCGCGTTCGGTCTTAATGGTGTCATATGAGTAGGGCGTCTTTGTATAAGCTTGGTTCTGTATCACACTTTCGGCATAGTGTTCTAAATTGGAAAGATACTGTTTCCGATCAATATTTCCTTTTAGGTAGTCTGAAACCTGATCCCACTCAGAGAGGGAATCAATGTATTGTTTAAGTCTGGCATATCCACCTGGTTTCAATAAATCTGAACAAACCGTCACGGGCTTTAACCCACATGAAATGATATCTTTTACATTGAAGCAGTCAGCACCTCCACAGAAGGAAAGATCAAGTTGACCATCAAAGTATTTCTGCAACTCATTGGCGACATGAATGCTGATGGGATGAAGTGCTCGCCCCGACAGGTAATTCATGTTCTCACTCTTGGGTAGCCGTTTTCCAGAGTTGACTGATTCAAGTGTATTGGTCAGTTTCAAACCAAACGCCACTCCATTATTCTTGGCAATCTTGGTTAGTCTCTCAATCATTTCCACTGCATCCTCAAACTTCAGATCATGTTCAAAGGCAGCGTCTGGAACCTCAACAGGAAACTGGTGGGAAACATTGAGGATCCTTCTAAGCAGTTCAGGACCAAGCAGTGTCGGATTCAATTTGACAGATGTGTGGAGCCGTTTCTCCTGAATGAGGTACATCGCTATTTGCTCGATTTCCTCCGGCGGACAGCCATGCATTGTTGATAGGGTCACATTATTGGAAATACAATACGGCACATTAATCTCGTCAATTAATGGATAGATCGATCTTAACTCATCCTTTTTTGCTTCAATCTCAACATTGGCATCACCCATTTTCTGCAGGAATTCCTGGACATTTTTCTTGAGTATACCTTCCATGTTATACCCAATTGACATGTTAAAAATGAGCCCACTTCCAGCATTTTTTCCCCATCCAAAAAAATGTCTTAAGATATGAATAATGATCCAAGCATTGAGATATTCATCAAAACTGTCTTCGCATTTTAATTCCTGTGACCATTCACAATTGTAACCCTCATCCTCCATATCAATACAAGGCTTGCTGATGTCGAGTTCATCCAGTGTTTGGATCGTTTTCAATTCGATAAATCTGGAACCGGTTAACCATGCTGTAATAATATTTTGTGCCATTTGAGTTTGGGGACCGGCTGCCACACCAACCGGAGTTTCAAGACGCTGTCCATATCGAAACATTTCAAGGTGCTCATGTTCCTTTGGAACAAAAAAGAGATCTTTGTGAACCCCGAAAATAGTACCATTCTTGTATTCATCGAGTATCCACTCCAATAGGCGGCTGATATGGATTCTGGAAAATTGTTCTGACATCGATCCGGTCTCCTAAAAATTTTGGATGATCACGATCTATTGTATTTAGCTTATCAGCGTTTTCTTACACTTGTCTAAACAAAACATAAAGATGAGTGATTCAAGCAAATGAATCCATTCTTCTCCCAGGTAATTGGAGAAAAATGATCATTTTTTCGAGCATCCTCCAGTGTTGATTATGATAAATGCATAGAGGTTTAAAAACGTCATAATGCTCATCTGTTGCGGTAAATCTCCTGGAAAACCCTGGACGTAGCTTCATTAAACTGATCTTCAGCATAGGCGACATCGATCAAATCTGCCTTTTCTTCAAATAGCTGCCAGAGTTTTCTGGTGTTGGTGGACTGCTTTCTTAACTCATCTGGGCTGATATTGTTCCATAACAATGGAAACCATCTTTGGAAACCATGTTGGTAGGCCGTTAAGAGACAAACGATTTGTGACTTCAGCTGCTGTAGTTTTTCCTCTTTGTCCAAAGAACGAAACTCTGAAAGGCTGGTTGTTTGGTCTGAATAGTGAAGACCGATTTTCAGGGCATTCTTTGAGAATGCCTGTACCAGGTCTTCCAACTGGTATGCAAAAACCTGATAAGGATCCTCTTCAAGAGCACCAGGTTCCTGCACCTGTCCTTTGGGAACCCCAACCCAGTCATTATAAACATCCTGCAAAAAGGATTTCCCCAGTTTTCCAGAAGCTAGCGTCTCGGTTGATAGTTCATGAAATGGGAACTCAACTCCACCTGATTTGCGCAGTGTGAAATCAAGGAAATCCTTGATAGCCGCAATGTTATCAGGCGATGGGTCAATCACCACCTCTTTTATAAATGCCTTGCCTTCCTTAGAGATAAAGCAATGAATCTTCTTTTCGAAGTTATCTAAGAGTGATTCATAAATGGTATCACGAACAGGGTCGAGATAGTTTCCAATAAAGTGGATTTGCGGGGCATGGAACAGCCCTCCGATCATAGTCCTGTTGTCCATATCCAAGGCTATCAGCACTTCAGCTTTTGGATTTTTTAAAGCCTGGATAAGCGGGCCTCTTTCAATTCCTGAGTTCTGTAATTTCATCAGTAAATGATCGATATGATCAATTCCTACCAGGTCGAAAGTACTTAAATCTCGTATGATGGATTGAACAAACCGGGACAGTTTACTTTCCGAGTTCAGGATCATAAAAACTTTTGAATCGTATAAAATACGTTTTTTATACTGAGGCAGGATGGTGCTGCCCGGAAAGAAGATTCGGTGCAGAATGGCTGATTTACCGGAACCCCTGTGTCCCAGGAGAACTTGTTGTCCGGACATCTCAATTGATCGGAAGAGATCTTGCCAGAAGGCTTTGGGTAGGATTAGGTCCGAGTGGCCAGATATACTTTTCTCAGGAATCTTTATTTTTTCTACATTCACTGTCTTGGCCATTTTTCTTGCGTGAGGCGGGGGTGCTTTTTTGGGTTGTTTCAATTTTTCGATGGTATAGGACCAACGCACCTTTGATTTTTCCCAGTCCAATAAGGGATAAATCAAGTTGAATGGTGTTTTAAGAAATATTTCGATTTGACTAATTTCTCTGTTCTCTTCCTTTAAATCGGCAAACTGATGCAAAATATGCCTTGCAAGGGGGGTGAGTATCGTAGTTGATGCCAAAGGTTGGCTATGTGAAATGACTATGAAATCATTGAGCCAGGAGAAGGGGACATCGAAAAATCGATTCTTCTTCCATTTTGTTTTTAGAAATTCAGGATCAATCATAAAATCTGAGCAAACCTGTTTCATGATGTCTGGATATTCAAGGAAATAGGCATAAAGCAGGCAGACCGCATCAATATATGGTTTCTTGGCCTGTCTCGATAGTTTAATGGCTGAGCTGATCAAACTCGTAGATTTCTTTTCCTGAGCGGTTAGGTTATCGATGGAGACCGGAGTGAGTGTGGTTCCAACCCCTTGTTGAAGGTCTCTTTTGAGTAGAGTTGATCCCAAAACAAGAAAATCCCTGAACGTATACTCCTTGGATGGGCTGAGTTTTTTACCTTCAATGAATGAACCGTTTGATGAGTTCAGGTCTGTAACAATGGTTTTGTGTCCCAAAGTTTTGATTTTTGCATGCCTTGTCGATAAGCATGGATCCATCGGAACCGAAATAGAATTGGCCTTTCCTCTGCCAGCAAGCCATTCCTTTTTGGAATCCAAGAGGTAGTGTCTGCCCTCAAACGGGCCTGAGACGATCAAAAGTTTTACTGACATACTTAATTTCCTCTTTTACCGAAAAGGCTGGCCGTGAAGAAGGGTCCAAAATAAAATAAACCATACGTCGCGTGTTGTTTCATCCTTTTAGAAGAACAGTCCCTCAACTTCTAAAAAAGATATTTTATATGGAAGCGTTTGGATGTAAACAACACCATTTGAAGGTATTTTATTCTGGCATTCTATTAGGGCAACCTCCAAGGTGTGTGTCTTTAACACTCGGTTATGATGGATGATTCCATTGTTAAGATCCATCATAAAACCTATCGAACCTTCTGTCTAGCCGGATTTATAGCTGCTGACAATCTTAGGAAACATTTCATGGAGGTTGATGTCAAAAACATATTCAAAAAGGATGAATCAGAGGAAGCTATAAAACAGTTCAAAAATTTTCAATCTACTTTTCATCACAAATTGAAATGATCCGTTTTTCATTTTAACTTTTTTTTTGTGGTTATGTCACATTTGCATCCTTGACTCCGGAATCGCATATTCTGATTGAAAAGGTCATGTAAAATACTGGTTAATTACAAGTTAACTTCTTGATTGTTTTATGTTCAAGGTTTAAATTGATACAACCAGATAAGGCTTTGAGTGTTGAAAAGGCTAACCTGTAAAAAAATCATAGGCCATGTGCCAGGAAATTCCTTGACCATTTACAGGTTCACTGTTTAAGATTCAAACTGATACGAAGTCCTTATTGCGGACTATTGTCATAAAATGTGGAGGTAGATTCAGGTGATTATTTATGATTATATTATGAAAGGTGGCCCAGTTATAATGGGCTTTTTGCTTTTACTCTTAATTGTTGGTTTAGCTTATACTATTGAGCGAGGTATCGCACTGTCACGAGCAAAAATTGACACAAAGAAATTTCTCGGCTCGATCCAAAAAGCGCTTGAAGCCAAAAACGTAAAAGAAGCGGTCAATGTATGTGAAAAGTTTAAAGGTCCAATCGCTTCAATTCTCAAAACTGGTTTAATGAAATTTGGTAAGCCGAAAGAAGAAATTGAGAAAATCATGGAAACTTCGGCGATGCATGAAATTGCGCGTCTTGAAAGAGGTCTCCCGGTTCTTTCAGTTATCTCTAACTTGGCACCTATTATCGGATTCCTCGGAACGGTTACGGGTATGATCAACTCATTTGACGCACTGTCTCAGTTGAACGATCCAGGTGCAGTTGCAAGCGGTATTTCTCAGGCGCTTCTAACAACAGCAAGTGGTTTGATCGTTTCTGTTCCTACCCTGTTGGCATATAGCTTCTTTACTACAAAAGTCAATGCGTTCATTCGTGAGATTGAGTCAGCTTCTGCAGTATTAATGGAAGCCTTCTCAGCAATGGAACGATATTAATGTTCCTTAAAAGTTAGGGAGGTGTTTCATGAAAATTAGAAAAACTAAATCTCTCGATGCGAACATCCCAACTGCTTCAATGGCGGACATTGCCTTTTTGCTTATCGTCTTCTTTATGATTTCAACTGTATTCTCTGTTGATAAAACCAACGTTCAGCTTCCTGCTACTCATAAGGAAAACAGAAAAGAAGTCGTCAAAGGTTCAGCTTTTGTGGTTGTTCAGAAGGACGGCTCTCTTAAAGTTTCTGATGGAGAGGAAGATTCAAAGTTAATCAACATGCAGGATCTTGGGATCCTGGCTTCCAGTTGGATGGCAAAAAATAAAAATTTGCCAGTCGTCATTAAGGCAGACGATGGTGTTCGATACAAGTATATCCATGATGTCCTGGACAAGTTGAGAAATGCTGGGGTTAAAAACCTTAAATTTCTGACTGAACAGTCCCGCGACAACGGATAAAGGAGGATAATATGGCACTTCAGATCAAGAAAGATGAACCTGAAATACCCACGGCATCCATGGCGGATATCGCGTTTCTCCTTATTGTTTTCTTCATGTTGACAACGGTGTTCTCTGCCAATAAAGGGATTGAACATGTCTTGCCATCAAATGACCAGGATCAGGATCCAGAAAAACAAGAGGCAATCTATATTCGTGTCTTTGTAGACAATCAATTCTCCATGGATGGAAAGAGTTATTCAATTGAACAAGCTAGCGAAGTTCATGACTACGTTATGACAAAAGTTCAGCAGAATGCACAGAAACCAGTGATCATCCATACGAACCCAGAAGCATCTTATGGTGATATGGTGGCTATTTTTGACCAAATAAAATTGGTTGAAACAGAAATCAAGCGACCAGTTGCACTGACTATCCCATCCAAGGATGAGGCAGAGATGTACGATCTATACGGTGTGGAATAAGGAGGCGCATGATGGCAAATGGAAATGAAGCAAATAAAGCAACAAGCGCCGATGTAATAGTAGAAGGGCAAACCTTGAAGGCTGCACTTGAGCATTCCGCTATGATGCAGATTGCATTTCAGGATGCTGAAGACAGTGAGTACATTAAAACTGGACTCTTTGCTGCTCTTCTTTTTACTCTAATACTCATTTGGGTACCCATACCAAAGTTCTCTATCGGTAATTTCTCCAAGAAAAAGGTGGAGCAGATGGCTCAGAAACGTAAAGTTCTTAAGCCGCCACCTGAGAAACCGATGGAAAAGGTTCAAAAAAAGAAGCAGAAGGCAAAGAAAAAACCGATGCCTGACTTGACTCCTGATGAACCAGAACCCATCGTGGAGCCGGAACCGGCACCAGAACCTGAACTCGATATGGACGATGATTGGGAGATTGGCATTCCTGATGCTCCACCCGATACCAGCGATACCATTGCACGAGTTGGTCAGGTAGGTGTTGAACCTCCAGTTTTCACTAAAAAAGTACAACCTAATTATCCAGACCGCGCCATCAAGGTTAAAATTCAGGGTTACGTTATCCTGGAAGCCATCCTTCGAAAGAACGGTTCTGTTGATGATGTTAAGGTTCTTAGGGGGCTTGGTAAAGGCAAGTTTGGTTTTGAAGATGAGGCGATTAATGCGCTGAAGCAGTGGCAATTCCTGCCAGGTAAAGTGAATGATAGACCTGCCGACGTCAGGATGACACTAAAAATCGACTTCGTACTCCAATAACTAAAACTTTTATTAATTAGCCACCCACTTCAGGTAACTGAAATGGGTGGCTTAATCACCATAGGTGAGTATAGGGAAAATTATGTTTCAGGGATCTTTAACAGATATCAAACTACCGGATGTCATTCAATTATTGAGTTCCAGTGCGAAAACTGGTGCTTTTATGATAGACAAAGGGAGAAATAAAGGAGCCATTTACCTCACGAAAGGGCAGATTACACATGCATTTTGTGGGAACCTCATTGGTGAAGAAGCCATTTTCACCATGGCGGTATGGCAGGAAGGGTCCTTTAAATTTATGGATGGAGAAACCACTCCAAAAAACAGCGTCAGTAAAAACAACGCCCATATTTTGATGGAAGTGGCTAGGAAACTTGATGAATGGCGAGTTCTCAGCAAGAAAATTCCTTCTCTTGACTTGATACCTGAGCTTGAAACCCTAAGGCAGAAAAAGGTTAGCTTTAATACTCAGGAATGGAGTGTCCTCTCCAAAATTAACGGTGTCAATGATATCACTGAAATCGCCTACACTTCGAGCATTACTCCAATTGATGCGGCTAAACTGATTTATGGATTGGTTGCGAATGGGATGGTTAGACTCAGACAAGATCCCAAAACAAGTCCTGATAAGAACCCTCTACTGGAAACGGCTAAGCAGGATGTTACAGAGGATCAGGGAAAACGAGAATTTAATAATAAAATAGAAAAAATTTATCAAGAGAGTAAAAAACTCCTTGAAGATTTTGCTCACCCTGTTGTGCAGAGACACTGTGCAAAAGGTGTTAAGGACATTGAAAAAGGTGACGGCTTGCCAGCTGTTATTGAAGTTGCATCTCAAATTATTAAAGCGGCCCAAATTTTGGAAGGGTCCGAAAAAGCTAAACAGCTAACAGCTGTATTGAAAAATATAATACGAAGATCATAAAAAGATCTCCTTGGAGGATTTCATGAAAAAATGGTCCTTAGCCATTGTGCTGATGATAAGTACCCTTTCGATTTTGGCTCAAAACGAGGCACAACGAGCAACAGAACTGTATGATAATGGGCAATACAAAGAAGCAATTACTCTATTAGAGGAAGCAATTGCAACACATCCAGATTGGTATTTCCCTGTTTTGTTGAAATCTAACTGCAACATGAAGCTTAACAACTTTCAGGCTGCAATTGATGGGTACAAATTTATTTTATCCATGGAATTACCTGATGAGGAGATCCCAAAAGTGAAATTCTTTATGGGTCTCTGCTACATGCGTAAACAGGAATTCGATAAAGCTATTGAATTGTTCACAGGACTCACTAAAACGGCTCCGGATGACAAAAAGTTTGATATGTATTTTGCTGTTGGACAATCCGAAATCCAGGTTGGGCAGGCAGCTGCAAAAAGAAAGGATCTGAAAACAGCACATAGCTACTATTCCCGATCTATCGGCACATTTACTGAAGCTATGAAATACCCTGTAGACAGTAGCGATAAGAAAATCAAGGCCGCTTTCCAGAAAGCATATGCTCAATTTAAAATCGGCAACTTACCCGGTTCCAAATCATCGCTGGAAAAATCAATCGCATATTTCAATGATGTTCTCAAAATTGATCCCAAGCATAAAAAAACTCATGAATTGTTAATAGAAGTCAGTTTCAGACTGGCTAAAGCATCCAAGGGCGATGCAAAAGTGAGTAAGTATGGCCAAACAGTTCAATATCTTGATGGATATTTGAAACATTGGCCAGATGATCTGAAAATGATCGACAAGAAAGGTCAGGCACTTCTGGGTGTGAAGAGATACAAAGATGCGATTGCTGTATTCAAAAGACTCACCAATATGAAACCCAATGATGGTGGATATTATTTCTCACTTGCTCGTGCTGAAACAGCTGATCGCCAATTCACCACCGCAATTAAATCCTTCCAGAAGGCACTGGATAAGGGCGAAACTAAGAACACAAATGTATATATCCTTGCTGCATATTGCTACATTCAGCAAAAGGACAATTGTCTGCATCATGATATCCCACTGTACCAGCAGGCAGTTCAGATCCTGACAACCGGGCTCAACGCAAATCCCAGCAGCGGTAAACTGAAACAGGAACTGGATTCTAAAAAGGAAAACCTTGGTATTCTTCGAACCAATCAGAATGCTGAAGAGGAAAATCGATCATCTTGGATTGAGAATATCAAAAACCTCGATATGAACCTAACCGGTAATATATCCAAACTTGAGCGTGAGCGCGAAAAACAGCTTAAACAAAATACGGAAGCAATCGAGAAATCCATTGCAAATCTACAACAACAAATCAAACAGGCTCGCATTGAAAAAGAGGTTGAAGTAAAAGCACTTAAGGAATCCTATGATATGGCCACAAAATGTGGAGGATCAGCTGGAACCAAATACTACAACCAGATGCGAACCGTTTTAAAGGCCAATAGTGCTATCTAAATTTGGGTGATAATTTGGCCTGTGCGATACTCTCGCAAGGCCATTTATCATTTATGGGTTCCCAGTATAAACTCCCCATTCAATGTAGACTTAGATTTCAATATGGGAGACAGAACAGATCATAGAGCATGTTCAAATTACTTGTAGTTTGAGCGACAGGATAGGCATAATTTAAGTCGACGAAACAGAAAAAACAAAAAAGCAGGGTTTACTCCCTGCTTTTTTAACAGGTGGAGAGATGAATAGACAGACGATCAGATATGCAGTTTACATTTATTTAAGCAGTGTATTTTTATGGTCATGCAGTAATAACACACCAGCAATGGAACACATGGAAAAAGCAGGCGGTAATAAGATGAAACCGATACCTGTTGCAGTTGCTAAACCCCATCGAGGGAATGCCTTTGCCTTCTATTCAACAACGGCATCTCTGGAAGCTGAATTTCGCGCAGAGATCAGAGCAAAGGCAAGTGGTGTCATTCAGGCATTATTTATTGAAGAAGGCGACCTTGTTGAGGAGGGTACTGTTCTGTTAAAGCTGGACGATAGAGACCAGCAGTTGCAGTTGAAACAGGCCCGACTCAGTTTTGAACAGGCTGAAAAGGAATTTAAACGTCATACGCTGATGAAGGACACGGGTATTTTATCTGATGAGATCTTTGAGCAGAGCGAAAATAAATTCCTAAAAGCCTCAGCAGATCTTGAAATAGCTCAGCAGAATTTATCTTATACCAACGTCACGGCGCCTCTGTCTGGTGTTTGTGTGAATAGAAATGTCGACCTTGGTGCTCATATTGATATGGGAACCAGTCTTTTTGACATCATGGATATGGATCCGTTAATGTTGAGAATTCATGTGCCTGCCAACAGAATGTCTCAAATAAAATTAAATCAAAATATTAATATGGTAATTGACAGTACTGGTGATTCCCTCATTGGCAAAATTCATTTAATCAGCCCTATAGTAGATCCGGAGACCGGAACTATTAAAGTAACAGCAGCCGTTGATGTTTACCCGGACACCGTTCGACCAGGTGATTTTGCAGAAGTTCGTTTGATTACTGAACAAAAAAAGGATGCTATTCTTGTTCCCAGCATTGCTGTTTTTGAAGAAAAGGGTCAAAAAATTCTTTTTATGGCAGTTGATGGCAAAGCCGTCATTAAAAATGTTGAAACAGGATTAACCACTGAAAATGAGACAGAAATAATATCAGGTGTTAATGAAAATGATGACATTGTCATCAAGGGGCAACGAAACCTGCGTGATGGTCAACAAATTGTCATTATGGATGACAAACAGGACTCAACGAAGAAGTGATATCATCGTAAGTAACCATTACATCCAAAGGATACGAAATTTTCTTTAAAAGGGGCTTATGTGATGAGGAATCTGGTGTGTTTCGCCGTTAACCGCAGAGTAACTATTCTAATGGTTTCTTTGGCGGTTCTAGCTTTTGGCGGCGTGAGTCTGTCTCGGTTGACTGTTAATCTACTTCCTGACATTACTTATCCTTCTTTAACTGTTCAGACTGAGTTTCCCAATGCCGCACCTGGTGAGGTTGAAAACCTGATCACCGTACCTGTTGAGGAGGCAGTTGGTGTCCTGAAGGGTTTGAAAGAACTTCATTCTGTGTCCAGACCTGGGATGTCCGAGGTTTCCCTTGAGTTTGACTGGGGTGCAGACATCGATATGCTCGCCCTGGATGTTCGTGAAAAACTGGATCGTATCGTACTTCCTGATGAGGCAGATCGCCCCATCGTTTTGCGTTATGATCCAGCCTTAGACCCAATTATGCGTCTTACCCTCTCTGGAGAGGGGAAACTCAGCATGATGCGTTTTATAGCTGAGACTAAGGTCAAGGATGCACTTGAGCGAATAGAAGGTATTGCATCAGCCAAGGTTAAAGGTGGAGAAGAAGAAGAAATTCAGGTGAATATCAACCAGGGTAAGGTCGCAGCTATGGGACTCTCACCAGCGGGCTTGGCTCAGATCCTGAGCAGTTCTAATATCAATCGCCCTGGTGGCTCTCTTAAAAGTCGTGAGAGTCAATACATGGTCCGTACTTTAAACGAATACAAGACTGTTGAGGAAATTTCGAATTTGGTTATCACAGCGACAGGACGTCCCCCAGTTGCTCTGAAGGAGATCGCAGAAGTCATTCGTGGGGTGAAGGACCGAGAAGAGATAACCAGAGTCAATGGAACAGAATGTGTGGTCTTGGAGATCTTCAAAGAGGGTGATGCAAACACTGTTCAGGTTGCTGATGCAGTTAGAGAGGCATTGGATAGAATATCTGGCACTCTGCCTGTAAAACAAGAATTAGCAGTCCTGTTTGATCAATCTCGGTTCATTGAACAGGCCATTGACGAGGTTAAAAATGCGTTGCTTGTGGGTGGTTTTCTGGCTATTCTTGTGCTTTATTTTTTTCTACATGATGTTCGTTCCACCATTGTTATAGCGGTTTCAATACCGATCTCAGTAGTCGCCACCTTTATGCTAATGTATCAGACAGATGTCAGTTTGAATATCATGTCTCTTGGTGGACTAACATTGGGTATTGGCATGCTTGTTGATAGCTCCATTGTTGTTCTGGAGGCTGTACATCGTCTCAGAGAGAAAGGCCTCAGCAGGAAGAATGCAGCTATTGAAGGAACACTAGAGGTAGGTGGTGCCGTGATAGCCTCCGTTTTAACCACGGTCGCTGTTTTTGTGCCTATTATT
>Ga0316190_10003210_pt1 | contig 11878 bp, 11 predicted proteins | sample Eddworburrow2_MG_FD_204929 | JGI IMG/M metagenome (GOLD analysis project Ga0316190, IMG submission 204929) | Coastal sediment microbial communities from Maine, United States - Eddy worm burrow 2 | ecosystem: Environmental > Aquatic > Marine > Coastal > Sediment | place: USA: Maine | collected... | reverse complement strand
CCGAGAAGCTCCGCGATCCCACCCCGCCGCGAACGCTAGGCCTGTACGACGGCCTCACCGTTGAGCGGGCCCGCAAGTACCACGCCGCCACCTACTCCATTGGCATGGGAGCCGGACGGCGCTTCAGTCGAACCGTCGACATGGCCGGGCGGCACAAGCTGCTCGATCTTGGTGGTGGGTCGGGCGCCTACAGCATTAACGCCGTGCAGGCCTACCCCGGCCTTGAGGCGGTGGTGTTCGATCTGCCGCCCGTTACTGAGGTGACGAGGGAGTACCTGGAGCGCAACGAGGTGGCCGACCGGGTCTCGGCCGTCGGTGGCGACTTCATCGCCGACCCACTACCTGAGGGTTGCGACGTGGCCGTCATGGCGTCGAACCTGCCGATCTACAACCGGGAGAATATCCAACTGGTGGTGAGCAAGACGTTCCATGCTCTCGACCCCGGTGGCGAAATGCACCTGGTGGGGGAGATGTTGGCCGCCGATGGCGTTGGCCCCCTCGACGCCGCCCTGTGGGGCATGGCTGAGGTCCACTACGGCAGCGGAGGACTGGCCCACTCGGTGACCGAGGTCCGCGAGTACTTCACCCAAGCCGGGTTTGCATCGATTGAGGACGAGGTGTTCGTGGCCGGAACGCTCCACCGAGTGTCCGGTCACAAACCTCGGTAGCCGGAGGCCCGGCGCACTACACGGGCGGCCGACGGCTCAGCGCTCCGACACCTCAGTGTCGGAGCGCTGAAGACCTAGAGGTCGTCGTCGTCCTCATCACCGTTGGACTCAACGACGGGGCGGCCGCCGCGGTAGTGGGTGATGGTGTCATCCTCGTTGGTCTTGAGGTAGCGGTAGCCGTGTTGCTGGCTGGCAGCGTGCTCGCCCAAGTCAATGTCGACCGAATCGTCCCAGGTTCTGGGGTCGATCTGAATGGCCAGACCAGACCCGATATCGGTGAACGGACCCTCGGTCGGGACCTTGCGTTCCGCCCGCCAGACCACCTTCATGGCCTTCACCCGGGCCTGGAGGGCACCGTTGCACCGGAGGTAGATCCAACCTGAGCGCCTCAGATAGTGGGGGAACGCATGGGCTGCGAGCCAGTCGGACCCGAGTAGGGGGGTCACCATGTCGACGGGAAGCGACATGTCGAGATCTCCGCCCAACGGCGAGATCTTGTCGGCCTCACTGGTCGGGTTCTTGGTAGCCCTCGGCGAGGCTGTGGGCTGCGGCGTGATCTTCTTCGGCATGGCCAGGCATTCCAGACATGCAGCCCTCATCTCGTCGTGCTCGCAATACTCGATCGCTATACCCGCTTCGCTACCCATGCCCATGCAACCCACTTTCGTTTCGCTAGCCCCATGTCAACATTTCGAACCATAGTCGCCTGAATCACCCTGTCCGAAGACTCCACCCAATGGCGACGCGATCACCATCTGAATGTCACGTGACAGATGATCTGGCTTGGTGTATAGATCAATACTCGGCGGGCCGCTACAGGGCCCCGATCTCTGGGCTCTTCTCCGCCTCAGGCTCGGCCTCGGCGGCGATGGTGATCTCCACAGCGTCGGAATTCTCGGAGTTCTCGGGCTCGCCGCCAGGGGGGCCGTCGGCCCTGACCTGGTACCGGTAGACCTCACCGTCGACGACCGAGGTGTCCAGATAGGTGTTGCCATCGGCGGTGCCAAGCTCTGAACCGTCGCGAAGGATGGTATAGCCAGCCAGCCCATCGTTGTCGGCAGGGGCCGACCAACTGAGCCTGACCCCCGTCGCGGTCTGCTCGGCCGAGAGGCTCTTTGGTCGGCCGAGCTGGGTTGGCTCGACGGGGACCGTGGTGGTCGACGTTGAGGTTGACGACGAGGTTGTTGATGAGTCGGTGGTGGTCGACGTCGACGCTGTCGACGAACCTGATGACGCCGAGGAGGTGGTGCTGGCCCTGGTGGATGACGTCGTCAAGGGATTGGTGGTGGAGATGATCGAGGTGGGGCTGGTGGTGGTGGTGGAGGAGGCCGGACGCGTCGTTGTTGTTGACTGGGTTGGCTGGGCCGTGGCCTGGGTGGAGGAAACGATGGGAGTCGTGTTGGTGATGGCGGTGGCCCCTGCCGCCGTGTTGACGTCGGGGGTCGTGACCAGGTTGTCGGTGGCAGCGGCCTCTGTGGGGAGGGTTGATGCCGTTCCATCGGTGCGGTTCAGCGCTTGTAGTCCGAAGAACCCCACCACGGTGGCCACCGCGGCCACCGCGACGATACCGACAACTGAGCCCCGGGTTATGGCATCGGAGCCGCGTCCTGGGACCGTTGCCTGCTGTAGGAGGTGGGAGGGCACCGGATCGGCGAAGCGGAGCGATCCACCGGTTTGGGGTTGGTTGGCGACGGGACCAATTGTGGTGGCGCCGTTCCCCCCGCCCTGAGCGGCCGGGGCCAAGATGGGCACGGCCTGGTTGGGGCCCGAGGGGTTTGCCTGGGGGGCGAGTGTTTCGGGCTGACTGGCGTCCAGGGCGGCCGACAGAGCGAAGGCGAAGGACCCGGCGGTGTTGTACCGGCCGGTCGGCCGTTTGGCCATTCCGGTCTCGATGACCTGACAGACGGGGTCGGGGGCAAGGTGGCGGAGGTCGTCGACCGGCTGCTTCACAACCCGGCTCACCACCGCCATCAGCGTATTGTCCTTGGCCGATTCAGCCCGGAACGGAGGACGACCGGCGATCAGGGACCACAATGTGGCGGCCAGGCCGTAGACATCGGCGGCGGAGGTCACCACCTCGCCCAGCAGGATTTCCGGGGCGCTGAAGGTCGGGGTGAAAGCCGTCCCCGTCGTGTTGGACGCGGCCGTCGGGTCGTTGGCTAGCTTGGCGATGCCGAAGTCGGCGATCCGGGGGGTGAAATCGGACGTCAGCAGGATGTTCGCCGGCTTCAGATCGAGATGGACCACCCCGGCTTCGTGGGCGGCCGCCATGGTCTTGGCCGCGGCGGCGATGTAGGCCACCGCCTCTCGCCACGGCACTGGCCCTGCCTTGATTCGATCCTGCAGGGAGCCGTGCTTGTAGTACGGCATGATCAGGTAGGGCTCGCCACGATCGGTCAGGCCGCTGCTGTACACCGGGACGATGCCGTCGTTCAGGGAAAGCCGGCCCATGGCCCTGCGTTCCCGGTCGAACCGCCGGAGGACGTTTGGGTCGTCGCCCGCATTGATGACCTTCAGTGCCACCAGGCGGTCGAGTTCAACCTGCTTGGCCCGGTACACGCGGGACGCTCCACCGGCGCCGATTTGCTCGATGTTGTTGAGTCCATCTATTCCGAGGTTCAGTGTTTCCACAACGTTTCCCGCCGTCCTCAAACGTCGTGTTTAGCAGACGGTCGTCAGATTCTACCCGCGGTGCTCGTTGCAAAGCCTGAGAGATGTTACTCAGCTCCTGGGCGGGAATGCGGCCGCCGTCGGACGTTGTCGCGCCTGTTTCGTCAGCCGTCAGCCGTTGGCGGCGATCGTTTCGGTCAACCAGGGCAGGAAGGCCGAGGTGGCGATGTTCCGCCCGGCATTGGCCTCGTCGGCCGGCCCGGCAAACACCACCGCAACCACCTCATTGCCGCTGAACACTGGACTGCCCGAAGCACCCTGGCCGCTGGAGAAGGTGGTGATGATGATGGCTCGGGCCACATCGCCTTCGGGGGCGCAGGTCACGCCATCGGGGGAGCCCAGCGGGATGAGATTGACGCTGTCGGGGTTTGAGCAACCAGGCCAGATGGAGAAGCTTGCCGCCCCGCCACTGGTGGCGCTCACCGGGGGAAGGAGCAACTCGCCCATGTCGTCAAGGCTGATCTGCGACAGGGTTTCGGGAAACCCGGTGTTGTAGACCTCATCACCGAGGGTGATCGATGAGGAGTCGCCGACGGACACCGATGGCAGCCCGGAACTGCTGACCGGGTTGCCTGCCAGGTCGGTGGTCAATCGCAGCACCGCGATATCGAGGAAGGGGTGGACGGCCACGGTCTCGGCCATGAATTCGAACTGGGCCGGATCGTCGGCGGTGCGGGAGACGGCCACGTTGAGCGACGGCGCCAGCACCGAGACGTGCTGATTGGTCACGATCAGATTGTCGGTGATGAAGAAACCGGAGCCGAGGCCGGACTCCGAGGCCAGCAACACCGTTGACTGCTTGGCCGAAGCCAGGCTTGCGGCGTCAACCGAGGCAGGGTCGCCTCTGCCCCCCAGGCCCGCCTGGTCGTCGCCTCCGGGCTTCAGCACCAGGGCGAGGGCAGCCACCGCGATCAGGGCGATGACGCCGACGGCGATGAGCAGCACCAGATTCTGGGGCCGGGGCGACCGGTGACTTCCTGCAGTGATGACCCGGAGCGGGGTTCCCGCATCGTCGTCGCCGAGCTGGGCGATGAAGGCCCCCTCGGCCCGGTAGGGGGCCGAGAGACGCTTCCCATCAATGAAGGTGCCCTTGCTGGATCCGTCCTCCAGGAACCAGGCACCTTCACGGTGGACGATCCTCAGATGGTTGCGGGAAACCAGCGAGTGCCGCTCGGTCAGCGCGACCAGGCACGATGGGTCCCGACCGATCGTGATGTCGTTGCCGGGCATGAACACGTAGTCGCGGCCGTCGACGGTGAGCTTGATGGAGTCATCGCCGATCAGTGTCTCCGAGGCGACGGTCTGGGCCGCCGGCCGCACCGCTTGACCTTGGGCCGGTGCGAACTGGTGGCCATTGTCGCCGTTGCCCGGGGGCGGATCGAAGAGCGAGGGGGCAGGGGAGGGGGGCGGTGTCGCCTGCTGGGCGAACGGTGAGGCGGCGCCTGGCGGCTGTTGATTGGGTTGGGTCGGTTGGCCTGGTGGGGCTGGCTGGTCCGGTGGAGCCGGCTGGTTGAACGGTGACGGAGGGGCGGGCAGCTTCGGGGTCGGCTGACTGAACGGTGAGGGCGCGGCCGGGGGCTGTGGTTGGGCGGGGGGCGGCTGATCAAAAGCAGAGGGGGGAGGAGGCGCCGGGGCCGGCCCGTTCTGGGGTGACTGCCCAAAGGGTGCCGACGGGGGGAGGGGAGGCAGGGGCGGCGACGGCTGACCGAACGGACCAGGGGCCGCGTGGGCGTGACCCGCCGGGGCCGGCGACAAGGGGTCGGCTGCCCGGCGCGGTGGCTGGCCCTGGGCCGACGGGGCGTCGACGATGGGTCCTGGCCTCTCCAACACCGGGGAAGCCGAGTTGAAGCTTCGGTCCTGGGCCAGACCGGGAGGTCCCGACGGGGGAGCCGGCGGCGAGGGCTGGGGAAGCCGTACGGGCTCGTAGTCATCGGTTTCGGGTCGTCGGGTCAGGAGCTCGATTCGTATCTCGGTGCCCTCAACCCCACCGAGGCGGACCGTGGTGTTGGCGCCGACCGTCCATCTGGGCGCCAGCCTGACCCCGATGGGGTCGAACGAACCGTGGGTCGAGGTGTCGGTGGCAACCCAGCTTGTGTCGATCCAGGCGAGCTCCAGGTGCTGTCGGGAGATCGACGGATCGGTCAGAACCACGGCCCCCTGTGGTGACCTGCCAATCGAGATTGGTGAGTCCTCAGGTGAAAATCTTGCCGTGCCATCCTGCCACGTGAATTCCAAATCGTGCATTCCAGCTCCGTCAGGGTTGCCCTCTTGGCCCAGTCTGGCACCTGGCGGGCGCCGGTACCGCGTCGAGGGATTTGGACAAGCACCATAATCTTAGTGGTAGCGACGGGATGGGAGGGGCGCGAGCTGGTGGTCGGGCCGGATGATGCCCGAAAGCGCGGCCAAAGCCGAGGTCGATGACCCCGGCCCGGACGCGATACTTTGAGACTGGAAAATCTAGTAGGCGGCGTTGATCTCGTGGATGTCGGCTGGTGAGATCCGAATCACTTCCCGGTTCACGGCCACCGAGATGCCTTTGGCTCCGACGGCGAGAATCGTTCCGTTCACGACACCGTTCGAAGTCACTACCTGCGAGAACCGGCCCAGCATCATTGTTGGATCCGTCGTCGTATGCATATTGTTCGCTCCTACGCTGCGCATCGTTGAGCAGCACTGCCCAATAGATTAGCGCACGGTGTCCACTGTGCGGTCGTTGGGGGAAGATCGCCCAACGAGGTTTCTATCGGACGCAGGAGTCACGGACTTGACCCTATTTGGGCGTCGTCGGCCGTCGCGGTTTCGATGCTGCGTGGTGCCACCAATCTTCGACGGCGGAGCGTAGGTCGTTCACGTCGCCGTCGTTGACGATCACATCATCGGCCACGGCGCGTCGGGCGGCATCGTCGGCCTGGTTGGCGATCCGTGCCCGGGCATCGTCGACCGCCATCGACCTCTGGGTCTGCAGCCGTTCGAGGCGCTGGGCTAGAGGGGCCTCAACCACCAGTACCTCCTGGTACTGGCCCCGGCCGAGGTCGGACTCGACCAGGATGGCCATGTCGAGCACGACGACGGCATCCGGTGGTGCGGCCTCGATGGCCAGCCTGATCTCGGTGTCAATGGCGGGATGGGTGATGGCGTTCAGATCTGCCAAGGCTTGAGCATCGTTGAACACGATGGGGCCGAGGACGCCCCGGTCGATCTGACCGGATTCCCCGACGATCTGTGGTCCGAACCGCTCAATCATGGCCTGATACGCCAATCCGCCGACCTCGGACACCTTGTGTCCCAGTTGGTCGCAGTCGACGATGGTGGCGCCGAGTTCGCTCAGCACGGCCGCCACGGTGCTTTTGCCTACGCCGATGCCGCCGGTCAACCCAACCACCCGCCTGGTCACAGGTGCCCTTTCAGGTCGCGGACCTTGACTTCCATAACCACCCGATCGGGACGGGGGGTGGGTTGGCGGTACCGGGTGGCGTATCGCTCGACCGCGACCGCGACCCGATCCGGCTCGCTGCTCACCGTGGCCTGGCCGTAGAGGGTGAGCCAGCGGCCGCCGTCGTGTTGGCAGATGGCGACCGATTGGTCCGGCTTCTGTTGAACGTTCGTCACCTTGACCGCACTTTGTCGGGTGATGATCCGGGCCAGGTTGGTTGAGGACTCATACGTAACCCCCACCGGGGTGACGTGGGGCGACCCGTCCACCCTCAGGGTGGTCAGCGTTGCCAGGTGGCGATCGTTCAGAAACTGTACGGCTTCAGGGGGCAGGGCGTCGAGATCGAACGTCATCAAGGGGAAGTTAGCAGCGATTGAAGCGAGGGCGGGATTCGTGACCAACCGCAGGTGCGATACCACGGCGCCGGGAAGGCGCGCAAAATAGGGGCGGAGTTTCCCAAACACCCATTTACACTCGATCTTGTGGATCGGCCACAAGGGTCTGTCCACATTCAAACGAAAGTAGTTTCATGCCTACAGGTACCGTGAAGTTCTTCAACGCCGAGAAGGGCTTCGGCTTTATTTCCCGTGAGGGCGCCGACGACGTGTTCGTTCATTTCTCGAACATCGTTGGTGATGGCTACAAGACGCTGGACGAGGGTCAGCATGTCGAGTTCGACGTCGCTCCTGGTCGTAAGGGGGAGGAAGCAAAAAACGTCCGTGCCCTCTGATCCTGGGTCGCGGATGAACTGAACGTCGCCCGGCTTTCGCTGGGTGGCCGGAACCGCCAGAGTCTTCTGGCGGTTTTTCCGCGCCTGGAAGTGCCTGCGGCGCTCAGCCGGCGTTCGCTTCGGCTGGGCCGAGGAGCTTGCGAACGGCATCGTCGGCCGCGATCTCGCCCTGCCCGACATAGCGATCGTGGTTGCGTTCGATGTGACGGAGTTGGTATCGGTAGTTGACCATCATGCCCAAACCCCGCTCCCATCCAGCGGCGCTGGGGTTGGCCCACCAGTTCAATTGGTGGATCCCAGCCCCATTCGAGAGATGGAAGTGGGCCACGGGGTCCAACGCCCGCAGGCCTCGCTGCCGGTTGAGCAGGTAGTCCGCCGCCAGCCGGAGGAGGATCGGGCGGGAGCGGTCGAATTCGGCGTTACCCGCCGCTGGTACCGGTCCCGAAACCAGGGTGCTGAGCACCTCCACCGCCGCCGCTGGGTCGTCCGGGCTGAGGAGCCGCTCTTCGGCCGGGCTCAGGGTGATGCTCGCCTCGGACATGGCCCGCTCCACCCAGCGCCGGAAGCCGGGTAGGGGGGACAGGGTGGCCAGCTCGCACACATTTGGCAGTTCGACCGACAGGCGTTCAGCCACCGACTTGATGAGGAAGTCGCCGAGGCTGACCCCGGCCATGCCCCGCTGGCAGTTTGAGATTGAGTAGAAGATGGCGGTGTCAGCCTCGGTGGCATCGATGCGATCAGCGCCATGATCGAGCAGAGCGGGCAACGAGGTGGCGATTCCCTTGGTTAGCGCGACCTCAACGAAGATCAGCGGCTCGTCCGGCATTGCGGGGTGGAAGAAGGCGTAGCAGCGCCTCCCAGGCCCCAGGCGCCCCTTCATGTCGTCCCATGACTCGATGGCGTGGACCGCCTCGTACTCGATCAGCTTCTCCAGGAGGGCCGCAGGCGATCGCTCCCAGGTCAAACGTTCGAGTTGGAGCAGGGCCACATCGAACCAGGAGGCCAGTATCTGTCTCAGGTCGTGATCGACGGGCGCCAGCCCCGGGGTCGAGGCCAGATGTCCGAGCAGATCCTCGCGCAGGCCAACGAGGAAGGGCAGGCCACCATCGAGGTCGGCGAAGCGGCGCAGGAGCCGTTCCCGACGCGGCTGCAGGGCTTGGCGGAGCTCGGCCTCGGCGTTGTGTCGACTCTCGGAGGTGCCTGCCCGTAACACCGTATCGATTGCCTGGTCGACGCTGTTGTCGTCGCCGTTGTAGTCGTTGGCCAGAATTTCAAAGAAACGCCGTCTGCCGGTGGTGTCCAGGGTGGAGAACGTGGTCCCGATCAGGCGGGCCTTGCGGCGGGCTGCGACTTCACCCCCGCGCACATCGATCGATTCGTCGACTAGTCGGCGCAGCTTCTTCAAGTCCTGGTCGGGGAGGTCGGGACTGACGATGGGGGCGCTCTCGCCGTCGGTGGCGACGCGCCAGCGTCGTACCGACCGGACGAGGCGTTCCAACCGGGCGGTGACCATCAGGCGCCCTGTTCAGGTCTGCGGCGGGTCAATGTCATGGCTTGATTATGTCAAGGCCGGAACCAGACCCCGAAGCTCGGAGAGGAATCTCCCCAAGCCGTTGTCGTGAGCCCCTCAGCTGCCCTTGACCGCGGTGCCCAGGTAGGGCGTCGGGTCGCCCGGTTGGGGCACGGTTGGTCGGGACCAGGACAGGATCTTGGCCAGGTTGGCTGCGATGTTGCGCCAGTGCTCCGGGCTCCAGCCATTGGCCACCTCGGCGAAGCCGTCGGATCGGATGTGGATCAGGGCGGGGAGGCGCTCCACCCCCAACGCCAGCACCGCCTCGCGGTCGGGATCGTGGAAGGTCAGGAAACGTTCGGCCCACGGCCCCAGGAACTGACGACAGCCTGGTTCGTCGGCCGTCACCAGCCAGCCAACGCGCACATCGGCCGGCGAGAAATGGTCGAGGTATCGCCCCGCCGTCTCCAGAATCCAGGCGCTCTCATGCGTATAGGGGTCGATGGCGACCAGGAGGAGGGGATACGACGTCAACCAGTCGCGCAAGGGGTATCCATCACCCCTGATCGAGTCGAGAACGAGATCGGCTTGTACTTCGGCCACGGCGGGCGAGGTTAGCGCACCCGGAGCCATTCTCCGAACCTCAGGGCACCGAACGAGACAACTTTGTCACCAGGTGCTGGGCAAACATCACCAAACTTCGCGGGCGATTGCCGGTGGTGAAGCGATCGGCAGCCAGCGTCGGGTGCTGCCGGCTGCGTGTGATCATGACCCGTTGATGCGGAACCGGTAGGGTCGAGTGGTGCATCCCATTGAGCAGCTTCGCTACGTGGCCCGGGCCAGCGGGGCCGACTCCGGGCTCCTGGTGCAGGAGGCGGCTTCCGCCCTCGGGGTGTTCAGCCATGATCCGGCTGGACTGGTCACCGCCGCCCGGCGGTTGCTGACCCGCCAGCCCGCCATTGGACCGTTGTGGTGGATGTGCAGTCGCCTGGCCACCGGAGTCGACATCTGGGCCGATGCCCGGGACGTGATCGAGGCGTTGCGTAACGACCGTACCGAACGGGAACTGGCCCACGCCCTGCCCGACGGGGCGACCGTGGTGATTATTGGCTGGCCCGACATCATCGTGGCCGCCCTGCCCCGCCGAGGCGACCTGCGGGTTCTGGTCGTCGATATCGAGGGCCAGGCCTCACCCGTCGTGCGGCGCCTGGATCGAGCCGAGGTTGAGGTCGAGGAGATCGACCCGGCCCGGATCGCGGGGGCGGTGCAGGCTGCTGATGTGGTGCTGATCGAGGCGGCGGCGGCCGGTCCAGCGGCGGCGCTGGGTGATGTGGGGAGCCTGACCGTTGCCGCAACGGCCAAGGCCTCGGGTACGCCGACCTGGCTGGTGGCAGGGGTTGGGCGTCGACTGCCGGAGCAGTACTGGCAGGCCATCGTCGAGCGGACGGTCGCCCGCGAGGAGATCCCCTGGCTGGCGGCGTTTGAAGTGGTGGCGTTCGGTTTGATTGATCGTGTGGTGACCTCCGATGGGCTGCAACTGCCCGGCGAGTTGCCCCCCACCGATGTGCCCTTCGCCTCGGAACTGCTACGCGAGCTTTCCTGAGCGGGTACTCGTCCCGCTAGCGTCGATGGTGCCGGCCCAGGCTGGCCTGAGTTCTCTGCGAGCACCCGACCATTGAGAGTTGCGATGACGAACGTTTCGAGCCCGTTCTACAACGAGGATCACGAGGCCTACCGCCAGGTTGTCCGGCAGTTCACCGAGAAGGAAATCACTCCCCACGTACACGAGTGGGACCTGGCCGGTGAGGTGCCTCGCGAGTTGTACATCAAGGCGGGGGCCATTGGTCTGTTCGGCGACGGTTTTGACGCCGAGTACGGCGGGCACGGCCAGCGTGACGCCCTGATGCGCCTGGCGCTGATGGAGGAGCTCTGCGGGTCGGGTTCGGGTGGCGTTGTCGCCGCCCTGTTCTCGAACTACATTGGCCTGCCCCCGGTGCAGCGCTTCGCCAGCGACGAGTTGAAGGCCCGCGTCATCACCCCCTGCCAGAGCGGCGAGGCCATCGCCGCCCTGGCTATCACCGAGCCCAGCGGTGGCTCCGACGTGGCCAGAATCAAAACCACGGCCCGCCGCGACGGCGACGACTACGTCGTCAACGGTGAGAAGACGTTCATCACCTCGGGCATGAGAGCCGATTTCTTCACCACCGCGGTGCGGACTGGTGGCGAGGGGGCGGCGGGCATCTCGCTGCTGCTCATTGAAGGCGACCGCCCCGGGTTGGACCGGACCAAGCTCGACAAGATGGGCTGGCTGGCCTCGGACACGGCAACGTTGTACTTCGACGATCTGCGGGTCCCGGTGTCGAACCTCATCACCGAGGAGAACGCCGGGTTCGCCGCCATCATGAACAACTTCAACGGCGAGCGGCTCGATCTCGCCGTGCAGTCAACGGCGTTCGCCCGGGTCTGCTTCAACGAGGCCCTGGCATGGGCCCGCGAACGCGAGACCTTCGGTCGGCGCCTCGCCGACCACCAGGTCATCCGCCACAAGCTGGTCGAGATGGACCGGCTGGTCAACGCCAGCCAGGCCTGGAACGAGCTGCTGTCGTGGCGCCTCAACCAGGGTGACGACCCGGTGGCCGAGATCGCCGAAGCCAAGGTGGCGGCAACCGTCACCTTCGAGCTGTGCGCCCGCGAGGCGGCCCAGATCCTGGGTGGCGCCAGCTACCTGCGGGGCGACACCGTTGAGCGGCTCTACCGCGAGGTCAGGGTGCAGGCCATCGGCGGAGGCTCGGAGGAGATCATGCGCGACCTCGCCTCCCGCCAGCTGGGTTTCTGACGTCTCGAACCTCTGAACTTCTCAGCCTTCC
>Ga0316190_10003207_pt1 | contig 11886 bp, 10 predicted proteins | sample Eddworburrow2_MG_FD_204929 | JGI IMG/M metagenome (GOLD analysis project Ga0316190, IMG submission 204929) | Coastal sediment microbial communities from Maine, United States - Eddy worm burrow 2 | ecosystem: Environmental > Aquatic > Marine > Coastal > Sediment | place: USA: Maine | collected... | reverse complement strand
GCCCCCGACGATCTAAGGCCAAGAATAACATATGCTTGCAAGATCGCCAGCCTAACAACAACATAAGTTCTGACAACATTCGCGCTCGGATTTAGACTCGAATTAAGGCCACTTGGTATCACAAGTAACTGAAATATCGAGTATTGACATCAACCCGGTGTTGCAACATGATTTGCCGCTGTGAACCTGATGCGCAAACAAGCTGTTACCGATGCCGCAATAGCCGGCCTGCTGCTTCCGCTCGAGCTGCTTCTTACGGGGAGACAGGGCGGGTAGCGCGCATCCACGAACAGGACAACGCAAACCCCGCATCCGCAAAGGATTGTGGGGTTTTTTTTGAAGTGACTATTCTAAACGGGCATAACGCCGGAGACAGTAAATCATGCAAATGTATTCAGAGTCAGACGTCGACACCTCACGCCTCAACGGCAAGCAGGTCACGATCCTTGGCTACGGCAGCCAGGGCCGTGCCCATGCACTGAACCTCAAGGACAGCGGCGTCAATGTCGTGGTCGGGCTCAGGCCCGATGGCGCAAGCTGGGCCAAAGCCGAGGCCGACGGCCTGACTGTGAAAACACCAAACGATGCCGTCCAGGGCGCGACCATAGTGATGTTCCTGACGCCGGACATGGTGCAAAAAAGCCTGTATGGCAGCGTTGTCGACGACATCGCAGAAGGCGCTACCCTGCTCTTCGCGCATGGCTTTGCTATTCACTATAAGCAGGTTGAGCCGCGTGCCGACCTCAATGTCGCCCTGATTGCTCCGAAAGGACCGGGAGGTCTTGTGCGCCGCCAGTATGAAGAAGGTCACGGCGTGCCTTGCCTGGTTGCTGTCCATCAGGACGCCAGTGGCGACGCACTACAGATCGCACTCGCCTATTCGGCCGGCATTGGCGGAGCGCGCGCGGGCGTTATCGAGACGACGTTCGCGGAAGAGACAGAAACAGACCTGTTTGGCGAGCAGGCGGTGCTCTGTGGCGGCACAACAGAGCTAATTGTTGCGGGATTCGAGACGCTCGTCGAAGCAGGCTACCAGCCGGAGGTTGCCTATTACGAGGTCATGCATGAACTCAAGCTTATTGTCGACCTGTTGCACGAAGGTGGTTTGCGCAAGATGCACAAGTTTATCAGCGACACGGCGGCCTGGGGTGACATGGTCAGCGGGCCTCGCGTTGTCGACGCAAACTCCCGCGCCGCCATGAAGCAAGTGCTGACCGAGATCCAGGACGGCACATTCGCGCGCAACTGGATTGCCGAAAACGAGGCCGGCATGCCTGAGTTCAAGCGCATGATGAATGACGACCTGGAACACCCAATCGAAAAAGTCGGCGCAGACCTGCGCGGCCGCATGGACTGGCTCGAGGAATAACACCATGTCAGACAAACAGATACGCATCTTCGATACGACCCTGCGCGACGGGGAGCAGGCGCCAGGCTGCAGCATGACGCTGCGCGAGAAGCTTCGTGTTGCGAGAGCGCTGTCTGAACTTAACGTTGATGTCATCGAAGCAGGATTTCCGGCGGCATCACCTGGAGACTTCGAATCCGTCAAGGCGATAGCTGACGAGAACCTCGGCCCGATTATCTGTGGCCTCGCCCGCTGCAACGCCGCGGATATCGAAAAAGTGCATGCGGCCGTCAAGGGGGCCGATCAGCACCGTATTCACGTTTTCGTGGCAACCAGCCAGATCCATCGCGAACACAAACTCAAGATGGCCAAGGAAGAGATCATCAAGAGTGCTGTCGGTGCGATCACGATGGCACGGGAGCTTTGCGACGACGTCGAGTTTTCTCCGGAAGATGCCTCACGGACGGAGCTGGCTTACCTCGCTGAGGTCGTCAGCGCCGCGATAGAGGCCGGTGCATCGACGGTCAATATTCCCGATACGGTCGGTTATACCGTGCCGGCTGAATTTGACGAACTGTTTCGCTATCTCCGCAAACATGTTGCGCGCATCGACGAGGTTACCCTGAGCGTGCACTGCCATAATGATCTGGGCATGGCCGTCGCAAATAGCCTGGCTGCGGTCCACGCGGGCGCAAGACAGATCGAATGCACGATCAATGGCATCGGCGAACGTGCAGGCAACTGCAGCCTTGAAGAGGTCGTCATGGCGATCAAGACCCGGGCTGAGTTCTTTAAACTCGAAACCGGAATTGATACGACCCGCTTGTATCCAACATCTCGGCTCGTCTCGAGCATTACAGGCATGCACCCGCCAAGAAACAAAGCCATCGTCGGCGAAAACGCCTTCTCACACGAAGCTGGCATACACCAACACGGCATGCTTCAACATGCGTCCACGTACGAGATTATGCGACCCGAAGACGTTGGCCTGAGCAAGTCGAATCTTGTTCTCGGCAAGCATAGCGGCCGGCATGCGTTTCGTGGTCGTGTAAGGGAGCTTGGCTTTGAACTTGATGATTTCGAAACGAATCGCGCGTTCCAGGAGTTCAAGAAACTCGCTGACAAGAAGAAGGATGTCTACGACGGAGATATCGAAGCGATCATCATGAACGTCGACAATGCTTCTGCCGGGCCCTGGACCTTGAAATCACTTGCGGTACAAACGAGCACCGATCAGCAGGCGCAAGCCACTGTGGTGCTGGTTAGTGAAGACGGCACCGAGACATCGGAAATGGCTAGCGGCGATGGTCCCATTGCGGCGGCATTTCAGGCGCTCGAGAAGGTCACTGGCGTAACACTGACACTCAAAAATTTCGAATTGCACAGCGCGACAATTGGTGAGGATGCGCAGGGCGAAGTCACAGTGACAGTTGAGTACGAGGGTGACAGCTACCGCGGCAATGGCACGAGCGTCGATATTGTTGAGGCCGGTAGCCGGGCATGCCTCGAGGTTATCAATCGAATACTCCGGCGACGCAAACGTGATTTGCCGGACACAGACTCAACGGCAAACATGGAGCGGGCAACGATCTGATGGGCGCACCACGAACGCTGTTCGAGAAAGTCTGGGCGGAGCATGTTGTTGTTGAGGAGACGGCCGAGACGCCAGCTGTTCTCTACATAGACCTGCACCTGATTCACGAGGTCACCACGCCACAGGCATTCGCGTTGTTGCGCAGCAAGGGGCTGCCCGTGCGGCGGCCGGATCTTACGCTGGCAACGATGGATCACTCGACGCCGACAACGCCGGTGTCAACGATCAAAGACCTCCTTGTTGCAGGCGAAGGCGCTGCGGCCCAAATCCGCCAGATGGAGACCAACTGCGCAGAGTTTGGCGTCGAGCTCCACGGCTTCGACAGCGCACACCGAGGCATCGTCCATGTGATCGGCCCGGAACTTGGTGCGACCCAACCGGGCAAGACGATCGTTTGCGGCGATAGCCACACCAGCACCCACGGTGCATTTGGTGCCCTCGCCTTTGGCATCGGCACAACCGAAGTCGGGCACGTTCTGGCGACGCAATGTCTGTTGCAACGCAAGCCAAAGACGTTGGGTATCGATGTATCCGGCCGCTTCGCACCGGGCGTTGGCGCGAAAGACCTGATCCTGTCAATTATCGGTCAAATCGGTGTCGATGGCGGCACAGGCCATGTCATCGAGTATCACGGAGAGGCGATTTCCTCGATGGGGATGGACGAACGAATGACTGTCTGCAACATGTCGATCGAGGCAGGTGCCCGCGCAGGCATGATTGCCCCCGATGAGGCGACGTTCGAGTATTTGCAGGGTCGCCTGCATTCACCGACGGGAGGCGACTGGGATAGTGCAGTCAGTCGCTGGCGCTCCCTTGCAAGTGACGCTGACGCGTCATTTGATCGATCCGTTTCGCTCTCGGCGGGCTCGCTTGAACCCATGGTCACTTTTGGTACTAACCCGGGCATGGTCATCAGCGTCAATGAGCCGGTTCCGGATGGTGGTGGAGATGCTAGTTTTCGCAAGGCGCTTGACTATATGCAGCTTGAGCCGGGTAAGCCGCTGACCAACACCGCCGTAGATGTCGTGTTTGTGGGCAGCTGTACCAACTCCCGGCTCTCGGACCTGCAGCAGGCTGCAAACATACTGCAGGGCCGCAAAGTTGCCGACGGCGTCAGGATGCTGGTGGTACCGGGCTCCCAACAGATCAAGAAGGCTGCCGAAGAGATTGGTCTGGATAAGGTATTTCTCGAAGCTGGGGCTGAGTGGCGCGAATCCGGTTGCTCAATGTGCCTCGGTATGAATGGTGACACAGTTGGCAAAGGTCAGCTAAGCGTGAGTACGAGTAATCGTAATTTCGAGGGCCGCCAGGGAATTGGAGCGCGCACCGTACTGGCGAGCCCGATGACTGCGGCGGCGTCTGCCATCGAGGCTCGTGTTGCCGACCCGCGACCCTATATAGAGCAGGCGAATTGATGCAAGCAATTACGAAGATACAGTCACGCACCGCGGTGCTGCCGACCAGGGATATCGATACAGACCAAATCATCCCTGCCCGCTTTCTGACGACCACGTCCCGGGAAGGTCTCGGCGCATACCTGTTTCATGACCTTCGCTTCGATGCGGACGGCAAGGCGCGCCCCGATTTCGCTCTCAACCAGGCAGCAGCTGTCGGCTGTGAAGTCCTGGTCGGTGGTAACAATTTCGGATGCGGTTCGTCACGGGAGCATGCGCCATGGGCATTGCTCGACTACGGCATCCGGGCAGTGATCAGTACCGAGATCGCCGATATCTTCCGCAATAACTCGCTGAAGAATGGCCTGGTCCCGATCATCGTCGATCCAGCAACTCATGACTTTCTGCTCGCGAATCCGGGTGTAGAAGTTGAGATCGATGTGGCAAAGTCGACGCTGACATTGCCAGACGGTAGCGCGATCGACTTCCCGATCGACGGCTTCGCTCGATATTGCCTGGTGGAAGGAATCGATCAGCTGGGTTATCTGCAACAACAGATGGACGATATTCTGAAATTCGAAGAGCAACGACCCTGGACGCCCTGATTACATTATTGCCGGGTGACGGCATCGGTCCCGAAGTCACCGCCGCGGCACACAAGGTGCTGAAGCGCGTTGCCGACGTTTATGGTCACTCTTTCAAGTTCGAAGTTCGCCTCATTGGCGGCGCAGCAATTGACAGAACACAGAATCCGTTGCCGGCCGACACCGTAGCGAGCTGCATGGAAAGCTCGGCCGTTTTCCTCGGTGCTGTCGGCGGGCCCAAATGGTCGGATCCGCATGCCATGTTACGACCTGAGAAAGGCCTGCTCGAATTGCGTTCAGTGCTTGGGGTTTATGCCAACCTTCGCCCTGTTCACGTAATGGAGGAGCTGATACCCGCGTCACCGTTGAAAGCCGAGTACCTGACCGGTGTCGACCTGGTGGTTGTCCGGGAGCTAACCGGTGGTATCTACTTCGGCAAGAAAACACGCAGCGACACTGTCGCTTCCGATCTGTGCACGTATCACACACACGAAATTGAGCGCATCGTACGTGTTGCGGCAAAACTGGCCGGCGAACGCCGCAACAAGCTGTGTTCCGTTGACAAGGCGAATGTCCTCGAGACATCACGATTATGGCGGGATGTAACGGATAAGACGATGCAACGCGAATTTCCCGACATCGCGCTGGAAACCTTGCTCGTTGACGCGGCAGCCATGCATTTGCTCAGCCGGCCAAGGGACTTCGATGTCATCGTTACCGAGAACATGTTCGGCGACATTCTGACTGACGAAGCGTCTATGCTGGCCGGTTCTTTGGGGATGTTGCCGTCCGCATCGCTCGGGGATTCGCCGCGTGGTCTCTTCGAGCCAATCCACGGTTCGGCGCCGGATATCGCGGGTCTGGATATCGCGAATCCCTGTGGTGCTATTGCCAGCGCCGCGATGCTCTTGCGACACAGCCTGGGGCTCAGCAAGGAAGCAGACTCGATCGAGGCCGCAATACACACTGCGATTGCAGATGGGGCACGGACATCGGACATCGCAGCCAATGGCGAAGTACCGGTGTCGACGACCACAATGACCGACAAGATAATTGCAGCGTTAGGCTAAGGCGCCTATCGTCGCAACCGGCGTCAACGTCGTTGCATGTCTTGCGGCCTCCAGTGCTTCAAGCACATCGGCCACGAGATCCTCAGCACTCTCCAGCCCGACAGAAATGCGAATCAGGCACTGCCCTATACCCGCTTTGGCCAGCGCCTCTGCACTGACCGGAGCATGTGTCATCGACGCCGGGTGACACACGAGACTTTCGACGCCGCCCAGCGATTCGGCAAGAGAGAAATACTGCAGGCTGTTGACGAACGCCTCAACGGCAGCCTCGCCGCCCCTGATTTCGAAGCTGATCATGCCGCCGAAGCCGCTTTGCTGTCTCGCAGCAATATTGTGCCCCGGATGAGAGCGCAGGCCGGGGTAGTAGACAGTATCCACGCCAGGGTGCTCATCAAGGACATTGGCCAAGAGGTTGGCACTCTCCTCGTGTTGACGCATCCTCGCGTACAAGGTGCGAACACCACGCAAGGTCAGGTAGCTGTCGAAAGGCGCTCCGGTAATGCCGAGACAGTTGCCCCACCAGGCCAGTTTCTTTGCAAGTTCGTCAGTTCCCGCGACGATGCAGCCGCCAACGACATCGCTGTGGCCGTTGAGGTATTTCGTTGTTGAATGAATGACGAGATCGGCACCCAGCGACAATGGTTGTTGCAGCGCCGGCGAGAGAAACGTGTTGTCGACAGCGAGGAGCGCGCCTGACTGCTTCGCAAGCTTCGCGATTTCGGCAATATCCACAATCCGCAAGAGCGGATTCGACGGCGTCTCCGTAAGGATGAGCTTCGGCTTGCGTTCGCAGGCAGACCGCAGGGCTGCTGGCCGGGTCTGGTCGACAAAAATCACCTCGAAGTGCCCTTTGGCCGCCAGGTTCTCAAATAGCCTGTAGGTGCCGCCATAACAGTCGTGAGGGGCCACAAGGACGTCGCCCGGCTCAAGCAATTGACACAACAGGGTTAGCGCTGCCATACCGGATGACGTCACAACTGCGCCGGCTCCTCCTTCCAGCGAAGACAGCGCTTCTGCAAGCGCATCGCGGGTGGGGTTGCCTGAGCGCGTGTAATCGTACTGACGCTTCTCACCAAATCCTGCGAACGTGAAGTTCGAGGAGAGGTGCAATGGAGGCACAACAGCTCCATGCTGCGAATCCGTTTCAATAGCGGCTCGCACAGCTCGAGTTGCCGTAGTTGCTCTGGATGTCATTTCCGGTCTCCTGATTCCAATATCAATCAAACTCATCGGAACCCTACGGAGCCCGTAAGGGTGGGAATCGTGCCCTGCACCGGCTCGTTACCAAGCACGGTGTTGCTACGACTCTCATCTGTCGGTGTGCGTCACATGACGCGTCACCGTAGGAGTTGGCACCTTTTCAGGATGGTTAGTCCTGCTGGTTGCCCCGGCTTCAATGGGCCTATCCCTCTGCCGGTCTCGATGAGTTTCACGAAGTGTATGGGCTGGATGGTCGCAGGGTCAAGACCGGTTCCTCATTTATTTAGTGTCATTGGAAACCAATAAGCATGCGGGTTTCAGTGGTTTTTGCGATTTCGTTGATTGCGGGCTTGCGTATTGCGTAACAATGTATTAGCGTGCTAATACATTGTTACATTCTCATACTGCGTGAGCCAACGCCATGAAACCAAATCGCGAGAACACCCTCCGCCAGCAGGCCGCCGCAGAAGATGCACTGTGCGCCGCATTGGTCACCCTTACATCTGCAGACGAATGCCGAAACTTTCTGCGGGACTTGTGTACTCCGGCGGAACTACAGGCATTGGTTGACCGCTGGCAGGTGGTCGAGCTGCTCGAGCAGGGTCTGACCTACCGCAAGATTCAGGACCTCACCGGCGTCAGCGTCACCACTATTGGTCGCGTCGCCCGGTTTCTTACCGACGGCTACGGCGGTTATCGCACCGCAATTGACCGCGTCAGCACAAACGACAACCCCACGTCTCACTAAGGAACCCCCATGGATACCCCTGAGCAGCGCATTCAGATTGCGGTGCAGAAAACAGGTCGGTTGACCGACCATTCCATCGATTTACTGCAGCGTTGCGGCCTGAAACTGACGCAGAGCAAGGATCAGCTGTTCCTGTACGGCGAAAACATGCCGATCGACCTGCTATTGGTCCGGGACGACGACATACCGGGGCTCGTGAGTGACGACGTCTGTGACCTTGGCGTGGTTGGTCTCAATGTGGTCGAAGAGAAGCGCCAGGAGTTGCTTGCAGAGGGACGAGTAGCCCGATTCAAGCAGGTGTTCGAACTTGATTTCGGCCACTGCCGACTCTCACTGGCGGCACCGGACGGTACTGAGTATTTGGACAATAAGTCCCTAAATAATCGTAAAATTGCAACAAGTTACGTCAATATCTTAAGGAATTACCTCACTACCAATAACATTGATGCCGAGCCCGTCTATTTCTCCGGTGCCGTTGAAATCGCACCAAAACTCGGCAGGGCCGACTATATCTGTGACCTGGTTTCGACCGGCAGTACGCTGGCCGCCAATGGCCTGACCGAGGTCGAGACCCTGCTTGAAAGCGAGGCCGTGGTTATTCAGACCGAAGCAACCCTCAGCGATGAAAAACAGGCACTCGTCGACCGCATGTTGCAGCGCCTTGACGGCGTGCTCCAGGTGCGCGAAAGCAAGTACATCATGTTGCACGCGCCGCGTGATGCGCTGCCGCAGATACGTGACTTATTGCCTGGCTCAGAGGCGCCAACCGTTATTCCCCTGGACGGTGCGGGCGACAAGGTAGCGGTGCATGCCGTGTGTCGCGAGAACGTGTTTTGGGAAACACTCGAGAACCTCAAGGCGGCCGGCGCAAGCTCATTGCTTGTGATACCGGTCGAGAAAATGCTGGCCTGAATGATGCGCATCGAAATTAGCATTTGGAACGAACTTGACCGGGCAACGCAGGACGGGCTGCTCGAACGCCCTGCCCTGCAAAATGAATCGGCGGTGCGTGAGCAGGTTATCCCCATACTCGATCAGGTCCGCCGCGAAGGCGACGTGGCGATTCGCAGATTCACACAAGAGTTCGACAAGGTGGAACTGTCGTCGCTGCGAGTCAGCACGAGTGAGATCGACTCGGCTATTGCCGGCCTCGAGCCATCCGCTCTCGAAGCCATTGAACTTGCAATCGGCAATGTGCGCCGGTTTCACGAACAACAGGTTCCGAAAAGTTACGCTGTAGAGACGATGCCGGGTGTGGTCTGCGAGCGCGTGTGTCATCCGCTGAATTCGGTCGGCCTGTATGTTCCGGCTGGCTCGGCGCCATTGCCGTCTGCAGCGATCATGCTATCCATACCTGCCGCTATCGCCGGCTGCCCGGTGCGGGTGCTTTGTACGCCACCGCGTCACGATGGGAGTGCTGACCCTGCGGTTCTGGCAGCGGCTGCGCTGGCGGGCGTAAGAGATATTTTCAAGATCGGTGGTGCCCAGGCTGTGGCCGCAATGGCCTACGGCAGCGAAACGGTGCCTAAAGTGCAGAAGATTTTCGGGCCTGGGAACGCGTGGGTCACCTGTGCCAAGACGCTGGTCAGCACAGAACGTGGCGGTGCAGCCATTGACATGCCCGCCGGGCCGTCGGAAGTTCTTGTTATTGCCGATGACGAGGCAAGCGCCGTATTTGTCGCCGCGGATCTCCTCGCGCAGGCAGAACACGGACACGACTCGCAGGTCATCCTGTTGACGACCAGCGCTACGCTTGCCGATGCGGTTCAGGCAGAGATCCAGACCCAGTTACAGAGCTTGTCCCGGGCCGAGATCGTGCGCAATGCACTGCTCAATTCAAGAATTATTGTCGTCGAGACCATCGAGATCGCTATTGCCATCAGCAATCGCTACGCACCCGAGCACTTGATTATGCAGATCGAAAATGCGCGAGCGGCTCTGGCAGACGTGCGCAACGCGGGTTCCGTATTTGTTGGCCCCTGGACGCCTGAATCGGTGGGCGACTACTGCAGTGGCACAAACCACGTCCTGCCGACCTACGGCTATGCGGATACATACAGCGGCCTTGGTGTCGACCAGTTCATGCGTTTTATGACGGTCCAGGAACTGTCCCGGGATGGCCTCTCGAACATCAGCGCCGCGGTAATCACGCTGGCCGGACTTGAAGGTCTCGATGCTCACGCGGCCGCCGTCAGCCGCAGGCTGGAGCCATAAGTATGAGCATTAGCACCCTCGCAAGAGCCGAGATTCAGGCACTGAAGCCGTATGAGGCGGCCATCCAGGTGGACGATACGATTCGTCTCAATGCCAATGAAGCATCCTGGACGTGCAGCGGTGATCATTTTCGACGGCCACTCAACCGCTACCCTGAAATCCGCCCGGCGGGCTTGCGTACGTTGCTCTCGTCTCGCTATGACTGCACGCCCGATAAGCTCATGGTCACGCGCGGCACAAGCGAAGCCATCGACCTGCTGATACGGGTGTTCTGTCGCGCAGGTAAAGACAACATTCTTACAACGACGCCAACATTCTCGATGTACGAACACTATGCCGTTGTGCAGGGTGCAGAATTGCGACAAGTCACCACAAACGGTGACCGAGATTTTAAAGTTACCGCCGATGAAATACTGGACGCCTGCGATGAATCGACGAAGCTGATCTTTCTCTGCTCGCCCAACAACCCGACGGGGACACTGCTGCCGACGCCGGTCCTGATTGAAATCCTCGAGCGGCGTGCCGATCGCTCTGCCGTTGTGGTTGATGAAGCCTATATCGAATTCGCGAGCGAAGATTCTGCGGTTCAGCTTGTCCAAAAGTACGAAAACCTGATTGTGCTGCGCACCCTGTCGAAAGCGCTCGCCTATGCTGGTGCTCGTTGCGGCTCCGTCATTGCCGCTCCGGACGTCATCCGCATACTCGATGCAGTGCAGGCCCCCTATGCTTTGGCCACACCGGTCGTCGAATGCGTCGAGAATGCGCTGCAGGGGGAAAGCCTCGAAGAAGCCGGACACTGGGTAACGCAGACGATCAGTGAACGCGAACGACTCAGTGTCGCCCTTCGCAGCTTGCCGTTTGTACGACGCATCTGGCCGAGCGCTGCCAATTTTATCCTTGTCGAGGTTGCTGATGCGCGTGAACTGATGCAACACAGCGCAGACGACAAGGTCCTGTTGCGCTACTTCGGTGGTGACCTCGCCGATTGTGTGCGCATCACAGTTGGCAAGCCTGCCGAGAATGACCGCCTGCTCGAGTCAATGTCGAGCATGGAGGTGAACGATGTCTGAGCGGGTGCTGTTCGTAGACCGGGATGGCACATTGATTGAGGAGCCAGCCGATTTCCAGGTGGACTCTGTCGATAAGGTGCGCCTGGTTGCAGATGTAATTCCGTCGCTGCTGCAACTTGCCGCACACGGCTATCGATTCGTAATGGTGAGCAACCAGGACGGACTTGGTACGGCGTCATTCCCAGAGGATCAATTCAGCGCCTGCCAGGAGCACATGCTTGCCTTGTTCTCGTCCCAGGGACTGACATTCGATGAAATTCTTGTATGCCCTCACCTGCCGGATGATCAATGTGAGTGCCGCAAGCCGCGCACCGGATTACTGACACGATACCTGGCCGAGACCGATATCGACATCGACAACTCAGCCGTCATCGGGGATCGGGCAACCGACATGGAACTCGCTGAGCGACTGGGGATGCGCGGCATCCTGCTTGATCTCGCAGGCGAACGTTCTTCGACATGGCCAGGCATTGTTGACCTGCTGTGTTGCTCGGAGCGAACAGCGTCCGTTAGCCGGCGGACAAATGAAACTCGCATCCAGGCACGCGTGAATCTGGACTGTGCGGAGCCGGTCACTATCCATACCGGCATTGGTTTCTACGATCACATGCTGGAGCAGATTGCGAAGCACGGCGGCTTCAGTCTGGAACTCTCTTGCGAAGGA
>Ga0316190_10003204_pt1 | contig 11890 bp, 1 predicted proteins | sample Eddworburrow2_MG_FD_204929 | JGI IMG/M metagenome (GOLD analysis project Ga0316190, IMG submission 204929) | Coastal sediment microbial communities from Maine, United States - Eddy worm burrow 2 | ecosystem: Environmental > Aquatic > Marine > Coastal > Sediment | place: USA: Maine | collected... | reverse complement strand
GTGATGATGCGGCAGGTACACCTGTAACTACAGACAGTACGGTAACAGTGGCTGCCGATGGCAATACGGTGCCCGTACTTGCCTGGCACAGTGAGAACTGCCTTGCTGACGGTGCTCTACCACCTCGGGGTGCAGCGACCTCCACCTTTAAATTCAAAGTTAAATATACCGATGAAGATAATCAGTGTGCGACAGGTGGTGGCGCTGCTGATATTCAAGTTTGGATTGATGAGAATAAAGACAGCACCTACGATGCCGGTGAAAAACATAACCTATCCCCAGTAGACGGGGATGCCGACTGTACAACAGCGGGTGGTGGCAAGCTTTACCACACCAGTCCTGATCTATCGCTGGCAATCAATCAAGATATCCCATTTGAATTTCATGCGAATGATGGTATTGCAGCAGATAATGCGGTTGGTGAGCCAGTATCCACCGGTGGATTAGTGGATGTTTACAACGCCTTTACAGTGAAATTTTCTGGTGGTGGAGATTATAACGGTGTTACGGGTATTCAGGATGCCGTAACGGCTAATGCTGGCGCTGTAACCTATATGGTCTATGAGGGTACCTATAACAATGCCAGCTTAGGTACAAATGATGATAATGCGACTCTGTTGTCTGCTTGTGGAGCAGATCTCACCATCATAGATGCCAATCCAGATACAGCCGATGGTATAGCGCTTTCAAGTACATCCAATGTCACGATTGATGGTTTTTCAATAACGGGTGGAGATGAGGGAATATACATCAACACCGGAGATATCACCCTCAGAGACAGTAAGATTTATGGTAACACTGGCGTTGGCATCCAGATGAGCAACGGTAATGGCTATCTGGCATTGGTTGATGGTTCGGAGATCTATAATAACCAAGTTAGCGGTATACGGTTCAATGGTGCCGTGAATGTCAGCACGATCACCAATACAACCATTAGGAATAACACGTCATCGGACAGTGGTGGCGGCATCTTTTCTCAGAATGTTGGAGCGGCTTACTCTACCGTCCTGACCAATGTCACTATCAAGGATAATTCAGCCACAGCTCACGGTGGTGGCATCTATTCCAATACCGGGGCGATGACCATTACCGATAGTACGATTATCGATAACATTGCAGTAGGTTCTGGTGGGGGCTGGAATATCACCAATACGGGAAGTCCATCATCTATAACCAATACGATCATAGCGGATAATACGGCTGGTGTTGCTGGTGGTGGAATCAACAATAATGGGAGTAATCTGACTTTTGGTAACTCAACCTTGGCGGGTAATGTGGCCAATGGAGGGAGTGGTGGTTTTCTTTATAATAATGGGGGCACCCTTGCTATATCCAATAGTATTCTCTGGAATAATAAAATTACCAGCAACAGTCACTACGGCCATGTAATCGCCTCCAATAATGGCTCAGTTAGTATCACAGATGCCATCATCCAGAATGATGGGGATGAAGACTTCTCTGATGCTCCTTTCCTCTATAGCGGAAACATAGTCTTTGCGATTGCAGGCTATACATCAGGTAATGACCCTGCCTTCGTTGATGCAGCCTCCGGTGATTACCGTGTTAAGTACTACTCTGATGCAGTTGATAATGCAGGTGCCGGGGCAACGGCTACAGACCGTGACGGCAATACCCGTACAGTTCCAGATATTGGTGCTTATGAATTTATGGGTGAAGGTGTAGGTGGTGGTGTGCCAACCCTGGCCTGGACAGGTGAAGCCAACTTTGCTGCAGATGGTGTTGACCCGGATAGTGCAGTGGGTGGCAGTAGTTTTGAATTTAGAGTGGATTACACCGATGCGGAAGGTAATGCGCCAAACCCTATCGAACTGTGGATTGATGAAGACGGTGATACGCTCTTTGATGCCAGTGAAAAGTATGCCATGGCCGCTGTGGGTGGCGGTGGCCAGTATGGTGACGGCGACTACACCAACGGTGAACGTTATACCAAGTCGTTGGCGCTGGTTAATCCCGGTGGTGGCACGCTGAATTACCGCATTGTTGCCTCAGATGGCATTCAGCTGGCCAGTGGCTTACCTGCTGATCTCAATACGGTTGAGGTGACGAACAGGGTTCCAACCGTAGCCTGGCCGGGTGATACCAACTATGAGTCAGATGGTGTGGATCCTGATCTGGCCGATTCAGGTGACACCTTTACCTTCCGTGTTCTGTATACGGATGCGGACAATACAGCCCCCGTTATTGCGCAGGTCTGGATCGATGAAAATGACTCCTCGTTCTACGACTCAGGTGAGTATTACGACATGGCAGCTGAGCCGGGTGCAGGGCAGTACCGTGATGGTGACTATAGCAATGGTGAGTACTTTACCTTTGATAGGGCAGTAGCCAAGGCGGGTGATGGTCGTCTCAACTACCGTTTTGCTTTTTCAGATGGTACGGATGATGCAACGGGTGATCCTGCCTCACAGCAGAAAGCTAAAGAACGTTACTCCCGTTACTTCACTGTTAATGAATTTAAGACCACTGTTGTCTCTGCTGATGCCTCTGCCACCAGTGATACCAGCATTGGTATCACCATGGCCTACACCGGTGATGCGAACAACGACAACAGTCTCAAGGTTGAGTACGGCGTAACACCTGCAGATACCAACGGCTGGACAACAACTTCTACAGCAGGCCATCCTGCAAGCCCCTATGAACCCACTATTGGCAGCTTAACCAGCGGTGTATCTTACGATGTGAAGATGACCTTCACCGATGCGGATGGCGTGCTGGGTAGTTCAGTAACAATCGATACGTTTGTACTGCCTATCTATGCCACTACGGCTGGCACAGCAACAGCGGTTGTTGCTGATGAGACCTCCATTGCCTTCAGCATGCCTTACAGCAATGATGGCAACAATAACAACACCTACACGGTTGACTACAAACTGAGCTCTGAGCCTACGGTCTGGACCAATTGGGTCACTGATGCTGCTCATGCTGCAAGCCCATACAGTGGCACCATTACCGGGCTGACCTATAGCGAGAGCTATGACATCCGCATGACCTATACGGATGCCGATGGTGGTGGTGATACCCAAACAGTATCCAACGTCACTCTGCCGGTTGTTTTAACAGTCTGTCCATCCGGATGTGATTACACCAGCATCCAAGCGGCGATTGATGTGGCTGCTACTGACACTACCGTACTCGTTAATGCATCGGGTTCCCCTTATAGTGAAAACATTGTCTTTGACGTGCTGGATGATGGCGTGATTGTGAAGGCAGACGGTGGCACCGTAATTATTCAGGGTGCGACTTCGTCTACCAACCAGCCGGTGGTCAAGTTTGCCGATGCGGTCAGTCCTGCACCGATACTGGATGGCTTTACCATTGATAATCAGACGCACAACCTTGACCAGTCGAGTGGTGTTCTTGTCCAAGGCGGCGCCAACCCCACGATCAAGAATTGTGTGATTGCAGGTAATCTGGAACTCACTAGCGATGCTGATAGCAGGGCCGGTGGTGTCACTATTACCCAGGGCGGTGCAACCATCGAGAACTGCCTCATCGGTTCTGCCACCCCTGGCGGTGGCAACCAGGGTCGCTATGGTGGTGGCATCTATGCAACTACCAGTGCGGGTGGACCTTATAACCTGAACATCACGAATAGCACTATTAAGTACAATACGGCCAATCAGGGCGGTGGTGGCGTCTATTTTACGAACTATAACGGTACCATAAACCTTACGGATACGGCTGTTGATAACAATACTGCTGCGAACAAGGGTGGTGGCATCTACCTGATTGGAACCAGCGCTACGGTTACTGTCAGCAACTCATCTGTTAGCAATAACTCGTCTACAAATGCGGGTGGTCCAGGTATCTACACCGAGTCGCCATTGACGGTCTCCGGATCGAATATCGATAGTAACGTGATGGCGGGTGGCAGTGGTGGTGGTATCCGCATGGTTGGCACCGATGCGGCACTGAATATGACCGGTGGTACGGTAAGCAACCATAGTGGAATCCAGCACGGTGGTGGTATCTATATTTCTGGCTCCACGGCTGCAGAACCGCTGACCATAACCAATACGACAATAAGTGCCAATACGGTCACTTCAAATGGTGGTGCCATCTATCTGGGTACCCTCAGCAATCCGGCGATTCTTACCAATGTGACGGTGAGTAATAGCAGTGCGGGTAATTATGCTGGTGGTATCTACAGTAGTGGTGGGCCGCTGACACTTAGTGGCAGTACCATTAGCGCCAACTCCGCAGTACAGTGGAGCGGTGGCCTGTATATCAATGCTGCAACGGCTAATGTTATGGACAGCACTATCAGCAACAACTATGCTCGAGGTGGCGGTGGTGCTTATGTGGCGGGAGGATCCACACTCAATGTGACTGACAGTACCATTGCCAGTAATACCACTTTTAGTAGCAGTGGTGGCGGTATTGTCAACAGCGCTTCAACGGTAAATCTGACCCGATCCTACCTGAAGGGCAACTGGGCAGCGGCGAATGGCGGCGGCCTAAGTAATGTCGGTGTGGGTGCATCGGCGACCCTGAACAGTACCATTGTCTCAGGCAACGTGGGGGGTATTCATACCTACGATGGTGGTGGCGGTATCTATAATGATGCGAGTGCTGTGCTCAATCTTTACAGCAGCACCATTGCGAGTAACTACGCTACAAGGCGAGGTGGAGGTCTCTGGGCGAGTGTTGGTGCCCCGGTTACGATTGAGAACACCATTATCTATGGCAATACCTCTGGCTTGACCTGGCCAAATATGGAGAGTTCACTGACCTCTGCAGAGGTCACCTACTCCAACATTGGTGGCTGGACCGGCGGTGGTGCCACCAACCCAACACCGGTGGATCCGATCTATATCGCTGTTGATCAGGCAACGCTCGGTACACCGACGGCAGGTGGTGATTACAGGCTGCAGAATAGCTCCACGCTGATTGATATTGGTGGTGGTTCTAATGTCCCGGCCTATGATATTGAGAATGAACTCCGACCCTATGATGGTGATGCTGATACCACAGCAACGCCAGATATCGGTGCGGATGAGATGACGACCGGTAACCAGGCACCAACAATTGATTGGTTGGGCAGTGGCAACTACGTAACGGATGGTGTTGATCCGGATAGCGCCTCAAGTGGCAGTAGCTTTACCTTTAAGGTTGAGTACACAGACCTGGATAATCATCCGCCAAATGTAATCTATCTCTGGCTGGATGCTGATGATAGCGGTACCTTTGAAGATCCAGCTGAGCGAACCACTTTGACGGTAGCTGCTGGTGAGGATGGCAACTATGCCAATGGTGAGATCTATGAAACCTCGCCAGCACTGACGCTAACAACCGTGGGTAATCTGGATTACTACTTTGAGGCATCTGATGGCTGGTTTACTGCCACCGGTTCGCCTGCATCGATCAGAACCGTGCAGGTGAGCAATACCCTACCGGATACACCGACCAACAGCACACCTGCGGATGTGGCAACCAATGTCGCGCTAAGCCCAACGCTTACCGGCTCTGCGTTCAATGATTCGGATCCAGGTTCCAGTCATTTGAATAGTCAGTGGCAGGTGGCAACTGATTCAGGCTTCAGCTCAATCGTTTATGACTCCGGTACTGAGACGGATCTGACCAGCCATACCATTGGTTATACACTGGATCCATCTACAGTCTACTACTGGCGTGTACGCTACCGTGATGATCTGAGTGCATGGTCTGCAGCCTACTCAGCGGGTACCTCGTTCACCACAACGACGATACCGAATACGCCAACCAATAGCTCACCGGCAGATACGGCGACGGGTGTAAGTCCTACCCCAACGTTGGCGGCTTCGGCCTTCTCTGATCCAAATGGCGACAGCCATCAGGCCAGCCAATGGCAGGTGGATGATAATGCTGACTTTAGCTCTATCACTTATGATTCTGGTTCAGTGAGTGACCTGGCCAGCCATACAGTAGGCTCAGCGCTGAGCGAAGGTGCCGTCTACTACTGGCGTGTCAACTATCAGGATGACAAGGGTGCCTGGTCAGGCTATTCAACTGGTACCTCATTTACTACCAATAGGATGCCGAATACTGCAACCAACAGCACACCGGCTGACGCGGCTACGGATGTTGTTGCGACGCCAACCCTGACGGCCTCAGCTTTCAGTGATCCGGATGGTGGTGATACCCATGCCGCCAGTCAGTGGCAGGTGGATGATAATGCTGACTTCGGTTCCATTACCTATGATTCTGGCTCGGTGGGTGATCTGACCAGCCATACTCTGGGTTCATCCTTGGCTGGTGTGACTACCTATTACTGGCGTGTCCGTTATCAGGACAATAACGGTGGCTGGTCAGCTTATTCAACCAACACGTCCTTCACTACGGCGGCCAACCCACCGAATACACCGGTCAATGCCACGCCTGCGGATACGGCAACGGGTGTTGAGGTAACGCCTACGCTGATCGGCTCGACCTTTGATGATCCGGATCCGGGTGATACGCATGCGTCCAGTCAATGGCAGGTGGATGATAATGCTGACTTTAGCTCCATCACCTATGATTCGGGTGAAGTGGCTGATCTTGAAAGCCGTATTGTTGAGATACCGCTAACCGGTAGCACAACCTACTACTGGCGTGTGCGCTATAAGGACAACAATGGTGGCTGGTCCAGTTACTCTACAGCGACTTGGTTCACGACGGGTGTGGCACCGCTCTATGTCTGTAGCACCGAAACGCCACCATTTGATGCGATTCAGACAACCATTGCCGATGCTGGAACCACCAGTGGTGACAAGATCATCGTCTGTGCAGGCAGCTATGCTGAGAAGATCGACTTCCTTGGTAAGAATGTTACGCTGAAGTCAGTCAGTGGTGCTGCTGCAACCACCATAACCGGCAACAACACCAATGCTGCGGCAGTCAACTTTAGCAACAGTGAGACGACAAGTGCAGTGCTGGATGGGTTTACAGTCGATAATGTGTACCACAGTGGTAGCGCATCTCGTGGTATTTACATCGCCGGGGCTGAGCCTACGATCAAGAACTCCATTATTGAGGGTGCCGTGACGGCAACCTATGTGGATGGTGCGGCTTTCTACATCAATGGTGGTGGCGCTTCCATCACTGATACCATGATCAGGAATAATACAACCCGGAGTGGTGCGGGCATCTATGCTCTGGGTGCTATCAATCTATCAATTACCAATAGTACGATTGATAATAACAGTGGCAGTGGAGCAGGTGGTGCTATCCGGCTGAATGGCATCAGCGGAACGGTGGATCTCACAGATTCCTCGGTTAGTAATAATACTTCACTGCAAACAGGTGGTATCTATCTTGCTACTGGCAATACAAATATGGTGACGTTCTCACTGACCGATACCTCAGTCAACAATAACTCTCAAACCAATACGGGAAGCTATGATGGTGGTGGCATCTATATTTCCAGCACAGGTACGATCACAGTCCAGAATATTACAGCCACTGTCACCAATGGCTCGATTAGTAATAATTTATCGAGGAATGGTGGTGGTATGAGGGCCGTTCATGGTGTCGGTTTGACCATAGATGGAACCACGATTAATGGCAATGATGCAGATGGTAGTGGCGGTGGTTTCTATGTTGGCGGTACTTTAACCACGCTTGATATGTCTAACTGCACGATTGCAGGTAATGATGCCGATGTCTATGGTGGTGGTATCTATGTGACTGCTCAGGCAACGGTTACGAACTGCATGATTGCCGGTAATCATGCTTATGATCCGGGTATTGGCTATAGTGATGGTGGTGGTATCTATACCAATAGCGGCACCTTCAATCTCTATAACAGTACGGTAACAGGTAACTATGCCCTGCGTAATGGCGGCGGTATCCGCTTTGGCACAGGTGATATAAGTAACAGTATTGTTTGGGGTAACACGGTGACCAATACGACTAACCATAACCTCTCTGGAGCACCGACCGTAACCTACTCCAACATTGGCCCAAGTCAGAACACCTATGCAGGCAGCAACGGCAATATCGATGCGAATCCGGTTATGGTGGATATGCAGCAGGCATCGCAGGGTTCCCCAACAGAGCTGGGTGACTACCGGCTCTGTAATGGGCTTGCGGATCCGATTGGTTGTGTGAGTCCAGCTGTTTCGCCCAGTATAGATACAGGTACCTACGATGCCGGTTGGACACCATCGGTTGATGTTGACGGCGAAACGCGACCCTATGATGTAGATGGTCTAGATGATGGGATCAACGACTACGATATGGGAGCCGATGAATATGTCTTCATCAACACGGCACCCACCCTGGCTTGGACTGGAGAGGCTAATTACACGGCTGATGGTGTAAATCCTGACAGTGCAAACGGCGGCAGTAACTTTACCTTCCGGGTGGACTATACGGATGTCGATGACCACGCCCCAAGTAGCATCGAGGTATGGGTGGATGAGGATGACAGTAGTACCTATGAGGCGGGCGAGAAGTACACCATGACGATTACCGGTGGTGATGCTGATTACACCAACGGTGAGCGTTTCACTAAGACAGTGGCCCTCAACTATGCAGGCGATGGTGATCTGACCTACCGCTTTTATGCCTCTGATGGTACCGATGTGGCTACGGGTACACCTATCTCTGATAGCACTGTCACTGTGGTGGGTACGCCGCAAGTTCTCACTCTGCACCCATCGGGTACATCCGCTGGAGATGCTTGTAGCTATACCGATGCTGGCACCGATCTGGATACCAATGATGGTGATACCTCTTATGGGTTAAGCTCAGGTAGTGGTAGTGATTGCTATCTGGAGACCGAGGACACGGCCCAGGGTGGTATTGTCGATTCTGTACAGCTGTCGGCCGTGGTCAAACGGGATGGCAGTGGCTCAAGCCGTAGCCTTAGGATTGGGATCACGACCAATGGTTCAAGTTACTTCAGTGGAGGCCTCAGCTGGTCAGGCGCTGGTTATGAGGAAAGAACCGGGGTGCTCTATACGGTCAATCCGCAGACCGGTGTAGCCTGGACCTGGGATGAGGTCAACGCCCTGATAGGCATCGCTGACAATACAGGTAATGCTATGCGAGTCACTGAACTGAGAACGGTGGTTAACTATACGAATTAGGCCGATAGTATGAGCTGTAGGTTGTGTGCTGAGTAGAATGCCCGGCCTTAGTCTGGCGTTTTTATCTATAGCTTTTTAGCTAAACAGGGTGTTATAGAGAAAAGGGCTATTACGCAAGTGATAGCCCTTTTTGTTTGTGCAAATGATTTTGGCTGATCTGTTTGGGTTTAAAGCTATCCATTGGAAGCTGCTATATTCGGGGTAGAATGCACAGAGGTACAGTCCTAACCTTCCACTCTATTTTTAAATTGGCCATGGGTAAAAAAGCAAGAAACAAGAAATTAAAGCAGGAGGCTAAATCGCCACAAGAGCCGCCCAAGGTAATCTTGGAACAGAGCTTTTTGCCGAGTGTTGTAACTTGTCTGTTATTGGTTATCTGCACCCTTGGGGTCTACTGGCAAGTCATTGATCATGATTTCCTGAACTTCGATGATGGTCAGTATGTTACTGAGAACGCCGAGGTTCAGTCTGGACTGACTCTGCACGGCCTACAGTGGGCCTTTACCACAACCTATACCACCAATTGGCATCCACTGACCTGGTTGTCGCATATGTTGGATGCTGAGCTATATGGTACGAATCCAGCAGGCCATCATGCCACTGGATTGTTGTTTCATCTGCTCAATACGGTACTACTTTTTCTGCTACTAAAGCGCCTCACGGGTGCCCACTGGCGTAGCGCCTGTGTGGTGATGCTGTTTGCAATTCATCCACTGCATGTGGAGTCTGTGGCTTGGGTGTCTGAACGTAAGGATGTGATGAGTACCTTCTTCTGGATGTTGACCGTCTGGTTCTACGCTGATTTTGTAGAGAACAAAAAGAAGGGTAAATATCTTTTGGCATTGCTGATGTTTACGCTGGGTTTGATGTCAAAGCCAATGCTGGTAACGCTGCCTTTTGTATTGCTGCTATTGGATTACTGGCCGCTTAATCGAATAGCTTTTGAAGATGCACAACAACGTATCTCTGAACTCAAAATTACAATCAAGCGATTGGTTGTAGAGAAACTCCCCTTCTTTGTGCTGACGATAATATCAGCCCTGATCACTGTGTCGGTTGGTGATGTGCAGACGGTGCAGGATTTTACTATTTGGGGGCGTATTGGAAATGCGCTGATCTCCTATGTTGCATATCTTTCGGATATGTTCTGGCCGCACCCTCTGATTATCTTTCGCCCACATCCGGGAGAGCTGCCTTTTTGGCAAGCGCTGCTGGCGTTGTTGCTAATCGCAGCTATTACATTGTTTGTAATCTGGCAGGGTAAACGACATCGTTTTCTACCCGTTGGTTGGTTTATCTACTTGGGGGTGCTGGTGCCGGTTATTGGTCTGATCCAGGTTGGCATCCAGGCTAGAGCTGATCGATACACTTACGTGCCGCTGATTGGTGTTGCCATCATTGTGGTGTGGGGTATTGCCTATCTATCACGAAATTGGAAAGGTCGAAAGAGACCGTTAATGGCGGTAGGTATGCTTGTAACCTTGGTGCTGATGGCCTGTACCTATAAACAGGTCGGCACCATGAAAAACAGTATGACGGTATTTGAGCATGCAGTAGAGTATGCGCCGGATGCCCATTATGCCCATAACAACCTGGCGCTGGCCTATAAAAATGCAGGGGAGTTTGATCAGGCGATTGAACACTTCAGTGAGGCTATCAGAATCAAGCCAGATAAATATGAGGCCTACAATAATCGGGGTGTGGCTTATTTCAATAAGAAAGAATATGACAAAGCGGTAGCAGATTACCAGGTGGTGCTAAGGCAACTTCCAGATCATGTTGAGGCGCAGAATAATCTGGGCAATATTTTTCAGATACAGGGAAAACTGGATCAGGCCATTATGTATTATCAGCAGGCGCTAACTGTTATTCCTAATCACCCAGAGGTAAATAACAATATAGGCAGTGCTTATTTTTCAAAACGTGATTTTGCAAAGGCGATTGAGTACTTTAGCCGAGCAGTGAATTCAAACCCCTTTTACCTAGCAGCACGCACCAATCTGGCGCGGGTCTATGGCGAGATGGGGGATATTGAGGCGGCAATCAAACACTTTCAACTGGCACTGGAGTTAGAACCAAATAATGCATTAACACATGATTGGCTGGGTATCTCATATGCTTTTCTTGGGCAGAAAGAGAAGGCCGTCCATCACTATAAAATGGCTTTGAGTATTAATCCAAACCTGCAGGGCACGCAGCAGCGGTTGCAGCAGTTGGTTCAATAATCCTACTGCCCTCGATCTATTTTTGTTCCAGTTGTTTGGTTTGTATAATGCGAACCTTATTTTGAATAGATTTAAATGTGACCGGCCAGGGGCCATATTTGCGGAGTTCTGGCCGCATGGTTTTTATGGTCTCTTTTGCTTCTTCTCGGCTGAGGTAGTTGCCGTACAAAATGCCATATAAAAATGAGTCACCCTTTGGAAAGCGGTATATATAGACTTTGCCTTCCATATTGTGTAGACGTAGAAACTTTTCTACAGAGATTTGCTGTTTAGCGGAAAATAGGTTGATGCTGAAATTATTGGATGGCATAGCTAGAACTTTAACTTCACTCAACTCTGGATCGAATGTCCAGGTTGAATCTTTATCATCACCATTTGCCCTGTGAATTTGCATGAGCTGGGTGCGAGCGGCATCATCACCTTGGTTGGCTGCAACGAGTAACCAAGCCATTCCAAGGCGCTTGCTGGCTTTGGTTGCATAGTTAAAATACATTAGTGTTCCGAGATTGGTTTGGGCATTCGAATTGCCCTGTTCGGCGGCCTGTTGCCACCAAAATCCTGCCTTGGCTAGATCGATATCAATCCCTCTTCCAT
>Ga0316190_10003201_pt1 | contig 11894 bp, 10 predicted proteins | sample Eddworburrow2_MG_FD_204929 | JGI IMG/M metagenome (GOLD analysis project Ga0316190, IMG submission 204929) | Coastal sediment microbial communities from Maine, United States - Eddy worm burrow 2 | ecosystem: Environmental > Aquatic > Marine > Coastal > Sediment | place: USA: Maine | collected... | reverse complement strand
CGTTGCAGCTGTTGCACGAAAAGCTGGCATCAATCGCGTTACCGTATACAAAACACTGAAACCTGGAACGGAGTCATCATTCACGACGATGCACGCTTTGCTCAAAGCCTGTAACGTCAGTTTGCAGGTGTTACCAGCCGAGCCGCGAAAAGTAAAACGGGCGTGATGGGCCGTATTACTATTTGAGACGGATCCGCTGAGCGATTGTAGGAACAGCACATAGCGCGCCCCCGCTACCAAACGAAGAATGGCCCCCCTTGTGGGGGCCATTTTTTTCGCCTGCGCGGTGACCGGATTTGGTTCTGCAAGGAATGCAGGTTCAGTGATATGGCAGCTGGCTATGTGCGATCAAGCCAGTACCTGGGCCGTCGACGACGATGCGCAACGGCAATAATCGTAATCTCGTCTTCTAGCGAACGATAGAGAACATAGAAAGGGAATCGATGAATCGGCTTTGATCGAACATCTTCACCGACCGTACGCGCGGCATTCGGAAGTTTTAGAATGCGTTCAGCTGTACTTTCAAACTCGGCTAGGAATTCTGTACCGAGATTCGACCGCTGCGAGTTGTAATAGTTGACGCAAGCTTCGAGCTCTTCAGAAGCCTCCAAGAGAATTCGGAATGACGTCATTTGAGGCCAGATTTTATCTCGGCTATTACATCATCGACCGGGCGAGACCGGGTTTTTCCGGCGTCGTAGGCTTTGAGACGGTTGGCTGCTTCGTCGAGCCACAGGGCTTCGGCATCCTCGTCGGTGCCAGGATCCAGACTTGCAATGAGACTCAATGCGAGACGAGCCCTATCTTTCTGGGGCAACTTCTTGAGCTGTGCTTCCAAGTTTCGGTTGCTGGAACTCATGCGAATACGATATTGCTCAGGGACAGAAACGTCAATGACTGAATCTACATCTTATGTCTCGAAAGCCGAGCACAGTTCACGTAGATTGTACGCGAGATAAGTAGACTGTCGCCCGATTTGCCCGATTCGCCCGATTCGCCTGGTGCCTCTGCCGCACCGCGAACTGCGAAACGGGCGTAATGGGGGGTGATGCTATTTGAGACGTACCCTCGTCAGGACTGTAGGAACAGGGCAAATCCTGCCCCCGCTACCAAAATGAATGAAGGGTCCCTTTATGGGGCCCTTTTTACTTTCTTGGTGTTGAGGTGAATTTGCATTCGGCGCTGCGCGCGCTGTTCCGTCTGCCGTACCAGTCAGCTACTGAACGGAGTCAGGTGCTGCAATAACTGACTTCTCGGCAATGTCCCGGACGAACTTGAGTATCTGCTTCGACGAATAAAATCGCGCGGTTTCAAGTTGCCCGTCATTGGTTGTCCCGATTTTGTTTCCCGCAGCGTCAAAGAATATGGCTATCGGGATTCCTCGAGCCAGATCGACACCCAGCTCTTCCGCAAGATCCCTGTTCCTGTTGAACTTGCCGACATCGACATTGGTGAAATGAAATACACCGTCGGTGTACGCCATAACGTCGTCAGTTTTCAAATTGTGATAAAGCGTGCGGCAATCCATGCACCAGTTGGCGCCGAATGTGACCATCAGGAACTTGCCTGCTTGCAGGGCTTGTTGCCGGGCGTCGGCTACCACGGCGCGTGCGTCAGCGAGTTCATCATAGGGCAGGTCGGTCGGGTCGAACACCGCGTCCGGTCCCTGGTAATTGAACAGGTCGTCGGTTAGCTCGTAGTTCTCCACCTGAAGGTCGGCAACCAACTGCGCCTGCTTATCGAGTTCGTGTTGGCTGACCACAGCCAGACCACTCAATCGAAGCACGATGAGGCAGATCACTCCACCAGTAAGAATCCCACCAACAAAATGCATCCCGGCGCGGTAATTCGAGAAAGAGGTCAGAGATCGGCTCCTGATGAGAGGTGTGCTTGTCGATGCGCCCATACTACAGAATTCTGCCAATCGACTCCCTTTTTTCGAAAAAACAATAGCTTACGGGCTCCTGAATTGCGTTCGCCTGTACCGTGTGCTACTAAAGAACGGCAACAACATTAAGAAACACACAGAGAACATATGATGAATACTCGCATCGCATTCCTTACAGCGCTGGTTGCTACCCTGATTAGTGGCAATGCCTACGCGTGTGGCGACAGCTTGTATCGTGTCGGCAAGGGTGTTTCTTACCGGGTCTACACAGCACCGCTGCCGGGCAGCGTGCTGGTCTATGGTGAAGGCGAAGGTGCAGAGCTGCTGGCGCAGGAGCTTGCCCGCTCTGGTCACGGCGTGCGACTCGTAAGAAATGACGAAGAGTTGCAGGCCGAACTTGGCTCCGGTGCCTACGATGTTGTCATCGCTGCTTACGCCGACCGGTCATCCGTTGTGCCAGGTGCTAGTGCCGCATCCGGTGCCCCGACTTTTCTGCCAGTTGCACTAACGGAAGATGAAGAAAGTCAGGCGCGCGGGGAATATGATCGTGTAATGCTGGCGGAAAAAGACGAGATCAAACATTACCTCAAAGCTATTCATCAAACACTGAAGCAAAGAAGCTGACGGCGAAGCAGAAGGCCGAAGAGACTAAAGGAGTCGGGTTGAAAAGACCACTGGCTTGGCTTGCCCTTCCACTCCTCGCGAGTCTGCTCATGGTTGCGGCACCGGCGCTGGGCCAGGGGCAACAACGCGGCGATGCCAGTATGCGAGCCGAGTACCAGTTCATACGAACCGGATCATTCCTTTCCAAGAACGAGACATTCGATTACTGGACGACCGATACGCAGGCCGCCTTGCTTTCCGGCGACTATGCGATCAATGACCGCTGGACGGTGTTTGCGGCGCTTCCGTATGTGACCAAACGATTCAACTCCGAGGTGCCGTGGGGGGGTGATCCGCACAATCCTAACGACCCGTATTGGGTCGATTTTGTACCGCCAGACAAGCGCTTCTGGGACGATGGCGACTACCATAGCGCCTTGCAGGATTTCTCCATTGGCGTCTCCTACAGCGTTGCGAAAGGTCCGTGGACCCTGCACCCGTACATCAGCTACGGCGTACCGGCGTCTGACTACCCGTTCTTTGCCAAGGCGGCCATCGGGCTGAACCTCTGGACCGTCCCGGTCGGGACATCGTTCAGTTTCGTTCCGTACTTTTCTGACTGGCACTTCGACGGCAATGTCGCCTATGTGTTCTCTGAAAAACCCCTGGGGGCTAACGTCGACTACTGGCTCGTCCACCTGTCAGCGGGCTACTGGTTCAAGGCCAACCTGTCGGTCAATGCGTTTCTTAGCCTGAAATATGTGCGGGATGGAATCAGCCTGCTATCCCCGGACTTCATTAATGATGACGCCGCCTTTCCGCCGGTCTACCCGGACGACTACGACACACGAGAGTGGTGGCAGCATGATCGCCTGATCGGGAACCGCAATCTCAACTTCGGCCTCGGCATCGATTACTTTTTCAGCCCGGAGTGGAAGATGTCTGGCAGCGCTTACCAGAGTATCTGGACCGAAGAGTCGAATGAGGTCGATTTCGCATTTACGCTGGGCGTCACGCGTTTTTTCGGCAGTGACTGACTATAGGCTGACGCCGTACTGCGCCAGTGTCGCTGGCAGCCTGGCACGCAGCATTTCACGAAGTTCGTCGTAATGCAGGACCGTCGCCTTGTAATCGGGGTCGTCTGCCAATCGTTTGAAGCACTGGTCGTCCTTTAACATCGGCTCCCACGCGAGATGCCTGCCGTGTTGCGCGCGTTCGAGGTGGCGGCGAACCTCGTCGTCGTTGCCAAGAATCGCATTAGAGCACGCCACCCCGAGCGCCACCCACCAGTCTGTGGTCTCTGTATTGTAATACCTGGTCAAATTCCACTCTGCGAGCTCCCGGGCCTGCTCGATTTCACCACTCGCGTAGGCCGCGTTGACCAGGGCCTGGTAGCCATCAAACTCTTCTGTGGAGCGCCTGGCGTTGGCAAAAGAATCGAGCAAGCCAGACGTACTGATCATGCGGATGGCGGCCTCATGATTCCCGATCGCGTTGTAGGCCATCGCGAGGTAGACGCGCAGCTGCATGTCTTCCGGATAATCGATCATCAGGAATTCCCCCTGGTCGATCATTTCTTCGTAACGGCGCATCTTGAACAATGGGCCGACACCGATGTCGGGCAGCACGGCGAAGGCTGTCTCGTGATCCCCAATGTCGGTGTAGTACTCGGCAAGTTTTTGTACGTGCAGCGAGTTGTCTGGCTCCGCGTCGCGTGCCTTGATCGTCCAGGCGATTGAGTGGTCAACGTCGCCCAGAATGCTGAGCACATCAGCAATCGCACGGTAGGCTGCTGCGCCGTCGAACAGTACCTCCATTTGTTCGACAACTTCGCGAGCCTCGTCGAACCGGTCATTGAGCGCCAGGAATCTACCAAGCGCCGCATAGCGGACCACGTTCAGTCGATCCAGCTTCAACGCACGCTCGTACAGATCTGCCACGCCATCCGTGCCCACGTTAAACCAGTACCAGAACGCATAGTCAGCGAGTGCGTCCGGCAAGTTCGGGTTTAGCCTGACAGCCTGCTCGAGAGACTCGCCCATGCGCTCGCGACCAGTGGCGAACAGATACTTGCCGTAGGCGTTATGCGCTTCGGCGAGCCCTGGATCCAGATCCAGTGCTTTATTGGCAGATACGCCCGCGGCATCAATGTCGCCGAGGAACATCTGGGCGACCGCCAGTCGACTGTGGGCGAGGGCGGATTCAGGGTCGGCCTTCGTGGCATCACGGTAGAGTTCCACGGCGCGTTGCAGCAATTCCGGGTCGACATCTTCGCGTTCACGGACCTGCTGCTCGTAATGTCGTGCCAAAATCATCAATTCATTGGCCGTCGCGTCTTGCGTCGCGGGTTCCACAGCAACCTGGTCGGAGTTGGGCATGACTTGTCGGACCACGGCCTCGGCGATTTCCTGCTGCACATTAAGTAGCTCTCTCGGGCCGCGCTGGAACGTGTCGTTCCAGACCGCCAAACCACTTGCGCCATCGATAAGTTGCACAGATACACGCAGAACATTGCCCTGTCGCCGCATGCTGCCTTCGAGCAAGGTTGCGACGCCAAGCTGTTGCGCCATGGTCTTGGCGTCGGCGCTTTTTTGCACGGCGGCGATTGAGGACGATCGGGCGGCAATTCGCAGCCCCGTAACCCGGCCAAGCTGGTCTCGCAATTCATCGCTGAGACCAGAGCCAAGATAGCTGTCGTCGGGGTTCGGTCCGGAATAGTCGAACGGGAGAACGGCAACGCTTTGTGGTGCGATATCAGCGGCGGCTTCCTCCTTACCATTTGCATTGATCTCCGGCTTGATGAGGAAGAACAGACCCGCGGTACCCGCAACGAGAAGCACCATCGATAAAGCAATGCTGGTCGTGCCGCGGCGGCTTGACACGGTGGTGCGGTGAACTCCCTCTGCCGTGAGATCAAACGTCCACGACAGGAACATCGCGACGGGAAAGCCGACGACGAAGAAGATTACGGCGAGCGTGGAAACCCATTGCGGCAGGAACAGTTGCTCGACAATCGTGACGACGACTTCGGTGACGCCCCAGGCAACGGCGCCATAGATGGCGGCCGATTGCACAACCTTGCGCTTTCGTAGTTCAGCGAAAAAGGACCGCTGGGGCATGAGTTGCGTCCTGGGGCAGCGTGAAGTGCTCGATTCTACCGCAAACGCCCTGGCGTCGAGGCCAACGACCGTGAGATTGAGATTGATGAGGTATAAGGGTTCGCTGCAGCGAATCGCATTGATTTACCAGGCCGAGACGAATCGAGCTGGAAATCCTGACCGATTCGGGCTAATTCAAGCGCACCCGATTTCGGACTGTCGGAACAGAACACTCCGAGGCCAGCGAAGCCGGCCGACATAACTGAGCCGCGAAGCGGCGAGGGCAATCACGCCCCCGCTACCAGGAAGACAGCCGGGCCTTTTCCTGCGGAGGCTCTCAGCGTGCCTACGTATTTATCTCCATTGACCCCGTCGGATCTGCAGTCAGTATATGGTTCTCACAGCATTATCATTGGCCGGAAACGACGATGTGGTTGCATCTCGAACGTCGCTCAAGGCGAAGACTTAGCCGGAGAAATTCATGCTCAAATCTGCAAAGTTCTTAACCTTTACGATGTTGCTGCTGATTGTTGCAGCTTGCGCCGATCGCGATGATTCCAGCGGTGTCGCGTCCCAGGCGCAATCCGGGGAAATAAGCTATGCCCCGATTCCGGGGTCGATCCTTACGCCGGACTCTGTGGATACACGCCTGGGCACGCTCGATTTCTTCGACGGCTATCCGAACGCTGCTTCCGTCGATGCAGTCTACGACAACCTCGATTTCCAGCGCGGTGTTCGCGCGTTTCTCGATACCCTTCCAATAGCCTCCTTGTATGCCATGCGCGAGGGCATGAAGGGCGTCGGCCTGGTCGACGGCACCGTTGGCATCTTCGAGAACCTGATGGACTCGAAGACGCTGTTTCTGACGGCCAATACCGAGAGTATCTACGCCTTGACGTGGCTTGATCTTCGGGAGGGGCCCGTCGTCGTAGAGAGTCCGCCGAACACACTCGGCTTTGTTGACGACGCATTCTTCAATTACGTGACCGACCTGGGTAATGCCGGTCCAGACCGCGGGCAGGGCGGCAAGTACCTGTTCCTGCCCCCGGGCTACGACGGCGAAATTCCCGACGGGTACTTCACGTTCGAATCCGGCACCTATGGCAACTGGCTGATCTGGCGCGGCTTCCTCGTTGACGGGGATCCAGGCCCTGGTGTCGAGAGCATGAAGGCAAGCACTCGCGTGTACAGGCTGGCCGATGCCGGCGCCCCCCCTGAACAAGCGTTCGTCAACCTGTCCGGCCGGTCATTCAATACGATCCATGCCAACGACTATAGCTACTTCGAGGAAATCAACGCGATCATCCAGGAGGAGCCGCTCGACAACGTTGATCCGGAGGTACTCGGTCTGCTGGCCGCAATAGGCATTGAAAAAGGCAAGCCATTTACACCGGACGAGCGCATGCAGGCGTTGCTGACGGACGCTGTCGCGGTCGGCAATGCGACAGCGCGCGCGATTGTTTTCGCCACCCGGGACCCAGGGGCGTACATCTTTGAGAACAGTAACTGGAAGACCGGCTTCATCGGCGGCAGCCATGAATTCCAGATAGACGGGGTGCGGCTGTTGGACGCCCGCAGCCTGTTCTTCTATTACGCCACCGGGATTACTCCGGCCATGTCAGCGAAAATGGTCGGCGTGGGCTCCCAGTATGCGGGCGCTATGGTGGACTCGGAGGGGCTCTACTTCGACGGCGGCCGCACGTACAAGCTAACGATGCCGCCCAACGTACCGGCTAAGGACTTCTGGTCATTGGTGCTCTATGACAACCAGACACGGTCTATGTTGCAGACGGACCAGCAGTTCCCGAGCCTGAACAGCCAGCGTGGGGTCCAGCAGAATCCTGACGGCTCGACGGATATTTACTTCGGGCCGAGCGCTCCCGCCGGCAAGGCAAGCAACTGGATTCAGACGGTGCCCGGCAAAGGCTGGAGCGTCATCCTGCGCCTTTACGGGCCGCTCGAGCCCTGGTTCGATAAGAATTGGCAGCCCGGTGAAATCGAATTGATGGAAGACATACCGGCGGTCGAGCCCGGCGGCCAGCAAATGGCTATGTCCACTGACATTCCGGCTGCCATCACGACCCCCGACAGGGTCGAGACACGCATAGGCACGCTGGAGTTCTTCGACGGTTTCCCGACCGAGGAGACGGTCGAACTGGTTTACGACAACCTGGACTTTCTGCGTGGCGTCGAGGCCTTCCTGACCGCGATGCCCGCCGCCTCAGTACACGCAATCCGGGAAGGTTTCCGAGACGTCGGCTTGTCGCGCAATGGGATCATTGTCAGTACCGAAGACCTGATGGACGCGCATTCCCTGTTCCTGACACCAAATACGGAAAGCGTTTATATCATGACCGTCCTTGATCTACGTGACGGCCCCGTCGTAGTAGAGAGTCCGCCGAATACGCTTGGCATGGTCAATGATTTTTTCTTTCGCTATGTGTCCGATATGGGCAATGCCGGCCCGGACAAGGGGCAGGGCGGCAAGTACCTGTACTTGCCGCCGGACTGGGAGGGCGAGGAGCCCGAGGGTTTCTTCACCTATCGGTCGCCGACTTACATGAACATCATGTTCTGGCGTGGATTCCTGGTTGAAGGCGATCCCGGTCCCGCGATCGCGAGTGCGAAGGAGACACTCAAGGTGTATCCGCTGGGCGGGGAGGCTGATGCCGCGCCTATGGAGTTCTACAATGTCTCCGGAAAGTCGTTCAACACTATTCATTCCAACGATACGGAATTTTATTCGGAGCTCAAGGAGGTAATCGACACAGAGCCTGCGTCCGCCTTCAGTCCCGAAATACTCGGCTTACTCGCCGGTATTGGTGTCGAGAACGACAAGGCGTTTTCACCGGATCCCCGTCTGCAAGGCATTCTCGAAGAAGCCGTGGCGGTCGGCAATGCAACGGCGAGAGCGATCTCTTTCCTGGCTCGCGACCCTCGCGCATACTTTTATGAGGGCTCCGGCTGGTTCAATCCGTTCGTTGGCGGCAGTCACGAGTTCCTGACGGAGAGCGGTGCGCGGGACCTGGACGCGCGAACGATGTTTCACTATCCGTACACGGCTGTGACCCCGGCGATGGCCATGCAAATCGTAGGTATTGGCTCGCAATACGGCGTCATCACTGTCGACTCGGATGGTAATTACCTCGACGGATCCCGGTCCTATTCGCTCACTTTGCCAGCGGGCATTCCGGCGAAGGACTTCTGGTCGTTCGTCAACTACGACCCGCAGACTAGATCGATCCTGCAGACACCGACTACTGCTCAGCCCAGCGTCAGCAGCCAGAGCGGCGAGGTGCAGGCGAACGACGATGGCAGTGTGACCGTCTGGTTCGGACCCGAGCCACCGCCCGGGAAAGCGTCAAACTGGGTGCCGACGGTCGCGGGCAAAGGCTGGTTTACCGTCCTTAGACTCTATGGGCCGCTCGAATCCTGGTTCGACAAGTCCTGGAGACCCGGCGAGATAGAGGTGGTCGACTAAGCGCGATTGAGCTGGTGTAGAAGCATTTGGACTGGGCCTGTCGGAACAGCACACTCCGAGGCCAGCGAAGCTGGCCGACATAACTGAGCCCCGCAGGGGCGAGGGCAATCCTGCCCCCGCTACCAAAAATGAAAAGAGCCGGTCCCAGCGGGTCCGGCCTTTTTACTCGAGATTGCTACGGCGCTACTGTACGTGCCGGAAAGTCGTGGAATATCTCAGTAACGATGCTTTGCACTTCCTCGGCATCGATCGCACCCTTGCCCAGCTTGCGCGATACCTGGCTCCGCCACACTTCAGTATTGCGTGCCGAATCGATGGCATGGATGACAAGAGAGCCTTCGCTGATGTTCTTCACGCCGGACGTGCTGGTGCTGATGCCTCCGCCGCCACTGCTACCGTAGCTGCCGACGCCAATGCCAATCCGAAACGGTCTGCTCTCTACTTTTTCGTTACGTGCTGCGTCATAGTCAATCAGCAGATCGCCGCTTGTGCCTGCCGGTGCTTTCGCGTAACCCTTGCGCTCCATCTCACTAATGATTGCCGCGCGAATCTTAGTTTCTACGATAGATATGGGCTCATCGGAGTCCGCATGCGCGAGCCAGCTAAAGGTTTTGTAGTCGTTGAAATTTGCCTGTTGGTCAATCATTGACTCTGGTTCTGCGGGCGCAGAAGCGCAACCGGCAAGCAATATCAAAGCAGCCAGAGCGAAGCTCGGGGACGCCATCGATCCACGAATCAAGCGGTTGCCATTTCCAGGACTTGAAAATGATTGAAGCTTTTTCATTTGTTAATACTCCTGATGCCCACTAGACGATTTTTAGGTCTCATATTGAGCATAGACCGAAGCTGTCACAGTGGGAAGCAGGTATCGCCGAAGCTTGCGCTTGCCGAGAAAGCACCGCTTATCTGCACCAACGTTCTGCTCCGTGCCTGGAGCGCCTTCGCCAGGCTTGGGATTAATGGGGCCCGTTGCCCGGGCAAGTTACTTTCAGTCGGCTCGTCTTACCCCTGCGGTCAATATTGGCGGTTACAGACATTCCAGCAAACCCGATGAGCCTGTCGTCCTGCGCCTCAGACGCGCTCCGCTGGACCCGGGATTACGCGGACGACCAGCAATAGAGCAGTGGCGGGCCGGGCGTGCAGAGTTGCTCGCGACATCGAAGCGATCACGGTGAATCGCTGGCCGCACGGTTATGCGTATGGCCACGACCCGGAAACGGGGCAGTTCGCATGGATGCTGGACGAGCTGTCGCCTCAGCGGTCACCCTGGGTTAGTGCACGTAAGACGTTTGGGCGAATCGCGATCGCAAACTCGGATGCAACAGCGGATGCCATGACCGAGGGTGCGTTTGGAGCGGCGGAGCTCGCGGTCAAGAACCTGGTAGAGACCGGAAGAGGAACTTAAGCCAGGACCTCGGAAACCTCACGAGCGGCACGAACCCCTGACCAGTAAGCCCCATGGCAGAAGCCAGAAAAACGAGCCGTTGCCTCGCCGGCAAAAAACAGCTTGTTGTCGATGCCAAGTGGCAGTGCCTCGCGCTGGTGATACTGGCCGGGTAGTGCGGAGGCATAGGAGCCCAATGTCCAGGGGTCCGTCACCCAGGCGGTGACAATGGAGCGACCAACCGACTGCCTGATGTCATTTCCAAATATCTCAGCAATGCGATCCACTGCAAACTCACGGGCTGCTCGCTGGTCTTGCTGTTCCATCCAGATACTAAAGCGCCCACCCATAAATACCGTTACGACATTTGTAGACATGAGATTGACGTCGATGTAGGCACCCTGCGCTCCATCGGACCATACCTGGTAATGCCCACTGGCCTCAGGGGCGAATATGTCCTTGGTAAAGTGCACGCCTATTTTGTTCTCCGCACCCATAGGCACACCCTGAATGGCGTCCATTTTCCAATCGGGTAACCGCGGCTTGAAGTGAATATGTTGTGCCGCCAGTATCCCGTTTGACACGGTGCTTATGAGGCAGCGAGCTCTTATTGACCCTTTTATGGTCTTTACAACAACGTCTTTTCCTGACCAATCGACACTCTCGACCTTGGAATTTAGGGAAACCTCAACATCGTTGCCCCACTGTGCGACTAGATTTCCATAGCCACGCAGCGCATTGAAACTCCTATGTTCCTCAACTCGGTGGAAAAAGTCTGCTGCCGATGCCTCATCAAGATCTTTAGGGGCTGTTACAGCCATCATGTCAATGTACGGTGTCGCGTAGGGGCTTTCGAGATCAACTAATTCGCTAATGGCGCAGTCATCTCCTGCTTCGGCGGATCTCCGAATAGCCTCTTCACATTCGTTGTAGAAACGTTCGCGAGCCTTCGCCTCGCTCTCATTCAGCGGCCTGCCGTTGAGAATGTAGTGGCTGCCGTGAAGATATTCCTCGACAACAGCACCTTGCTTGACCGCAAAATCAATAAAGGGATTGCTTTCATCAACACGGTTTTCGGGATCAGGTCCAACATCCATGTAAGCGCAACCCAGATCGAACCAGATGTCAGGGGCTATTTCTTCACTGTAAGCGCGACCTCCGATGCGGTGCGAGGCTTCCAGCACCACAAATGAAATTCCTCGCCTGGCAAGATCTTTGGCGGCAGCTAAACCGGCAGATCCAGCACCGATAATAATTACGTCTGTTTGCGTAGACATAGTTGCTTCATTAACTAAGAATTGAACCCGTTCTATAGGCCATCTGACGGTGGAGTTTACACGCGATACAGGCACGGTTCCTTTTAGCCTGAAGGATTGTAATGACTGCAGTTGAGCTGCTGATGGCGTTTTCGGGTGAGAACTCGGATCAGTATCGGCCGTT
>Ga0316190_10003199_pt1 | contig 11895 bp, 15 predicted proteins | sample Eddworburrow2_MG_FD_204929 | JGI IMG/M metagenome (GOLD analysis project Ga0316190, IMG submission 204929) | Coastal sediment microbial communities from Maine, United States - Eddy worm burrow 2 | ecosystem: Environmental > Aquatic > Marine > Coastal > Sediment | place: USA: Maine | collected... | reverse complement strand
TGGCCCTCCTAGCGCACTGGACGGCAATCCGTCCTTGTCCACCTTCCCGGCCTCCAGGACATACTTCCACGCCGTGACGATGTTCCGTAGTTGTGGGTTGATCTTTGGTGTCTTTGGTGAACACACAATCGCAACCGCGTCTTTGACTTGGAAGATGGGATGCGCAGGGGCCATCGTTCCGTTCGTTTCTATTTGGACTTGAAACCCTTCGAGGATCAACTGCTTGCACAGCGGACCGATGGGTTGACGGAATGGCTCCCCTCCTGTGAGCACAACGAGCCCAGCGGATCGTATCCCTTTCACGATCTCCACTATCTCATCTGTGCTATGGGTCTGACGTCCGACCGTGTAGTTGGTATCACACCAAGGACATTGAAGGTTGCAGCCAGCTAGGCGCACAAAGACGGCCGGCATTCCGGCGAAGGGCCCCTCACCCTGAATCGTTTTCCACGCGGAGATGAAATCCAGTTCGCTTGAACTTGCTTCTGCTGCGACGCGTTTCTCGGGCGGTTGATTGTTTAACATTGAATTGCCTGTGTGAATAAAGAAGTGCGGGAGTCCAGTCACTACCGTATGTGAAAGTCCTCCCGCACTCTGCTGCAGCGGCTTCCTTCTTATTCGTTACTCCCATCCGTTCCAAAAGGAGACTTCGGCAGCGCAGTATTCGTCCCGCGCTGCGATGAACTTGGCCTCCGCGGTCGTGTACCGGGCATAGGCCGAACTGGAATTGGAGATCGATGTGCTAAAGTCATCGGCTGCGTCTGCATACTCTCCCGCGTTCCAATGAGTGATCCCATCGTTGTAAGCGTCGACGGCCGCCGTACCAAACGGTCCTGCTTGATTGTAGGTCGTCGCACCCACCGCACGATCTATATCGCCCGACGTGATGTGGTTATCACCCTCCAGCAGGTAGTCTTCGTCAATGCATTCCGGACGAACATCGTTGATCGCATAATCGCGCTGGTCATTGGCATCAGTGTGAGCGTTGGCCGCGTCCCCCTGTGCTTCTTGGAAATCCACGATGGCGTCTGCTGCGGTTAATTTCGCAGCGATCTGTGCTGGCGTTTGTGCGGAACACAGGGCAGTCATCCCCATTACAAGGGCGAGGCAAATCAAACTTCTCATTCTCAACTCTCCAAAAGTAACAAACAAATTAAACATCAAACTGTGAACAGCCGTTCGTGGCTATTCAGGATCAGGAAGGTTGTTGATGTGGTTCAAAATCTCAGCACCAAGAGCAGCGTAAGAAGTGCCTGCCGAATAGTAGAAGTCGTAGGCGTCCGTGAACTTGCCTTCGGCGTCACCGAATTCGTCAGAGGAGTCATTCCAGTCATCGATAGCGTAGCTCTCCGCCCACTGGCCGAGGCCCCACTTGCTGTCACCGGCCTCAACTCTGTTGATCCCATGGTCCAGGGAACCAGACGAATCGTTCTCTCCATAGCCGATGGCCTCGTCCCCGGCTGTCATCCTGTTGTCCCCAGTCACTACTTGACTGATGTAATCGAAATTGCCGTACGGAAAACCAACGAACGTTGAATACGCATCATACCAGGCGTCAACGTACTCGTTGTAGAGGCTCTCCGTCGCGGCCTTGAGATCGTCGGCAGCACCAGCCATTTCCTGTGCTGAGATACGCTCAGCGAGTGCGTCCGCAAGTGCGCCCGCAGCTCCGATACGAGAGCTGTGCTCGCTCTCCGACCCACGCTGAACCATCGACCAGTCGTCCATCTCCCACTGCGCCTTCGCTGCAACGGGAAACAACATCAAAGCAAAACAAATCAAACTTCTCATTCTCAACTCTCCAAAAGTAACAAACCAAACCGTGATAGAAAACGCAGCCGCCCAGGCCCCTGGGGCACAGGGGGCCTGAACGACCGCTAGTCCTTAGCCAGGCAGAACTAAGGCCGTGTTATGTTCGTGGTCAACGCGTGTAATCAGCATAGCAGTTTGGAGTCTCGTAAAGGCGCACACGTTCCACAGTGAGGCCCTCCTTTTCCAACAACGAGACACTCACGTCAAACAAGTAGTGGGCCATCACTTCCGCCGTTGGGTTTTGGCCTGGTCCCATAATGAACGGCTGCTTGCCCTGCCAAATGGGTTCGTCCGACAATTCCATCGGACTGTCTTTGTCCTTTTCAACATCCACAGCAGCGTCCAGCAACGGGTCGTCTGGGTTCAGCAGAATGTTGTGATCCCAATTGTCATCGATCCACGTTCCTACCTTTGCTTTGACAACGCTGAAGTCGACGACACGGGATAGGCTGTCGAGTCCTAGTGCACTGACAGTGATCATGGCCACGTAACGATGTCCGTGGAGGTGTTTGCATTTGGTTTCGTGGCCAAGGACCCGGTGACCCGCGTCGAACTCCAACTTGCGTGTGATTTGGGTGATCATTTGAATTTACTTGGGTAGGTAGGAAGAACAAAAAAACTGGGCCCACCCGCAGAACAGAACGGATGGGCCCAGCGAAGGAGATGCAACGCCCGTAAACACCTCCTGACAACGAACTAGTCCTCGATCCAGTAACCCTTGTCGTTCTTCTTAACGACCAGGCCTTTGTCCGACTTGAGTCGGTTCGGCACTTGGACGTTAATGGTACGCATCATCGAATCCGGATCCCGTTCGGGGAATCGCTCGGCCAACTTCTCACACAGGGCGTCCTTGCTGATGGGCTTCTTACCCGTCGCCTTTTTCAAGAACTCGGCGATGGACGCGATGACGCCCGGAGCCTTTGGAGTCTTCGGAGCCTTGTTCGTCGCCTTCTTGTTGTTGCTCTTTTTGGCGGCGGCCTTCTTCTTGGACTTGGGTTTGGCTTCTTCCTCGTCGTCCTCCTCCTCGTCGTCCTCGACGTCCTCCTCGACTTCGGCCTTCGCTTTCTTCGGGGCCACCTTCTTGCGCGAACGTTTCGGCTTCGGAGCTTCTTCTTCCTCCTCCTCTTCCTCCTCTTCCTCCGCGTCCTCGTACTCCTCTTCCTCCTTGGCAGCAGCCTTCTTCTTGGCCGGAGCCTTCTTGGCCGTCGTCTTCTTCTTGGTCGTCTTCTTCTTCTTAGCGGGTGCTTCGTCCTCGGTGATCTCGATTTCGTCCTTCTCGCTTACCGCTTCCAGCAGTTCGTCCAGCAGCTCCTGGTACTCACCCGCGTCGGTGTCCTCGTCCACGGCTTCGGGCAACTTCTTGATCTTGTCCATCAGTCGCTTCTCGGTCCACTTTGCGGCCATCGGCATTTCAAGTGCCACGAACAGGCCGTTCAGTTGTTCTCGTGTCGTTTGCATGGTTGGTCTCCTAAAGAAACAGTTGGGCCTGCCGGCCGTACGTTTGGTTCACTACCATTATCGTATCGAACAATCAGTCGGGCAGTAAACCATAAAGGGTATCGACTTGATTGTCTGTGAGTTCAGGAATCGCACCGCGCTTCCCTGTGACACCTCCTCGAAGCTGGGCGCGTATGGTACCGATGGCAACATCGATGTCAAGTGACTCCAACACCGCGACGGCCTGTGTCGTCGTCCACCCTTCAGCTCCCATCCAACGAATGACTGCTGTGGGTACGTGCCCAAAGATGTTCTGTGATTGTTTGCTGGGATCAACAACACAGGGCGGAGCCTCCACTGCGGGTTCGTTCTCCTTGTTTTGGTCCTCCAGGGATTCAATCAGGTGACGCAACTTCGCTGCACGTCGGGCGTCCGCCATTTCGGCTAGGTCAGAGTTCAGCATGTCGGGATCAATCGACACCGCTTCCAACATCTCCACCCAGTGATCCTCCTCCCGTCCAACGAAGGCCGACGCGTTGAGCCCGTTGTGTTCTGCCAAGTCGGCCAACGCAGTAACAGGATCAAACGGTTTGCGGGAGGGCGGTAGGTAGAACGGGTAGGGCCCAGGGGCCACTGTGCATTTCATTAGAAGACACTCCTGATTGCGGGGTTGGCTATCGCTAAACAACCAGCAACGTGGACACACTGGGATTCAGCGAACGCGGATTCACGTCTCACTATCCAATTCAATCGCATTAGGCCGTTCGACTTTTCAGTGTCGTTAGCGTTGAGTCCAATCATCCCAGTAACGTGGGCCAGCTTTCGCTTGTCCTCGCTGAAGTGTTGCTTCTTGACCGTGTCCGTGGAGTACGACGCTGCGTCCGATTGGGTAGCCGTCACAACGAGACAATGACGTGACTGGGACAGGGCCCGCAGTTGCTTCCACGTTCCGTTCGTTTGCGCACGCGTGTCTTCGTGTTGGCCCGGAGGAGGGGCCAGGATGTCGGCATAGTCGATGACAACGACGTCGGGCGTCCACCCGTCCCTCTCCCACTCACTTAGGATCGCTGCTATCCCAGTCACACTGATTGACGAGTTGGGATGGACACTCATCTTCAAGTAGTCGTCGTCCGAACGAATCTTGGTCTTCAGGACTTTGCGCATGGACTTGTAAGCCTGCTGCCAGCTTAGACGACTCGTTGTCTCCCGTTCATCGTGTGTGATTTCCGCATCCAGATCCGGGTCCTTCATTAACGTGGTTGGATATTTGAACTTGCAGGCTTCCAACGGCCGACGTGCAGCCCGCGTTGCGAAGCGTCGCATCATTTGATCCTGTGACATATCACCCACAGCAAAGAACACGACACGACGACGCTGGATGGCTGCTCGCCAGGCTATGTCCATCAGCCAGAACGTCTTCCCACGTTTCTCTGGACCCATAAACGCAATCAGTCCATCCCGTTCTAACGAGTTACCGAAGAAGTTGCCCAACGCCTGTGGATATTTGATCAGTGGTTCCGTTTGCTTTTGAAAGGCATCCATTAGGACTTGCTTGTCTCGCATCACACTGACAGCAGCCCCATTGCCCATCTCCAGCTTGTGAAACGATTGCAGCTGGTCCATGGCTTCCTTGCCTTTGCCGCGCTCCAGGGAGGACTCCACCTTCTTGATTAGTTTGTTCAGTCGTACCTTGTTGAAGTAGTCCGCGGCCTTGTCCACAAGGAACTCGGATTGGCTCTCTTTGGAGAGCTGCTTGTATTCGCCGGACAGTCCAGACAGGAACCTGTCCACGATCTCCACCACTTCTTTGTCCTGTTGCCCCTCCGCCCATCCTTCGAAGATGGGTTCGATGGAGTCCTGTGGAGCCTTCCCGTATGAGCGGAAGTGTTCAACACACCACTCGCCCACAATGTTGGACCAGCGCGAGTTGAACATGGCCCCATCCCACTTGTCGGCTATGTGGCCGAGCAACCGGGAGTCCACAACCATACCCGTCAGGATCCGTCGTTCGTGTGTTGTGTCACGCTTGGTAGATTTCATCCATCAACTTCCCTGTAAGAGATTGCGCATAGTTGTCGCCGCCATGTTGTTGCAGTTCTTTGTAGACCCACTGCTCGAAGAACTTCTCGTCCAAGCGGAACATACCCATGTCGCCGCTCCACGCATCCCATGTTCGTATTCGATGGAACACTTGTTCGTAGTGACTCTCCACTAAGTGGTTTGATGGCCAACACTGGAGGAGGTGTCGGATGGCCACGCCAGGTTTGATATACTTGACGGACCCATTCTCAAGTCTCTGTGTGCTGGGCATCATGTCTCGGAATTGACGCATACCATCGTGGAAGGCCTTGGCTGCGTTCAGTGCCTGTTGGACTTCCGCTTCGAGTTGATCCCCTGATCCCTTTGGCCAACGGTTCATCCGCAAACGTTCCACGATCTGTTTACACGCCGGACTGATCTCCAGTTCCAACTCTTTGGGATGGGCCCGACGATAGGCCGCAAGTAGCTTTGGCCATTTGGTACGAAACTCCTTCCCACTGATCGCTGTGGGTTGGTACTGGTCCCGTAGATGGCGGCAGTGGTAGGTGAGGACTTCTTCGATGTCCTCCGTTTCGATGTGGTCGACTTCCCGTAACAGACGGAAGTGGTGAGCTTCTTTGATGAGTGTGGACGATGGGTGTTTCTTCCTTGGGTTGATGGCATACAAGAGGTTAGCAGCGCACAGTCTGTCGAAGGGATTGGGCCTCTTAGTCTTTGGTACTCCACGGCCTGCGGCCGTGTCGACTGGTTGGCCGTTGAAACCAGTGACCATCTTTCCATCCTCTACTTTTGGGATTTTTGTATTATTATTTAACTTTACTTTATGTGGGTTATCCATAACCCGGGGGCGGGTTATCCATAACCCGGGGCCTGGACAATCATTTCCAGGGGGCTCAGCGTAAGTGATCGACTCTGTCACAGACAAGTATCGTCGGCCTTCTTCGTCAGTGGTTCGAAGCACCAATCCAAGTGTGATTAGGTTTCGAATGGAAGTTCTTAGGTGGTCGATGGATAATGCCATTCGCTTGGACAGGTAACGGTTGCTTGCGTAGCAAGGCCGTTCGTCGTTTGACAGGTTTTTGATCAGTGACATTAGGACCGCTTCCGTCCATGAGATGTCTCTTGCTTCCACTTTTCTTACGATCTCTTTTGGGATCACAAGATAGTGAACGAACTCTTGTTCTTCGTCTTTGGTCATAGCGACTCTCCACGTCCCATCAATTCGTCTGGATGGATCAGCCGTATCCAACGTTGGATGCCCATGTCGGTCCGTTCGTTTGTAACTTGTATCAAACCCGCCTTCTCCAATCCGCTTAGATGCTTTGTGATTGTCCTGGTCGAGACGTTCAACAGCAGCCCCAACGCTCCGTTAGAGTGGGAGCTCTCTTTTCCTTCTGGTGTGTGTACTCGAAGGACCAGGTACAGGACCAGTTCAGTGCTGTTGATTGTTTTGGAAGTGACCAAGTGCCACAGTGAAGCAGGGATCCACACGCCAGTGAAAGGATTGTCGTTCATTTCAAATACCTCCGTAGAGCTTCGAGTTCGTCTTCGTCCGCCTCCGCAGCGTCCGCACCAGTCTCCAATGAAACGTTGTATGTCTCCCCGGGAAACACGTCGAGTAGATCACATAGCGATTCGGCGCGCTCCTGTGCCTCCTCCTGCGAGTCGAAACACACAATGCGTTTCGGGTACTCCGCAATTCGACGGACTTGACCGTTCGTGTACGACGTTCCACACGTACACACAGAACCAGGGCCCGTAGCCCAAACGTCCAACGGCCCCTCGTGTACGATCACAGCATGACGGCAGTAGTCCTCCCCGTACAGCAGTTCCTTGTGGTTCATGGACTCCTCCTCCGCGGAGGCCGAGTGGTAACGTTTCTTGGGATCCTTCCCAACGCTACGCGTAGTCCACGAAACGATTTCACCCTGGTAGTGGATGGGGATCAGCAGTCTCCAGGCCAACGTAGAGTGGAGTCCAATACCGCGCACGTCCCACAGACGTTGAATCTCCTCCGGGTCAAACCCACGTTGCCGTAGGTACTTGCGGTGGACCGGCAGCAGCTCGCCACTCTTCGGTAGTTCGAGGTGGGTCCGTTCGGGTTTCACCCAGTCTTCTGAGTGATCTACGTTGTGATAGATAGCGGACGCAGCTCTGGGTTGCATCCCTAATTCAATCAACGTTTCAACTGTCCGGTGACGCCCACACTTCCAGCAGTTCACGTAGCCTGCGGCCACGTTGTACCCCATGTGATACTTGTTCATCCCTGCTGCACAGAATGGACAATCAAAATTGATCCACCCGTGCCGTGTGTGTTGGTGTCCTTCCGGAGCTATGTTGACGTTGAGGTCCCGCAGGACATCAAGCATCTCCATTGCGAATCCCTTTGATTACTTCCGGGGTGGGTTGAATAAAGGGAGCAACCCAGAATTCGAAGTTGGTGCAGTACAGCAAGTGACACGTCATCACTGCTTCGCTTTCACTGGTGTCGTCCAGGGACCACTGTGCCTTCCATCGTTCTGTTCCTGCGCAGTGTGTGAGGGTGATGTAGCCGGGCATTTCTGGGATAGCGTCCGGGCTGTATGCCACCTCCTCGAAGATAGAGTTGTCCAACAACCAGTCCGGTGCACGATTCATTTCATTTGCCTGTTCTAGAGAGTTTACGTTCTAATCTAAAGAGTTCACGTTCTAACGATTCAAAGATGGACTGCTTGGACATACCTCCTTCCGTTTTGCCGTCTAAGGTTTGCTCCGACAAGTCCTGCTTGGTTAGCAGCAACTTGCATAGCTTCGACTCTATTGTATTTTCGCTGATTAAGAAGTAGACCTGGACGTTGCGTTTCTGTCCCATCCTGTGCGCACGTGAGATGGCCTGGTCCACTTCCGCGGGAGTCCAAGGCAGTTCAGCGAATAGGACGTGGTTGGCTTCCTGCATGTTGAGACCCACACCGCCGGCCTGGATGTTGACGAATGCAATCATCCGTTGTGTCTGGTGCCTGAACTCCTCCAGTGCTAGGTGACGCTTCTTACCGCCCACGTCCCCGTCGATCAGGATGCTGAGTGACTTGTAACGTTCGTGCAACGGCTTCAGGATGTTCTTGTGGATCCCAAACACAATCAACTTCTCCTCCCCGCGTTCCGAGTCCAAGAAGTTGTCGATCCAAGAATGGAGATGGGCCATTTTGAGTTCGCCGGCCAGTCGTCGCAAGTATCCAATTTTGACAAGACGTTGGGCCCGCGTGGCCGCTGCTACCTTCTTCTTGGACTTTACCTTTTTGCGCAGCCACGCTAAGAAGTTAGACTGGGCCGACTGGTACTCCTTTGCTTGTTTCCTATCCAAACGGACAGGTACAACGTTGGTGGAGACGGACGGCAGTTCGTGTAGCACTTGCTCCTTCGTCCGCCGGATCATTCCCAGATCCTTTAGCTTCTGGTGCAGCTCCGGCAAGTTGCGTCCGCCTTTGTACGTTGTACCCCAGGCGTTGATCTCCGGATTGGAGTACCGCATCGCAAACGCTGGGAACGAAGGAAACGCATCTGGCCACAACAGCTTCAACGTAGTGAACAGCTCGGCGGGTTGGTTTGTCATCGGCGTACCACTCAACGCCAGGAGGTGTGGTGTGTACTTGCAAATCTGTTGGACGTTGCTTGTGCAGATGGCTTTGTTGCTTTTGATCCTGTGCACTTCGTCGATGATGACGAGCTGTGGGTCCAGCTTCTTCAAGAAGTCCATCCAGGGTGTCAGGATTTCGTAGTTAATGATCAGCAGACTGCTGCTACGGTCCCGCAGTTGACGCTTTGGAGGAGGAGTCCTACCCTCCAGCACGTCTGCGGCCATGTTGATATGGATCTTGGCCTCGTGCTGCCAGTTCCACTTCAGACTGGCCGGACAGATGACAAGTGCCGGCAGCATGAAAGTCTTGTTGCGATCCAACGCTACCAAGGACTCCAACGACTTACCTAAACCCATCTCGTCGGCCAACAGGGCACGTCCGTCGAACTTATGTTGAATCGCACGTACGGCCTGCAGCTGGTACTTGCGCGGCTTCGTTCGTTTCATCCTCCCATCCTTCCCGTTTGAGTTCCATGTAACGGGTGATGGCCCGCTGCGTTAGGTAAAGCCAGGACTGCTGGATCTCGGGCGGCATGTCTTCCACGTGGAGTCCTTCCGCTTTCAGTTGCCGGCAGATCCTGGAATAGGTTTTGAGTTCACGGTCGTTTTTAAGCGGAGAGGGCACTGGCGACTTCTTGGAATGCGGACGATATGCGTTGTGGGTTCCAGCCCCATTCCATTAACCACCAACGCAGCTCGCCCTGGATGTCTTGTTGTGTGTCCGCGTCGACGGTTGCTGCTCCCTGGTGGAGTCCAGCACCGCGAACTAAGGGGCCGACCTTTCCCGGGTACGTTATCGTGAGATGGATGACGAGGGCTCCGTCCCGGGAGACAGACCGTTTCAACGTGCGCACATCGAACGTGGAATCATCCGGGATGAACGGCAACGGGGCCTCTCCATGTGGTTTGAGTTTGGACTCCCGTTGTTTTTGAAACCGGAATGCATCCAGCAATCCACCCTGAACGTGTTGGTACAACAGCGACGAGAACTTGGAACCCTTGCTGGGCTTGTAAGCTTTCAGGGCCCGCATGAACAGCAGTCCTGCGTGCTCGTAGTGATCCTCCACGTCACCGCCGTACTTGACCGCGTGTCTGTGGCAAATCTTCCAGATGAGTAACCGGACGGACTCAAACAACTCGTCCAGTTGGCCGTCCCATCGGATGTCAACCTCTTTGCCCTTCTCCATACGCGACGAACGTTTGATCGTGTACCCATCGATTTGGTACGTTTTGGTTTTGCGAGACATTTGCCTGTCCTCTGCCTGTCCTGTGTGTGTTTGGAAACCGTAACGGACCGCCCGTTGTAGACGGTCCGTTACGTGATGTCAACTCGCTAGTATTCTCCGCTGCACTGCTGCACGGCCTCCTTCCAAGCCTCCAGGTCTTCGTACTCCTCTCCTTCGCCGAATTCAGGGTCCAGGTAGGACTCCAGGTCGCTGACCCACGCTTCCATGGCGTCGCGTCGTTCTTCCTGTAGTTCACCGGACGAACCCATCTGCAATCCTTCCGGCAGGTTGTCGTACTTCTCCTGACACTCGTCGGCGATTTGTTGGACGGCGTCGATGATGTCCTGTAGGTTTTCGGGATCCTCCAATTGCTGCAGCATATCCTCCACGTCCATGCAGCTGATACGAAACTCCGATTGTGTGAGCTGCTGTGGCCGTGGGTATGTCTTGGACTTGTGACGGACTCCACGTCCGCCATGCATCATTCCCCACCAGTAATAGGGTTCGCCTTTTTTGACTCCAATGTCTGGATGATCCTTCCGGGCTTTCTTGACGTGATGTACGCGTGGCATGTTTTCTCCTTAGCGGTTGAAAAGGGATGTGAGTTGACGTGTGACGTCCGACATTTCATCGAGCTTACAGACGTAGAGGTTGAGTCCAACAATCATCACGATGCAATAGCCTCCGTAGGCAAACGGATTGCCGTCCTGGTCGTCCTCCGGCTCGAAGAAATTACCGGTATTGTCCCAAACGTAAAGATTCATTTCAAACTCCTTAGATAGAGAAACAGGATTGAACACCAGCTTCGTTCAAACCGATGCTGGAGACGTTGTGGATTTCGTCGGACGTTTTGCGCAAGTCCTTTGGGTCACTACGGCCGATGATCAGTGTGATCGTTTTGACTTGCTCCCGTTCCCGCCAGGCGTTGAACGAGTCGGCCAGATGGTCGGACACGGGGACGACCCCGTCCGTGATGACAATCATGTCTGTCTTGCCGCGTGGAGGGTTCATGTCGTTCCACATCTTGTTCGGCACTACGTCGTACGGCACATCCATCCGAGTTCCGCCGGCGTAGTTGTGTGTCAGCCAGTCCATTAGCTTGGACTCGTCCCACTTTCCAGGACGCAGCACCACTACGTGGCCGGGGCAGTTGGACCCGGAGTACGACACCAGTGCGCAGTAGCGTCGTTGGTGCTTTGCGACCCAGGCCATAGCCAGTGCGAACGCTTTAGCTTTGGCCAGTGGTTCCCCGGACATCGAGGACGACTCGTCGACGCATACGATGATTGGGCCCTTTCCAACCTTCTCCGTACCCTGGTATTCACGGCAGTACGCTTGTCGCTCCACGATCCTGCGCAGTGTGTCCAGTTCCAAGTCCTCGTCGGCCAACTTGGACAGTTCGACGGGCAGCAGCCGTCCAATGTCGCCGGCCAGTTCCACGCCCACCATGTCGTCGTACCCGTGTTGGGCTTTCGCCCGTTGCTTGGCCTGGGCGACACGGCGGTAGCGGCCGGCCAATTCGATGATCCGGCGGAGCTGCCAGTCATTGCGGACCCGATCCCACTGCTGCTGGATAGCAGCGAAGTCCATTTGCCCGTCCGTTCCAGCGTCTGTACCAGCTCCTCCTGCGCCCAACGCCCGTTGCATGTCTTCCAACTCGTCGACCTGTGACTGGGCTTCCTGCACTGCGGCCGACGCTGCCATTGCTGCACCCATTTTGCCCTGTGCGTTTGGGTCCAGTGTGGTCTCCTCCCCGTTGACGACACA
>Ga0316190_10003197_pt1 | contig 11907 bp, 9 predicted proteins | sample Eddworburrow2_MG_FD_204929 | JGI IMG/M metagenome (GOLD analysis project Ga0316190, IMG submission 204929) | Coastal sediment microbial communities from Maine, United States - Eddy worm burrow 2 | ecosystem: Environmental > Aquatic > Marine > Coastal > Sediment | place: USA: Maine | collected... | reverse complement strand
AGCAATATTACGCCATCGCCCTGATATGGTGCTGGGAATGGGCGGATATATTACTTTCCCCGGGGGAGTGATGGCGGCAGTGCTGCGACGCCCACTGGTGATACATGAGCAAAATTCCATTGCCGGTTTAAGTAATAGGATTCTGGCGCGATTCGCTCAAAAAATATTGAGCGGCTTTCCTGATGTGCTGCCGCATGCGATCTGGTGCGGTAATCCAGTGAGGGTAGATATTGTTTCACTACCCGAACCTGACCTTCGATATGTCAGACATACGGGCAGGCTGAATGTGCTGGTAGTGGGGGGCAGCCTCGGTGCAAAAATCCTGAATGAAACTGTTCCGTTGGCGCTTGCGTTGCTGCCTAGGGATATTCAGCCGAATGTGGTTCATCAGACGGGCAAGCAACATCTGAAAATGGTGATGCAGTCTTATCAGCAAGCTGGAGTACGGGCTGATATCAAGCCTTTTATAGATGAAATGGCAAAGCAATATGGGAATGCGGACCTGGTTATATGCCGTGCCGGTGCACTGACTGTTGCAGAACTTTCAGCAGCAGGTGTGGCAAGCATATTGATTCCATATCCCTTAGCAGTGGACGATCATCAAACCAGTAACGCGCGTTTTTTGAGTGAGCGAAACGCAGCGGTATTGATTCCACAGAGTGAGTTGAATCCCGAGGCTTTAGCAAAAATACTGAATGAATTATTGGATAGTGAAAACGGTCGCGGCAAATTATTAAACATGGCCTGTCGTGCGCGCGAGGTGGGCAGGGGGGATGCCGCGTTGAAAGTTGCTGAAATTTGTGGCGCATTGGTGGGATCATGAAACACAAGATCAAACATATACATTTTGTCGGAATCGGTGGTTCCGGGATGAGTGGAATTGCTGAAGTCCTGCTCAATCTCGGTTATCAAGTGAGTGGATCCGATATTGGAGTTAATGCTGCAACTAAACGTCTCAAGAAGCTTGGGGTGGAAGTGTATGTTGGGCATGCAGAACAGAATTTAACCGATGTCGACGCGGTCGTGATATCTACCGCCGTCAGCGATGACAATACAGAAGTCATGGCTGCGCGTACTCGCCGAATTCCGGTGGTGCCTCGCGCAATGATGCTAGCTGAGTTGATGCGTCTGCGTCAGGGGATTGCGGTGGCAGGTACGCATGGCAAGACCACAACGACATCGCTGACAGCCAGTGTGCTTGCCAAAGGAGGTTTTGATCCAACCTTTGTTATTGGTGGCAAGCTAAATAGTAGCGGATCCAATGCCAAGCTGGGTGCTGGCGAATACATTGTGGTTGAGGCAGATGAGTCGGATGCATCATTTCTGCATTTACAGCCGATACTTGCGGTGATCACCAATATTGATGCCGATCATATGGAAACATATGAGCATGATTTTGAACAGCTCAAACAGGCATTCGTCGATTTCATTGAACACCTGCCATTCTATGGTATGGCGATAGTGTGCGTGGACGACGACAACATTCGTGAAATCATGCCGCGCATCAGTAAACCGATTACGACATACGGCTTCAGTGAAGGCGCACATATTCGTGCAATTGATGTGCATCATCAGGGCGGGCAGATGTATTTTACAGCTCAATGCCGTCAGGGCGAAACCAATGTTGATTTGGCAATTACCCTTAACCTGGCAGGTAAGCACAACATTTTAAATGCGCTGGCAGCAATTGCAGTCGCGTTGGAGGTGGGGGTAAAAAATGAAGCGATTGTTTCAGCGCTTGCAGAATTTGAAGGTGTAGGCCGGCGGTTTCAAAATTACGGAAAAATTGACCTGGCAAATGGTGGGAACTTCGTTTTAATTGATGACTATGGACATCATCCGGTGGAAATGGCGGCCACGCTCGCAGCAGTGCGTGGGGCATTCCCTGATAGGCGGCTGGTGCTGGCTTTTCAACCGCATCGCTATACGCGAACTCGAGATTTGTTTGAAGATTTTGTGAAAGTGCTATGTGGGGTTGATGCACTAGTGCTGGCAGAAGTGTACGCGGCGGGTGAGCAAGCTATCGTTGCGGCAGATGGACGAGCATTGATGCATGCCCTGCGGGTCGCAGGGCAGAGCGAAGTGGTATTTGTAGAACACATGGATGAAATGCAGCAAGTAGTCATGCAACTGGTGCGTGATGGAGATGTGGTTGTCACCATGGGAGCGGGATCAATTTCCAGCCTGCCGGATAAATTGTTAGGAAAAGTCGAGGGTAATGCAACAGCAAAAATACCTGCTGTTCAGGTGCGATGTTCGGATGAATCATGAATATGGCTGATTCAAAACATATAAGCAACCTACTGTTGCGCGGCACTTTGCGACATAAAGTCGATATGAGTCGATATGTCAGTTGGCGTGCGGGTGGTGTGGCAGAGCGGATGTATCAACCAGCAGATATTGAAGACTTGCGGATGTTTCTGTGTGATTTACCGCCTGATGAACCAGTGTATGTGCTGGGTTTAGGTAGCAATTTGCTGGTGCGCGATGGAGGTTTGTGTGGAACGGTCCTGCTGCTGCATGGTGTTTTGAGCGAATTACGTATTGAGGAAGATGGTGCGGTATATGCCGAAGCTGGCGTGCCTGGGGCGAAGCTAGCACGTTTTGCGGCATTAAATAATCGGAGTGGAGCTGAATTCTTTGCTGGAATTCCCGGTACGGTCGGAGGGATGTTGGCAATGAATGCAGGATGTTACGGCAGTCAGACATGGGAAAAAGTTTCGAATGTTATGACTGTGAATCGTCGAGGTGAAATAAATATACGTAACGCTGCTGATTATGAGATCGGCTATCGACAGGTTGCTTTGCATAAAGGCGGTGAAGAATGGTTTGTTGCTGCATGGCTTAATTTCGAGCCTGGAAATGGTGACACCGTGCGCCGAGAGATAAAAACATTATTGAGTAAACGCATTGTCAGTCAGCCCTTGAATTTACCAAATGCCGGTTCGGTATTCCGTAATCCGCCCGGCGATTACGCAGCGCGATTGATAGAACAGTGCGGATTGAAGGGCAAGCGCATAGGCGCGGCGCAGGTATCAGAAAAGCACGCCAATTTTATCGTGAATTCAGGTAAGGCGAGTGCGACAGATATCGAACAACTGATCAATCATGTTCATGCCACGGTAGAGCAGTGCACCGGAGTAAGTTTGTTATGTGAAGTGCGAATTATTGGCGAACAAAAGAAATGTAATAAATAAATCGTGAATACAAATATATCCAATGCTAATGATTCAAACATTGATGCTGCTGAATTCGGCAAGGTTGCAGTGTTGCTTGGCGGTTGTTCGGCTGAGCGTGAAGTTTCATTGAAAAGTGGTTCAGCGGTATTGGCAGCGTTAAGGCGAAGTGGTGTGGATGCTCACCCCTTCGACACCGATGTATTGAAGATGCAATTGCTGGTTGATGAAGGTTTTGACCGTGTTTTCATAGCGCTGCATGGTCGGTATGGCGAAGACGGAACAGTACAAGGCGCATTGGAATTGTTGGGGAAGCCTTATACAGGAAGCGGAGTACTGGCATCGGCACTGGCCATGGATAAGTGGCGCACAAAGATGATTTGGCAGGCAGGGAAGCTGCCAGTGCCGGATTATGTATTGCTTGATCAGCAAAGTGACTGGGAAGCTGTAGTACAGAAGCTGGGTTTGCCATTGTTTGTAAAGCCTGTCAATGAAGGTTCAAGTGTGGGTATGACCAAGGTAGAAAAGTTGATCGATTTACCAAGGGCATACCGTACTGCGGTTGTGTATGACAAGTTGGTGCTTGCGGAAAAAAATATCGGCGGTGGAGAGTACACCGTGGGGATTCTGGGTGAGCAGGCATTACCTGTGATCAAGATTGAGCCAGCCCATGGGTTTTATGATTATGAAGCCAAATACCTTCGTGATGATACGCGTTATTTGTGTCCAAGTGGTCTGACTGTAGAGCAAGAGAGGGAAATGCAGCAGTTGGCTAAACAATCTTTCAAATTGATCGGTGGACAAGGTTGGGGACGTGTTGATTTCCTGATGGATGACAAAGATAACGTTTATTTAATGGAAGTGAATACTTCGCCGGGAATGACTGATCACAGTTTGGTGCCAATGGCTGCGAAGCAGTCGGGAATGAGCTTCGAGCAACTGGTGTTAAGAATATTGAGGTTGGCTCATGTGGGATAACGTTGCTCTGCTGCGCATTATTACTAACACTATGCTGAATTTCAGTTTGGCTGCGGGATTGTCTGGTGCTGGATATTACCTGCTGCATCTACCAAATGCTTTTCCGATTCGTAGTGCGCAGTTAAGTGTCGCACCTCAGCATGTTGATGCAGGGCAGGTGTTGAGAGTGTTGCGTGATTCTGTCCAGGGGAATCTGTTAACTGTTGATCTTAATCAAGTGAGAAATAATTTAGAACAACTTTCATGGGTTCGTATGGTGAATATACGCCGCGAATTTCCGGATTCCTTGAGAGTGATGCTGGAAGAACATCAAGCGTTGGCGCATTGGAATGACACCGATCTGGTGAATATCCAAGGGGAAGTGTTCGTTTCTGGAGATAAAACAAGGGCAGGCGAAACAGTGGATGATCACACGGCAATTTTTCCTGATGATGACAAATATATGCAACCGAGATTTTTTGGGCCAGAAGGAGCGTCGTCTGAAATGACAAACCAGTATGCGATTTTCAGCAAGAAACTCACCGAACTGAATCTTCGCGTTGAACAGTTAACGCTGTCACCTCGCCATGCATGGCAAATGCGCCTGAGTAATGGCATGGTTTTAGAATTGGGTCGTGAAGATATGCAACTGCGCTTGACACGGTTTGTGACGGTATACCCCTACAGTCTTGCTACACAAAATCTGAATGATATGGCTCGCCGGCCGACAGGTGCCGTAGCCTATGTTGATCTACGTTATAGAAATGGATTTGCTGTCAGACGGGGTGTAAGTGAAAAAGGATAGATCAGAAGAAATGAGACAACTGACTGAAGATGAGTTTTATGTTTGCTGTCTTATGTCTGCTGATTAAGGAGCGCGTTAAATGAGTAGAAACAGGGAAGCAAAAAATCTAGTGGTCGGGTTGGACATAGGCACATCCAAAATTGTGGCCATTGTCGGGGAAGTGAAGCCGGATGGCATGCTGGAAGTGATAGGTATGGGTATGCATGAATCATCCGGACTGAAAAAAGGCATGGTGGTCAATATAGAAGCGTCAGTAGCTTCAATACAACGCGCCCTGGAAGAGGCTGAGTTGATGGCAGATTGCAAGATACACGAAGTTTATACGGGTATCGCGGGTAGTCATATTCGCAGTATCAACTCACGCGGAATGGTGAAGATCAAGGAAAAAGAGGTTGTGCATGCTGATATTGAGAGAGTGGTTGAAACAGCAAGTTCGATAAGTTTGCCAGGTGATCAGCAGATTCTGCATATCCTTGAACAGGAATTCAGTATAGATGGTCAGGATGGCATCAAAAAGCCGCTGGGTATGAGTGGAATGCGACTGGATGTCGAGGTTCATATCGTCAGCGGTGCAGTATCCGCAGTGCAAAACATCATGAAATGTATTCATCGTTGTGGTTTGGAAGTTAATGAGTTGATTTTGCAACCCCTGGCATCGAGCAAGGCGGTGCTTGAAGAAGATGAAAAGGAGTTGGGCGTATGTCTGGTTGACATCGGTGGGGGGACAACCGACATGGCGGTATTTACCAGTGGGGCGATACGACACACCGCTGTGATACCGATTGCTGGCGATCAAATTACAAATGACATCGCAATGGCATTGCGAACTCCTACCCAGGATGCAGAAGAAATCAAGGTAAAGCATGGTTGTGCACTCCGTCAACTTGTGGATAGCGGAGTACTGGAAGTGCCTGGTGTGGGCGAGCGGGATCCGCGCACGTTATCTCGCCAGACATTGGCTGAAGTGATCGAGCCGCGTGTTGAGGAGCTGTATTCGTTGGTGCAACAAGAGTTGCGTCGTAGCGGCTTTGAGGATCTGCTGTCATCAGGAATCGTGATTACTGGTGGAAGTAGTGCTATGCAGGGCATGGTTGAACTTGGCGAGGAAATATTTCACTTGCCGGTAAGGCTTGGTGTTCCGAAGTATGTGGGTGGTTTATCGGATGTCGTGAAAACGCCACGCATGGCTACCGGAGTAGGGCTGTTGCTATATGGGTTGGAACATCATCGCCGTGATGAAGAGACGAGGATGAAATCTAAATCATTTGGCGATGTGGTGGCAAGAATGAAGATCTGGTTTCAGGGGAATTTTTAGCGGGCATTTGAAGTGGATTTGGGTTGAGTTTGTAATTTAGAAAAAGGAGATGGCAATGTTTGAAATTATGGAAACACAAGCGCAGGATGCGGTAATCAAGGTGATTGGTATAGGTGGCTGCGGCGGGAATGCGGTTGATCATATGATTGAACAGGGCGTGCAGGGAGTTGAATTTATCGTCATCAATACTGATGCGCAAGCGCTCAATCGCAGCAAGGCACGTACTCAGTTACAGATTGGCGCAGCTATTACCAAGGGTTTGGGTGCGGGTGCCAAGCCATCAATTGGTCAGGCAGCGGCAGAGGAAGATCGCGACCGTATCAAGGAAATGATCAACGGTGCGCACATGGTATTTATTACTGCAGGCATGGGTGGTGGTACTGGAACAGGCGCAGCACCTGTTGTAGCCGAAATTGCAAGGGAAATGGATATTTTGACCGTGGCTGTGGTAACCAAGCCATTTACTTATGAAGGTAATCGGATGCGGCTTGCCAAGGCTGGGATCGAGACTTTGTATGAATATGTTGATTCATTAATCATTGTTCCGAATTCAAAATTGATGGAAGTGCTGGGCAATGAGGTGACTGTGCCAGAAGCATTCAAGGCGGCAAATGGAGTATTGCAAGGCGCAGTAGCAGGCATCGCCGAAGTAATAAATGTGCCTGGCCTGATCAATGTGGACTTTGCCGACGTACGCACCGTAATGTCGGAGAATGGAATGGCAATGATGGGATCCGCAATTGCATCAGGGCCTGATCGTGCACGTGTGGCAGCAGAGCAGGCGATAGCCAGTCCATTACTTGAGGATGTAGACATGACGGGTGCCCGTGGAGTATTGGTAAACATTACCTCTTCATCTCGGCTAATGTTAAAGGAGATTGACGATGTGATGGAATCTGTTCAATTTGCCGCAGAAGAGGCTACCGTAATTGTGGGTTCAGTATTTGATGAAACTATGAGTGACGAGTTGCGTGTAACAGTTGTTGCAACTGGGTTGGGATCTCCATTGACACGTAAGCAAGCCAAGCCGGAAATTGTTTATCAGAGTCAGGACTTTCAAAGAACCGGCACCCACGATGAGCTGATTGCCAATGACGGAGTGAACTATCCTGAGTTGGATACGCCGGCATTTATACGGAGTGGTCGTAGAGCAGCGGTGGACGCCATGGAAAAGTCAGGGATGGATACGCTGGATATCCCGTCGTTTTTGCGTAAACAAGCGGATTAATCATATGGTTAGCGAAGCATAACGAATCGGAGATTAAGTTTGAATAAAATGGAAGTCCAGATGTCCATGATTCGGATGCTAATCCATAGCTGTCGGTTTTTAATAGGGGTGTGATAAAATTCTCAAATGATTCCAGTACTTAAAACTGCAATGGTCAGACAACGCACTATATCGAGTTCCGTCAGTGTGACAGGAGTCGGGCTGCACAGCGGCGAGAAGGTAACGCTAGGCTTGCGTCCAGCACCAGCAAACACAGGCATTGTGTTTTGTCGTGTAGATGTAAAACCTGTCGAACAACTTCGGGCGCGTGCAGAATTGGTACACGACACACGTTTGTCAACATGCATGGAGCAAAACGGCGCTCGTGTTGCAACCATAGAACATCTAATGTCGGCATTGGCCGGACTTGGTGTGGACAATGTTTATGTGGATATTGATAATGCGGAAGTGCCCATCATGGACGGCAGTGCTGGCACCTTTGTATTTTTGCTGCAATCAGCGGGAATCGTTGAGCAGTCAGCTACAAAAAAATTCATTCGAATCAAAAAGCCAGTGGAAGTTCGACAGGGTGATAAATGGGTACGTTTTGAACCTTACCACGGCTACAAATTAACGTTCACCATCAATTTCTCCCATCCGGTATTTGCCAACACAGCGCAACATGCAACCGTAGATCTCGGTGAACATTCATATGTGCATGAGATTAGCCGCGCGCGCACTTTTGGATTTATGCAGGATGTAGAAAATATGCGTGCACAGGGTCTGGCTCTGGGTGGTAGTTTGGATAACGCCATCGTGATGGATGAATACCGGGTGCTGAATTCCGATGGTTTGCGTTTTGAGGATGAGTTCGTCAAACACAAGGTGCTCGATGCAATCGGTGATCTCTATATGTTGGGTTACCCATTGATAGGAGCTTTTTCCGGCTATAAATCAGGACACGCCTTGAATAATGCCTTGTTGCGTGAATTACTCGCAGATGAACAGGCATGGGAGTTTGTATCCTTCGATAGTGTTGAAGATGCACCTGACTTTCTGCGCCTTCAATTGCAGTTGGCCTGAGTTAATGAGAAGCTACAATTACTTTCCCGGATTGAGCTTGGAGCTGGAATAAGTTGTTTATTAACAGCATTAATAATGCTGTGAGACTTTGTAACTATATTGCATCCTGAAAACATCTATATATCTTTCACACTATGATTCTCTACGCCGCAACGATTCTCGTCTCCAGTTTTTTATTATTTCTGGTGCAACCCATCATCGCCAAGCAAATATTGCCATGGTTTGGCGGTAGCGCAGCAGTCTGGACGACATGCTTGGTATTTTTCCAGGTGGCGTTGTTGGCTGGATACGCATATTCGGATTATTCCAATCGGGCGATGAAGCATAAAATGCAAAGCACGGTGCATATTGTGTTGTTGCTTATTAGTTTGGCAGTGCTGCCAATTGTGGCGGCAGCCGGGTGGAAGCCCTTAGGAAACGAGGATCCTCTATGGCGAATCCTGGGCCTGTTGGTAGCCACTATCGGTTTGCCATACTTCATGCTGTCAACCACAGCACCATTAATTCAGTCATGGTTTGCTCGGGAACATACCGACCCCAAAACTGCTGAGCGTGTTTATCGTTTTTTTGCACTGTCAAATTTGGGTGCGATTTTAGGCTTGCTTGCTTATCCGTTTGCTATTGAGATGTGGGTAACAACACACAGTCAGGCTATTGGATGGAGTGTTGGTTACGCACTTTTTGCCTTACTCTGTATCGGCAGTGCATGGCGAGCACGCCGTTTGACGGATAGTGCAGAGCCTGAGGCAGAAGTGGCAAAGCCATTGTTTGATGCCTTGCCTGGTCAGGCAATTCAGCAGGAAACGAGTTCCGGCAATGTCCCGCAAGGAGTGGATTATGTGATGTGGTTCGTTCCGGCAGCGCTTGCTTCGATGTTACTTCTGGCAGTTACTAACCACATTACGCAAAATGTGGCATCGATCCCCTTTATGTGGGTAGTGCCATTAACACTTTATTTAATAACATTTGTATTGTGCTTTGAAGGTCGCGATGGGCGTGGATTTTACGTCCGAAAATTCTGGCTGTTGCCAACGTTATTCATCGTTTGCTCGATGGCATGGGGCATTACCGCTAAATATGGTTTTTTGGCAATCGATATTGCGATTCCCCTGTATTGCGCAGGTTTGTTTTTAGTGTGTATGTTCTGCCATGGTGAACTAGCCGCGGCCAAACCAACTCCGCGCTATTTAACACGTTTTTATTTAACCATCTCCTTGGGAGGTGCGGTCGGCGGGATGTTTGTCGGGCTCCTTGCGCCCAAACTTTTTAACGCATATTGGGAGTTGCCGCTGGGATTAGGTGCAGTAGCGTTAATGGCCATGCTGTTGACCATGCGTTATCTCACTAACTTTGGTTCACGAAAGATTCTTGCTGCAGCACCACTAGCAGCGTTGGTTAGCCTGGGAGCAGTGGTTTATTACGGATATGACTATAACTGGCTGTTGAAAGAAGGCGGTACGATACATTCAGATCGGAATTTTTATGGTCGTTTAAGTGTCAAGCAATTGGGTCGTAGTGACACTAATCCTAATACACATCGTATGTTTCTGCACGGAACAATAGTGCATGGAAAACAATACATTTATGAGCCTTACCGTCACATTACTACCAGTTATTATACAGAGGGTTCTGGCGTTGGCATGGCGCTAGCTCATTTTCGCCAAGGCATTCAGCGTGTCGGTGGAGTTGGAATGGGTGTGGGTACGATTGCAGCCTATGGAAAGCAGGGTGACCTCATTAAATTCTACGAAATAAACCCAAAAGTGATAGAAATTGCCAGTAACTATTTCTATTACCTGAACGAAAGTCCTGCCCAGATACAAATTGCTCTGGGTGATGCTCGGCTGGTATTAGAGCGTGAGCGACCACAACAATTTGACGTGCTGACTGTAGATGCTTTTTCTGGAGATGCAGTACCAGTCCATTTGGTTACACGGGAGGCGCTGGCAGTGTATTTGCAGCATATAAAGCCTGATGGTGCCATTGCTTTTCATGTTACCAGTCGGTATTTGAGTTTAGCGCCAGTAATCAAACTTTTGGCAGATGAAGCTGGATATGAGGCCGTAATGATCGCTGATAGATCTGATGATAATCCCTATGCTACCCATAGTGATTGGGTGATAGTTACTCGAAATCAGAGTTTCCTGACTTCACCGGAAGTGCTGAAAAAGAGCATCGAAATTGAATCGATTGAAAGTATGAAAGTCTGGACCGATGATTTCAGCAATCTGTTCCAGATACTAAAGTGACGGAATCATAGATCATGCTGATCATACGACTTTTGATCCTGGTAGTTGCCTTATTGCTGGTGCTTAGCGGTGGCATGTACTTGTTTACGCGTGATAAGCGTTATCTCCGCTTTGCATGGCAGACGCTGCGCTTCACCGTGTTTCTGTTGGTAATTGTTGCTTTGTTGTATGTGCTTGAGCGATTTGTGCTGGTAGGTTGGAGAACTCTGCTTTAGCTTTTGCCCTGTGTCAGCCTTGCAAGTGCAGTTTTAAGTGGAGATTTGTCTAGGTGCTGACTGAAGTCACTAAGTATATTTTGGCTCGCTTTGCTGAGTTTATGTGGTGATGGGATGCAATTGCCTCGGTTGAAAGAAACTTGCACCTTTATCAGGATTCCGCTAACCTCGCAGCCCTTATTTTGAAGCTTGATGACCATATCGGGCGCAAGTTGGCGGAGTTTTGCTGCGATTGTGGCATTGATTACTGCGATGCTGAGCGTACCCATTTGCAGGCTTAGCACTTGCACTTGGTCGGATTTCAGTAAATTATTTGGCACGGCATCAATGACTTGTTTTTTCAAGGCCGACAGAGCCTGTGCTTTGGCCAGTAAGGGCCGAAACTCTTGGTTGTTGTTGAATATTGATCTGAGTTGTTGTGTCACAGGTTTAGCTTACACTCTAAAGGAATAAAGATGAATATTATTCTAGTTTCCGACCACTTGGCAAAAACCCGCCGCATTTCTCTCAGGGGGTGGCAAATCCTGGTTTTGATGCTATTAATGTTCGGGTTAATGCTTGGAGCAGCATTCGCTTTGCAACACACAATGGTGCGTCTTGCTCCGGGCGCCTTGGGTGAAGGTATGCGTCAAATACTTACTAAAGCCTATCTGGAAGAGCGTCAAAAGCAGCAATCCAACATGTTCAGTAGTCTGGATGCTATGGCTAGCCGAATCGGACAAATGCAATCGCAGGTGCAGCGTCTGGATTCGCTTGGTATTCGATTGGCCAAACTAACCGGGATGAAACCGGATGAATTTCAGTTCGACAAGCTTCCTGCTCAAGGTGGCCCGCTGGTAATTTTACCAACCCAGAAAATGTCATTGAACATTCTGGATCAACAGCTGGGCAGGCTGTCAC
>Ga0316190_10003196_pt1 | contig 11912 bp, 12 predicted proteins | sample Eddworburrow2_MG_FD_204929 | JGI IMG/M metagenome (GOLD analysis project Ga0316190, IMG submission 204929) | Coastal sediment microbial communities from Maine, United States - Eddy worm burrow 2 | ecosystem: Environmental > Aquatic > Marine > Coastal > Sediment | place: USA: Maine | collected... | reverse complement strand
CGGCAGGCTCGGTAAAACACCAGTCGTATTCCACCTCCATCGGCATGAACGGCGATACGTGCATTTTCTTCTCCGGCCTGAATCGCTTTACGCCACGTCCACCGATATCCATCGAGTCCGGCAACACATAGGTGTCGCGCTCACCCCAGGGCGTGTTGTTCACCTCGGCGACGATCGTCTGCAATGTCTTACCATCGGCGTCGAAACAATAATAGAAACTTACCGGATTGAAGCAATAGCCGAAATAACTGAGGTTCGTGAGCAAGCGGATCGGGCCGGCCGGGCGCCTGCCGGTATCGCGCTCGACCAGGTTTCGGATCGACTCGGAAAGAGGCTCGCCCGGTGCACCGAGATGATCGCTGCGGCGGAATCGTGCCAGCGCGGTGCGCGTCGCCGACCACAGCCAGCGCTTCCTGAACAGCTCCGGCAGCTCGTCGAGGTCCAGGTACATCATGAACATTCGGTAGCCGAACCGGTGCAGCACCGGTTCCGTCCGGGTGTGCCTAACCCGCCCTTCGTAGATGCAGCTCTCCACGATTCTGCCTCTCCTCGAAATGGCCGATTGCATTCAGCGCGCTGACGACGCCGTCCTCATGGAAACCGTTGCGCCAGTAGGCCCCGCAGAAAAACGTTCGGTCGGAATTAAGTTCCACCTGGCGACGCTGCCCCGCCACCGCATCGCGCGAAAAGACGGGATGCTGGTACTGGATGCGCCGAATCACTTTCGCCGGGTCGATCCGACGGTCGTTGTTGAGCGTGACGCAGTATTGTTCCCTGCAATCCAGGCCCTGCAGCATGTTCATGTTATAGGTGACAGCGACGTGACGGTTCGGGTCGTCGGGAATGTGGTAATTCCAGGCAGCCCAGGCACGGCGGCGTTTCGGCAGAACGCTCGCATCGGTATGCAGCACCGCTTCGTTGTCCTGGAAGTGAATCGCGCCGAGGACGTCCCGCTCGACCGCCGTCGGCTTCTCTAGCAGGGCAAGCGCCTGGTCGCTGTGGCAGGCGAGAAACACCGCGTCGTACCACTCGCGTCCGTGCTCCTCGGTAACGATCTCGACGCCGGATGCGTGCCGGATGACGGCGCTGACGGGCGTCTCGAGCCGGATGCGGTCGCGGTGCCCCTCGACCAGTTTGTTGACGTACTCGCGCGAGCCGCCCCTGATCACCCGCCAGACCGGCCGGTCCTTGAGCTGCAGCAAGCCGTGATTGTCGAAAAATCGAACAAGGAACTCCATCGGCATTTCCTGGATCGTCACGGGCTCGGCGGACCAGATGGCGGCGGCCATCGGCACCAGGTAGTCGTTCATGAACTCCTGGCTGTAGCCGTGCCTGAGCAGATACTCTCCAACCGTCTGGCCTTTGTCCTCGAAAGGCAGCGTCACCATGGCGTCACGATTGAAACGCAGAATGTCGCGGATCATGCGATAGAAAGGCGGCCGAAGGATGTTGCGCCGCTGCGCGAACAACGCGTTCAATCCCGCGCCGTTGTACTCGAGGCCGGCATCGCCGGAGCTGACGCTGAAGCTCATGATGCTCGGCTGCGATTCCTGGCCTATCTCGTCCAGCAGTTCGATGAAATTGGGGTAGGTTCGGTCGTTGAACACGATGAACCCGGTGTCGACCGCTATCGTTCTGCCGTCTTCCGTGACGTCCACCGTGTTCGTATGTCCACCGACGTAAGGCGACGCCTCGTATACGGTAATGTCGTGCTGCGCCCGCAGCTTGTAAGCAGCGACATTTCCCGCGATCCCGGTGCCGACGATTGCGATCCTCAAGAACCCGCCCTCACCACTTCTGCGGTACGCGCTGGACCTTCGACATGTCGTAGCCCAGCGACTCGACGACGCCGAGCAGCATCTCGTAGTCGGCGTCGGAAATATTCGGTTCACGCGCCATGACCCAGACGAAATCCCGCTTCTGGCGACCGATGATCGTCTGAGAATAGTCGTCGTCGAGGTAAACGATGCGGTAGTCGGCTTTGATCGGCCAGATAAAGCGCATGCCCCAGAGCGCGTTGGATTCGTCGTCCCGGACGAATCCCTTGGGCGTGTAAACTTTCTTCTCGCCGTCGAACCCACCTTTGCGGAAATTGAACGTCGTCGCTATCGTGCCGTCGTCATTCATTTCATAGGTTTCGACGGCGTTGTAGGCGTCTTTCTCGAGAAAGGTCGGGATATTGGCAATCACATACCAGTCGCCCATGAAGCGTTCGAGGTCTACGTAATCTACGGTTTCCATCTCGGGTCCACTGCTGGCACATGCGGCCAGCGTCAATGATGCGACGACGACAAGCGCCGCTTTTCGCAAATAAGTCATATCAACTCAACTCGTAACGAAGTATCCGGCCGCCCTTTGCAACCGACTCCAGTGCCAGCCACTCGGAGTTCTCCGAATACCACAAGGTAATGTCCATTTCTCGCGCGGTGAGCCTGACCGACCTCGCGGAGATCTCGCGACCATCGAGGCGCACTACATCCTGGCCGAGTTCCTGCACGTCGACGTCGAGATACTCGCCCGTCTGCGGATTTAAAAGCCGCGACTCCTTCAGAAAGCCCGGGTTCCAGTAGGCAAAGCTCTTCACGCACTCGGGCAGCTCGGCTTCACCATCGCCGGTTTCGACCACAAAAGCATCGTCCTTCCGCTCGCCGACGACCTTGAGCTTCTCGCCGTTCGAATTCGTCCGGGCCGTAATCTCCTTCAGACAGCCGCCCGCCCAGTCCTCCTGCGCGGTATGCCGATAGCTGAAAGCGGTAACAAACAGGAACTTGACGTCGAAGCTAGCCTCGCTGCGAACGCCCGCATTACTCTCGGGGCCGTCAATCTCGTAACGGTGATAGCCGATCTTCTTGCCATCGAGATAGACGTCGAACATCAACGTCTTGTCCGCCGCCTCTTCGGCGACCGACACGGTTACCGACAGCATCGAAATGGCGAAAATGGCGAAAATGCGATTCAGACGTTTCATCGTACCGGTACCTCTCGCGCCGCCGACATGCCCTTCGGCAAGCCAGGAAAGAAAGCATTGGTCCGGCGGATGTACTCCGCGTACTTCGGCCGGCGATCGGTAATCGTCTTCTCCAGCATGGCGACGCCGGACACCTTCAGAAGCAGGAACGACATCAGCAGCGGCGAAAGGAAAGTCCACCAGCCGCCCGCGGCAACCGCGAACAGAAAGTAGGCCCACCACACGCAGAAATCGCCGAAATAGTTCGGATGTCTCGTGTAGCGCCAGAGACCCGTATCGAGCACGCGCCGTTTGCTCGACTCATCGCGCCTGAACTTCGCAAGCTGATAATCGCCGCCAGCCTCGAACACGAAGCCGAGCAGCCACAGCGCGGTAGCGAGGATCTCGAGCACCCCGATGCCGCCCGGGTTCATGATCGCCGGCATCAGCGGCATCGCGATGAACCATGCGAGGACGCCCTGCAGGCCAAAGACGATGTAGAGGCTTTTGAACGCGAACCCGGGCTCGTTGTTTTCCCGGATCTTCTGGTAGCGGTAATCCTCGGCCTCGCCCCAGTTTCTCGCGGTGATGTAGATGCTCAGGCGAAGCGCCCAGATGGCCACCAGGAGCGTGACAAGCGCTCCCCGCGCGCTCAGCGGCGCGGCCTCCACGGCGAATACGACGGCGGCGACCAGGAAGAACAGCGACCACAGGCTGTCGACGAAGGCGACGTTGCGAATGACGACACTAACGAGCCATGCCGCGACGCCCACGCCCAGGATCAAAGCCAGCGCAAACAGGTAGGCCTGCAAATCCATCACGATATCCTTTGTCCAATAATCTCGCCGTGCGCCGCGTCAGGCGACACCCCGTCGAGGCGCTCGCCCAAGCGCATGAGCAGCGGCATGATCACGGCCCAGCCGACAGCCAGCATTGCAATGGCGGCCGCCTGGTCGACAAACTGGATTCCGCCGATCTTGTAACCCGCGATATAGGCCAGCGGGCCGCCCACGAAACCGAACGCGGCGGCCAGCAGCGGGCGTCCGCGCATGAACCGCATGGACATGTTGATGGTCGTGCCGAACAGCATCCACATCGTGACGATCCAGTACGGCGCCATGACCTCGCTGAACATGCCGGAAGGAAACGTGACCCAGCCCGCGGCAACCAGCACGCTGTCGAAAACGGCGCCGATCAGCCCGCAGCTCAGGATAAGCATCAGCTCCGAACTCGGCCGCTTCGCGCGGGCGAGGTGGATGGCTACCGCGCCGAGGACGACCACGGGTCCTAGCCACGGGAGTTGCTGCGCACCGCCGAAAACCGACGACAACCAGCCAAGCTTGAAAGCAGCGACATTGATTAACAGGTTCATATCAGTCTCCGACTCGTTTCAGGAGGTAGTGGCTGACGTACCATTCGCGGCCGCCGTTGTAAGCGAATAATTCTTCGCAGGCCATGAAGAAGATGCGCCAGCGCATTCTCCAGCGCTCTGCCTGGTCCTTGCCATAAGTCTCTTCAAGGATCGGCATCACAGCGCCCTTGCGCGCATCCATCTTGTCCAGCCAGGCGCGCAGCGTCTTGGCGTAATGATCGCCGTTCCACTGCCAGTGCTTCTCGACCGCCAGGTCGCCACCGATGCGCATCGGCAGGTCGGCGCTGGGCATGATGCCGCCGGAAAAGAAATGGCGGCTCATCCAGTCGCTCGGTCCCTTGTCGATGTACTCGTAGGGCGTCGTGCGGTGGCAAAAGATGTGCATGAAGAAGCGGCCGTCGGGCTCCAGCCAGTTGCTTATACGCCGGAACAGCTCCGGGTAGTTGCGCATGTGCTCGAACATTTCCACAGAGACGATGCGGTCGTAGGTGTCGGTCGCAGCGAAGTCGTTCATATCGCACACGTGCACGTCGACGTTGTCGAGGCCCCGGTTCTCGGCGGCCCGCTTTATATGATCGTGCTGGGACCGCGAATTCGACACGCTGGTCACCCTGGCCTTGGGGAAATGCTCGGCAATCCAGAGCGACAGCGAGCCCCAGCCGCAACCGAGATCCAGGATCTTCATCCCGTCCTCGATCCCGGCCCGCTCCACCGTGACCTGCAGGGCAGCCTCTTCGGCGGAGTCGAGGTTGTCGATACCATTCGGCCAGTAGCAGCAGCTGTATTTGCGGTGCCGGCCCAGTACTTCGGAGAAGAACGCGGCGGGCACTTCGTAGTGCTGTTCATTGGCCAGATGCGGGACGAGCGCGACGGGCGATTCGCCCATCATCTGCACGAAGCGGTTCTTGATGATTGCGGCCCGCTCGACATCGTTAGCGTGAATTTCTTTCAGCTTCCGGTCGAGGAGGCGGCGAATTCCTGCGCGGATCACCGAATCGGGCACCAGGCCCGTTTCTGTCCAGTCGACGGCTTTTGCGGTTACGCTGCTCATGCGCGGTCTCCAAAAATTATGGGGCGACTATACGAACAGCTCCGGACGCCGCCAACCGCCTGAAATGGTTTGTTACATTCCCTTACAAGTCGGCTACTTATCGTCGCGTAGAGTATCGTTTCCTTGGAATTCGAGTCATCCCGATGAACCCCGTCATAATCTGGTTTCGCAGGAATCTGCGCCTGCACGACAACGCGGCGCTCTGCGCCGCCGTGGACGCCGGCCGTCCCTTGGTTGCCGTTTACGTCTCGGATGCGCTCGATACGGGCGGCGCGAGCCGCTGGTGGCTCCATCACAGCCTTTCCAGCCTCGATACGGCGCTGCAAGATCATGGCGCAGGGCTCGTCATTCGTTCCGGGAAGCCCGAGGAGGTGCTGCCCGACCTCGTCGAGGCCACGGCTGCCGAGGCCCTGTTCTTCTCGCGGCGCTACGAGCCGTATGCCCGGGCGCAGGAGGATGCTCTGGAATCGGCGCTGGACGGATGCTGTGAGCTGAGCAGCTTCGACGACAGCGTAATCCGGCATCCCGACAGCGTCATGACCCAGTCCGGCACGCCGTACAAGGTGTTCACACCGTTCTGGAAATCCGCGGCCGGCAGCGGCGAACCGGACGCGCCTGCTCCCAAACCCGGGGATTTCAGGACTACAACGGCCGGCCTCGATGCGGGAGAGATCGACGAACTCGAATTGCTCCCGACCGGGCCGGACTGGGCTGGCGGCTTGCGCGACACCTGGACGCCCGGCGAAGACGGCGCATTCGAGCGCCTCGACGCTGCGTGCGAAATCGCCGCGGACTATGACGAGGACCGCGACCGGCCGGATATAGACGGCACATCGAGACTGTCGCCACACCTTCATTTCGGCGAGCTGAGCCCGCGGCAGGTCTGGCACGACATTCGCTCCGGCACCTCGGCGAACGGCCGGAAAGGCGCGGACGCCCTCCTCCGACAGCTCTACTGGCGCGATTTCAGTTCCTACCTGCTGTACCACTTTCCGCGGCTGCCGGAGGAGCCGCTGCGCAAGGAGTTCAGGGAATTTCCGTGGACGGACGATCCGGAGGGCCTGCGGGCGTGGCAGCGCGGCCGCACCGGCTTTCCCATCGTCGATGCCGGCATGCGGCAGCTCTGGGAGACGGGCTGGATGCACAACCGCGTGCGGATGATCGTGGCATCGTTCCTGGTCAAGGACCTGCTGGTGCCCTGGCAGGCGGGCGCGGACTGGTTTCTCGACACGCTGGTCGACGCGGACCTGGCAAACAACTCCGCCAGCTGGCAGTGGGTGGCCGGTTGCGGCACGGATGCGGCACCCTACTTTCGCATCTTCAACCCGGTGCTGCAGGGCAAGAAATTCGATCCGATGGGCGACTACGTGCGTCGCTGGGTCCCGGAACTGGAGCGCCTGCCCGCGAAACTCATCCAGGAACCGTGGAAGGCGGATCGCGACGAGCAGAAAGCAGCAAACGTAATCATCGGCGAGGACTACCCGGAGCCGATCGTCAATCACGGAGACGCGCGCGATCTCGCGCTGGAAGCCTACCGGGCCATTCGCAAGCAGGACAACTGACCCAACCGGCGTCAGTGCGGCGTTTCTCTGCTAAAATCCGGCGCCGTGCGCTCGTAGCTCAGTCGGATAGAGCACCGGATTCCTAATCCGGGGGTCGCAGGTTCGAATCCTGCCGGGCGCGCCAGTCAACGAAAAATGGGTCCATCGGGCCCATTTTTTGTTGACTTGTGTGTCCCGTCCAGGGAGACGAACCTCGTTCTACAAAACGCGCCAGCGTTTTGGACGCCGAAGGCGAGGCAGCCAAGCTGCCGTTCAATCCTGCCGGGCGCGCTAGCTCCTGCACGTCGCATCACTCGTCTCCCGCTTTCGGCGCCGGCGGCAGCCACCCCGAGCGCAAATGCAGGTCCCGCTGCGGGAACGGGATTTCGATTCCGTACTCGGTGAGCTTGTCTTCGAGCGCCCACAGGTACGCGGCCCGGGTCCGCGTCGGGCGTCGTGCGCCCTGGCGGTTCACCCAGACGAGCAACAGGAAGTTAAGGCTGTTGTCGCCGTATTCGACGAGCCAGACGTCGGGCTTGCGCCCGGGCATGTGCGTCAGGGTATAGGGCACGTCGTCGCAGGCCTCAATGGCCGCTTTACGAACGATCTCCTTGTCGGAGCCGTAGGCGACGCCAAAGGGAATTCGCACGCGGAGAATGTGCTCGCCGAGAGTCCAGTTCGTAAGCTTGGTCGACACGAACTCGGAATTCGGTACGACGATATCGATGTTGTCGTTCGTGTTGATCAGCGTGCTGCGCACGTTGATTGCCTTGACCGTGCCGGTAAGTCCCGTATCGAGCTCGATATAGTCGCCGACGCGCAACGTGCGCTCGAAGAGAATGATGAGGCCGGAGACGAAGTTGTTGACGATGGACTGCAGGCCGAAACCAATACCGACCGACAGCGCACCGGCAACGATGGCGACATTGGTGAAACTCAGCCCGATCGAGGTCAATGCGATCAGTGCGGCCACGATGATAATCGTGTAGTGCGTCAGCCGGCTGACGGTGTACAGGGACGCTTGCACACCCACCGACTCCTTGCGGCCGACCCGGTTGATTGCAAACCGGATACCGCGGGACAGCAGCCAGCCGACAATCAGTATGATGACTCCCTGAATGACGTCGCCGAGTGTGACGGGCGTCTCCTTGACCGAGAAGAGCGTAGTTCCGGAGACTTCGGTCAGTCGAATCCAGGCCGTTTTGACGGTCCGGTAGGCATTGCCCAACCATTGCCTTAGCGTTCCCAGGTTTTCAGCGATGGCGATGTCGACCGCCCTCATCAGCAACTCGAGATCGGCTATCGTGCTCTCCAGATTGCCGATGTGTCCGAGTGTCTCCTGCGCGGCACCGATACGCTGGTCCAGGACCCGGCGCGTAGCCCGATCCAGACCGTCGCGGTCGATACCCTGGACAGCCAGCATTTCGTCCTCGGTCTGCCGCTTCCAGTCGGGCAGGTAATCCTCGATGCTGCGGAGAAGTTCCGACCATTCGATCGTCGCATTCTCGATATCGGACATGTCGAAATCCGCACTCAGCTCGAGGGCGGTCCAGAATCGACGCGCCTGCGCAGTGGCGAGCATGGCCCGGGCACGCGCGAGCTCGACTTCGGCGTCCAGCGCAAGCTGCTGCGCCTCGCGTTGCTGTGACCGGCCCAGCAACGTGTCAGCACCGATGCTGCTTGCCGCTACCTGAGCCTCGCGTTCACGTTCGATCGCCGTCTCTACTGCCGCCATCCGCTCGTTGACGATTTCACCGAACGTGTCGAGGGTCTGCTCGTCACCATCGGTGCCGAGGCGAATCAGTGCGAGGTTGACCCTGTCTGTCGCCGCTTTCGCATAATCGCTGGTGAGCCGGGCACTTTGCGTCAATATCTCGAGACGGCGGGCCGCAATGGCTTGCGCAGTTCGGGCGCGAACCAGCCTCAACCCCGCCAGCCAACGTTCATCGCCATCGGCCGCGTCCAGGTACTCTTTGAACAGCGCATCGCGCCGCTCACTCGAACCGTTGAGGATACGGCGCTCGCGGTCGACCTCGGCGGTCGCGGCCGTGGCGTCGAAGCGCGCTTCGCGGGCGGCCGCGGCGACCTCCAGCAGTTCGTCGATGGTGTACGTGGATTGGGGTTCCGGCAGCCTTTGCGGCTGGGCTTCGGCTTCTCCCAGCAGCGACAGGTACAGCTCGAAATTATCGCGGACGGCGTCAACGATGGCAGGCGCCAATTCCTGATTCTGGCTACGAAGACCGGCTGTCTCGTCGTTAACCTGCTCGAGAAAGGTCTCGATGTGCGGGGCTATTTCGTCCGCCGGGCTCTCGAAGTAGCTCCACCAGTCCTGGTCGAGCGACGCCACCTCCGGTACCGTCGGTGGAGCGCTTGCATCGGGTTCCTGGGCCAGGGCATGGCTCGCCGCAGCGACAAGCAGCCCGCATAACAAGGGGGCCAGCCAGTTACGTCGCGCGATCTTCATGCGAATGGAGCATAACCCGTCGAGACTCGAGTGCCCAGCACTGAGCCGCTGGACCGTGGCGAGGCCGGCGTGAGTTTTGAGTCGTTGGAAATTTCCGGCGTCGCTCTGGCGGTGCCCTTACTTTCGATCAGAATCGCCCCGCCTGGAAATCCATAATCGCCTGGCGAATTTCGTCTGCCGTGTTCATGACGAAAGGACCGTAGCGCGCAACAGGCTCATTCAGGGGCTTGCCCCCGACCAGGATGAAGTTTGCGGTTTTGCCGGTTGCCACCGAGACCGAAGTGCCCGGTCTTAAAAGCGCGATGTTGCCGCGCGGTACGGTTGTCCCCCCTTCCCCGCCGATGCGGATGTCACCCGCATAGGGGTAGGCGAAAACATTGTGGTTTTCGGGTGTGGGCAACCGCACTTCCGCCGATCCCTCGCAGCGCACATCGAAATAAAACGGTTCTGTTGCGACACCGGATACCGGGCCTTTGACGCCGTCGAGCTCACCGGCGATAACGCGAACACTCACGTTTTCGCCGGGCCGCGTTTCCGGCACGTCGGTTGCCGGTATGTCCTGGTAGCGCGGCTCGACCATCTTCTGATCGGCCGGCAGGTTGACCCACAGCTGGAAACCCCACATGAGGCCGTCTTCCTGTTGCGGCATCTCGGAGTGAACGATCCCGCGCCCGGCGGTCATCCACTGCACACTGCCCGGCCCGAGCAGCCCGGTATTGCCTTTGTTGTCGCCGTGTTTCATTGCCCCGGCCAGCATGTAGGTTACCGTCTCGAAGCCGCGATGCGGGTGATCCGGGAACCCGGCGATGTAATCACCCGGGTCATCGGAACGGAATTCGTCGAGCAACAGGAAAGGATCGAAATGATCGAGCTGTTCGTTAGCGATGACACGCGTCATGCGCACGCCTGCGCCGTCCGTGGCGGGCACGCCGGACAGCACCTTTACGACGCCGCGGTTTCCTGCAGTTGTCATCCGATCAGGATAGCATGGCACAATCTTCTCGCCCCCGGTTTGGAGTAAACGGTGATCGAAACACAGGCAGGTACGGCATGGCGGAACTAGACCTCTCGATTCGCGAAGCGCATCCGTCAGATGCGGCAATCATCGCGGAATTCAACGCTAACCTCGCGTTCGAAAGCGAAGGCATGCGGCTCGATCCCGGGCTCGTCGGACCCGGCGTCGAAACGTTGCTCGGCGATCGTTCCATGGGCCGCTACTGGGTGGCAGAAAGCGACGGCAGGGTCGTCGGGCAGATCATGGTGACCTACGAATGGAGCGACTGGCGAAACGGCATGATCTGGTGGATACAAAGTGTGTACGTGCATGGCGATTACCGCCGCAGCGGCGTATTCTCCGCGCTCTACCGGCATGTCGAGTCGCTGGCGGGGCAGGATCCGCAGGTGTGCGGGATACGGCTGTACGTGGAGCACGCAAATGCGCGGGCGCAGCGGACTTACGAATCGCTGGGAATGAACATGACCGACTACCGGGTCATGCAATCGATGTTTAGCGGGGACGAATGATGTTGAAAACAGGCCAGAAAGCGCCGGATTTCGAGCTGGAAAACGACAAGGGCGAGGACGTATCGCTCAGCGAGCTTCTGAAAAACGGCCCGCTCATCCTGTACTTCTACCCGGCCGACTTCACACCGGGCTGCACGGCGGAGGCCTGCTCCATTCGGGACATTCACTCGGATATCCAGTCCGTGGGACTGCAGGTCGCGGGGGTTAGCCCGCAGGATGCAGACAGCCATGCCCGCTTTCGCGAAAAACACGATCTGCCGTTCGAACTGCTGTGCGACCCGGACAAGGTTGCCGCCAAACTCTACGACGTGGATGGCCCGTTCGGCGTCGGCGTGCGGCGCACCACCTTCCTCATCGGGCAGGACGGCACCATCCATGACGCGGTCCAGGCGGACCTGCGCATCGGCCGCCACGAAGAATTCATCAGGAACGCGATCGAACTGCGCCAGAGCGAAGGCTGACTATTCGCCGATCACCGTAACGACGACCTTGCGGCAGTGGCCGCGGTGCCGGTGCTCCCAGAGATAGATCCCCTGCCAGGTCCCCAGCGCGCAGCGGCCTTCGGTCACCGGAATATTCAGGTCCGACTGCGTCAGCACGCTGCGCACGTGCGCGGGCATATCGTCGGGCCCTTCGGCCGTGTGCGTGAACATGGGATCGCCGTCGGGCACCTGCCGGGACATGAAGGTCTCGAGGTCGCGCAATACCGCCGGGTCCGCATTTTCGCAGAGCATCAGCGAAGCACTGGTGTGGCGGATGAAAACGTGGCACATACCGGTGCCGATTCCGGACTGGTTCACGACCGATTGCACTTCCGCGGTCATGTCATGCGTTCCGCGACCGCGCGTGTCCACCTGTATTTCTTTCCGGACGAGCATACTGCCAGGGCTCAGGACGCTGTCGACTGCGGCGCATCGTCGGGAACGTAAGGCTCGCCGTAACGGAGCCGGATCGTCTTGGTCTTGCCGAACCACGGTATCGAAATGATGTAAATGTTGTCGTATTCGTCTTCC
>Ga0316190_10003193_pt1 | contig 11916 bp, 7 predicted proteins | sample Eddworburrow2_MG_FD_204929 | JGI IMG/M metagenome (GOLD analysis project Ga0316190, IMG submission 204929) | Coastal sediment microbial communities from Maine, United States - Eddy worm burrow 2 | ecosystem: Environmental > Aquatic > Marine > Coastal > Sediment | place: USA: Maine | collected... | reverse complement strand
AGTTTAACGGCGTCATTCTTGAACTCTTTGGGGTAACTTTGTCTGGTTCGTTTTTGGTTCATGGAACACCTCGCTTTCATGATAAATATTCTTAGCATGGTGTCCGTTGAAATTAAACCACATCATATCAGTTACCAAACGACTAACATAATTATTTGACCATGCCGTGATAGGCGAAATATGAGATCAATACATTACCAGGGTAATCGATGTCCTGGCACTATTTACCGTTAGACTTGGGTAATCGATGTCCTGGCATTTGGCAGTTAAGCATTATTAAATATCTTTAATGCTCTTTTTAATTCATGAATATGTATCTAATGGACGGTCATTAAAAACACAAAACCCCACCTCTATGAGAAATGGGGTCTTAATATTCAGTCCATGGCAACCTCGGTTAAAGGTTATTTTTTGGGTTTCTTTTCGTACTTTTTGAGAATATCTTGGATGGCTTCTTCCAAAAGGTCGTTGTGTCTTTTGTGCTCGTCAATAGCTAAATATTTAAGCTGTTTTAAGAGGTCAGCGTCAAGGGTGGTGTTGTAAGGAATGCGGTTTTTCTTTTCCATAGATAAAAATCGCATATTGTTGTGTTGAGGTCAATATTTTTTCTTGACATTGTATTGTAATATGGCTAACAATATATCAACACAAGGAATTCAAACCCAAAACCAAGATAAAATGAAAACCAAATTAAACATAGCGCTTGAAGGAACCTGTAGCGGCGACGTCGTGGGCGGTTTATTATCTTGGACCGGGGTAGCCTTCAGGCGCTTTTATTAATTAACCCACGGGATAAGCGCTGCAGGCCGAAAAGGGCGTCCCTGGCCCCTGCCCGTGGAACAAACAGGGAGAAAGTGAGGGACTTATGGGAAGCATTTACAAAAGAGGTAACACTTACTGGATTAAGTATTACAGGCATGGCAAGCCCTACCGTGAAACCACAAAGAGCAAAAAAGAGGCCGATGCCAAACGGCTGTTAAAAAAACGTGAAGGGGAAATCTCAGAGGGCAAACTTCCGGGAATCTATTTTGACCGGGTAGGGTTTGATGAACTGGCAGAGGATTTTCTCAGGGATTACCGTATTAATCAGAGAAAGTCTCTTGATAGGGCAAAGAGGAGCGCAGGACACCTTAAACGTTACTTTGAAGGGTATAGCGCACCTAATATCAATTCACCTAAGATCGGGGCGTATATCGAGAGCCGATTAGAGGAAGGCGCTGCCAATGCCACAATCAACCGGGAACTGTCTGCATTGAAAAGGATGCTGAATATTGGAGCAAGGCAGACTCCCCCAAAGGTTGACCGTGTGCCCTTTATTCCCATGTTGAAGGAAAATAACACCCGAAAAGGATTCTTTGAACATCCGGAATTTATGGCTTTACGGGATTCCCTGCCTTCTTATCTAAAAGGATTTGTGACATTTGCATATAAGACCGGATGGAGACTTTCAGAGATAACGGGGTTGACCTGGAAACAAGTTGACCGAGAAAACGGCATTGTAAGGCTTGAAACCGGAGAAACGAAAAACGATGAGGGACGGACGGTTTATCTTGATGCGGAACTTCAAGAGGTATTTAATCATCAATGGGAACAAAGGAAAAAGAGCCGAAAACTTACACCTTATGTTTTCTCGAACATGGACGGTACAGGATATATAAGCGATTTCAGATGTTCATGGAATACAGCTTGGAAAAATGCCAAGATCGGCAAGAGATTGTTCCATGATTTCAGGAGAACGGCTGTTAGAAATATGGTTAGATCTGGAATCCCTGAAGGTGTTGCAATGAAGATTTCAGGGCATAAAACACGGTCTGTATTTGAGAGATATAATATCGTAAACGATGCGGATCTAAAGCTTGCAGCACAGAGACAAGAAACCTACCTTCAATCCCAAATGGGCACAATTTCGGGCACAGTCCACAATTTCGGCACTAAAAAAGGGATTAACCAAAACGGCTAATCCCTTGATTTCATTGGTGCCGGAGGTCGGAATCGAACCGACACGGGGTTGCCCCCGCGGGATTTTGAGTCCCGTGCGTCTACCAATTTCACCACTCCGGCATGGATCATCTATTATCCAAAGTTTATACCGGTTGTCAATAAAATAGAATCGGCCGGAATTTTGTCTTCAACCAATGGGAAAGATCCTGGGCGCTCTTCTCGAAAAATTCGGGCTAATCCGAATTTCTCAACAACTCTGCGTATATTTCTATGGGATGTTTGATCCGTATGTTTTCTCCGGATTTGGACAGCATGTCCGAAATTTGGAGCATACAGGCCGGACATCCGGTGGCAACCATCGAACATCCGGAAGCTCGGATATGGTCCATTTTTACGTTCCCGATATTGGCGGAAAGATCGTAATACGTCAGATTAAAGCTCCCCCCCAGGCCGCAGCATCTGTCGGATTCAGACATTTCTATCAGCCGATAGGCCGGATTTGCATTAATAAGAGATCTAGGTTCGGCAGATACGCCCAGCGATTTTTTAAGATGGCATGGATCATGATAGGTCACATCCACAGGATCTCTGACAGCGGCAACTTCAAGTTTTTCCAATCCCACCCTCGATACCAGGAACTGATTGATATCCAGGGTTTTTGGGGCAATGGCCGTCACTTTGCTTTTAACATAACCGGAATTTTTATCCGCCATCATCGGCCATATTTCCTTTATCGTGGACGTACAGGTGGCACAGGAGGTTACCAGATAGTCAAACTTTTCGGCATCGAATATTTCCAGATTATGGCGGACCAGACGGTTAAAGGTCACCGTATCTCCCGAGGAGATCGCCGGTATCCCGCAGCAACCCTGCCCTTTGGGCATAAAAATTCCAACACCGTGATACTGGAGAACGTCGATAACATCTTGGGCGATATGGGGAAAACTTTTATCTAAAAGGCACCCCACGTAAAAAGCCACTTTAATTCCGGAACGACCTTTGTTGGTATTCAATGATGGAATCCGACGGTGAAACGGGATCTTGGCCAGTGGCGTAAAATGCCGGTTGCCAATTAAAGGAGATATAAACCGGGCACAGGAGGTGCCGATCAGTTCATTTGCCGGTCTTGTGAAAATTTTCTGAAATTTTGCCCCCCACGCCGCCACCCGGTCAAACATTTCAGGGTGAGACAGCATTCCCCTTAAAATCAATTTCTTGGCCGGAGACAGCCCCATGAAACCGGTAAGAATCGCTCGGGCCTTAATGAAAATTTCCAGGACGCTCACACCGCTGGGACAATTGGCAGCACATGATCCGCAAAAAAGACACCGGCCCAGACGTTCGTACACGCCTTTTGGATCATTGAACATTTCCTCCAAAAGTCCATCAAGGAGTGCCAGCTTACCCCGAGCGACGTCTCCTTCAAGGCCGGTTTCGGAAAACAGCGGACAGACCGCCTGGCACATGCCGCACCGCATACAAATCCCCAGTTGAAGTTCCAGTTCCCGCATCAGTTCTGAGAGGATTTTCATGCCGGGCATTGGGGGTCTCCATGGTCGGGCATTGTTTGGTTATCAATGTCCATAGATAAATCCTTAAATTTTTATAAAATATCCGCTCTATTCCTCTATCGCTATCCCCTTAAATGTCAACAATAAAAGATAAAAGGCCCCCGGGAAATCCTTTGGATAGGGTTTCCATCTTGGGAAAAACTCCCGGTGGTCGGGATATTCCCCTATTAAATTGAACCTTTCATCTCATGGACATACTTTAATTAAAAATCGATAATAAAGGTCTTCGTTCCCCTATAGAGATGGGTCTATGCCCCGGTTATACAGAATATACTTGGCTTGACGGGATCTTCCACAAGCCTGCGGAGAATATGCTTGTCCGGTTGAATCTCCGAGATTCCATCGGTCGAGCGGTTGCAGTTCAAGAAGGACGCGGGAGGCTGCATGTCTTGCCCTTGTCCGGGGGTGGTTCTTCAGATATGGAGGACCATCCTTTTCGTCTTCTTGCCGTACCGTTTTCTATGGCCGCTTCACAGATCCACCATATCAGGCCATGTCGAATAAAAGGATAAAAACGTCTCCATCGAAACAAACCCGTTTATTAATGCCACCACAGGGCCAACATACTGTCTGCAGGGTTTCCGCTCGTTTAGTTTAGCGGTACAGATATGTCGCACACAACATTTTACCCAAGGAGGAGAACATGAGCGAGAGCGTTTACAAAATCATCGAGTTGGTTGGAACAAGTGAGGTTTCCTGGGAGAAAGCTGCTGAAAATGCGGTACTAAGAGCAAGCAGGACGCTGCGAGATTTGAGAATAGCAGAAATATCAAAACTCGACATGACCATTAAAGATGGAGAGGTCGAATTCTATCGCGCCAGAGTGACGCTTTCTTTCAAATATAAAGATTCCTGATTGGCCAGAGTCGAACGTATGATGCTTTTTGGAGGGGTATAGAAAAAAAAGACGTTCGGCAAAATTCTGCGGATGATCCGAATAAAATTCGTCCGGCAGGTGACTGAAAAGGGGTGCCGATTCTTGCACCCTTTTTTTATGAACCCATGGCCAAGCTTCTGCGTGCGGCAACGGGAAGGGTTGCCAAGACGTTTAAAACGTGGCAAACTTTATTCATTTAAGACCGTTTCATTCAAAGACAACCGGAGATTTTTTTGTGGCCAAAAATCCGAGCTATAAGGAGTTGACACAAAAGGTAAAAAAGTTGGAACAAGAAGCGACCTGCCGAGAACAGGCCGAAGAAGCGTTCCGGAAGAGCGAAGAAAAATACAGGTTGCTGGTAAAAAACCTTCCAAGTATCGTGTACAAAGGACACGTCGACTGGTCGGTGGAATTTTTTGATTCAAAAATTGAACTTTTGACAGGATATGCGGTTGATGAATTTAATCTCAGGAGGCTTAAGTGGAAAGATATTGTTTTAAATGAAGATGTTGCAAATGCCAAAGAAATTTTTATCCGGGCACTCAAATCAGATAAGTCGTATATCCGGGAATACCGAATCGAATCCAAGGCCGGGAACATACATTGGATACAAGAAAGAGGACAAATAATTTGTGACAACACCGGAAAAATTGAATATGTCAGCGGCGTCTTTTTTGACATTACCGATTACAAGCAGGCCGAGGAGAAGTTGCGAAAAAGCGAAGAGATGGCACGGGCGCTTTTGAATGCCACCACCGATGCCGTCGTTTTACTCGATTCTCAAGGAACAATCCTGGATATTAACGACACCTATGCACAGCGGTTTCAGAAGCATAAAGACCACCTGCTCGGTTTTTGTATTTGGAATCTGTCTCCCCCGGAAGTCACCGGTCTTAAAATGGCGAATATCCAAGAAGTATTTGAATCGGGCAAGCCGGTGCGAATTGTGGTTGAACAGAAGGGAATTTGGAATGATACCAACATTTATCCGGTGTGCAATGCCAAGGAAAAAGTGATGCAAGTGGCTGTTTTTGCCCGAGACATTACTGAACGAAAAATGGCCGAAGAGCACGTTCACACCCTCACGCAGCAGCTGATGAAAGTCCAGGAAATTGAACGACAACAGATTGCATACGACCTGCACGACAACCTTGCACAAGACCTTTCACTGTTGAGAATCGGCCTTGAAACCCTTTTTGACAGCCATCCACCTGTACCTTTGGAGATCAAACAAAAGGCTTCGGAATTATCAAAAACACTCAGAAGATCCATATCGGCTGTCCGGGATATGGCGTACGATTTACACCCGCCGGGACTCGATCAACTTGGGCTTGCCCATACCGCCTATCAATACTGTGAAGAATTTTCTGAAAAAAATGGCATTAACATTGACTTTTTTGCCGCCGGCCTGGATGATTTAGCGATCCCCAGCAACACGGAAATCAACCTGTACCGTCTGATTCAGGAGGCCCTTTGGAACATAAAAAAGCATGCGGATGCAACCAATGTAACCATCAAGCTGGTGGCATCCTTCCCTTTCATCATCCTCCGCATAGAGGACGATGGCAAAGGATTTAATGTCGAAGACCGACTGGCCGAGGCTTCCAAGGAAAAACGGATGGGACTTCGGAGTATGGAGCAGAGGGTCAGCCTTCTGAACGGAAAAATGAGGATTCAATCACGCCCAAAAGAGGGCACCAAAGTGTTTATCGAAATCCCCTACAAGGAGAAAAAAACGTGATTGAAAAGAAAAGCCTATTGATCATCGACGATCACCCACTTTTCAGGGAAGGACTCAAGACGATTATCGGACCCGATCCCCGCTTTAAGGTGATCGGTGAAGCCGGAACCGGCCGCGAAGGGCTTCAAATGCTAAAAAAACTTAAACCTGATTTGATCGTGGTGGATATATCCCTTCCGGATCAAAGCGGCATTCAACTCACCCGTGATATACGACGTCTTTTTCCTGAAACTAAAATTTTGATCGTCAGCATGCATTCTAAAATCGATTATATTGCCGAAGCATTCCAGGCCGGAGCAACCGGATATGTGGTCAAGGAATCTGCGGCAAAAAGACTCCTTCAGGGACTCGAATCGGTTGCAAACGGCGATTATTTTCTGGACAGCTCCGTTTCCCATGCCGTTGTCGAAAACCTGATGAAGTTCCCTTTAAAAGAAGCAAAAATTACGGATCCAGACTACGCCACCTTAACGCCCCGGGAGCAAGAAGTCATGCGCCTGCTGGCAGAGGGACTCTCCAGCAAAGAGGTTGCCGAAAAACTCTTCATTAGTCCAAAGACGGTTGAAAATCACCGCGCCAACATCATGAACAAGTTGAACCTCCACAGCACCATTGAATTGATTCGCTATGCCGCAAAGCTCGGTCTCATCGATGTCGATCTCTGGAAGGAATAATTCCTGAATTCTGTATCCAAAAAATTCAGGACGCCGTCGACATCTCCCCACAACATCCGGGATAAATTCCCGGCAAATAGGGTTTTTCCCTAACAAATTGAACCTTCCCCTCTATGGACAAAAGGAATCTCAACTTGTTAATAAACATATAAAAACCACCTTTGAAATGTCCTTTGAACACCTTTAGATATAGGGGGGTCCATGATCTCTTCTCCATGTAAAAATTGTACCCGGAAAAACCTTCCGAAGGACACGTGTGCCAAAAATTGCAAATTGTTGCAAGCCGTACAGGATATCGAAATATCCTCTGAAAAATGGATTGATGGAAATGGAATCGACTTTACCGAAGAGTATAATTGTTCCTTACCCCTTTCGTTTTCAAGCAACGCTGTCTTTTTATGAACAACCACTGAGATGCTGTTTCTATAATTCAAGACATTCGCCGGTTCCAACCGTACCGGGGCAGTCGCTTCACTCAGCTTAAAAATCCATTTTTTTCGCCGGGGCGAGAAATTTCGAGGTTCAACATTACCAGATATATGCCGGTAAGAAAAAATCATAATAGTTTGAATGGCGCTGAAAGACAAAAGGCGGACATTAAGATATCATCGGCAGCATCCGCCGAGATAGAACCGGATGTTAAAAAAAAGAATTACCTTGATATGGCGGCCTTGATTAGAAGTATTCAGCGTGCTGAAGGTCATACGGACTGTTTCCAAAAGGGCATGATCGACTGCGATCAGACGAGTTGCAAGTGGCACCCCTTCTGCCTTGAAGGGCATCCGGTCTTGGGAAAAGACGATTCATAGTGTTATCTGTCAAATTCGCAAACCAACCCCACGACTCCGCAGGCTTCGATATTGCCCCAATTTGCATCCAGGTTCGAGGTTAAGGCCAAAACCCACGGGAGATGAACCTTGCGCCGACTGTCGGTTCCTTAAACCGGATCCTCTTCTCTTTATTTAAATCGTTTCCTAACATTGAGACTCCACCACCAGTGAAGGTGGTGTTCAGTCCCTGCCGGTAAAAAAGGCTTGGCCTTTTTACCCGAAATATTGGGCCCAAAATCGATTGTAATTTCATTTTTAAAACAATAAAACACCGGCAGGGACCCAGCCTTCTTGATTTCACGATTTTCACAGGGCTTTTTATTTAGCCTTTCTCAGAATAACACTCCTACTCAGCCGCAGGGTAACTGAAATTGTGACGGCAATGAATTCAATCGGAACATATTCTTGGAACTGCGATAGAAAACATTTATGGAATTTTTCCGGGTCCTGTTGATATAATCTCTGTTGTATACTACAAGAAGCATGGCACTCGATTCCCGCCACATGAGATTCATTGATCGACTTTTGAATGGAGGCCGATAGGATCCGATGTTTTTGATTGCCGGTGTTTCTCCCAAAACAAAAGTGATTGACAATACCCCCAGGCGCTGCCCGGTTTGCGGATTGGTCCGAGCCTATAATAAACGGGTAGATCACTATTTCAATCTGTTTTTCATTCCCATTTTAAGGGTCAAAAAGGGCGAACCTTTTCTCATGTGTGATCGATGTTCGAGACCGGTCAACGAATTTAAAGAAGATAACAGCACCCGGCCGGATATCCAGAAGACCCAGTGCCGTCATTGCGGAAAAACGTTAGAAAAAAATTTTGGATACTGTCCGCATTGCGGCAAACCTGTTGTCCGGAAATAACCCCTGAAGGTGTTTATATGGAACCTGTTTTTGAGAGCCGTCCGGACAGGCCCATGGAGCGGCATGTGGTTCTGGTAGCGCCGGAAGTGCCCTGGAACACCGGAAACATCGGGCGCACCTGTCTGGGTGCCGGAGCGTTTCTTCATCTAATAAAACCCCTGGGATTTTCCTTAGAAGGTCGTGAACTTAAAAGAGCGGGTCTGGATTACTGGCACAAACTCAAGATCCGGATCTGGGATGACTTTTACAGTTTCCAAAAAGAGATGACGCCTCAACCGGACGAAGTCGCACTGTTTTCAAAAAACGGTTCAAAACCGTTCTGGTCCATGCCGTCTCCGGACAGACTCTTTCTCATTTTCGGCTCAGAAACCCAAGGGCTTCCCGAACCTATCATTTCTCGCTATCGACACGCCTTCTATCACATTCCCATCACGCAAAAAATCAGATGCTTGAATCTGTCCACCACGGTGGGGATTGCCTTGTATGAAAGTCTGAGGTTTTCACACCACCCATAAAAAAATAGGGCTCGGAATATTTCCGAGCCCTATGGGTCTATCCATATGCGTTATGGTTTGTGTTGCTTAGAACAGTCCCGTAACCTTACCGGTATCCACGTCCACATCCACGCGCCGATACGCCGGGTCTGAACTGGTTCCAGGCATCAGGCTGATGGCGCCGCAACAGGGGCAGAGAAACTTGGCGCCGGAAAAGATCAGCACGTCCTGAATGGGCAGGGTCCATCCCTTGGGTACGCCCTTGACCGCCGGGTCGTGGGTGAGGGAGAGATGGGTTTTGACCATCATGGTGGTGTAGTCGTCATACTGGGGATCATTTTCAAGCATCTTGGCCTTGGCTTCAGCCGCGGGCGTCCAGGCAACACCGTCGGCGCCGTAAACGTTCTTGGCGATGAGGTCAACCCGGTCGCGCAGCTTGGTTTCCAGAGGATACAGGAATTTGAAGTCGCCTGGATCGTCACAGGCTTCGATAACCGCATCGGCAAATTCCAGGGCACCGTCACCGCCGTCGGCCCAGTGGGTGGACTCTGCACAGCGGGCCCCGGCTGCCTCGGCTGCCTTGCGCACCATGGCTACCTCAGCGTCGGTATCATTGTGGAAGCGGTTGATGCAGACCACCGGGTTGATGCCGGCCTGGCGGATGGTGTTGATATGGTGTACCATATTCTCCACACCCGTTTCCAGGAATTCCAGCCCTTCTTTCGTATACTCTTCGGGCAGGGGCAGGCCGGCTACGACCTTGGGCCCGCCGCCGTGCATCTTCAGGGCCCGGATGGTGCTGGTGAGAACGGAGACGTGGGGTTTCAGACCGCTGTACCGGCATTTGACGTTCCAGAATTTTTCAAAGCCGATGTCGGCACCGAAACCAGACTCGGTAATATTGTAGTCATAAATCTTGAGGCCGACCCGGTCGCCGATAATCGAAGACTGACCCACTGCGATGTTGGCAAACGGTCCGGCATGGACCATGCAGGGCTGATATTCAGCGGTGCACATCAGGGTCGGGTTGATGGTGTTTCGCATCCAGGCGGTCATGGCGTTGCCGACTTCCAGATCGCCGGTGGTGATCGGTTTGCCGGATTTGCTAAAGGCCACCGTGATGTTGTTCAGTTTTTCACGCAGATCGGCAAGATCATAAACAATGGAAAGAATCGCCATGAGCTCGGAGCTGACTGCAATTCCGAACTTGGACTGCATGACCATGCCGTCATACCTGCCGCCCAGACCGATAACGATATTTCGCAAAGCCTGAGCACAATAATCCATGATCCAGCCCATTTCGACTCGTGTGGGGTCGACATCCAGCCTGGCCATACGGGTCAGACGCGCGAGTTGCTCGTCATTGTAGTTCCGCTCGTGCTGCATTCTGGAGGTCAGGGCGACCATGGCCAGGTTGTGAGCGTTCATGATGTCGTTAATGTCACCGGTGAGACCCATGGAGAATTCGGTCATGGGGATCAGCAATGAGTTGCCGCCGCCGGCCGCGGTTCCCTTGATGTTCATGGTCGGACCACCGGAGGGCTGCCGCAGAACGCCGCCAACATTTACACCGCGTTTGCCCATACCTTCCATGAGACCGCAGGAAGTGGTACTTTTACCTTCACCCAATGGTGTTGGGGTGATGGCGGTGACCTCAATGTACTTGCCATCCGGCTTGTCCTTGAGCCGCTCGATAATCTTCATGAAATCCAGTCTACAAAGTCTCCCTTGGGGGATAATTTCATCTTTTTCAAGACCCAGTTTATCCCGCCACTCTTCAGGAGTAGGCATGTTTTCTTCGGCCGCTTCTGAAATCTGCCAGTCGGCCATTTCTACCGCATTGTAAGCCATGTAATCAATCCTCCTCTATAATATTTGGGTTAATAAAACAGGAACCCGGTACCCACCCATGGGTTCCTTCAGCTTTGGTTAATAACTTTGAAATGTTAATTTTTTTATTATGTTATAGACCGTGTTGCAAAACTTGACCCATTCAACTTGGCAAGCAAAATAAGTGTTTCTACTAAATTCTGCAATAATGCAAAAAAAATAAAAATTGTCAATAGAAAAATGCACTTAGAGGTTGCGCAAAAACAACTTCACAGAATCCGCACCCAAATTCGGATCCATCAGAAGGCGTAAAACCACAAGTAATCGCACGCTATTTCAAGGATTTTACGAGTGAAGTATCGGTCAAAGATAGGCTGAAGTTGAAATGCAAAAATGTGAAGTTATTTTTTCGCAAGCCCTTAGCCTTGCAACTGATTCAATCGGAAATAAAAACCTCTGAGATGCATCAACTCGGCGTGGTTTCCGGCTTCGATGATCCGTCCCCTGTTGAGCACCAAAATGGTGTCGGCGTCCCGGGCCGTAGACAGCCGATGGGCAACGATGATAGATGTTCGGTGGGCCATCAAATTGTCGAGAGCCTCCTGAATTTTGTGTTCGGTCTCTGAATCGATATGGGATGTCGCTTCATCGAGTATGATAAGGTCCGGATTCCGGGCAAACGCCCGCGCAATGGAAATCAACTGACGTTCACCGCTTGAGATGGACGCACCGCCCTCCGAGAGTACCGTATCGAGACCGTCCGGCAACCGGTCTACAAATGTTTTGCAGTTTGAATCCTCTAAAATTCGCTCCATGGCCGCTTCTGAAATATCGCCCTTTCCCAGGGTAATGTTTCTCCGTATGGATTCTGAAAACAAAAATGGATCCTGCATAACCAGGGCCATCTTGGTCCTTAATATCCCAGGATCGATGCTCTTGACATCGATCCCGTTGAGAAAAACCCCTCCGGACGTCGGGTCATAAAAGCGGATGAGCAGGTTAATTATGGATGTTTTCCCCGAACCGGTGGGCCCGACCACTGCCAGGGTCTTTCCGGCCCTGATACTGAAGGAAATGTTTTTAAGCAC
>Ga0316190_10003192_pt1 | contig 11916 bp, 9 predicted proteins | sample Eddworburrow2_MG_FD_204929 | JGI IMG/M metagenome (GOLD analysis project Ga0316190, IMG submission 204929) | Coastal sediment microbial communities from Maine, United States - Eddy worm burrow 2 | ecosystem: Environmental > Aquatic > Marine > Coastal > Sediment | place: USA: Maine | collected... | reverse complement strand
GGTCACATCCTTGGCTTTTGCATACTCTGCATAAAGCGCCCTAAATCTGGAAGCATCACCCTTGGCCCGATTGATCCTGTCCAGTGCGTACCCTTCGGCGGCCTTAATGGTTCTTTCAGCTTCACCCCTGGCTGTTGGAATGGCTTTGTTATAATCCTCTTTGGCCTGATAGATCATTTTTTCTTTTTCCTGAATTGCCTGATTCACTTCGTTGAATGATGGTTGAACCGGATCGGGAACATTGGTCTTTTTCATTTCGATGGTCACAATATTGATTCCGGATTCAGCGTTATCCATCTCCGCCTGCAAAACGTTTCTGGCTTCGATGGCAATCTCTTCCCGCTTGCTGATCACCTCATTGATGCTTCTATCGCCCACCACCAGACGCATGGCCGCCTCGGACATATCAATGAGCAGCTTTCGAATATCATGAACCTTAAACAGAAAATTGTAAGGGTCTTTTATCCGGTACTGAACAATCCATGGAACCACGGCCACATTTAAATCTCCGGTCAGCATGAGGGCAACCGCAGTATTCTCACCGCCGGAATAGGACCTTGCTCGCGAATCTCCCCGGGCAGAACGGAAACCGAATTCTTCTTTATAGACATGTCGGACCTTGACTTTTGTTATCTTTTCAATTCCGGACGGCAGTTTGAAATTAAGGCCGGGCTGACTGGTTCGGACATATTTCCCGAATCGCTGAACCACGCCGACCTCATCCACAGCAACCGTGTAGAATGTCGAAGAGCCAAAAAATAAAAGGAGGAAAATAAGAATTAAAAGAGGACCACCCGGCAGTTTTAACTTTTTAAATTTTTCGACCAGCTCATCCATTTTGGGAGGAACCATGCCTCCTTCTTTATGCTCTTGCTGCTTTTTAAGTTTTTCCCAATCCCAGTTCATAAATATAATTCCTGTCTATTTGGTTTTCAAAATATCTATTTTTTTATCTGACCCTTTAATGTAAGTTATCATGGCTTTCAAGTCAAGGGAAAAGCAAAATTTTCATGCTAAACATCGTACGGTCGTATTCGATAACCTCTTAAATTTTCTTATCAAAGCAACATCGAATCAATAAACCAAAAAGGCGCATGGCATGAGTAAACCCGACTATTTTTGAAACCGTCCCAATTGTTTCTTGACAACCCAATGGATCAATTTGTACTTTTTTTATTATGGGAAAAAGGAAAAACACTCCGAGAGTTGGTCACATCGGAGATATTATCAACCATGTTCTGAAAACCTGTCGGCGTGATTGTGACGGAGATCTTTCTCAGGTTTGGAGCCTGTGGGACGCCGCGGTGGGAGATGTCATCGCAAAAAATGCGAGACCGGAAGCCTTTAAGGGAAAGCTTTTACTGGTCAATGTCAACAGTTCGGCGTGGATGCATCAGCTCCAATTTTTGAAAAGGGATATGATCGATAAGATCAACACCGCATTGGGAAAAGAACTGGTTCAAGACATAAAATTCAAGATTGGGCCGGTATAAAATTGAAATCTTTGACTGCTGATTCCTTCTTTAACGGCCGTATCCAGGTTAAGCAGCACCGGTCCGGATACCGTTTTTCCATAGATGCTGTTCTACTGGCCTCCCATGCCAGACCGGGCCCGGAGGATACGGTATGCGATTTGGGAACTGGCTGTGGTATTATCCCCATAATACTGGTTTATCGCAATCCTGGAATCAAAGTATACGGGATTGAAGTGCAAACGGATCTTGCCGATATTGCCGCCCTCAATATCACGGAAAATGGTTTGGACGATCAAATTTCCGTTCTGTGTATGGATATGAAAGCACTGAACCTCCAAATGACTTCCGGGCCTGTGGATCTGGTTGTGAGTAATCCTCCTTTCAGGAAAGCGAAATCCGGAAGGATTAATCCGAATCGGCAACGGGCTGTTGCCCGGCATGAAATTAAGGCTACACTAAATGACGTGGTTGAAACCGGCCGTCGTATGTTGCGAACCGGAGGACGATTTGCAATGGTTTACTCGGCGGAGCGCATGACCGACATTCTCACACATATGCGGACTGCCGGAATAGAACCGAAGTCTATACGCACGATACACTCAGGAATAGAAACAGCGGCAAAGCTGGTTCTGGTGGAGGGGAAAAAGGGGGGGCGTGCAGGGATCAAGATCGGACCGCCGCTGATCATTTACCGAAAAAACGGCTCATATACGGATGAGGTTGAAAAAATGTTTATACCTTAAAACAGTCATAACCGAACATAGGTTCTGGGGCTCAAGGTTGAATCCATTGCGAAATCTTTCATCAACCTTGAACCCTTGATCTCTGAACGGTTATGAGCCGTCTGATCAATCGAGTCTGTTCATCACCTGGCCGGCAATGACCTTGGGGAAAAAATAGGTCGCTTTTCGAGGCATAATCAGGCCTGCTTCGGCAATATCTCGCACCTGCTCAATTTTCGTCGGATTAAGAATAAAAGCCATGTCATGTCTTCCGGCGGCGACTGCATCAATTGCCTCTTCAGCAACGCTCGAATAGGCGATCAGTTTCTCGTTATCGAGCCGGGCTTGATCAAAACCCAAAATCTCCATAAAAATAAGCCGGGTCAGCACCGTTACATCAATATTTCTGATCACTTCCGGCAACTCATCTCCAAACATTTTCTCCATAATACCCGGCTTAAGCGTCAACAGGTTTAGCTCCGGACAATCTTTCATGAAAACTCCGATACAATTTTTCGAAGTGTTCGATTTAAGAATTGAAATAAATTGTGCCAGACCCTCTTTATGATGATCATCTTTGTAAGGAATTGTTATAATGTCAAAATAATCCTTTGCGTTATCGATAAGCGATGATCTTGCTTCACCAGGAACTTGATTAAGCAGCCGATGCGCAGGAAGAATAATAAGTCCTGGATCTTCCATGCTGCAAAGGTACATCATGACGTAATTGGCTGGATGCCCGCCATTAAAATCAGGATTGCCGGTTGACAGCCAATTCCTGTAGTTCAGCGCTGTTTCGTAACGATGATGTCCGTCTGCAATAAAAATCACTTTGTCTTTAAGGACTTCGGAAACATGCTGATGAACAGAACTATCGGTGATTCGCCACAGTTTGTGTTTCTGTCCTTTGTTATCGGCGAAAACATGATCTGGTGTTCTCTCATGGGTTATATCTGTTAACCGATCGAGAATACTGTTTTCATTATCGGAATACAAAGAAAATATCGAACTGAAATTAGCATGACATGCTTTCATCAGCTCAAGCCTTTCCGATTTTATGTTGGAAAAGGTCTTTTCGTGGGGCAGCACAATGCCCTTTTCAAAAGGTTCAAGGCGGACCAGGGCAATCAAACCGTAACGTTCCACCCACTTATTCTCAAAGAAAAATTCCATGGATGTCAGATAAAACGCCGGTTCATTGTCCGTCTCGATGATACCTTCCGAAAACCAATTGTTAAAGCAGTCTGCCGATCTTGTATAGCGGTTGTTTGTACGTGTATCGTTTTCGGTTGTTTTGCCCAGTGTCAGCCTAATGATATTCTGTGGGTGAGTTTCATGAAACTCATTCTGTTCCTGCTCTGAGATAACGTCAAAGGGAGGGGCAACAACATCTGCCAAATTGTTTACCTTATTGATATTATATAGGGTTCCCCTGAAAGGGATGATCTCAGCCATGTTTAAAAATTCCTTTTTTATAGGCAAGTCATTGGTAATTTTTTCAATGAGACGAACTGATACTATAAAGACACATCTTGTTCAAGTGATAAAATTGAAGGATCGATAAAAAGGAAATTTTCAACTTTTTTTCGATGCCCCCAACTGAACCGGCTCGCAAAAAGCCTGTTGTTATTTCATCTGAAATAAAATAAGATCATTGACAGAGCATATCAAAAAAGTATATTGAACCTACCGGTATTTCAGCGCTTGAGAATGATGGAGAGGTGGCCGAGCGGCTTAAGGCCCCGCTCTCGAAAAGCGGTATCCTGTCAAAAACGGGATCGTGGGTTCAAATCCCACCCTCTCCGCCATAAATAGCACCTAAAAAACTGATACTTGCCCCCAATATTTTCGGAGAGATGTCCGAGCTGGCCGAAGGAGCACGACTGGAAATCGTGTGTGCTGTCAAAAGCGGCACCGAGGGTTCGAATCCCTCTCTCTCCGCCATTTAAATATCAGATTCAGCATCAAGGTCCCGTATCCAGGGTAGGAAAAACACTTTATGTCCTATCTCGTACTTGCACGTAAATATCGCCCTCAAACCTTTGATGAGGTTGTCAAGCAGGGCCACATTACACGGACGTTGAAAAACGCTATTTCAGCCGGCCGTGTGGCCCATGCAATTCTGTTTTCAGGGCCGAGAGGCACAGGAAAAACAACGGTTGCCCGTATATTGGCCAAGGCCATGAATTGTAAAGACGGTCCTGTGCCCGTTCCATGTAACCAATGCAGTTCCTGCAAGGAAATCACCGCAGGAAATGCCGCAGATGTTTTCGAAATTGACGGCGCCTCAAACAACAGCGTTGATCAGATCAGGGATCTTCGTGGAAACGTCAAGTACATGCCTGCCCACAGCCTCTACAAAATATATATTATCGATGAAGTTCACATGCTCAGCATCGCCGCCTTTAATGCGCTTTTAAAAACTCTGGAAGAACCGCCGTCCCATGTTATGTTTATTTTTGCCACTACGGAGCCTCGCAAGATTCCCATAACCATTCTTTCCAGATGTCAGCGGCATGATTTCAGGCGTATAGATGTTGAATCGATTTCCGAACACATGGAAAAGATCTGCAAAAAAGAAGGTGTTGAGATAAATCCTAAAAGCTTGGGGTTAATTGCTCGGGAAGCAAACGGAAGCATGAGAGACGGTCTGAGTCTTTTGGATCAAGTCATGTCATGCATCCAAGGAACGATTTTACATGATCAGGTACTCGACATTTTAGGGATCGTCGATAGAGAAATTATTTTTAAAATTTCAGACGCTGTTTTACGGGAAGATATTGCAGAGATTCTTGATATTTTGGATGAGGTTTACAGCGCGGGCCATGATATGAAAAAGCTGTATGCAGATCTTATTGAACATTTCAGGAATCTGTTGATCGTCAAGATGGGGGAAAAAAACCGCAAACTGGTGGATATTCCGGCCCATGAAATAGACTTGATCCTGGATCAGGTAAAGAAGGTCCCAACAATTTTTTTAAACCAGATTTTTGATCTGCTGTTTAAAGAAGAGGTTACCCTTGAGCATTCATCCCATCCAAAGCTTGCCATAGAAATGGTTTTTTTTCGGATATTTCAGACAAAACCGGCACTACCCATTGATGTTCTAATCGCAAAGCTCGATAATCTTAGAAAAGATATTTATGAAACCAAAACCGACGTTGCTGTCATCGAAACCAGTTCTACATTCCAGGATGAGAGGAAAGATTCACAATCAACATTAAACAAAACAACAGGAACTGCAGAATCCCTTGAGACCTTTGCTTCGGCACCGGAAACGCCGGTTGATCAAGATGAGGATATTAAGGGCACATGGAAAAGACTTTTATCGATCATTTCAGAAAAACATCCGTCTCTCGTAGCCAATCTGAAGAATTCCATGATAAAAACACTGGCCGATAATCGCATTGAAATCGAAGTAAACGGAAGCCATTTTAATGTAAATATGATCCTGAGGGATAAAAACAAAGCGATTATCAAAAAAATATGCGGCGATTTTTTCGGCAAAGAGATGGATGTCGTTATTGTGCCCAAAAAAATAAAAGATCCGGAACATCAGGAAAAGAAAAGCCAGGCGGGCCGTTTGAAACAGGAGGCTTTAAGCCATCCTCTGGTTACCGATGCTTTAGAGATTTTCAACGGCAACGTTGTTGATGTTAAAATTTTATAGGAGGTATTTTAATGAAAGGCATGGGGAAGATGATGAAGCAAGCCCAGCAGCTTCAATCTAGAATGTTGAAATTACAAGAAGAATTGGCTGAAAAAACGGTTGAAACGACTTCGGGCGGCGGAATGGTAAAGGTTGTCGCCAACGGCAAGCAACAAGTGGTATCCATTCAGATCGAAAAGGAAGTTGTTGACCCGGATGATTTGGAAATGCTTCAGGATTTGATACTGGCAGCAATAAATGACGCTTTAACAAAATCCCAGGAAATGGTCTCCGGAGAGATGAGCAAACTTACCGGAGGTATGAATATACCGGGGTTAATGTAGATCAGGATTGGAAGTAATCGTTATGAGTTATTATCCAGAATCCATTCGGAAATTGATAAAAAACCTCTCCAAGCTTCCGGGTATCGGAGAAAAAACCGCCGATCGACTTGCGATGCATATACTCCGGGCGCCGCGTAGAGAGGCGGATCATCTTGTCCACAGCATTATGGAAGTCAAAGAAAAAATAAGATTATGCGCCATGTGCTTTTCTCTCAGTGACGCTGAAATCTGCAATATTTGCAGGGACAGGAATAGAAATTTCTCCATTTTATGTGTGGTGGAACAGCCGGCCGATATGGTGGCGATTGAAAAATCGGGGGGTTTTACGGGACTTTACCACATCCTGGAAGGCGTGCTCTCTCCAATGGACGGTGTCGGGCCGGATAACATCAGGATTAAAGAACTTATCTCAAGAATTGCTCAAGGAAAAATCCAAGAGGTTGTTCTTGCCACAAGTACAAATATCGAGGGCGAGTCCACCGCCGCTTTCATTGCAGAACGTTTGGGAATTTATCCGGTTAAAGTGACGCGAATAGCGTCGGGCGTTCCGATGGGCGGTGACCTGAAATATGTTGACCAAGTTACCTTAAAAACGGCCATGAATAGCCGACATCCGATATAACGATATGAAAACCACGGACATTTTCAAATGTCAGCAATGCGGCGATTGCTGCAAAGGATTCGGGGGAACTTTTGTAACTGAAAAAGAAATTGAAAAGATTGCCGCCAGCGTCAATGCAAATCCCAAGACGTTTGTTGAGAAATACTGTAAGGTTTCGGGCGGAAAGCCGCTTCTGGCACAGGGCGGGGATAGTTACTGCATATTCTGGGACGGACGGTGCTCCATTCATCCGGTTAAACCCCGGATGTGCAAAAATTGGCCGTTTCTGAAAAGCATACTGGTTGATATAAATAACTGGTACATCATGGCTTCACTATGTCCGGGCATTCGCACGAATGTACCTGACAGTACTATAAAAGCATGTGTCACCCAAGAACTTTCAAAAAACTCATGACGATTTCCAGCGCTTTACGTCCAAAAGTTTGTAAATATTATTTCCCTCCCTGTCAGAGAGAATCTTGCGGAGAATATTTTGTTCCTCGAGATCTTTCAGGCCTTCAAACAATAACGTTTCGCCACCATTCCACATGCTGGAAAGGTTCTTCGTAGAGATTGCCATGTCATTGTCCGAGAGGTTGCAACATATCAGATATACTGAAACCGTCTCCACAGAAAGGCCTATACTGAAAATTTTCTGGTTCATGGCCGGAGTCTGATTTTGCAAATCCATATAAGCGCCTCGATTTTGGTCATGTAAGTTAACGTAAAGAAGTAAATATAATCGCATCGAATAAAAAATCAACAAAAAGGATGATATGATAGGAATATTCGATTCAGGAATCGGCGGGCTTACCGTTGTCAGATCTCTAATGGAGGAACTCCCCGGTTATAACATGATTTATTTTGGCGATACCGCCCGTACGCCTTATGGGAGCAAGAGCCCTGAAACCGTGGTCAGATACGCGCTGGAAAATACCGACTTTCTCCTTAAACAAGGCGCAAAACTCATCGTGATGGCCTGCAATACAGCTTCAAGTGTCGCGGCCGGCCGTGTTGCTGAAAATTACGACATTCCGATATTTGAGGTCGTTACGCCGGCAACGGAAAAAGCGGTTAAAATTTCCAGGACCTTGATAATTGGGGTTATCGGAACACGCGCCACCGTTAAAAGCGGTATCTATGAACAAAAAATTGTGGCCCTAAAGCCGGATGCAAAAGTCTATTCAGCGGCCTGCCCATTGCTGGTTCCCCTGGTGGAAGAGGGTTGGATGAAGAAACCCGAAACAGTGATGATCATAAAAAAATATCTACATCCATTAAAAGTGAGGCAGATAGACACGCTGATTTTAGGATGCACCCATTACCCCCTTTTAAAAGAAAAAATCCAGAAAAAAATCGGAAAAAGGGTCCATATCATAGATTCTTCAATCGCCATTGCCGAAAACGTAAAAGACTTTTTGGATACACATCCTGAAGTTGACAAGCAACTGAGCAAAAACAACGTATTCAAACTCTTTGTGTCAGATATCACTGAACAGTTTGAAAAGACAGCCCGGGCCACGCTAAAAAGAAATGTGCTCCTGGAGCATGTAGGATTATAACTCAAGAGTCGCACCCTTTGGTTCAACGAAAGTTTTCCGATTTCCATTGGAAAGGTTTGGGTGCAAAATTCAAGTTATCACCTATCCTGGATCGACTAAAATCTAAACCCTATTGTGAAATGGAATCTCCCTGCGCTTTCATTATCTTTTCTATTTAGTTTGTGTCCGTAATAGGCCCCCATGGGACCGATGGGTGTGATATAATGCAATCCAACCCCAATCGATGAACGGAACTCATCCGAACCTTCGTCGACAATCGAGTTTCGAACGCTGCCGATGTCGTAAAAAAAAGAAAACTCAAAATTAGGTCCCAAATCAATCCTTGTCTCAATATTACCCAAGATGGCGGTTAACCCGCCAACGGCCTTCCCGGCCGAGTCAAATCGAAGCAGGTTTTCGTCAAATCCCCGAACAGTGGACGTCCCGCCCAGGAAAAAAAGCTGGTCCGGCGTAACAAGCCTATCATCCCCAAAAGGCGTAATATCCCCCACCCGTCCCCTTAGCGCCAATGTCAGCTTTTCTATGGGCGTATAATATTTCCGGACCTCGAAACGATATCTAAAAAAATCATCCAGAGAATTATTGATGCCCTTAGAAAAATCCAGAACTAAAGAAGAAAACACACCCTTCCTGGGACGGATATAGGAATCCATTGAATTGTAAACAAGGGATGGGCTTATGGCCATAACTTCTCTTGGCTCAAATCGATCTTCTTCATCCATAAAAATGGGTTCCCAATCGCGCGGGTAGTCCTTTTTATACGAATAAACAAATGAAAGGTCTGCGTTAAATTTCTGGAAAAATTTGCGGTTGAATGATAATGAAACGCCCCTTTCTCTGGTGCCGAAATTTGTGTTGAACTCTTCCCTTTCTTCACCAAAAAGAGTTAGCGCCGACTTGATCCGTGTTCCCAAAAATCTGGGTTCCGCGATCCCCAGGTCGCCCCGGTAACCGATCTGGCTAATTTCCGTAGTGGCCCAAACACTTTTGTTTAATCCTAAAAGGTTGTTGTCACCGGCCAGGATGTTTCCGTAGAATCCCCTTTCGGTGTCATATCCTCCGCCGGTTTGAATATAGTAAGGCTTTTTCTCTTCCAATTCTACAAGGAGATTTACAATATCTTCCTTTTCCTTTAACCCGTAAGTGTTAAAACGCGCCGAGTCGAAGGCATTAACATCCCGGATATTGCGTTGAGATTTCAAAAATTTTTTCAGCGAAAACGGATCTCCTGGGTCGATCTCAAGTTCGTTTTTTATAACACGTCTTTTGGTGAGAAAATTCCCTATGGAAGCTACTTGTCCCATTTTCACAAAAGGCCCTTCCTCAACCTCATACGTTACGGCAGCTTCAGTATGGTCCTCACTGATAACGGCGGTTCCCTTTACCTTGACATGGGGGTATCCCTTTTCGGAAATAAGAGAAGACAGCGTGTTTTCATCACTGCGAATCATATAGTTTCGGAAAACAGATCCTTTTTTCAAAGCGATGGCCTCAAGGGCCTGAGATTCTGATTGCACGGTCAGCCCATGAATTGCCAAAGACCGCACGTTTGTTTGAACCCCCTCTTCAATCCCGATTCTGATGTCTACCTTCTGTTTTCTGTCTTTAATGTCTTTATGCGATGTTATTTCATCTTTCACCACCGTATCCATATATCCTTGCTTGAGATAAAGGGATGTAATGGCACGGTTATCCTCTTCCAAGGTTTCCGGAACAAATGCGCCGTTTGCGATAATCCCCGGAGTTCGGGTCAACGTCTGTTTTTTGATCTTTTTTGAATCAAACGCAAAATTTCCTTTAAAATTGACGGAATTTACAACGTATTGCGGCCCCTCTTCAATCAACAGGCGAATGTTACGCACCGGTCGGCCGGACTCTTGTTTTCTATCAGACGCCATCTCTATCCGGCAGTCCATGTATCCAGCATCAAGGTATCGTTTCTTTATTTTACGGATACTTTTTCTCAGGCCCAAATCCTTCTTATTGCCTTCCTTAAACAGGACTAAATCTTTTTTCAGTGTAAAATCCCAAAACGCCTTGTTCCCTTGAAATTGAATGTCATATCTGGGACCTTCATCGATGCGAATCAAAAGAGCAACATTTTGAGTTTTGGCATTTTTCTTAACAACGGAGTCTACAACAACATCCGGATACCCTTTTTTCCGATAAAAACGGATGAGGTTTTGGATGTCTTTGTCAAATTCTTTTTCCTTAAAACGTCTCAAAAAATCCGGAATTATCCACGATTTGAAAGTTTTGATCCGAAATTTAAGGCGCATATTTGAAAAAGCCCGGTTCCCTTTGATTTCAAAATGACGGATGTGAAAAAAATCACCCTTGTCGATATGTACGGAAACCACAAAATTTCCGTCAGCAGAATCTTCCGCGGCCTTTAGCTCAACAACCGGCACAATGTACCCTTCTTTCTTGAAAAGCCGGACAATGGAAGTCTCCTTGGCAGAAAACGTTTCCGGATTGTATATATTTCCAGTACGGAGCTGCATGGCGTTGAGAATTTCTCGCTCCAACAAAGGGAAGCTACCGCTGACTTTAATATCTTTGACTCGAGGAAAAGGCGTCACTTGAAAACGAAGGATAAGTCGTTCTTCTCCCTGCTCTGATTCAGAAACATGGATGGCTCTAAATATTTTCGACGCTTTCAAAGCTTCGAGTGAACCCTGGAACCGTTTCGTCGAAAAGGGTTCCCCTTCCTGGATAAAAATTAGTTTCTTTACTAAATCAACCCATGGGTCCACATCCCCTTTTATCCCCTGAACATCGACAATAACCTGTGATACTATGGGTCTATCTGTTGTCTCCTCCTTTGCGTAGGTGGTTTCTTTGGCAATAGCCATCATTAGAATCCACAACAACACGGTGATCTTTATCCAGTCTTTGTGTTTGGGCTTTGTCATCTGAATCAATCTTTTCTATCGAAATTCGAGTCTAAATTGAATTCCACCGCCATAATTCCCATCAGTATCCTGGAAGGCGTTCACTAACAGTTTCTCAAGAATTTTATATTCCGAAATTACTTTTTGGACGACCCTGGCATTTTTTGTCCGCACACCGTATTTAACCGTTGCCCTTCGGGAAAGCTCTTTACCCACGGTAACCTTTACCTCATCTGAGGCATCAGCATCTTTTGCTTCATTATATTCCAGATCGACTATATCCAGACCGGTGTTGTCCTTGATTTCTTTTTGAACAGTTTCGGCAAGAATATCACCGAGCATCTGACTTGGAGACAGGGATGAACCGCCTTCATCTGCAATCAGTTCCCGTGTTGTTTTCCCGGTTATCAACAAAGAGAGAATGTCCTGTTCTGTTTCTGATGGATTTGAAGAAAAATTTAACTTAAGATTGTCCGAGGTTCCGGAAACATTCAAAAATATTGTCCATTCCCGAATCATTACTTCACTTTGCACATCGATAGTGGGCTCAATTTCATACGGATTAATAAAATCAAAAACACCTCGTTTGACATTGAATTCTTTTTTTTGAAAAAAGACGGTTCCTGATTCTACTTCGGCCCTCCCGCTAATCAGAGGACGATTCACCGA
>Ga0316190_10003191_pt1 | contig 11917 bp, 10 predicted proteins | sample Eddworburrow2_MG_FD_204929 | JGI IMG/M metagenome (GOLD analysis project Ga0316190, IMG submission 204929) | Coastal sediment microbial communities from Maine, United States - Eddy worm burrow 2 | ecosystem: Environmental > Aquatic > Marine > Coastal > Sediment | place: USA: Maine | collected... | reverse complement strand
TCAATATGAGCCAGACGAAGAAGTGAAGGTCACCGGCTCCGTGGCTGTAGGCATACCATCCAAGTCCAGCCCACCAGCCGAGTATAGTGGCCTTGGAAGCCTGCTCGTTTACGTAATTGATCGCGTTACGGTGGATCTCCGTGATCGCTTTACGGCTGGCCTCCGTGCGCACTTCTTCCGAGAGTTGTTCGAATTCTTCGAAAGCGGCATCGTGGACGCTGATCCCACGCGCCAGACATTCCTCCGCGTCTTGGAAGAACGCGAGTTCGCCGTAAGCCTCTGCAAGATCGGTCTGTTTTTTTTTATCCGGTTCAATTAGCAGGGCATCCTTGATGGCCTTCTTGATGGTCTCTTTGTCGTACGGCAGCTCCCGAATATGTCGGTTGACCCATATTTCTCCGCCGCGTACGTGCTCGTATGCGTGTAGGATTGTCTCTGTGTCCTCGGCACTTTTGAGCTTTGAGTAATCGGCTGAGGGAGTCGAACCCTCTTTCTTGAAGCCGGAGCTGAATAATCGATGGGTGTTCAGTATGAAGATGACTCCGCCTCCGATTAGGCCGATTACGATTAGCAAGTGCCAAAGGCTGAACGTTCCCACGGCTTGGCCCTCTTCCTTCTTCTTTCCATCGCTCCAAGCATGTCACTCGATGGGTCACCTATGGAATCCCGCAGCTTCCAGTGAAGCAACATTCTGAGGCACCGTGTAGCAGAAGGCCAGCGAGCGGAACTCGCCTGGATGGAAATCTGAACTGATACCGTGCTTCGGTCGCCCTATCGGGATTATTGTCATTTAATGGATGAGAACCATTGAGTCTTCCTGACCTGTTTGAGCGATGTGCACACGATGAGAGAGCTGCATGATGAGGAGCGGGATCAGAAGTTGAGAGAGGCTTTCACTTCTGGTGAGGCTGAGGACGAAGAAGATGATGATTGGTATGACGACGAGCCTGAGCTTTATGACGACAACCAGTCTTGAGGCTAGGAGAGATGAGATGTTCCCCGTCAGCACTCACGGGACAGATTGAGCTGATTGCGTAAGAGAGACTTTCCGGTTCATCGTAACCCCGAGGAGGGAGATGATGACTGACAGGAATGAGCGTCGTCCTGGCAGCGCAGACCAACATTGGCTTGGCCAACGTTGAAAGATAACGAACCCAACCTCTTTCTAATCTGCCGCTCAGCGCTCAGAGTGCTGAATGGGGCTTCACATAGACCGCCATGGGCCCAAATAATGCTGACCTAGCGCTTCACGACGCCAGCCGAACTACGCACCTCTCGTCTGGAGCCTTTTCACACGGCCAAGACCCAAAGCAGACATTCACACGAATAGGAGTGCTGACGGGGAACAGGCCGGCATTCGAGGGAAGAAGGTTCCTGCGGAAAGATAGGATGGATAATCAGGCGCTCAGCCATCGTAGAGGCCAGCTTGACGGCCCCGCTCTTGGATCATTGCAAGCACGATATCGATCGCAGGCGTAGCTACATTGGTTAGGCACCCGAGTTCCTGGACTGCTGTAACGAGTGCATCGAGTTCGAGGCTGCGGTGGCGTTCCAAATCTTGCAGCATCGAGATCTTGTGTCCCTTGACCGAACCCGCCGCGTTGAGGCGACGTTCAATCATTTCTTCAGGGATTTCGAGACCGAGTGCCTCAGATACGGCTTTGGCCTCATACATCATGGTTTTGCAAAGTTCGCGTAGGGATGGCTCGCTCGTCACACGATCCAGCGTTGCGTGCGTCAACGCACTTACCGGGTTGAAGCAGACATTGCCCCAAAGCTTCAGCCAGACGTTCCAACGCACGTCGTCCCGAATGGGCGCTTCAAAGCCTGCTTCGGTTAGGGCGGCGGATAGCTTTTGCACGCGATCCGAACGTGTTCGGTCTGGCTCGCCAATGGTAAATCTCTTGAATTCACGGTGCTCGATCACGCCAGGCTCTATAACTTCGCAGGCTGGATCGACGACACAACCAATTGCGCGCTCTGGTCCGATGAGTTTCCATTGCCTGCCACCAGGGTCGACAGACTTGAGGACATGGCCTTCGTATGCCCCCCCGTGCTTGTAAAAGTACCACCACGGGATTCCGTTCATCGCGGTAACTACAGCTGTCTCAGGACCTAGCAGTGGTGAGAATTCCTCGGCGCCTTCGGCAGCCTGGTGTGCCTTCAGCGCACATAAGACAAAGTCCTGGTGTCCAAAATCTGCGGGTTTGTCACTCACCGGGAACCGGGCGTGCCGTTCCTGGCCATCGATCAAAAGCCGCACACCGTTTTCTTTCATCGCCTCAAGGTGCGCCCCGCGAGCGATTGCGCACACCTCATGACCGGCAAGCGCGAGCTCGACGGCGAGATAACCACCGATCGCACCAGCGCCAAATATGCAGAACTTCATCGGGCTGGAATCTCCTTGGTCAGAAGAAGCGCTCTGCGCCACCGGATGCCTCAATGGTGCAGCCGGTCACGAAACCGTTGCGGTCCGAGGCAAGAAACGCGGTGATGTCTGCGATCTCTTCTGACGTCCCGAAGCGACCTACAGGCGTGTACTCGGCACCAACACGTGCGATTAAATCTTCATCGTCCAAGTCAGCCAAGTCAGGTCGTGTCTGCCGCACTTTCGGGAGCATATTTTCTTCCCAATTTTCCGTGCGGATCGCACCAAGCGCGACTGCGTTGACAAGGATACCGTGCTGAGCGACTTCGAGCGCCAACCCCCGCGTCAAATTGTTGATGGCCGCGCTGAGAACGTGAGAAATCAAAAGCTTTGGATTCGGATAAATCCCGCCGACCGAAGACATATTGACGATCCGGCCCCATCCTCTCTCGCGCATAACGGGGATTGCAGCGCGATTAAGACGGATCATCGCGTGCAACTTAATGTCTTCCATCTCCTTCCAAGCTTCATCATCATTCTCCATGAGACCACCGGGATGGGCACGGCCGGCATTGTTGACAACAATGTCGACGCCACCAAAGTTCTTTGTGGCTTCTTCAACGAGTTGCTCGCCTGCCTCCGCGCGGGTGACATCGAGCGGAACTGCGACGACGTCTGCGCCGGTCTCGTTGCGTAGCTTTTGCGAAGTTGCATTCAAGCGGTCTGCGCCGCGCGCCGTCAAAACAAGCTTGACGCCAGCAGCCGCGAATTCGCGAGCAATCGCTTCGCCTACGCCAGCACTTGCACCGGTCACGATGGCAACTTTTCCGTCTATCTTTAGGTCCATGGTGTGCGTCTCTCAGAATCTGTGCTGCTCGATTAGGCTTTGCCCAATTTCTCGGAAACCCTGTAAGAAATGTGCTGCTCGTTGCGCGGCAGCGTGATCTCAAACTGGAAGCTGTCGGTTGGGTAATAGAAGGTCATAAGTTCCAGCACGCTGCCATTTTCCGCATACGTGATGCGGTCCATGGAGAGGCACGTTGAGTCGGGCGGCACGTTTAGAGCCTCGGCAACATCTGCTTCCAAGGGCGTACTGTGAATGATGTGCTTGGCCTCTTTAATTGCTATGTGCATCTCCTTCTCAAATACCGAATAGGTCGTTTCCTTGAGATGATCTTCCTGGCTCAAGACTTCCGCAACGCCGCTCATTGCAAGTGGCAAAAAGAGGTCGACAAGGGCCAGAGGCGCGTCCTCGTGAAGATACACGCGGCGCAACCGAGTAACGATCGGGTCCTCTAGGAGGCCAAGCATGGTCGAGACACCCAGCGGAGCTTCGATCTGCTCAAGTCCAAGGATGCGGACCTCCGGTTCGATGCCGCGGGAGCGCAGCGCTTCAATGATGGTGCTAGCTTCGCGATTTAATTTTTGGCTGACCTGAGGAGCACTAACGAACGTTCCTCGGCCACGACGCCGGTAGACGAGTCCGCGTTGCTCCATGTTGGACAGTGCCTGGCGGACGGTGATGCGGCTGACCTTGAATTCCTCAACCAGCGCCGCCTCGCTAGGCACCATATCGCCGCTTCGCAGTCCGCCGGAGCGAATGCGATCCTCAAGCGTTTCCATTAGCTGGACGTAGAGAGGCACATCGGATTTACGGCTAATCAGGTCCAATTCGTCATCCAATCCTTCTTTGTCTCGAGACTAGATGTCGAACCGAGATTGGAACCTCTCCATTCCGACAGTTACGCTCTTGACCTGTGTGTATTCGTGCATGGCTTCTGGTCCATGCTCCCGACCGATGCCACTCATCTTGTAGCCGCCGAACGGAATTTCGGATTGGTAGCCATATGCGTTAATGAAGACGTTCCCGGATTCAAGCCGGTTGGCAAGTCGGCTGCTCTTGCGAATGTCGTTTGACCAGACATACGACGCGAGCCCGAACTCAGAGTCGTTGGCCATTGATACAGCATCGTCCAAATCCTTGTAAGTCGTAACGCACAACACAGGACCGAACAGCTCCTCGCGTGATGCAGCCATGTCTGGGGTCACATTCGTAAGGATCGTGGGAGGGAAGAAGTTGCCATCTTCTAGGCCAGGGGTCGTGACTTTGCTCCCGCCGCAGTAAATTGTTGCCCCGGCTGCCTCAGCCGCCTTCACATCACTTGCGATGGAGGCCAAGCGATCCGCTGTCATTAGAGGTCCGAGTTGTGTCTTCCCGTCTAGCGGATTACCCATTGGGATCCGCGCTGCCTTTGCCGCCAAGTCGGCCACAAACTTGTCATGCATTTTCTGTGGAATAAGCAGCCGTGTCCCCGCAAAACATACCTCTGCTTTACGAGCGAACGCCTGCGTCAGTACGCCATCAATAGCCTCGTCCCAATCGATATCTTCGCAGACGATGATCGGGCCCTTGCCTCCCAGTTCCAACACGGCAGGCGTGACGGTTGGAACGCATTGGCGCAGAATCTCAAGACCTCCCTCCGTACCGCCGGTAAAGATGACCTTGCGGACATTCGGGTGCTCGACAATGTCCTTGCCGACTGTTCGGCCGCTGCCGGTCAGAATGCTGATCGACCCCTTCGGGAAGCCTGCCTCATCGATAATCTTGGCAAATCGCAAGATGCTGAGTGGCGCAACGATAGATGGCTTGATAACCATCGTGTTGCCGCATGCGACCGCCGCAGCAAAACCGCGAGCCATAAGTTTGAGCGGAGTGTTCCAGGGTACGATTTGACCGATAACGCCAAACGGTTCGCGTCTGGTGAAATTGTAGCGGCTTCCCAGGTCCTGATATCTGCCTTCAATCTTGCCGGCAAAACCTGCGAAATACTCCATGTGAAGAGCGGACGTTGAAACCTCCATCCGCGTCTCGCGGATCGGGATACCGGTGTCCATAGTTTCGAGAGTAGCGAATGTCTCGAGGTCGCGCCTCAGGAGCTCGGCAACCCGCAACAATAACTTGCCCCGTTCACGACCCGTCATGCCTTGCCATTCTTTGCTTCTGAATGAAGCGTGAGCGGCCTTCACCGCTTGATCGACCTGGTCGCTGCTCGCAGGAGAAATGCTGCAGATTTCTTTGTTGTTGAACGGATTGAGTATTGGTGTTGACGATCCGCTGTCGCCATCTGTCCATTCTCCATTGATGTAATGGAGCACCTCAATGTCGGCTTTGTTATCTGCAAGAGCGGTGACAGTCATTTTCCTTTTACCTCGTGTTCATTGTCGGAAGCTGGTGAAGACGTCGATACGGCTGACCTGTCACTGTTCTGGGCATCCAGAAACTCCCTCCTAACCGTCCAAACAAGGAAGGAGACGAACAGAACGACAAAGGTCAGGCTGATTGGTTTTTTCAAGAAGATGAGTGGGTCGCCAAGCGCAATGATCAGCGACATGCGAAATTGGGTCTCGAAGATCTTGCCGAGGATCAGAGCCAGCAAAAGTGGAAGGATTGGGTAATTCCACCGCTGCATGTAGTAGGCCAGCACGCCCGCTGAAAGCATGACCCAAACATCAAGCACACTATTCTGCAGCGCATAGGAGCCAATGATGCAAAACAGCACAATTGTCGGCATCAGAACGCGTGCTGGAATTCGGATGACCTTTACAAACAATGGAATGCCCAACAAGCTGATGATCGTGAGGAGGGCAAGAGAAATCCCGAATGATGCAAACAGCCCGTAGACAATTTCAGAACTGTCGCGGAACAAGGTGAAGCCCGGGGTCAAACCCTGGATCAGGAGTGCGCCAAGCATGACCGCTGTGACCGGGTCACCTGGTATTCCGAGGATGAGCATTGGAATAAGCGCGCCGCCGGTCAGTGCGCTATTGGCTGCTTCAGGTGCTGCAATTCCTTCAGGATGACCTTTTCCAAACTCGACCGTGCGGTTCTTGGAAAACCGCTCAGCATATTGGTAGCTAAGGATGGCGGCGATCGCGCTTCCCGTTCCGGGTATTGCGCCGATCGTTGTGCCGATTGCCGATGATCGAAAAATACAGCCCCATAGCTGGTTTATGGACGCAATAGCTTGACGCACTCCGAGCTGGGCGTTGGCAACGGGAATTGGTGGGGGCAAAGAGTTATCGCCTGTCCGCGCCAGGGTCTGGATCGCGACTGGCAGGGCGAACATCCCGATCATCACAGGAATGAAGGAAATGCCTTGCTGTAACTCAACAGTGTCGAATGTGTACCGTGCAGATGCCGTAATAGGATCCAAACCGATCATTGCTATGGCAAGGCCAAGACCTGCCGAAATGAGACCGCGAATGATTGATCCTTCCGAAAAACCTGCGACCAACGTCAGGCCGAGCAGGACAAGCATGGCTTGCTCGGCAGCTCCGAACAGCAACGCGAATTTGGCGATCTGCGGCGCAACAAGGCAAAGGACAAGAAGGCTGAAAGCTCCTCCCAGGATGCTCGAAAGGAATGCAATTCCCAGAGCAACGTCCGCACGCCCTTCCTTTGCCATTGGGTAGCCGTCGCGTGTCGTGATGATTGACGCGGGGTTACCTGGAATATTGAGGAGTATTGCGGAAATAGCCCCTCCAGCCATACCGCCCACGAACACGCCGATCAGCATCCCAAGAGCGGGGCTCGCAGGCAGATAGAATGTAAATGGAAGCAGGAGGACAACAGCGAGCGAAACGGTCAGTCCGGGGATAGCAGCAATAACCAGCCCCAACACGACGCCAACGGCCGTCAGCAGGAGCGTGAATGGCTGAAGCCCTTCGATCAAACCGTTCAGTAGTGGGTCCAAGGCAATTCTCCCGTAACTTAACGCTAGAAAGCCAATACGCGGCCGAACAGCCCGGAGAAGATGAGGTGTGCTGAGAGCGCGATCGCGATCGATGCCAGCGCAGACACCCATATCGGCCGCATTCCCATTGCCAGCGACAGTGCGAAAACAAGACCGCTGGCTGCTGGAACGAAACCGACATGGCGAATTGCAAAAACGGTTGCAACGACGAGGACCACAAGCAGGCACGTAGCAACCAGCTCGCGCAGCGAAATGCTCACGAGTGGGATGTCACTCTGGGCCGGACCACTACTGTTGGAACGGTAAGCACTCATTGACTGAATGAGCACCTCAGCGAGCGCGAGCACTCCGACAATTGCCGCAATGACTCCAGGGAAGAGTCCGGGCCCAAACCCCTCGTCAAGAGACATCGACGGGAAGCTCAGTGCGATCCAGCCATACATAAAGGCAAGAAGCGCAATAACCGCGGGGAAGGCAATTCGAGCTGCCATGTTTGGCACCCTTGCACGAGGCCCGGAATGGAGAGGGGTGCAGTTCTGCGCCCCTCACTGAAGTGAGCTGAGCTCACCTACTTTTTTTGTGCGTCGATGACGCTCTTAATTAGCGCGTTTTGGTCGGCGACATACTTGGGAAACTCGTCAACGCCGATGAAGTTGATCCCGAAGCCACGCTGCTTTGCTGCTTCGATCAGCTTGGGATCGTTCTGAGCCTCCTTGAAGGCGTCGGAGAGTTTCTGCTTGATCTCCTGCGACGTGCCTTTAGGGACAAAGACCCCGCGGAATTGATGAAAGTCGATTTTGATTCCCAGCTCTGCAAATGTCGGCACGTCTGGGAATGCGTCGATGCGCTTTGGCGACGAAATAGCGAGCAGGCGGACGTCACCGGAGCGGACGCTGGCAACCAGTTCTGGAGGATGCACTGAAATCGCATCAACTTCTCCGCTGAGCAGAGACGGCAGCCGACGTTTGCCAACGGGGACGTAGACAACGTCTGCGCCCTCCGTCTTCATCAGCGTCGAGCCAACCATATAGGTGAAGCTGCCTATGCCAGCGTGGCCGAGCTTGATCGTCTTTGGGTTTTTCTTCGCTGCCGCAATGAACTCTGGCAACGTCTTCCAGGGCGAGTCCGCTTTGACCGCTATTGTCGTTGCATCGAAGGTCACAGCGCACACGTAATCAAAATGCGAGTAGTCGTAGGGGAGCTTCCCCAAAAGCGTCGTCGTAAGAATTGAGGCTGACAGCCAACCAATATTGTAGCCGTCTGGCTTCTGCTTGCCGACATAGTCGAAGCCGATCGAGCCGCCGCCACCGAGTTTGTTGATGACTGAAATGGGCTGGCCAAGCTTCTTTGCAGCCACCGCCGCGGAAAGTCGGCCTGCGATATCGGCTGCTCCGCCAGGCTTGAAGGTGATCGTCATTGTGACGGGCTTTGTTGGATAGTCGCCGGCTGCTACAGTCATGGGCCCCGCAATGGCGAGGGCTCCAATCAGCAGAGGTAGGCCAATAACTCTCATAACGCTATTCCTCCCAACGCTAAATTTGCGACCCCTATTCTGTGTCGGGTGCCGCGACCAACAAGATGTGGTGGAGCGAGCGCTGCCGCTCCATCCAGCAGTGTTCGATCACTCGGCCGCTTCGCGGTTGTTAGTGGCCTTGGCAAGGCTCGCGCGACCTTTTTCAGATACCGCTTCCGCCTCAGCTGAAGGCCCAGTATTCCAGCGATCTGGAATCTTGTCCCATTCGCTGTAAACCGTGAACGGATTTTCCGTCACGCCGTGCGGAGGCACGCCAGTGTATCCGCGATGCTTGAGCTGGTAGAGATAGTTGTTCGACGAGCGCGTATCGCGCGCGGCTTCAGCAAGCTGCGGATAAATGTCGACTTTGGTCAGGCCTTCTGTATCGCCCATCTTGCAGACGATATTTCCGTCGAAGTCGCAAACCATTGAGCGACCGAAATACGAATAAGAATGATCCTGTCCAGTGTGATTGACGGCTACGACATAGGCCTGGTTTTCGTAGGCGCGAACCTGGTTGGTGATGTCCCAGATATGATCCCACGGATACATGTATTTGGACGGCCGAAGGATAACGTTTGCGCCCTTCCATGCAGCTTCACGCGAAACTTCCGGGTAATCGAAATCGGAGCAAAGAGTGATCGCGATTTTCGAGCCCTTTGGTCCATCACAAACATTCATGGTCTCGCCTGGCGTCCAGGGTTCTTTCGGGCACCACGGCATCATCTTGCGATACTTCATCGCGACTTCACCATCTGGGTTGATGATGACCATGGCGTTGTGCGGATTGTTGTTTGGGTCGTCGGCCTTCTCAACGACCGATACGCACATCCAAACCCCAAGCTCACGCGCCTTCTTGCCAAAAATCTCGGTCTCAGGACCGGGAATTGTCGACGCGAGCTTCAAATGCGTCCCGTAAGGGTCGAAGGCGAAACCGTGGGTGGAGTACTCGGGGAAGACGATAAGATCGACGCCGGGGAACCCTGAAGCGGCACGATCTGCATACTGGCAAATTGTTTCAATGTTGCGCTTCACGCCGTCCGCATCAGCTGCCGCATCGGGTGAGAATTGAACGAGGACGACGCTCATCGCGTCGGGAATTGGGTTGATTGCTGGCATAGCTCACTAACCTCACGTTTGTGCCGGTGATCATACTTGTCTTAGTTGTCATGACAGGCTATAATAACTATCATGTTCCGTCAAGACACCTGCTGAGGAGAAAAAAATGGCAGACGATCCCGTACTTGTTTTCGCGTCCTTCGAACCCAAACCGGGACAAGAAGAGACGGTTCAAAAGACATTGCAGGGAATGGTCGGCCCAACCCGCCAGGAGCCCGGCAACGAAATTTACGATCTTTACGAGCGAAAAAATGGGCCTGATGGCATGCTCTCGTTCCACCTATTTGAAAAATATAAAGATGCAGCCGCGCTCGAATATCACCGTGAGACGGAGCACTACAAAAATTATCGAGCAACAATCACTGAGCATCTAAATGTGCCAATCGGCGTGGTTGTGCTCGCTGCAATCGACGCAGCTTGACCGGCAAACCTGTTATCGAGAGCGAATAAAGAAATGGCCTTCAAGAGCATCAATCCGACTGACGGCACTGTGTTGGCGACCTTCGATGAGTTGTCGCCAAAAGAAGTAGAACAGAAGCTCGAACGCGCCCGCACGGCATTCAAAGATTGGCGAGGGTCCTCGTTCGAAGACCGTGCCGCTGTGCTACGAAAAACAGCCGAAATCCTGGTTTCGGAACGGGACGCTTGGGCCCGGCTAATGACCCTGGAAATGGGCAAGCCATTCAAGCAAGGCGTCGCTGAAGTCGAAAAGTGTGCTTCGACTTGTCGGTATTTTGCCGACAACGGCTCCCGCATTCTTGCTGACCAGCCAATCGCGACAGAGTCCGATAGCAAGCTCCGGTATCTGCCGCTAGGCATTTTACTCGCTGTGATGCCGTGGAATTTCCCGTTCTGGCAGGTGTTTCGCTGCCTCGCGCCAGCTGTGATGGCTGGCAATGGGATGGTTCTTAAACACGCGTCAAATGTACCTCAATGCGCGCTGGCTATTGAAGATATTATGGCGCGATCTGGTTTGCCCCAAGGCGTGTTCACAACGCTGCTGATCGGCTCAGCGAAGGTTGCGGACGTCATACGCGACCCGCGAATCGCCGCTGTGACACTTACTGGAAGCGAAGGCGCTGGCGCGAGCGTCGGTGCCGCTGCCGGCGCGGCCTTGAAGAAGTGTGTGTTGGAACTCGGCGGCAACGACCCATTCATTGTGCTGCCCACCGCAGATATAGACAAAGCGGTTGCAAGTGGTGTGCAGGCGCGTGTTGTGAATAACGGTCAAAGCTGTGTCTGCGCCAAGCGGTTCATCGTACATCGTGATGTTTACGACGCCTTCGCGGATAAATTCACAGGGGCGATGGAATCTCTTGTGATCGGTGATCCGATGGAAGACGCCACACAGATTGGCCCTCTCGCTACGGAAGACGGCGCACAAACGATTGAGCGACAGGTCAACGAGTCGATCGCAGGCGGCGCACGCGCGCTAACCGGAGGCGCACCGAATAGCCGCAACGGGAATTTTTATTCGCCGACTGTGCTCGCGGACGTGCCGTCTGATGTGCCAGCTTACCGCGAGGAGCTATTTGGTCCCGTTGCCGTGCTTATGCGCGCTGAAAACTTTGATCACGCAATCGAACTTGCCAATGATACACCTTTTGGTCTTGGCAGCAGTGTGTGGACCCAAGAACCTTTAGAGCAGCAGCGATGCATGAATGAAATCGAGGCGGGGCTGACGTTCTTCAATGCAATGGTTGCGTCGGATCCGCGGCTGCCCTTCGGAGGCACTAAGCTGTCCGGTTACGGTCGAGAACTGGGCGAACTTGGAGCCCGCGAATTCACCAACGTGAAGACAATCGTAACCGCAAAATGAGAGGGCGGCGCTGGGTGGTGGGTGTTCCCCGTCAGCACTCACAGGACAGGTGGGGCGTTCCCACGGCGGCGGCGTGGCGCAAATTACATAGACGGATTGTAGTGATTTTTGCTGGCGCCGGCATTCAAGTTACCTGATATGATCAGCGAGGATATACCTGCCGCCGCATTGCCAACGGCCGCCACGCCGTTAATGACAAGGGTCAGAGTGTCGTCCAGCACGGGCAGGTCGATCAAATAATGGGTGATCGGTGACGCGCCGATGACAAGTGTGACGGCATTGGCCGCATAAGCGGCGGCGTAGACAAATTCTCTTTTTGCAGAAGCTTTATAGGGCAAGTCCCT
>Ga0316190_10003190_pt1 | contig 11917 bp, 9 predicted proteins | sample Eddworburrow2_MG_FD_204929 | JGI IMG/M metagenome (GOLD analysis project Ga0316190, IMG submission 204929) | Coastal sediment microbial communities from Maine, United States - Eddy worm burrow 2 | ecosystem: Environmental > Aquatic > Marine > Coastal > Sediment | place: USA: Maine | collected... | reverse complement strand
CGTCGGTCGTGTAGCCGAGCTCGGCCAGCAGATCAGCGTTGTCCGCGCCCAGGCCGGGAGCGGGACGCAGCTCGATCGAGCCGGTGTCGAAGTGAAGCGGAGTCCCGGGAAAGAGCAAGGGGTCCGAGTCGGGATGTTCGAGAGGCACCATGAAATGGCGAGCGGCCAGGTGCGGATCCTCGACCAGTTCCCGATTGGTGAGCAGGGGTGCAGCCGCCACGCCTCTCGCCTGGAGCACCGCCATCACATCCATCTTGGTCCTCGCGAGCGTCCAGGCGGTGATGATCCGGTCGATGGCATCGTGATCGGCCCGACGGTGCGGCTCATGCGCCCACTCAGGCCGGTCGAGATCCGGGCCCACCTCGTCACAGAGGCGACGCCATTGCTCGTCGTCGGCGATGGTCATCGCCACCCATTCATCATCGCCCGCGCAGGCGTAGACACCAGCAGGTGCCGCCACCGAGGAGCGGGCGCCACGTCGCTGCGGAGACCGACCCGTGAGCGAGCTCTCGAGCAGGGAATCGCCGGCCACTGCCAGCAGGGTCTCGAGCTGGGAGAGGTCGACGTGAACCGGTTGATCGGTCCGAGCCCGTTCCCAGATCGCGCTCAGTACTGCGATGGCACCATGGAGCCCTCCGACCGCGTCAGGAAAAGCGATGCCCTGCTTGTAGGGGCCCGAGTCGGAGTATCCCGTCGCTCCGGCCAGCCCGGATGTTGCGTCGAGCACCGGCCCGAACGACACCTGTTGAGCACCGGGGCCAGTCGCCCCGAAACCTGACATGTCCACCGTGATCAGCTTCGGGTTGACCGCACGGAGCCGTTCACAATCGAGGCCGAGCGATCGCACACCGCGTGGGCTGTAGTTGTTCAACACCACGTCGGATTGGGCGACCAGCCGTTCGAACAGTTCGCGCCCACGGGGAGCCTTCACGTCGAGGCACAAGCTCCGCTTCCCGCGATTCATCTTGTTCCAGTAGCCGATGCGGTTCCACCATGCCTCGCCCGGATCTGACCCCGGGTAGGTGCCGTTGCGCAGCGCGGCGGGGGGCATGGTGCCCCATTCCCAGTCGGCGACCAATTGAGCGACGTCACCCGGATCGCTGACGGACAGACCCCGCGCCGTCGGGTGCTCGATCTTGATCACCTCCGCGCCGAGATCGGCAAGAAACCGGCCGGCCAAGGGCCCAGCCCAGGCGATGGAGAACTCGAGCACCCGGATGCCGGCGAGCGGGGCGAAGGGCTGTGACGTTTCCGGAGGTGGAGAGCCAGAATCTCTCGGCACGTTCGCCGCGGGCACCTGGTCGGCTGCGACATCGGATGAACCCGGTCTCGGCGCGGGGCGGAACGGTATCCGTCCGGCCACGACGAAGGGTTCTGCGGGCATTCGGGCGTTCGGCCCGAGCTCGGCGCTGGCGAGCTCCTCGTCGGGCACCCAGTAACTGCGATGTTCGAGCTGGTCACTCGACAGCAGGGCATGGAACTCGTTCACCCGTGCGGCCGGCGCGTTGTTCCCTTGTAGCACCTCAACCGCCTGGGCCACCGTCCGGGTGGAGCACCACTCCCCGATGATCACGTCGAGCTCGTCGGCTCGATCGAATCGAACAGCGGGAATATAGAGGTCCTCGTCGGCCAACAGCTCGACTCGGTCCATGGCGATGCAGAGCCCCTCCCATTGGTGACGGCCGGCGCACGCCATCGCCACCCAACCGTCCGTGCACGGGTACATCGAGATCGGATGGTGCTGTTCGCCGAGCCGATTACCCCACCGTCGCTTGACGAGGCCGTTGTGGGTGAACAACGTGAACGACCATTGGTGACTGGACGCCAGCGCTTCCATGGCTCCGATGTCCACGAGCGCGCCCTGACCGGTTCGTCGGGCCTCGAAGGCCGCGGCCTGTGCTGCGATCGCCGCCGTGGCCCCGACCAGGCATGATGCCCAGGGCCCACCGCCTGGGATCGGTTCGCGATCGCGCTCACCGGTGAGCAGCAGATGGCCGCCGATCGCCCAATGGCCGAGCGGGTCGAGCTTCCAGTTTCGATAGGGGCCCGTCAGCCCGAAGCTGCTGATGGCGACGATGACCGCGGTGGGCACCTCGGCCCGAAGCCGTCCACTTAGCCGGTGCAACCGCTCGAGTCCGTCGGTGTTCGAGCCGGCCACATCCTGGGACAACACGATGACGTCATGGTCTGCGGCGAGCGAAACGATCTCCGCTTCGGAGCGGACCGTCGTCCCCCGCTTGTAGGACTGAAAATACTCCCAGGCGGCCGATATCGTTCCGCGGTCCGCGTCGGTCGGGTGGGCGACCAGCGGCGGTGCGCTCCGCAGCGCGCTCCCGTGGGCGGGTTCGGCCACCAAGACCTCGGCCCCCGACGTGGCCAACAAGCGGGTGCAGTACGCGCCTGCAACATCCTCACTCAGATCAAGAACCCGGAGCCCCTTCATGAGGGGGCATGTTCTCACAATCGCCGACCGCGCCCCTCAGGAGGCGGTGCTATTCGATCGGCGGTTGGTTTAGACCCCGGGCTTCCACACCATCAACACCAGCACGATCACGACCAGCAACGAGATGAGGGTGTAGCCCATGCTGATCCGCGGCGCCGCGGCGTCGTTACCGTCGGCGACGGCGCGTTCGGCGGGTATCACGACGGCGTGGAGCACACCGTTCATCGCGATCCAGACCAGGACCGCAGCGACCAACCAGCCCTGGCTCACGCTGTAGGTCTTTTCTGACATACCGGCGACACCGAACCCGAACAAGCCGGTGGCCAATAGCGCGGGCGAGTGGATCATCCGATCGTTCTTGGCCATGTGACCCGCGATCCGTCCGAGCCCACCGCCGTCCGCCTGGAGCCGCACCGCCAGCAGCGGGTGCACGAACCCAGGAGAGAACGCGACGAACGCCGTCACGATGTGCAACAGCAACATCACGTTGTATCCGGTGTCTCCGATTGCAGCCACGAGCATTCCGCCAAGCTAGTGCACCGGTCGGCCGGCCCAGGACCACCACGGCGCGGGCCCATGAGTTGGGCGAGCAGCCGGGCCAGTCCGGAAAGCTGGAAGAATCGTGGCCATGAAGTCGATCCTTCCTCTCGATCGTTGGACCATCGTCGACGCGGTGCGGGTGCAGGCGGAGCGCTACGGCGAGCGCCCGTTCGCCACCTTCATGGACGCGACCGGGACGGCGCTCGGACAGCTGACCTTCGCCGGACTCGACCGCGAGTCCGACGTCGTGGCATCCGCACTGGCTCGGCTGGGGGTCGAACCCGAGGACCGCGTGCTCGCCCTGATCTCGAACTCCGCAGAATTCCTGATCACCATGGTCGCCACCCACAAACGAAGGGCCATCTTCGCTCCGATCAACACCGAGCTGAAAGGAGCCTTTCTCGAGCATCAGGTGCGCAACAGCGAACCGAAGGTGATGATCGTGGACGATTCACTGCTCGAACGGTTCCGTGACGTGAACATCGAGGGCGTCGGGGTCGAGCATCTGGTCGTACTCGGGGACCAGGAGACGAAGCGACCTCTCTCGCTGGCCGCGCCCAACCGGTTGAGCTGGACCGAGCTGGTGACCCTCGGCGCAGGTGCCGACCCCGCCGACTCACTCACTCCGGAGCCCTGGGACATCTGCACCATCATGTACACCTCGGGAACCACCGGCCCGGCCAAGGGCGTGCTGATGCCCCAAGGCCACAACCTGTTGTTCGCGATCAACACCGCCACGGCCATGCGGCTCACCGAGGACGACCGCTACTACTGCGCCATGCCCTTGTTTCACGCCAACGGGCTCTACATGCAGGTTTGGGCCGCACACTGCGTCGGGGCCACGGTCTCGGTGGTGAAAAGATTCAGCACCTCGTCCTGGCTCGACGAGGTGATCGCCAGTGGGGCGACCGTCACCAACGCGCTGGGCGTGATGCCCGAGTTCATCTATCGCTCCCCCGAGGATCCTCGGGACCGTGAGACCGCGCTCACCAGAGTTCTGGCCATCCCCGTAGCGGACGAATGGGGTCTCAAGTTCGAGGAGCGCTTCGGGGTGAGGGTCCTCCAGGGCTTTGGCATGACCGAGGTCAACATGCCGATCTGGTCGGACTGGGACGACCCGGTACAAGCAGGGTGTGCCGGCCGGGTGGTCGACGAGTTCTTCGAGGTCATCGTGGCCGACCCGAATACCGATCTTCCGCTCCCGGCCAAAGCGATCGGCGAGATCCTCGTTCGGCCCAAACGCCCCTTCTTTTTCAGCGCGGGGTACTTCAAGATGCCGGACAAGACCGTGGAGGCGTGGCGCAATCTCTGGTTCCACACCGGTGACGCCGCCTACTTCGACGATCAGGACCGGTTGCACTTCGTGGATCGTCTCAAGGATCGCATCCGTCGGCGGGGAGAGAACGTATCCTCCTATGAGGTTGAGCAGGTGATCAACGAGTACCCGGGTGTGGCCGAAAGTGCCGCGGTGGGTATCCGGGTGGAGGGAGCCGGCGGTGAGGAGGAGATCAAGGTGGGGTTGGTCATGGAATCGGGTGCCCCTGCGCTCGATCATGTCGACCTACTGGAGTTCTGTGTGCCCCGCATGCCCCGCTTCGCCATCCCCCGATTTCTGGAGGTCGTGGACGAGTTGGACAAGACTGCGTCGGGCAAGATTCGCAAGCAGGCCATGCGCGACGGCGGGATCACCCCGGACACCTGGGATCGGGACACCATCGGCTGGGCTCCGCCTCGCTGAACATCGGTCCGTCGACCTGACGGCCGCGGCGAGTGGGATCCCATCATGATCCCCGGATTCACCGACTTCGAGCTGATTGGCGAAGGGGGCTTTGCCACCGTCCATCGGGCCCGCGACACCAAACTTGGTCGTGACGTCGCCATCAAGATCCTCCGGCCCGCACCGGACTCCGCCGACCGACTCCGCCGTTTCGGACGAGAAGCCAACGCGATGGCCGAACTGGGATGGCATCCGAACATCGCAGTCATCCACGATTCGGGTACCACCGACGACGGGCGGGCTTATCTCGTCATGGAGTATCTCGCCCATGGGTCGCTGGCCGATCGGCTCGCCTCACACGGCCCGATACCGGAACCCGAGGTGGCCCAGATCGCCCGGCAGCTCGCGGACGCCCTCGACGCCGTACACGGCGCCGGCTTGATCCATCGGGACATCAAGCCGAGCAACGTGCTCGTCGGCCGGAGGGGGGAACCGAAGCTCGGTGATTTCGGCATCGCGTCCACCACAAATGGTCAGACGACAGGCTTGTTCGCCGCCACAGTGCTCCACGCCGCACCGGAGATCTTGCTGACCGGGTCAGCCACGACGGCATCGGACCTCTACTCCTTGGGCTCAACCCTCCACACGCTCTTGACGGGCACCCCACCGTTTCATCTCGCCGATCGGGATGATCCAGCCTCGCTGCTCGACCGCATGCTCACCACCGCGTCACCCGACCTCACGCGCCACGGGGTTTCGACCCGCCTCACCCGCATCATCGAGCAATGCCTCGACATGGACCCGTCGGCCCGACCCGCATCCGCCGCCGCCCTCCGTCGTCTGCTCGACACCGAGCCGGTACGCCCTCCACCACCACATCGACCGGACGCCGACACCCCGACCGGGCTGCTCGCACCAACCGGGGTGATCGAACCAGCCGATCCGACCGGGCCGGCCGCCCATCCCGGATCCGGTCCGCCAAGCACCGTCGTCATCGCGGAAACCCCCGGCCCGCCACCGCGGACCCCGACCGCGCCCATCGCTGGACCTGCACGCCCCCTGCCGCCCCGCGACGCCCGGCGTCGCTCCCCCTCGGTGCTGATACTGGCGGCGGGCCTGGTCGCCATCTTCATCGGGGCGCTGGTGGTTGCCGCCCGGTGGGACCGAACCTCTGATGACAACCCGGATGAGCGGGCCGCTTCGTCGACCACATCTACCGTCGGGCCCGAGGCCGCGGGCTTTGTCGGGCACCAGGGCGCGTACTTCCAGGCTGCGGTGCCTGAGGGCTGGGAGAGAACCCTCGCCGACGACGACCGTGGGTACGGCTTTCGATCGCGCTGGCAGAACGGCGAGGGCCACTTCGTGGTGATCGACGTCTCGTTGGGCCAGGCGGATGGAGACCACGAGGGGGCGGCGCGCTCGATCGCCGCGACCCTCGGATCCCGCGTGACCCGCGATGTTGCGGCCGAGGACATCCCGGGTCGCCGCGAGGCCTTCTCCTTCGAGTTCGTCGGACGCGGCGGAGATGACCGCATCGACATCTTCTTCCCTAGCGGTCAACACGGATTCGCGGTGCTCGCTGGCGGCAGCCTGGGCACTGAGAGTGAGGAGATCTTACGGATCGCCCGTACGGTGGCGGGATCGGTCCAGGCCGGCGACGGCGGGACCTGACCGATTCCGGTCGATATCGGCCGAGATCTGTGTGGTTTTGCTCGCAGCATGGTTATTTCTTGATTACAAAAGAATTGCGTTCGTACGACTAAAGAATTACGGTGCCGCCCGTGCTTATTCACCACCGTCTGACCCTCACCGTCGCGCTTTCGCTGGCCGTCCTGGTGATGATCAGTTCCTGTCAGTCGGGCGGGAACGCGCCGTTCGGTGATGCCATCGGCGCCACGGACAGCGTGCCCCCCAGCATCCCGCCCCCCACGGCCGCCGACGGGGTGAGAATTGGCGCCTATGTCAGTGCGAGGGATCGAACGGCGAGCGAGGCCGACGAACACTTCGCCGAGCAGATCGGGGGGTCCTTCGGACTGGTCCGCGTCTACCAGCGATGGGACGACGCCTTTCCCACCCCGTTCCATCGCCAGCTACGGGAAGACGGCCGCACGATGCTCCTGTCGGTCCGGGCCCAAACCCGGTCCGGGGTGGACGTTTCCTGGCGGGACATCGCCGAGGCCCGCCCCGGTTCGGATCCCTACGACCGGATGGTGAAATGGGCCGACAGCGTGAAGGCCTATGGCGTGCCCGTGTATGTGATCTTCCATCACGAACCCGAGGGTTTCTGGAACACGAACGGAGACGCCGACGACTTCGTCGCCGCCTGGAGGAACTGGGTGACGATCTTCCGTAGCCGCGGCGCAGACAATGTCGAGTTCGTGTGGAACATGACCGGGGGCGCGTTCGCGTCCACCGGCCGGCAAAAGGCCCAGGACTGGTACCCGGGCGACGACGTGGTCGACCATCTGGGGGCCGACCCCTACAACTGGTATCAGTGTCGGGGCGGGAGCGGCACATGGCGGTCGCTGGAGGTGCTCGTGGAGCCGTTCCGCCGCTTCGGGGCCAACCATCCGGGCAAGGGCTTGATGCTGCCCGAGTGGGGCACGGTGGAAGACGATGCACGGCCCGGCCGCAAAGCCGAATGGCTGGACCAGGCTCGAACACTTTTCACCCGGCCGGGCTACGAGCAGTTCGTCGCCCTGACCTACTTCCATTCCGAGCACGGCGGCGGCACGAGCTGCTACTGGTGGTTGGACTCCAGCCCCAGCGCATTGGCCGCCTTCGGTGATTTCCTCGACGACCCCGCCTATCGCAGCGACTGATTCGATCTCTGCGATGGACCAGTTTCTGCGCTCACCCCAGGTTTGTTTCCCCTTGTTTGATGGCCTCAACCCGAGGTAAAGGCAACGCCCGACCGCACCGACAAAGCGGTCATGGGACAGACGAAACCCCAACCAACCGAGCCGATTACGGCGATAACCCAACAGCCAAAGAGCTCGTTGTGGTCGCGCCAGCGAATCCTGATGGTGTGCTCAACCGGAGGCCATCTGGCCCAGCTCATCCGTCTCGAGCCGTGGTGGCGCGATCATGACCGCACCTGGGTGACGTTCGACAAACCGGACGCGCAGAACCTGCTAGCCGATGAGCCGGTGATCTATGCCCATCATCCGACCACCCGGAATCTGCCAAACCTGGCCCGCAACACTCGACTGGCCAACGACGTGCTCCGGGACTACCAGCCCGACATGGTGGTTTCCAACGGCGCCGGCCTCGCCCTACCGTTCTTCGCTCTGGCCAAGGCCCGCGGAATCAAGACGGTCTATCTCGAGGTGTACGACCGCATCGATTCCCGCACGATGACGGGCCGCTTGTGCCGTCCCTTCACGGATCTGTTCCTCGTGCAGTGGGCCGAGCAACAACGGCTCTATCCGGGGAGCCGGCTCATCGAGCCCTTGTACTGACCAATCGGCTCCGCCCCTGGAGCGCAATCACGACCATGAACGAGGAAAGGCCATGAACTCCAAACCCGACGGCGACAAGCCGCTCATCCTGATCACCGTGGGCACCGACCATCATCCATTTGACCGCCTCATCGGTTGGGTGGACCGATGGACTCGGGCTCACGGCGACGACGCCCGCTGTGTGATTCAGTACGGCACCTCCTACCCGCCGGACTGGGCCGAGGGCTCTGACTATCTGACACCCGCCCAGCTTCAGGACCATCTCTCACAGGCGACCGCGGTGGTCAGCCACGGTGGCCCGTCGACGATAATGGAAATCCGGGCGGCAGGGATCTTGCCGATAGTCGTACCCCGAGATCCCGCCTTCGGCGAACACGTCGACGGCCACCAGATGGCCTTTGCTGCCCATCTGGCCAAGCACGGTCGCATTCGCTTTCCTCACGACGAGGACGACCTGGCGATGACCCTCGATCGGGCTGTGGACCGACCCGATGCGTTTCGTCTCGCCTTGGACGCCGGGCGAGACGTGGCCGATCTCCAAGACTTCACGGGATGGGTCAACGGGCTGATACAGGCTCCGAGGGGTTCGCTGTTCCAGCGGGCCCGGGCGGTGGTACGAAGATGAGCGCGTCACCACAGCCGATCACCGATCACCGGGCTGACCGCCTAGACCGGACAACCGACGATTCGCGCACACGGGTGTTGTACATCGGCGGTGTCGGTCGGAGCGGAAGCACCCTCCTCGAGCGGATGATCGACCAGATCCCGGGCTACACCGCGGTCGGCGAGACCCATCATCTGCTGGCCCGCGGGGCACAGGACAATGACGTGTGCGGGTGCGGGAACTCCTTTGCCGGCTGCCCATTCTGGCAGGCCGTGGGGGAGCAAGCGTTCGGTGGCTGGGACCAGGTCGACCTCGAGGAGATGCTCGCCAACCGCGGCGCCACCGACCGGACCCGACTTGTACCCGAGCTGATCCTCCGCCCCAAGATCGACAGGGAACCGGCGCGAACAGCCTATGTCGAGTTCCTCGCCCGGCTTTATCGGGCGGTGGGTGAGTTGAGCGGGCGAGATGTGGTGGTCGACTCATCCAAGAACCTGTCCACCGCCACGGTCCTACGCCATGTGCCCGGCATCGATCTCCGTATCGTGCACCTCGTCCGCGACAGCCGCGGCGTGGCGTACTCGTGGACCAAGAAGGTCGTTCGCCCCGAGGTCGAGACGGGTACGGCCTTCATGCCGCGCTATCACCCGTTTCGGCCGGCCTCGCGCTGGCTGACCGACAATCTCGGCTTCGCTCTGCTCCCCCTGCTCAAGGTCCCCTCGCTCACCATTCGCTATGAGGACCTCCTGGCCGACCCGAGCGGGACGCTCACCGAGATCCACTCATTCGCCGGCTTCGGCGATCCACCCGATCTCGGCTTCGTGCGAGATGGTGCCGCGGATCTTCGCCACCCCACCCACTCGGTGTCGGGAAACCCCATGCGCTTCGACGAGGGCCCCACAGCCCTTCGGCCGGATGAGGCATGGAGAAACGCACTCCCTAGATCACAAGCGCGCGTCGTGTCGGCGATCACTGCGCCGCTGCTATGGCGCTATCGCTACTTCGAGCGGAGTGAACCCATCCCGGACCAGTCAACCTCCACTAGCTCACATGGGAGTTCAACATGACCAGCACGACCACCACCAACCGCACCGAAGCTCCCTTGGTCTCGGTGATCATCGCCACCCGCGACCGCCCCGAAATGCTTCGCCGGGCGCTGCGACGGGTTCTCGCGCAGAGCTACGAAGGCCCGATCGAGTGCGTCGTGGTTTTCGATCAGACCGGAGCCGATCGGAGCCTCGAGCTCGACGAAGGTCTGAGGCGCGTGCGCGTTCTCACCAATGACCGCAAGCCTGGTCTGGCGGGCGCCCGCAACTGCGGCGCGACCTCAGCGAAAGGCACATGGCTGGCGTTCTGCGATGACGACGACGAATGGTTGCCGGCCAAACTGGCCAGCCAATTGGCCGCCCTGGCCGCAAAGCCAGAAGCTCACGTCGCCACCTGCGGCATCTATATCCAATACGGCGAACGAACCACCATACGAGTCCCCGATGAGTCGAAACTCACCTTCGAAGGCTTTCTCACCGACCGGATGACCGAGGTGCACCCCTCGACCTTCGTCGTCGATCGTGCCGCATTCTTCGGCTCGATCGGCATGGTCGACGAGGAGCTACCGGGCAGCTATGCCGAGGACTACGAGTGGCTGCTACGGGCGTCGCGGGCCACGGAGATCGTGTCGGTTCCTGAGCCCCTCGCCCGCATCTGGTGGCACAAAAAGTCGTTCTTCTCGGACCGATGGGCCATGATCAGTTCCGCCCTCGGACACCTTCTGGCGGAGTATCCGGAGTTCGACGACGTCCCCAAGGGCAAGGCTCGGATCTTGGGCCAGCGGGCGTTCGCGGAGGCCGCCCAAGGCCACCGGGCAGGGGCGATCGCCCTCGCACGGGAGACGCTGAAGCTCGATCGAACCGAGAAGCGGGCGATGCTCGCACTCGGGATCGCCGGCGGACCACTCTCGGCTGAGACCGCGCTCAAGATGGCCCACCGATTCGGGAAGGGAATCTGACATGGAGCTGCGATCCGTTGACGGCCCAGCCGGACGACATGACACCACCACCCGCGACGCTTCACCCGCACCGCCCGCCGCGCTACGACGGAGGCGTCACCATCCCGACCGCCGCCGAGCGGAACGACCAAGACTGGGAGTGTATGGAGAGGCGGTTCGGCCAGGCGGAAGCGCGCGAATGCGCGCCACCCGTGCGGCCAAGAGCGCGCTGCGAGCAGGCTTGTCCAGCACCGCCGCGGTACGCGAGCTACCTGACTTTCTGATCGTGGGCACGAAACGTGGCGGGAGCACTTCGCTCTACAACTATGTATTGGCCCATCCCGACGTCATGCCGCTCGTACCCTCTCGCCAGAATCTGAAAGGCCTCTATTTCTTCGACGTCAACTACGCCCGGGGCGACACGTGGTACCGCTCCCATTTCATGACGAGTGCCCGACGCCATGCCACTGAACGGCGACGAGGACACCGAGTCCTTCTCGGCGAATCGACGCCCTACTATCTGTACCACCCCCATGCCCCGCGCCGGGCGGCCGAATTGGCTCCCGATGCGCGCATCATCATGCTGCTGCGCGACCCCGTCGAACGGGCCTACTCGCACTACAAGGAGAGGTGGCGCCAGGGGGTGGAGCCATTGACCTTCGAGAAGGCCCTGGCCGCCGAGCCAAAACGACTGGAGGGGGAGTTCGAGCGCATGCTCTCGGACCCCGGCTACCGCAGCTTTGCCCATCAGATGTTCTCCTACGTCGATCAGGGTCGATACCTCGACGGTGTGCGCCGCTGGCAACAGTCCTATCCCGACAATCAGATACTCATTCTGCGCAGCGAGGATCTGTACGCCGACCCTGCCCACGTCGTGGGCCAGGTACAACGGTTCCTCGGCCTGGACCCGGTTCAGCTCGACTCCTACGAGGCGTGGAACCAGAAACCGGCCAAAGGTATGAGCCCCGAAGTTCGGGCCGAGCTCACCAAGCGGCTGGCTCCCGACGTGCGCCGGCTCGAAGATCACCTCCGCCGAGACATGGACTGGCTCTAGCGTCCTGTCAGGTTGATGCGTTGATGAATTCGGCGAGGAACTGGCGTTCGTCGCCAGGACGCAGGAGCCCAGCTCACCGTGGTTGTGAGCGGGGCGACGAGGACGCCGCGAGGG
>Ga0316190_10003188_pt1 | contig 11918 bp, 10 predicted proteins | sample Eddworburrow2_MG_FD_204929 | JGI IMG/M metagenome (GOLD analysis project Ga0316190, IMG submission 204929) | Coastal sediment microbial communities from Maine, United States - Eddy worm burrow 2 | ecosystem: Environmental > Aquatic > Marine > Coastal > Sediment | place: USA: Maine | collected... | reverse complement strand
TCAGCGGCACTCCCCGCACAAACTCGATGAAACCGATGGACGCCGTCTTCAGCACCGGCAGATCGGATTGACGACCCAGCGCCAACAGGATGCCGAACGGCATGCCGAGGGTGATGCCGAGCACGGTGGTGAACAAGGTGATGTGCAGCCCACCCCAGTCCTCCCAGCCGAAGCCGTCGAGGGGAATCAGCACCTGGACCACAAAGACCACGATGGCGGCCAGCAGCGGCACGCCCCAGCGCAGGGCCAACCCCATCCAGCCTTCGCTGCGGTCGCGTCGGCCGACCTCGGCCGAGGCCCAGAAGGCAGCCAGTAAACCAAGGGCGTACCCGCCCAAGGTCGAGGTACCGGCCAGTATCAGCATCGAGATGATGAACAGGGCCGAACCGATGTAGATCGCCCGGGAGCGCACCACGGCCGACACCCGCCACCCGAACTCCCGGCCCGCCACCAGCAGGACAAAAACCACGGCCAGCCCGATGAAGGGCAACACCGTCCGGGCGAAGCTGACGAAGAAGATCAGGACAGCAACGATGGCCCAGAACCGTCGCAACAGCTGAGGCCAGGAGGCCTGCTCGCTGGGCAGCTCCTTCTCGATGTTCGATTCATGGGTGTTGCGAGCCAGGGCCCCGGAGAGGAACCCGAGGCCGCCGATCAGCACAAACCCCGAGACCCACGGCCGCCACAGTTCGTCGCGGGGGAACTGCCCGATCATGAACAGGCGCAGGTTGGCCCGCACAATGGCGTAGTCGGCGGTGAACACCCAGGACAGAGCGAAGATCAGGCCCACCAAACCGGCCAGGCCGAACACGACGGTCAGCACCGAGTTCATTGGCCCGTTGAAGAGGTTGGCCTTGACCCAATCGGCGGGTGGAAGCTTCTTTGACGGTGGCCCCTCGGGCTCCACGACGATAGGAATCGCTAGATCACTCACGGTGCTACCTCCCCACGATCTGGAGTCGACTGTTGATCAGGTTGCCGATGGCCGACAACAACAACGAAAGCGCCAGGTACAGCAGCATCAAGATCAGGATGAGCTGGGGGGCGGGTTGGGACTGGCCGAACAGGTTGTTGATCAGCGAGGTCACCTCGGCGAAGCCGATGGCCAGGGCCAACGACGAGTTCTTGGAGAAGTTGAGGAACTGATTGATTAGCGGCGGGAAGGCGATCCGTAGGGCCTGGGGCAGGATCACGAACCGGTAGCGCTGGAAACCCGACAGGGCCAAGGCGTTTGCCGCCTCGACCTGCCCCTTGTGTACGGCGAGAATGCTGCCCCGCACGATCTCGGCGATGTGGGTTGCGGTGTAGATCACCAGTGCCGTTGTCAGCGCGGCGTAGGGCATCTGGATGCGGAACCCGCCGGTGTAGATCCGTCCGGCCTCGTCGAGCGTCGGCCTGGAGATTTCGGCCGGACCTCCGAGCACCAGGTAGGAGGCGACGGCGATGGCGAGAAAAGTGCCGGTTCCCCACAGCACCCGCCGATGGGGGCTGCCGGTCTCGTTGAACACCCTGGTCCGCCAGTAGACGACGCCCGCAGCGGCCAGCAGTCCTACCAGCAACAGCCAACGGAAGGCGACGAAGTTGTCGAGACCGACCACCGAGGGGATGGCGAAGCGCGAGTTGTTGAAGATGAACCAGCCGCCCGGCCGCCACGCCTCCTGGGCCCTGGGGAAGCCTTCAAGGAAGACGACCCGCCACACGAAGATGATCACCACCAGCGGTGGGATGTTGCGGAAGAACTCGACGTAGCCGGTGGCCAGCTTGCGCAGCAGCCAGTTCGATGACAGCCGGGCGATGCCGACCAGGGTGCCGAGCAACAGGGCGGAGGGAATACCGACGAGGATGATCCGGATGGTGTTCAGCAACCCCTCGGTAATGGCCTCGGCCACGGTGTCACCCGGGGTGAGTGGATTGTCGGCGATCGATATCTGGCCCGGTTGGTCGAGGAAGTCGAAGGAGAGATCAAGGCCGATGTTGTCTGCTCGGCTGGTGAAGTTCGACCAGAGGAACAGCCCAACAAGAACAAAGATGGTCAGCGCCCCGATCTGCGAGGCGATGGCCAAACCCTTGACATCACGCCACAGCGGCGGGAGATCGACGGCACCAACGTTGCTACTTCGGCCCCGTGACAGAAAAAACTGACCGATGTCATACAGCAAACGGCCAATGACAAATACGGCGGTGGCAGCAACTGCCGCGGCCAGCAGCCACAGCAGAACGATGATCATGAGCAACATCCCCCAAGAAGTGAACCAACAAGCACCGCACCCAGGTGACCGAGGTCACGGCAAGGCACGGCAGTGGGCAGAAAGGTAGAGGGCGAACTGGATTTGGTCCAGTCCGCCCTCATACCGTCAGTATTTTGTTACATAGCTACGTTCAAACCGAACGGGTCGGTGTCCTAGCGGAACGGGGGAACGTACTGCAGGCCACCGTTGGTCCACAGGTCGTTGGGGCTGCCGTCAACCGACAGGCCAATGGGGCCAAGGTTCTTCGAGAAGATCTCCTCGTAGTTTCCGACCTGGCTGATGATGTTGTAGGCAAACTTGGGATCGAGTCCGAGACCGACCTCGGCCACTGCCTCGTTGCCCTCGTCGTCCTCAATGGGCTCACCCAGGAAGCGAAGGATGTTGGAATCTTCGCTGGTCAGGAAGTCATCGACGTTGTCGGAGGTGATGCCCCACTCCCAGGCCTGAACGGTGGCCATGACTGACCAGTTCACAACCTGAGCCCACTCGGTGTCGCCATCGGCAACGACGGGACCAAGCGGTTCCTTGGAGATGATCTCCGGCAGGATCGAGGTCTCGATGTCCATGGTGGCGGCGAATGACGCCAGCTGCGAGGCATCGGAAGTCCACACTTCACACGAACCGGCCTGGAAGGCCGGGTTGAGCTCGTCGTTGGACTCGAACTCCACGGGGGTGAAACTGATCCCCATGTCGCCGAGCACGGCGTTGAGGTTCAACAGCGTGGTCGTACCGGTGAGCACGCAGATCGAGGCCCCTTCGACATCAGCCAGCGAGGCAATACCACTGTCGGCCTGGACCATGAAGCCCTGGCCGTCGTAGAAGGTGGTGTGAAGGAAGTTGGCCTGCTCGCTGCCGTCACGGCTGGCGGTCCAGGTGGTGTTGCGGATCAGCACGTCGATCTCACCCGACTGCAGGGTGGGGAAACGCTGAGCAGCAACCAACGGGGTGACGTTGACCTTGGCCGAATCGCCAAGAACGCCAGCGGCAATCACGCCGCAAAAGTCGATGTCGAAGCCGCTGAAGGCGCCGTCAGCGTCGATGATACCGAAGCCGGGCAGTGTGTCGTTACCACCACATTCGATGGCGTCGGCCTCTTGCACCTTGGCCAGCGTGCCTCCGCTGGTTGTTGCGGTACCGCCGTCGGATTCGCCGCTTTCTGTTCCGGCCTCGGCTTCCTCTTCAGCGTCATCGCTGCAGGCCGCCGCCACCAGGGCGAAGGCCAGAAGGAGGCTGAGCAAGCCGAAAAGCTTCTTGTGCTCTTTCATGTGGAGTCCTCTCCTCTTCATCCCCGATCACGGTGAGCGGAGATGTCATGCCCGAACCGGAAAGAAGCCGATCGAACCGATGAAAAGACTAGTACGGACCACCACCGTCGCGCTCGGACAGCACCTGAAGGGCCATTACGACATCTCGCTGCAACTGTGCTGAAAGGGCTTTGACACCATCGAAACGTTGTTCGCCACGGAGCAAATCCACCAGTTGGATCCGGGCCGACTCACCGTAGAGGTCGCCCTCGAAGCCGATCAGATGGGCTTCGACCAGGGAATGTTCGGCCTCATCATAGAACGTCGGCCGCCGACCGATGTTGACCGCAGCGGGCCAGCGGCTGCCGTCGGGGCGGAAATACCAGCCGGCGTACACCGCGTCGGCCGGCATCGCCATGCGGGGGGCGATGGCCACATTTGCCGTTGGGAACCCAATGGTGCGACCCCGCTGATCGCCGGTGACGACCGGTCCCCGGACTTCATGATGACGACCCAGGAGTTTGGCCGCTGTCGCAAGCTTGCCGGCGGCCAAGGCCCGGCGAATGGCGGTGGAGGAGACCGACTCCCCTACCCCGTTCGGTCCTGGCAGCAACTGCACGCCTTCCACGTCGAAATCATGACGGTGACCGAGCTCCTGCAACAGCTCGACATTGCCTGCCCGCCCCTTGCCGAAATGGAAGTCCCGGCCGACGATTACCGCTTTGGCCGCCAGACAACCGACCACGACTTCCTCGACGAAGGCCTCCGCCGTTTCGGTCGATCGTTCGGCATCGAAGGGTACGACGACCACGGTCTCCACCCCGGCCTCGTCCAGCAACTCCAGCTTGTGATCGAGATCAGTGAGCAGCAGCGGCACCGACTCGGGGCGCAGCACCTGGGCCGGGTGAGGGTTGAAGGTCACCAGGGCCATCTTGATCCCGAGGCGCCGGGCCGTGGCCTGGGCAGCCCCGATCACCGCCCGGTGGCCCAAGTGGACCCCGTCGTAGAACCCAATGGTCAGGGCGTGTTCGACGCCAGCCTGCCGACACTGCTCCAGATCGCGAAATACATCCACAGGTTCTGTACGTTACCGCCGCCGACGGCGGCCGTCAGACTCAGCCCGCACCGCTCAGCACCTTCACCGGCATCAACTCGCCCTCGCGGGCCTCGTACACCGCCAGCAGGTCCTGACTCGGCCCCCGGACAACGAGACGACCCGAACCGGGGGCGGGCCCCAGCGGACGGCCGTTGCGGACCTGGGCGGCGATCACCTCATCGACGTCGATGATCGCCATACCCCTGACCAGATCGACGAGGGGCCGCAGCACCAAGTCGTCAATGGGGCAACAATCATCGAGGGTGAACGGCACCACCGCACTACGGCGGAGCAGGGCCAGATGGGCCCCACCGCCGAGGGCGGTGCCCAGATCGGCCACCAGCGTGCGGATGTAGGTGCCGCTGGTGCAGTCGACAACCAGCTCGTACTCAAGCGGATCTTCGGTGGCAGCCACATCGAAACGGCCGATGGTGGCCGGGCGGGGCTCGCGGGCCACTTCCTTGCCTTCACGGGCCAGTTCGTGGAGCCGTTTGCCTCCCACTTTTACGGCCGAAACCATGGGCGGAATCTGCTCAATATCACCAACAAACCGCGCCGCGGCCGCCGCTACCTGTTCCGGGGTGACGTTCATGTCGTGGCGGGCCGTTACCTCGCCACCAGCGTCGAGCGTTGAGGTTTCGACCCCAAAACGCAACCGACCGGTGTAGGTCTTGTCGGCCCCGGTCACGAACTGCAGCAGTTTGGTGCCAAGACCAACGCCCAATACGAGCACGCCGGTGGCATCGGGGTCGAGGGTGCCGGCGTGGCCTACTTTGCGGGTACCCAAATGGCGTCGCACCTGGTCGACCACATCGTGACTGGTGCAGCCGGCAGGCTTATCGACGATGACACAACCCGACACGCCGGAGTCGGGCCGGTTGCGACCCCGCCGGCTCATCGTTGTTCTCCGTTTTCCTGCGGGGTCTTCTCACTGGATTCCACGCGAGTGTCCCCACTGGGTTCCTCAGGCGTTTTCTCACTGGACTCCCCACTGGGTTCCTCGGGAGTTTCGCCAAGGTTGAGGGTGGAGATGATGTCCTCGATGCGGGCCCCTTCACGGACGGCGGGATCGAACATGAACACCGCTTCCGGGGTCTTGCGAAGCCGGGCCGAGCGGGCAATCTCGGCCTGCAGCGGCTTGCGGTAGCTGGCCAGCGCCTTGAGGATCTTCTCGTCGCTGCTTTCGACTCCGTTGCCACCATTGCTTGGCGTGTCGAGAGCGGAGATGAAGATCTCGGCCCTATTGAGATCGGCGTCGACCTCAACCCCGGTGACGGTCAGGAAACCCAGGCGGTCGTCGTCGATCCTTTCAACAAAATCGGCCACGATCTCCCGCAACAGGGCGTTCAGGCGTGCCGTGCGTGGATAGTGGCGTTTGGTTGGCGGCCGGGGCCGTCGCTTGTCCGAACCACGTCGAGCCATGAGCGCTACTCCTCATCCCACCAGAAACGGGTCAGATCGAGAACTTCGACATCGGGCCGCGACCAGATATAACGCTCGATGTCGTCCATGGCGTGTTCCAGGTGGGAGACGGCGTTGCCGACGGCGGACACCCCAAGGGTGGTCCGCTGCCATTTATCGAGATAGTCGACTTCGGCTGCGGCCACATTGGACTGTTGATCAATATGACGGATTATGGGCGTTATCACCGACCGCTTCGCCTTCAACGACTGGCTTGACGGTAGGTGCAAGTTAGCCCTCAGGATCAGGACATGCATGCCTGGGTCAGACGCGGGGTATCTCCCGCTCCTCATAGGTTTCGATGACGTCGCCGTCCTTCAGGTCCTGGAAGTCCGAGAGGCCGATACCGCACTCGAAACCGGCGGCCACCTCACGTACGTCATCCTTGAAGCGCTTGAGCGACTGGATGGAACCGTTCCAAATGACGGTGCCGTCACGAAGGAACCTGACCTTGGAACCTCGGGTGATGACACCGTTGGTGACCATGCAACCGGCAATGGCGCCGATCCGTGGGACCCGGAAGATGTCCCGAACCTGGGCGTCGCCGGTGACCACTTCTTCGGTCTCCGGCTCCAGCAGGCCGAGCATGGCGTTCTCGATGTCTTCGAGCAGCTTGTAGATGATCTCGTAGGAACGGATCTCCACCTTTTCATGCTCGGCCAGCTCCCGGGCCTTGCGGTCCGGACGCACGTTGAAACCGAGGATGGTGGCATTCGATGCCGCCGCCAACTGCACGTCGTTCTCGGTGACTCCACCAACGCCCCGCAGGACGAAAGCCAGCTTGACGTCGTCCCGTTCGAGCTTCTTGAGACTGTCGGTGACTGCCTCCAGCGAACCGTTGACGTCGGCCTTGACGATCAGGTTGAGCGTTGCCGCCTCACCAGCCTGGATCTGCTTGAAGATGTCTTCGAGCTTGGCGCCACCGCTGGTGGCCGAGGCATCGCGGCCAAGGCTGGCCAGTCGGTGCCAGTGCTCCCGGGTAGCGGCAACCTTGGCTGCCACCTTCTCGTTGGGGGCAATGACGAAGCCGTCACCGGCGTCGGCCACCTCGTTGAGGCCCAAGACCTGGGCCGGCATCGATGGGCCTGCGACCTTGATATTCTCGCCCTTGTCGTTAATGAGGGCACGGACACGGCCCCAGGCCGCACCACTGACCAGTGGGTCACCGACCCGGAGGGTTCCCCGCTCGACCAGCACGGTGGCCACGGGCCCCCGACCGATATCGAGATGGGCTTCGAGCACGGTTCCAGCCGAACGATCGTCCTCTGGAGCCCGAAGGTCTTCGAGTTCGGCAACAATGAGGAGGTTGTCGATGAGATCGTCGATGCCCTCACCGGTCATGGCCGAGACCGGAACCATGATGACGTCGCCGCCCCATGCTTCGGGAATGAGCTGACGTTCGGCCAGCTGTGTCATTACCCGTGACGGATCGGCGCCCTCGCGGTCGATCTTGTTGAGGGCGACAACGATGGGGACTTCCGCCGCCCGGGCGTGATCGAGTGCCTCCAGTGTCTGAGGCATCACACCGTCGTCAGCAGCAACGACAAGCACGACGATGTCGGTGGCGTCGGCGCCGCGGGCACGCATGGCGGTGAACGCCTCGTGGCCTGGGGTGTCGAGGAAGGTGATCGCTCGGCCTCCGCGTTCGATCTGGTAGGCGCCGATGTGCTGGGTGATGCCTCCGGCCTCACCCTCAACGACGTTGGTTGATCGAATACGGTCGAGCAGCAAGGTTTTGCCGTGGTCGACGTGACCCATCACAGTGATGACGGGAGGACGAATCGGCCAATCGTCATCTTCTTCATCGTCGAACTGGAGCAGCTTCTGCAGCTCGACCTCTTGCTCCTCGCCGGGATCAACCAGCTTGATGCCTGCGCCAATGTCGGCGGCAAACATCTCGATCATCTCATCGGACAACGACTGGGTTGCCGTCACCATCTCACCGTTGGTGAGCAGGAAACGCACGACGTCGGCTGCGGTTCGATTCAGCCTGGGACCGAGGTCCTGGGCCGTCGAGGCCCGTTCGACCACGATGGTGCCATCAGGCACCGGTGCATCTTCAGCTGAGTACGTCGGCACGTCCATCGGCGTGAGCTCTTCGAGCGAACGACGACGACGACTCTTGCGGCGCGGACGGCCACGGTTGGCAGGTCCGCCACGTCCCGGAGGACCGCCACGCCCTGGAGGGCCACCACGTCCGGGAGCACCGGATGGTGGGCCACCGGGGCCACGACCGGCTCCGCCCCCACCGGGAGCACCGGAACGGAAGCCACCGCCGGGGCGGCCGCCACCACCAGTGGTGCTGGGGGTCGGACGGCCACGATTGGCCATACCGGGAGGAGGAGGAATGGGCTTGCCGCCACGGCTGCGGGGTGGGCCGGGAGGAGGAGGAATGGGCTTGCCGCCGCGAGCCGACTTCGGCGGACCGCCTGCGCCGGGGCGAGGTGGGGCTGAGCCGGGAGGGCCGGGAGGTGTTGCTGCCTTCGCCGTCGGACCGGCAGCGGCCTCGGCGTTGGCCACCGGGGCCGGTGCGACCGGAGCTTCCATCGGGGAACCGGAGGGAGCCGCAGGTGTTGATGGGGCCACCTGAGGAGTGGGAGCCTCGGCCGACGGAGCAGCTGGGACTTCGACCGCCGGGGCGGGTGCGACTGGGGCCTCAGCGGCCGGAGTCGGCGCCACCGGGGCCTGAGCCACCGGGGCCTGAGCTACCGGCGCTGGGGCGGGGGCGGGCGGGGTGGCCTCAACACTTGGTTGCGCAGTCTCAGGTGTGGAGCGGACCGGAGTGGTCGGTGGCGGTGACGCGGGACGCCTCAGCACCGGCTCCATCGGCCTGATGGCCGGGGGTGGCGGCGGGATAGGCCTTCCTGCCCCGTCGGGTGCCTTGGCACCGGCGGACGACACGACACGACTCGGCTTGACGCCATCGCCACGAGCGGGCTGATCGGTTTTGGCCCCGGCCGATGGCGGCGCTGGTCGACTGGAGACAACCGGCGCCGGTTTCTCCTCGACAACGGGAGCCTCAGGCTCGGGAATCGGCTCTCGCTTGAGACCTTCACGCTCCGCCTTACGACGAATTCGGTCGGCCTGCGCTTCCACGATGCTAGAAGAATGACTCTTTACTCCGATGCCTAGGGCACCGCAGAGATCGAGGACTTCTTTGTTCGAGAGACCCATCTCTCGTGCAAGTTCATAAACGCGGACTTTTGCTGGCACGTGTGGTTTCCACCCTTGCGGGAAATATCGTCGCTATATGGACAAGCCAAAGCGACGAGGCGACAATTCAGCCTAGCGCGGCGCGAGCAGGGAACGATGCGACGAAACCCAGGACTCACCAAAACCCGCGTCAGCTGAGTTCTTCGAGAAGTTCAGTTCTTAGTGACGATAGCTCGGCCACAGCGATATCGGTGCGAAGAACCGCATTCCAGCGACGACGCTCCCTGGCGGCGTCAAAACACTCGAGTAGCCGGTCCCGACACAGCCATGCTCCCCTGCCGGCACGGCCGGCGCCCAGCACCAGCCGCCGGTCACTGACGACAAAGCGAACCAGGGCTGATTGCCCGGCTCGGCGTCGACAACCGACGCAGGTGCGAACAGGTTCAGTTGGTATCTGCTCTGCCATCAGCATCCTGGTTTCTCAGCAGTACACAAGATGCCGGGCACCGGCCCGGCATCTGATCATTGAGCCTCTTCGGTCATGACATTCACCGTCACAAGGCACGACGCTGCCGGGCCGGGTGTTGGGTGTTGGGTGCAAAGCGCCTTGGAAACTTGGCTCGGCCGAGACTCCCGGAAGCTTGATACGACCTCGGGAGTCTCGACCACCATGAAGACCTAGGCCTCAGCGACGGGCTCGGATTCGGCCACGGCTTCATTCCCCGACTCGGTCTCAGCGCCTGGATCCGAATCACCGTTTACCGCAGGCTCAGCATCAACCGCAGACTCGATCGCAGCGTCGGCGTCGGCGCCAACCTCGAAGTCGGCATCAAGCTCGACGCCAGCATCAGCATCAGCATCAGCCTCGACCTCGACCTCGACCTCGACCTCGACCTCGACCTCGACCTCGACCTCAGCATTGGCGCTAGTGTCGGGCTCGGCATCAGCATCAGCATCAGCATCGACCTCGACCTCGACCTCGACCTCAGCATCGACCTCGACCTCGACCTCGACCTCAGCATTGGCGCCAGTGTCGGGCTCGGCATCGCCCTCTGTTGCGGCCTCGGCGTCCGCTTCGGCCGGAGCCTCTTCGTCGACCCCCTGGGCCACGGAGCGGTTCCATTCCTCAGCTGACATTGCCGGGCTGCCATCGGCGGGTTGCCACAGCTGATCGCCGGTTTCGGCATCGACGATCCACTCGCCTTCGGCCCATTCGTCGTCGCTGTACTCCTCGCCGTACTCCTGCACCCGGCGGGCTTCCTCTTCCATCTGCGATTCGCTCTTGATATCGATTCGCCAGCCGGTGAGGCGGTGAGCCAAGCGGGCGTTCTGCCCCTCTTTACCAATGGCCAATGAGAGCTGGAAGTCGGGAACGATCACCTCGGCCGTTGCGGTGTCGAAGTCGATGCGGACCTCTTTGACCTTGGCCGGCGACAGTGCCTTGGCCACAAAGTCGTAGGGGTCCTCGCTGAAGGGAATGATGTCGACCTTTTCCCCATTGAGTTCGTTGACCACCATACGAACCCGAGAACCGCGGGCGCCGACACAGGCACCGACCGGGTCCACGTTCTGATCGTTGGACCACACTGAAATCTTGGTTCGGTGCCCCGGTTCACGGGCGCAGGCCTTGATCTCGACGATGCCGTCGGCGATCTCGGGCACCTCAAGCTCGAACAACCGCTTGATCAGACCAGGGTGGGTCCGGCTGACGACGATCTGGGGCCCCTTCACCGTGCGGCGAACCTCGACGATATAGGCCTTGATGCGGTTGCCATTTTCGTTACGCGGCCCCATCGACACCTGTTCGGCCTGAGGCAGCAGAGCCTCGACCCGTCCCAGGTCGAGCAGGGTGTAACGGGAGTCGGTCTGCTGGACGATGCCGGTGACGATGTCACCCTCACGGCCCGCATACTCCTCGTACTTCTGCTCCCGTTCGACCTCGCGGATGCCCTGGGTGAGGATCTGTTTGGTCGTCTGGGCGGCGATGCGGCCAAAGGTGTCGGGGGTGACATCGAACTCGGAACCAAAGGGCTCCCCGTCCTCGTCGAGCTCCTGGGCGAACACCCTGATGTCGAACGTCGCCGGGTCAATGGTGACCCAGGAGTACTCGAACGAATCGGGCATTCGCTTGTAGGCCGACTCGAGGGCGTTGGCCATGATGCCGAACAGCTTGTCGATCGAGATTCCTCGATCTTCGGCCAGGGCCTGCAGGGCCTCGGTCATCTCATTACTCATCGCGCACCTCGCGGTTGGGAGGGATCCTGGGATTTCGTGCCGCTGTGACCGGACTTGGCCTTCTTCGACCCCGGCTGTCCCGGCTTGGGCCCTGGCCCCCACTCGAAAACAGTTCGGGCTCCGGCGACGGTGTCCAGGGGGACGGTTCGCCGCTCCGGCTCGTCGAGACGCACCCCATTGACCTCAACGACATCGACCACGATCACCAGCGCACCTTCAACAGCTTCGCCAGCTTCGGCAGGGACGTCGACTCCGGCAGGGTCGCCAGCTTCGGCAGGGCCATCAGCTTCGGCAGGGCCATCAGCTTCGGCAGGGCCATCAGCTTCGGCAGGGCCATCAGCTTCGGCAGGGCCATCAGCTTCGGCAGGGCCATCAGCTGCACCAGCCTCGGCCGCGGCAACGGTTCGTTCATCGCCACGGCCGTGGCCATCGACGTCGTCAGCCGTAGCGGCCGACCTGATGGCCTGCAGTACGCCCCGA
>Ga0316190_10003184_pt1 | contig 11925 bp, 7 predicted proteins | sample Eddworburrow2_MG_FD_204929 | JGI IMG/M metagenome (GOLD analysis project Ga0316190, IMG submission 204929) | Coastal sediment microbial communities from Maine, United States - Eddy worm burrow 2 | ecosystem: Environmental > Aquatic > Marine > Coastal > Sediment | place: USA: Maine | collected... | reverse complement strand
TCGATTTTGGTTCAGACTGTCCCACCAGGATATTTAAAAGGTCGGTGCGGGTTATGACACCGATGATGGTTGTGCTTTGCATAACCGGTAAAATACGCTGTTTGTTTTCAATGATTTTTTCCTGGATTTCCAGTAGATCGGCGTCCGGCCCAACGGTGGCCACCTCCGTGGTCATATAATCTTTGACCGGAACCTGGTCCAGCTTGTGATAAAGCGCTTTGTCAATTACCTGACGGGTGATGTATCCCCGGAGTTCCTCAGTGCCATCTACCTTTTCGGTAACAAGGAGGGCATTCAAATTATAGCGCGTGATGATCTTCTGTGCTTTTTTGCATGTAACCTCGGTATTGGTGGAAATAGCCGGCGAGGACATCAAGTCCTTTGCCTGGCGACGGGCTTTGATTTTTTCATAGAGAACTTGAATCAGCCGGGTTTCCGTTTGTGCCAGGGTTTCACTCTTGATCGATGCGGCAGCGGCATAGGGATGCCCACCACCGCCTATTTCGGTCAGAATGGCTCCCACGTCCACTTCGCTAATTCTGCTGCGCGCCACAACGTAAATTTTATTTTCCATTCGTGCAATGGCAAAAATGGCATCGATATTTTCCATTTTCACCATTTTTTGGACCAGGAAGGCAAAGTCCGGCATGTATTTTTCCATCGTCACGCTGGTGACGACAATTTCGATACCACTTATGTAATATCGGGTGACTGCTTGAATCATGTCATTCAGGAGCACAACTTGCTCCGGACTCAGTTCCCTGGCAATTAAATCTGAAACAACGTTTAAATTGGCCCCTTTGGATAAAAGAAATGCAGCGGCTAAAAAATCTCTTTCGGTGGTGGATGAAAACGTAAATGAACCGGTGTCCTCGTATAGCCCCAGGCACATTATAGTGGCTTCATCCGGTGAAATCCGAACCTTTTTGTCTTTGATGATCTCCGTTAAAATTGTTACATTTGCGCCGGTTTTACCATGAACTTCCAGGTTGCCTTTGATATCGTTGCTCGTGGGGGGATGATGATCGTAGATATGAATATCGATATCGGAATTTTCCAAAAGGTCAATGAGTTTTCCAATGCGACCACGTTGGCGGGTATCTACTAGAATCAGCTGCTTTACTTTTGAAAAATCAATATCGCTGACGTCTACCATATTGAATAGATATACCATCGAATTGATGAAAAAATTTTTCAGGTTTTTTTCCTGGGATCCAGGAAATACAACCAGCGCATCGGGATACAGCTTTTGCGCGGCCAGCATGGAAGCGAGGGCGTCAAAATCTGCATTCAGATGGGTCGTAATGACTGCCAATTCTTTATCATTATTGGATTTTTTTGATTTGATCACAGCAGGATCCTACCCAAAATGAAAAATTCTTAGGCCTCAGGCGTTTCATGCAAACATCCTCAAATGGATACACCATGAATACGGTCTGGGCCAGGGAATATTGGGCATGAAAGGTGGAGAACGAGCTATCGTAAATTAAATGTTGAATCTACTTTTTTTGATGATGTCCACCGGTCACATTATTTCTATTTTTACCCGACAAGATACCGTATTAAAGTATGTAAATCAATGAGAATATGTGCTTTGCAGCTCCTTTCTTTAACCCATCACGCCACCATTCCATTATTCCAATTGTGAGCGAAGCGAGCTAACGCGTTGGGCCCTATTTACATATATCGTTGATTAGTTGATTGGTTAAGTGGTTGCAAATATGGATTTATCCCATATTTGCAAAATAATTGGACACTTCATGTTTGCGTAGGATTTATGTCATAGCCAGATTGATATTTTAGTAATTTTATAGATTTAAATTAAATAGACAGAGCGAAGCCTCCGGCTCGTAGGGGTTGCAGCGCCTACGCCTCGGAGAGCGAAACCATTAATCTTCAATCTTCAATCTTCATTTCCCCGATAAATCGGGATTTACGCTTCACTAAAACCGGCTTCGCCGGGTTGGGTATTGCCAATAGCACAATGCCCGCTTGAGCTAAAAAGTCCGAAAGGATCAATATTTTCATGAGATTTAGATAAAAGGTTAAGTTTTTTCTCCCTATGGCCGATAAACACTCTGAAAAATACATCATCATAAAACGAGATGAATTTAAACATAATGGCATCGGGGACTAAAAGCAAAAAAGACGATTGACCACCGGTCTATATGTTCTATATCAAATCATCAGGGAGGATTGATCATGCCTGTTTATCAGTGGGTGGGCAAAAATAGAAAAGATGAGGTTCAGAAAGGTGAAATTGACGCTGTCAGCGAAGAAGCCGTAAAGGCGCAACTGAGCCGGCAGCGGATTACGCCGACCAAAGTCAAGCAAAAACCCAAAGACCTTTTTGAGAATGTCGCCTTTCTTCAGCCCAAGGTCAAAGAACGGGATGTGATACTTTTTGCCAGACAATTTTCGACCATGATCGATGCCGGATTGCCCATCATCCAATGCCTCGATATTCTCTACAGCCAGCAGGCCAATGCCACCTTTAAAAAGATGCTTAAAGACATCAAAGAGTCCGTCGAAGGCGGTGCGACCCTGGCCGAAGCGTTAAAGAAATTTCCCAAGCAATTTGACAGTCTTTTCGTGAATATGATTGCCGCCGGTGAGGCCGGTGGTATCCTCGACGGGATTTTGAGACGGCTTGCAGCCTATATGGAAAAAGCAGCCAAGCTCAAATCCCAGGTGAAAGGGGCGATGACATACCCCATCGTTACGCTTATTATTGCGGTGGTGGTTTTAGCCGTTATTCTGGTTTTTGTAATCCCTGTTTTTGAGGAAATGTTTGCCGACTTCGGCGGTGAACTTCCGGTACCGACCCAAATTGTAGTGGCCATGAGTGATATGGTAAAAAGCAAAATTATCTATATCATCATCGGGCTGTTTCTCTTTATTATTGCTTTTAAAAAATTTCATGGTACCGAAAAGGGACGAGATATCGTAGACAACTTGCTTTTGAAAATTCCCGTATTCGGTGATTTATTACGCAAAGTGGCTGTCGCCAAGTTCACCCGCACCATGGGGACCATGCTGGCCAGCGGGGTGGCTATTTTGGAAGCACTCGATATTGTTGCTAAAACCGCAGGTAATAAAACGGTTGAAAAGGCTATCTACAGCGTTCGCAAGGGCATCGCCGAAGGACGTACCATGGCGGATCCGTTAGCTCAAAGCGGGGTTTTTCCTTCGATGGTCTGTCAGATGATCAGCGTGGGCGAATCGACCGGAGCACTGGATGCCATGTTGGGGAAAATTGCCGATTTCTATGATGAAGAAGTAGATCAGGCCGTTGAGAACCTGACTGCTTTGATCGAGCCTTTTATGCTGGTATTTTTGGGTGTGACAATTGGTGGTCTGGTCGTTGCCATGTATCTGCCGATCTTTAAAATGGCCGGGGCTATTTCATAAACCTTTGAAACGGCACAAAAACAGTACGGGATTGAATATACATGTTTGAAGGGGAACTAAGGAAGAAGCTGAAGTGGTTAATGCTTTTCCGGGTCCTTTTTTCTACCCTCCTTCTGGGCTCCTCCATTATAATGCAGCTTGGGAAATCACCCCCGCCGCTCGGCTCCCCTTTGATATTTTTATATGGTATTATCGGCTCCATCTTTTTTCTCTCCGTTCTATATGCCATCGGCTTATACTACATAAAGCATCATCTCGTATTCGCTTACGTGCAGGTTCTAATCGATACCACCGTGGTTACGGCCATTTTGTTTGTTACCGGCAGCTTCTCGAGTATTTTTTCATTTTTATATCTGGTTATCATAATTTATTCCAGCATGTTGCTGCCTATCAGGGGGACAATTGCCATCGCGGCCTTATGTAGTATTCAGTTCGGCATCATGGTGGATCTTGAGTATTACGGCGTGATTTATCCTTTTGGGGAAAATGACGAGCTTCTCGCATCGGTCTATCCCGGAAGTCAGGTTTTTTATAAAATATTGATAACGATGATAGCCTGTTTCGCTGTTGCTTTTCTCAGCAGTTTTTTATCGGAACAAGTCCGAAAGACAAGAAGAGAATTGCGGACCATGGAAGATCACGTAAAGCGCGTTGAAAAAATGGCATCCATTGGAGAGATGGCCGCCGGCATGGCCCATGAAATCAAGAATCCGCTTGCTTCGCTGACAGGTTCCATTCAAATGCTCAGTGAGGACATTCACTATGACCCCGATCATGATAGACTCATGCGGATTATTCTGCGTGAAGCAGACCGTTTGAGTTCCCTGGTAAACAATTTTCTTTTATATGCACGGCCACCTGCCGGCAGAGTAGAGGCCATTGAACTCGACAAAATCCTGAGGGACACTGTGGAGTTGCTAAAAAAAGATGCCGCCACCGACGGTCGCATCACCATTACCAGAAAAGTTCAATCCGGTATCTGGATCTCAATGGATCCTGTGCATCTGCGTCAGATTTTCTGGAACTTTTTGCTAAATGCTGCCGAAGCCATCGACGGTGAAGGGGTCATTGATATTGAGATGTATGCGTCCAAGAATCGGCATGCATTTGTTCGAATCACTGATGACGGCTGCGGCATGACCCACGAAGAACTCAAATCGATTTTCGACCCTTTTTTTACCACCAAACCCGCCGGAACAGGCCTCGGTCTGTCGATCGTTCACCGCATTCTCGAGGCATATGATGCCTGGTTGAAAGTTGATAGTGAAGCCGGTAAGGGAACCACGATTACCCTGCAATTCAAACAAATTGAACCTGCCGTCTAGCTTGCCAACTTGAACTTGACAGCTCTGTGTAAATAAGATATCTAACACGATTTAAATTCACTACGCGCTCAAGTTGTATTTGCCTGTCACTAAAGGGACTGCTGCCAATCTATCAGCAATTACAGCTTAGGCCTTTGAATAATACAGATGAGGAATATGGATAAAACAAGCGATCTGCTTCAGAAGCGATTAGAGAAAATCGAGGAATTAAAGAAAAACAAAATCAATCTTTTCCCAAATGGGTTTATTGTATCGCACACCGTCCATGATATTCGAAATGTTGTCGAGCAAGATCCGGAATCGTTGAAGGAGGACGGACCTGTATTTACTACCGCCGGGCGCATGATGGCGATCAATAATTTCGGTAAAAGCGCTTTCATACGGTTCAGAGATCGAAGCGGTCAGCTACAGGCCTATATCCGAAAAGATCAAATCGGCGAAGAGGCCTACCGCCTCTTCAAACAGCTTGATATCGGTGATTTTATAGGATTAAAGGGCACCCTCTTCCAAACCCGCACCGGTGAATGGACCCTGTTGATCCTGGAATTTGATCTGCTGTGCAAAGCCACCCGACCCCTGCCGGAGAAGTTTCACGGGCTGCGGGACCCGGAAAAACGCTACCGTCAGCGATATATCGATTTGATAATGAATGAGGATGTTCGTGATATTTTTATCAAACGCAGCCGGATCATTCAGCAGATACGCAATTTTTTTCTTGACCGGGACTTCCTCGAAGTTGAAACCCCGATGATGCAGCCGATACCCGGAGGTGCGGAAGCTGCTCCTTTTAAAACCCATCATAAAGCACTGGGAATGAACCTCTACCTGCGCATTGCGCCGGAGCTGTATCTAAAACGACTGGTTGTCGGCGGGTTTGAACGCGTTTTTGAAATCAACCGCAATTTCAGAAATGAAGGGGTGTCGACTCAGCATAATCCGGAATTCACCATGATTGAATTTTACCAGGCTTATGCCACTTATTCCGATTTGATGGAATTAACCGAACAGCTCATAGCCGGTGTCGCCAGGACGGTGAATGGGTCGGCAAAGATCAGCTACCAGGGTCAGAGCATTGATATGACGGGAAAATGGCGCCGCATGACGCTTTTTTCCGCCCTGGAGGAAATAGGGGGTATTGATCGACAGCTTTTAAATGATAAGGAAGGGCTGCTCGAATTCGCATCCCGTAAGGGAATTCAGGTGACCAAAACCGGTCAGTTGGGAAAGGTGATCACCAAATTATTCGACGCTCTGGTTGAGCCCGAGTTGGTTCAACCCACATTTATCACCGGATACCCGGCGGAAGTTTCTCCCCTGTCCCGCCGCAGCGACCAGGAACCTGATCTCACCGAGCGATTCGAACTTTTTATTGCCGGGCGCGAGATTGCCAACGGATTCTCGGAACTAAATGATCCGGTCGACCAGCATCAGCGTTTTGCCCAGCAGGTTCAGGGACGTGACGCCGGCGATGAGGAAGCCCACCGGATGGATGACGATTATATCGAGGCCCTGGAATATGGAATGCCACCGACCGCTGGCGAGGGCATCGGCATCGACCGGTTGGTCATGCTGCTTACCGATGCAGCTTCCATCCGGGAGGTTATCCTCTTTCCGCATATGAAAAGCGTGAAAGGCCTGGAGCAGGGAGCATAGGGCATGGAGCAGGGGGCAGAGAGCATAGAGCAGGGTTCTGCAAGCACGCTGATAAATTATATCGGTGTCAGGTGTCGGGTGTCAGGTTTCAGTATCTAACATCTCCTTTCCCTGACACCTGAAACCATCATTTTGTGACAACATGTTGTCAGAAAAAGCCTGAAAAGGGCCTAATTCCATTAATCCGTAACAATAAATTATGCCATGGGGTTCGAGTTATTTATTGGCCGCCGGTATCTGAGGGCCAAACAAAAACAGGCATTCATCTCCCTGATTACCATCCTTTCAATTGCCGGCGTGGCGGTGGGGGTGATGGCGCTGATTGTGGTTATTGCGGTGATGACCGGTTTTGAAGCCGATCTCAAAAGCCGCATATTGGGCGGGCAACCCCAGGTGATGCTCAGACGTCATGGCGGCGCGTTTACCGCCTATCGTCAGGTGCTCGCAGAAGTGGAAAAGACCAAGGGCGTTGAGGCCGCCACCCCCTTTATCCTTTTACAGATCATGTTGCGGGCCAAACATGGGGGATCCGGCGCTGTTTTGCGCGGAATCGACCCTGAATCCGCCGGCCGGGTCATGAAAACACTTCAAAAGGTAAATTTGCCCGATCCGACACCCGCGACGTCTTCACCGGATTCTGCGCCCAATATCCCCAGTATTGTCTTGGGCCGTGAACTGGCCAGAAATCTTGGGGTCATTGAAGGGGATGTGATCTATTTGATATCACTGCGGGGCAGCTTATCCCCCATCGGCCACCTGCCGGCGACGAAGCAGTTCAGGGTTACCGGCTTTTTCGAGTCCGGCATGTATGAGTATGACCAGACCTTTGCCTATATCAATATCAAAGATGCCCAGAAAATTATACGCATGGGGGATGCGGTCACCGGACTTGATATTCGGGTGACCGACATTTACGATGCCAGAAATGTTGCCCAAAGGATCGTTGCCAAACTTGGGATTCCATATTGGGCGCAGGATTGGATGCAGATGAACCGCAATCTTTTCAAGGCGCTGAAGCTTGAAAGACGGGTTATGTTCATCATTTTGGTACTCATTATACTGGTGGCGGCTTTTAATATCGCCAGCAGTCTCATCATGATGGTCATGGGAAAAACCAGAGACATCGCCATTCTAAAAGCCATGGGAGCCACCGAGCGCAGCATCAGAAAGATATTTGTTTTCAACGGTATGGTGATTGGGTCCCTCGGAACTGTTATAGGGCTGGGCCTGGGGCTCGTTGTCTGCGCGGTGCTCAAACGATATGATATCCACGAGCTGACCGGAGATATTTATTATTTTACGACGACCCTGCCGGTGAAACTTGAATTTGCAGATGTTGTATCCATCATTGCCGCCGCGTTGTTGATATGTTTTTTTGCAACCCTGTATCCGGCGCGACAGGCAGCCAAGCTAAGCCCCGTTGAAGCCATCCGGTACGGTTGATACATGTTTGATTAGGAAACCAATGCAACCTGAGAATCAAGAAAACCATTCCGGCTCTTTACCCGGTCTAATAACTGCTCGTAATTTATGCAGAAGGTTTACCAACGGGGGTGCCAGCATTGACATCTTGAGGGATCTCAATTTCACTTTGGCGGCCGGTGAGACGACTGCCATCGTGGGGGCATCCGGTATCGGTAAATCGACACTGCTTCATATTCTCGGCGCTCTGGACCGGCCGAATAGCGGCCAACTGCTTTTTAAGGGCGACGATGTCTTTGCATATGACGATATGACCCTAGCCCGCTTTCGCAACAAATCGGTGGGGTTTGTTTTTCAATTCCACCACCTGCTGCCCGAATTCAATGCTGTTGAAAACACGATGATGCCGGCATTGATAGGTGGTGCAAGCAAGCGCAAGGCAATCCAGACCGCCGAAAATTTACTTGTCAGGGTCGGGCTGAAAGATAGATTGCTCTACCGAGTAGGGAAACTATCCGGTGGAGAACAGCAGCGTGTGGCCCTGGCAAGGGCCCTGGTGTTAAAACCCGCCGTGCTGCTGGCCGATGAACCCACCGGGAACCTGGATGAATCCAACAGCGAGCACATCCACTCCCTGCTGATAGAGTTAAACCGGGAATTGTCGATGACGCTGGTTGTGGTCACCCATAATTTGAAGCTTGCCTCTTTAATGTCCCGCCGTGTAACGATTGCTGATGGAAAACTGACCGGCCTCCCATGACCATCCTCCGGTAGGCAATCAATCTCACTCGTGGAACGGCTTTCGAAAGTTGGCTTGTATTAGGTAAAGACAAAGAGACTATCTCTAATACTCCGGCAACAGGTTTGGCGGATCATTTGGTGGACACAACGACTGAGCAGCAATTTTATATGGATTTTCTAACCTACCGAGCACACCGGATCCTTTTTGTGTTCATATGCCTTTGCGCTGAGATGGCCTACGCCCAGCAACCCACCAGCGTTGTCATCATGCCGTTTGAAATACATGCCCAGGGCGATCTGTCATATTTGCAGAAGCAGATCCCGCAAGCCATAAAAACCCAGCTTGAGCAGGAAGGGGCCAACGTGCTTATCTTGGACACAATGGCTGTTTCTTCCTGGAAAAAGATCGCTGAAAGTGCTGCCGAAATTCGTAACCTTGCCGCTCAAACCGGTGCCGATTATGTGGTATGGGGGAGCCTGACCCTGCTTGGCCAAAATTTCAGTATGGATGCAAAATTGCTTGCATCTGAGGATGGTGAAGAGCCGCATGCTTATTCGGTGGAGGGGGAAGGCGTCGAGAACCTGCCCGGTTCGGTAAATAAATTGGTGCAGGAGCTTGGTTTAAAGCTCTTTAAGCGGCAGAAAATCGTGCAGGTTCTGATCAGGGGCAACAATCGCATCGAAGAGGATGCTATACGGAGGGTCCTCAAAATTAAAGCGGGGGATTTATACAATTTAAAAAATATAACCGACGAGTTAAAAACCGTCTATAAGATGGGCTACTTTGACGACATCCGGATCGAAGCTCAAAACGTTGCGGGAGGCAAAACGATTACCTTCAGTATAACCGAAAAACCCACCGTTCGGAATATACTCATAAAAGGCAACACCTGGGTGTTTGATGATGATGAAATCAAGGAGGTTCTCACTATCCGCAAAGGGTCCATTCTCAACACCAATACCATCCAGAGTGACATGCGGCGAATTGAAGAGCTTTACAAAGAGAAAAATTTCCACAATGTCAAAGTCAGTTTCAATGTTTATGCGCGCAAGGACCTTCAGGCCGACATTGAATACGACATTAACGAGGGCAAGAAATTACAAATTAAGAAAATCACCTTTGTGGGAAACAGTGCTTTTTCCGCCGGGAAACTAAAAGGATTGATAGGAACTTCGGAAAAAGGACTTTTATCATGGCTTACCAGCTCCGGTGATCTTAATCAGGAAAACCTGAGTCAGGACGCGGCTAGACTGACTGCTTTTTATCAAAACAACGGCTACGTCCAAGCCAGAATCGGAGAACCGGAAGTAGAATTCGAAGAAGACGGCATTGTCATCACCATTCGTATTGATGAAGGGGCCCAGTTCAAAGTCGGCGAGGTAACTATGGCCGGTGATTTAATTATCCCCCAGGAACAGCTGCTGGAAAAGCTTAAGATCACCGAGGAAGAATATTATAACCGTGACGCGTTGCGCCTTGATGTCATCACGTTGACGGATATCTATGCGGATGAGGGCTATGCAAACGTGGATATTTCGCCACGCATCGACCAGGATACCGAAAATTTAGTCGTCAATATTATTTTTGATGTTGACAAGGGTAAGCAGGTTTATTTTGAAGAAATCACCATCAGCGGCAACACCAAAACCCGGGACAAGGTGATTCGCCGACAGTTGCAGGTTTACGAGCAGGAGCTTTACGGCGGCCGACGGCTAAAACGCAGCGTGCGAAATTTATATCGGCTGGATTTTTTTGAAGATATAAAGGTAAATACCATCAAAGGCAGTGCCGATGACAAAACGCGGTTGCGCATCGATGTGATTGAAAAAAACACCGGGGCGTTTAGTTTCGGAGCCGGGTACGGGAACGTGGAAAATCTTTTTCTGACGGCCTCGGTTGCTGAAAGAAACCTGTTTGGACGGTCTCAGACGCTGTCGCTCAAAGGACAGGTGGGAACCAAGACCACCAGGTACACCTTGAGTTTTACAGAACCCTGGTTGTTTGATATTCCTTTGTCCGCCGGTGCGGATATCTACAACTGGAATTATAGTTTCAGCGATTATGATAAAGACAGTATCGGCGCAAAACTGCGGTTAGGATATCCCTTATTCGATTATACCCGGGGATATCTTACCTATAATTATGATATTGCAAATATAAAAAATGTGAGTGACGATGCTGCTAACTCGATTAAAAACGATGAAGGTGAAAATATTAAAAGCAGTATCAGCGCGCGGATAAGATACGATTCCAAAGATCAGCTTTTTCATCCGACCAAAGGATCTGCACATGATGCGAATATTGAATTTGCCGGCCTGGGCGGAACTGTTGGCTTTACCAAATACATCGCTGAAACCAGCTGGTATTACCCACTGGTCTGGGAATTGATCGGTGTGCTGCATGCCAAGGCCGGTTACGTCAGACCACTGCCGGGCAAAACACTACCGGATTATGAAAAGTTTTATATGATGGGCATCGATGCGCTGAGGGGTTTTGATCGCGGGGACCTGAGTCCGCGGGATGAAAACGGTGCCGAAATCGGCGGTAATAAATTTGTGCAGTTTAATGTCGAAACCCGATTTCCCTTGGTGAAAGAGGCCGGTGTCTACGGGGTGGTTTTCTTTGACACCGGCAATATCAAAAAAGAGGGTGAAGATTTGAAGCTGGACGACTTGCGGGAAAGTGCCGGCGTCGGAATCCGCTGGCTTTCACCCATGGGGCCGATCCGCCTGGAGTATGGCTGGATTCTCGATCCGCAACCCACTGACCAAGGTTCCGGTAACTGGGAATTTTCTATGGCAACGTCATTTTAGACGGGAAATGTCAGCCCCGAGCGGTTTAGGACCGTCAGCCCGAAATTTTGCACTAGAGTTCCGACTCCAATTTTAATTCACGTGCTATTTTATCAAAAATAAGATATATATTTCCCTTGCAGTCATCCGGTTGAGAGGCTGGAACCACAGTGGACACACGCTTAGCCTGCCGGTCAGCGTTATGGAAGTTATTGAACAACATAGGAGGATATAATGAGAATACTCAAATCTGTGTGCTTCATATCGATTTTTATTTTTGTTTTCTTCACGAATTATTCCTTTGCCGCCGATGTCGCCAAAATAGGCGTTCTCGATTTGCAAAAAATCCTTGAGACTTCCGCCGCCGGAAAGCTCATCCAGGCTGAACTCAAAAAAGAAAAGGATAAAATGGAGGCGGACCTGCAGAAAAGAGGCACCGAAATTGAAAATATTCGAAAACGTCTTGAACGCGAGTCCATGGTGATGGGCAAAGAGATGCGTGAAGAAAAAGAGCGGGAATCCCGTATTAAGATCAATGATTTCAAGACCCTTCAAAAAAAATACCGGTCGGATTTGCAAA